>Ga0308157_10000868_pt1 | contig 79225 bp, 66 predicted proteins | sample PhyBR1_FD_201035 | JGI IMG/M metagenome (GOLD analysis project Ga0308157, IMG submission 201035) | Phyllosphere microbial communities from UC Gill Tract Community Farm, Albany, California, United States - DLSLB.R1 | ecosystem: Host-associated > Plants > Phyllosphere > Unclassified | place: USA...
CGCCGGCAAGGAACAGGCCGACAGCGGCACCGTCGACATCGGCTCGACCGTGAAGATGGCGTTTGTCGACCAGTCGCGCGATTCGCTGGCCAACGAGAAGACCGTCTGGGAAGACATTTCCGGCGGCCTGGACATCATCAACGTCGGCAAGTTCCAGATGGCTTCGCGTGCCTACGCCGGCCGCTTCAACTTCAACGGCCAGGACCAGCAAAAGAAGGTCGGCAACCTCTCCGGTGGCGAGCGCGGCCGTCTGCACCTGGCCAAGACGCTGATCCAGGGCGGCAACGTGCTGCTGCTTGATGAACCCTCGAACGATCTGGACGTTGAAACCCTGCGTGCGCTCGAAGACGCGCTGCTTGAATACGCGGGCACCGTCATGGTCATCTCCCATGACCGCTGGTTCCTGGACCGCATTGCCACTCACATCCTGGCCGCCGAAGGCGACTCGCAGTGGGTGTTCTTTGACGGCAACTACCAGGAATACGAAGCCGACAAGAAGCGCCGCCTGGGCGAAGAAGGCGCCAAGCCCAAGCGCATGCGCTTCAAAGCGTTGAAGTAAAGCACCCCCTGAGCGGCTTGCGCGGCACGGGCCGTCCCCCGCTCCCCTCTCTCATCCTGCGGTGGAGGGGGCGACACCATCGCTGCGGGGGCGGCGTCCTGAGCGCAGTCGAAGGGCTCGGTGTCCCCTTGCTGGGCCGCGCCGGTTGCGTAGGCAGTTGATCGTCGACAAGAAAACAGGCTCCCTTGTGGAGCCTGTTTTTCATGGTGCGGCGATGTCGGCCGCGCAGGGCAGATACAGCCCTTCGGCCGTGGTCAGGCTGCGCGCGCAAAGCACCGCGCGCAGTGTCGCCAGCGCCGTCACTTCGGCCGCCATCGTCGCCAGCGCCATCATTCCCAGCGTCTTGCCGCTGGCGCCCGTGCCCAGCGTGAACAGCGTGTCGCCGTCCGACATGGTGTGCACCGGGTTGATCGCGCGCGCCAGCCCGTCATGCGACACCACGGCCAGGCGATGCGCCTGGGCCTTGGTGAGGCGCGCATCGGTGGCAATCACGCCTATCGTGGTGTTGGTGCCCGCAAGCACCGGCCGGGGCACATCGCCGCGCAGCAGCGCGCGGCGGGTGTCGCGCAGCTGCCAGCCGTCCTCGCTGCGCGCGCCCGCGATCACCCGGCCGGTTTCGGGGTCAAGCACATCGCCCAGCGCATTGCAGGCAATCAGCGCGCCCACCGTGACGCCGTCCACGGTCAAGGAAGCCGTGCCTATGCCACCTTTCATGGCATGCGCCATGCCAAACACCTTGCCCACGCAGGCGCCAGCGCCCGCGCCCACATTGCCTTCGGCCGGCGGCGCGCTGCTGGCCGCGGCGCAGGCCGCGTAGCCCGCGTCGGCGTCCGGGCGTATGCGCGCATCGCCCACGCCCAGATCGAACAGCACGGCGGCCGGCACCAGCGGCAGGCGCGCATAGCGCACGTCCAGTCCCACATCATGCTCTTCGAGCCAGCGCACGGCACCGCTGGCCGCGTCCAGCCCCCAGGCGCTGCCGCCGGCAAGCAGCACGGCATGCACCTGCTCGACGAGGTTGGTGGGATGCAGCAGGTCGGTCTCGCGCGTGCCCGGCGCCGCCCCGCGCACATCGACGCCGCCCACGGCGCCGGCGCGCGCCATGACCACGGTGCAGCCCGTGGGCCGGCGCGCGTTGGTGTGGTGGCCGACTTCAATGCCTTGCACGCGCGTGATGCTGCCGGCGTCGGAGAGTTCAGCAAGGATGCTCATGCCGCCATTATGGACAGGGGCGACATGGGCAGGGCGGGGCAGGCGATGCAAGGCCCGGCTTCGCCGCGCAGCGAAAGGCACCGGGCATGCCGCATGGCAGTGGTGTGTGATCCTGTGCAAGACCACGCCTGGCGTCCTGCACCGCCCCAGCCGCCCCGCTGGCGCGGCGCCCGTTGGCGCGGCGCCCGCTGGCGCGGCGCCCGCTGGCGCGCCGGCTCAGCCGGGGCGGCGCGTCGCAGCCAGGCGGCGCTGCGGGTCGAACAGTAAATCCACGGCAATCGCGCACGTCATGCCCACCGCCAGCGTGATCACCAGCAAGGGCAGGTCCATCACGCTGATCACGGTCGGGCTGGTGGGAATGGCCAGGCGGTTGTCGGTGGTGCAGATGAACTCCGCGGCCGACATGCCGGTGTAGTGCATCGCGCACACGGCCAGCCCCATGACCGCGGCCGCACCCATGCGCGCGACGGCGCTGCGGGTGTTGAACGCCAGCCACAGGGCGGCCGTGGCCGCGACAAAGGCAATTAGCACCGAGACGGCAACCACATCCATGGACCAGACGAAATAGCCGCCGAAACGCATGCCGTACATGCCCAGGTAATGCATGGTGGCCGCGCCCACGCCCAGCATCGCGCCGGCCGCGATCAGGCGGCTCCAGCTGCGCGGGTTCTTGGCAACGAGGGCCAGGCCCCAGGCCGCTGCCAGGCACGCGGCCAGCAGTGAAATCACGGTCTCGACCATGGAGTAGCCCAGGCCGATGTCCATCTTCAGCGCCAGCATGCCGACAAAGTGCATGGACCAGACGCCTATGCCGCCCAGCGCGATGCCGGCTATGACCAGATGGGCCAGATGGCTCTTGCCGGGCTGGGCCTGCATGCGGTGGGTTGCCGACAGCGCTGCATACGAGCCTATGGCAGATATGAGGTAGGCCAGTATCACCAGCGGCGTGCTGTAGCTCGTCTGAATCACTTCGTTCATGGTTGCTCCTTCAACAATGCTGTAACGCTTTGTCGGGCCATGGGGGCGGATTGCACCGGAGTTATCCAGAACAACGATAGCAAGTGATTCAGTTTTTTCTTTTAATAACAATTCGACAAGCATACGTATTTGCCGCAGTCGGCTGTTTTGCGCGCCGTCCAGCTTTCTCCTGCCACCTTGGAGACGGCGTCGCTCGGACGGCAGGGCAGGGCCTTGCTGCAAATTCGTGCAGCCGCGGCCTCCATCCTCAGGAAAACCCGATGGGAAGCGCCCGCCCGCTGTGCTGGTTCCCGTCGGGCCGGGCCCGGTCGCGTTGGGCCGTAATTTCCCCGCATTTGCGTCGCCCGGGCGCGGGCCTGAGACAATCGCCGCCATGAGTGACCTGAGCGAAAACAATCCCCCCGTGAATCTTCCCGAATCCACCTCGGAACTGCCGCCCGGTTGGTTCGAAGTGCTGTCCATGGACATGGAGGCCCAGGGCGTGGCCCGGCAGCCCGATGGCAAGGTGGTGTTCATCGATGGTGCCTTGCCCACCGAGTTGGTGAGCGCCAACATCCATCGCAAGAAAAACAGCTTTGAACGCGGCAGCCTGACGGTCATCCACCGCGAATCGTCCCAGCGCGTGACGCCCGGCTGCCCGCATTTCGGGCTGCATGAAGGGGCGTGCGGCGGCTGCAAGATGCAGCATCTGCATGTCTCGGCCCAGGTGGCCGTCAAGCAGCGCGTGCTCGAAGACAACCTCTGGCATCTGGGCAAGGTCAAGACCGAAACCGTGCTGCGCCCCATCGAGGGTCCGGCCTGGGGCTACCGCTACCGTGCGCGCCTGTCGGTGCGCTACGTGATCAAGAAACAGAAGGTGCTGGTTGGCTTCCACGAACGCAAGAGCCGCTACATCGCCGACATGGAAGTCTGCCGGGTGCTGCCCCCGCATGTCGACAACATGCTGATGCCGCTGCGCGCGCTGGTCGCGTCCATGGACGCGCGCGAGACCTTGCCGCAGATCGAAGTGGCCTGCGGCGACGAGGTCACCGCGCTGGTATTGCGCCACATGGAGCCGCTGTCGGAGGCCGACCAGGGCCGTCTGCGCGCGTTTGCCGCCGAGCAGAACATCCAGTGGTGGCTGCAGTCCAAGGGGCCGGACACCGTGCAGCTGATGGACCCACCGACCCAGGAGCTGGCCTACAGCCTGCCCGACTTCGGCATCAGCATGCCGTTCAAGCCCACGGATTTCACCCAGGTCAATCCCCACATCAACCGCGTGCTGGTCACGCGCGCGCTGCGCCTGCTGGACGTGAAAAAGAACGAGCGCGTGATCGACTGGTTCTGCGGCCTGGGCAATTTCACGCTGCCGCTGGCCACCCAGGCGCGCGAAGTGCTGGGCATCGAAGGCAGCGAGACGCTGGTCGCGCGTTCCCATGAGAACTTCGCCAAGAACCAGGCGCAGCGTCTGGCAGGCGATGCGCTCGCACCCACCGAGTTTGTCGCGCGCAATCTGTTTGCCATGACGCCCGAAATGCTGATTGCCGACGGCGTAGCCGACAAATGGCTGGTCGATCCACCGCGTGAAGGGGCGTTTGCGCTGGTCCAGGCGCTGGCCGACATCCACCAGGCGCGCATGGGTGCCGAAGACGCCGTGGCCTTGCCCGAGGGCAGCCAAGACTGGCAGCCGCCGCAGCGCATCGTCTATGTGAGCTGCGCCCCGGCAACGCTGGCGCGCGACGCCGATCTGCTGGTCAACAAGGCGGGCTACCGCTGCGTCTCGGCGGGCGTGATCAACATGTTTCCGCACACGGCGCATGTCGAGAGCATGGCCGTCTTCGAGCGCACCTGAAGCCGCCGTGCCCGGCTGCGCCGCAGGCAGGGCAGGGCCCCTCGCGCGTCAGCTGCGATTGCGCGGCGTCGAGGCACGCAGTTCGGTCTCGATCTCGCTGTCGGGGGTGCGCGCGGGTTTCTCGCGCTGCGTGATCACCGAAGGCGTGCCTTCGATCTTGTTGTCGCGCATGTACTGGTCCATTTCCTTCCAGCCCGCAAACACCAGTGCCTTGGTTGCCTTGGGGTTGAGCGAATAACAGTCTTCCAGACCGCGCAGCGCATGGCGGCAGGCGCTTCCCACGGCCTTGGCTTCGTTTTCCCGCGCAATCGCCTGTGGCGTAGGGCCGAGGCCGGGAATGTTGCAGCCCGCAAGCAGCAGCAAAGGAAGGGCGAGAAGTGCAGACCGCATGGTGGTAGGGGCGTATTTGGACATGTCCCTTGCATTATCGGCAGCTTGCATGAAAAGTTAAGGACAAACTTGCCGTGGGGGGGGGCGTGCGGCGCCCATGAAAAAAGGCCCCGCAGGGCCTTTTCGAGGTGCTCGGCGGGCGATTACTCGCGGTCGCCACCCAGACCCAGCAGGCTCAGCATGAACTGGAACACATTGAACAGGTCCAGGTACAGAGCCAGCGTGGCGCTGATGTAGTTGGTTTCGCCGCCATCCATGATGCGCTTGAGGTCATAGAGCATGAAGGCGCTGAAGATGCCAATGCCGGCGATGGAAATGACCATCATGCCGACGGTCGAGCCGACAAACATGTTGATCAGTATGCCGACAAACAGCACCATGGCACCGACAAACAGCCACTTGCCCATGCCCGACAGGTCGCGCTTGATCACGCTGGCCACGCTGGCCATCACGAAGAACACGCCCGCCGTGCCGGCAAACGCCGTCATGATCAGCTCCGAGCCGTTGCTGAAGCCGAGAATGGCGCCGATCAGGCGCGACAGCATCAGTCCCATGAAGAACGTGAAGGCCAGCAGCACGGGCACGCCCGCAGCCGAATGCTTGGTCTTCTCGATGGCGTACATGAAGCCGAAGGCGCCAGCCATGAATACGACGAGGCCTACCACTCCGTTCAGGGACGCCGTGATGCCCGTGGCAACGCCTACCCAGGCGCCGAGTACCGTAGGCAGCAGGCTCAGGGCGAGCAGCCAATAGGTATTGCGCAAAACCTTGTTGCGCTGTTGCTGCGAGACACCGTAGCCCGCAGAGCCCAGTGTGGTGACATGATCATTCATTCGGACGCTCTCCTTTGTGCATGCACGATTGCATAGGTCATTCTAGGTGGCGACGGCAGGGGCGTTTGCAATACCCGGTTGCGATCAATTGGTTTTGGTTGTGAATCTTTTGCGCTGGAAGTGCCCAGTTGACGTCGGTTTGCCCGTTATGCTGTTTCTTTTTCGCCGAAACCTGATCCCAACCCGGAGCCTTTGCATGAAGACCAAGCACGAACTCGAACTCGCCGACGTGAAAGCCATTGCCGCTGCGGCCGAAGCCGAAGCATTGAAGAACAAATGGGCAGTGAGCATTGCCATTGTCGACGACGGCGGTCATCTGCTGTGGCTGCAGCGCCTGGACGGCGCGGCCGCCATTTCCGCCCAGATCGCTCCGGCCAAGGCCAACACTTCGGCGCTGGGCCGGCGTGACTCCAAGATCTATGAAGACATCGTCAACGGCGGCCGCACCGCCTTCCTGAGCGCCCCCGGCCTCAGCGGCCTGCTCGAAGGCGGCGTTGCCATCGTCAAGGACGGCCAGGTGCTTGGCGCCGTCGGCGTCAGCGGCGTGAAGTCGCATGAAGACGCGCAGATCGCGCGCGCCGGCATTGCCGCCATCGGTCTCTGATCGAAAGCCATACGGGGCCGGCCTGGCCAGGGCCCCATTGAAAAAGCCGGTTCATGACCGGCTTTTTTGCATGCTGCGAGGTGGAAAAAAGCCTGGCTACGCGGACAAACTCCGTTGGCTGGCAAAACGACCCGGATGTACGGGCCGCCCCACGATGAAACAGTGAATTATTTGGTGAGGATCAGCTTGCCCAGCTTGGTGGCCTGCAGGCGATAAGGCATGCCGTTGTGCAGGATGGTGACGGACTTGCGTCCCTGCAGCAGCTCGGTGCTGTTCATGCCCAGTGAGCTTTCGGCCAGCAAGGCCGATTCCAGGGGCTGGGACATCTGAAGGGAAATTTGGCTGGCTTGGCCTGTACGGGGCAGGGAAAGGGTAGCGGGCATGGGTTGATCCTCAGGTCGGTGTGTTTGCTAATGATATTGATTCTCAATCACATGTCAATCGTTTGGGCTGCCGCTTTGTAAATAAATACTTCAGGCGGTGCTGGCGCGCAGCATGCAAAAAGCCCTGCCTCCGCAAACGGAGGGCAGGGCTTTTGCGGACCAGCGCGGATTATTGCGTGGGGTCGGTGACAAAGCCGATCTTGCGCACGCCGGCGCGCTGGGCGGCCGCCATGGCCTGGGCCACGCGCTCGTAGCGCACGCTCTTGTCGCCGCGGATATGCAGGTCGGCCTGCGGATCCTTCGCGCCTTCGGCCTGCAGCTGGGTCACGAGCGCCTCATCGGTGATGGGCTGTGCGTTCCAGTGGTACTGACCCTGGGCATCGATGCTCAGGTTGACGGTCTCCGGTTTCACGTTTTCGGGCTGGTTGGTGGCCTGCGGCAGATCGACGTTGACCGAATGCTTCATCACCGGAATGGTGATGATGAAGATGATGAGCAGAACCAGCATGACGTCGACCAGCGGCGTCATGTTGATCTCGTTCATCACCTCATCGGCCTCGTCCTGGGTTCCGAACGACATGGTCAGGCACCTTTCTTCAGCGGCAGCACCTTGGCTGGCTCGCCTTCATTTTGCACATTCACGCGGGCACCGGTCACGAAGTAGGCGTGCAGGTCGTGCGCGAAGCTGTTGAGGTTGTTGAGGATGGACTTGTTGCCGCGCACCAGGGCGTTGTAGCCCAGCACGGCGGGAATGGCCACGGCCAGGCCCAGGGCCGTCATGATCAGCGCTTCGCCGATGGGGCCGGCGACCTTGTCGATGGTCGACTGGCCGGTGGAGCCGATTGCAACCAGCGCGTGGTAGATGCCCCAGACGGTGCCGAACAGGCCGATGAACGGCGCCGTCGAGCCCACGGAAGCCAGGATGGCCAGGCCGCCTTGCAGGCGGGCGGTGAATTCGTTGATGGTGTTGCGCAGGCTGCGCGTGACCCAGTCGCTGATGTCCAGCGAGTCATGCAGGTGGGCGCTGCTCTTGCGGTGGTGGGCCGTGGCTTCGCGGCCTTCGAGCGCGAGGTGGCGGAACGGGTTGGCCGGATCGGTGCCGAGCTTGGCCAGCCCGGTGCCGAAGTCTTCGCTGTGCCAGAAATCAAACGAGGCGCGCGCATGCTTGCGGTACTTGAAGATGTCCAGCGCCTTGATGATGATCACGATCCACGACACGAGGGACATGCCGATGAGGATGACGGCGATGGCGCGGGTGACGAAGTCCCCCTGGGTCCAGACGTTGGCAATGCCGAAATGGGAATCCATGAATACTCCTGAAAATTATTCGAGAACAAAATTGATGGGCACGATGTTCCACATGGCTTCGGGAACACCATTGCGCTTGCCGGGCACGAAGCGCCAGCGCTTGACGGATTCAATGGCCTGTTGATCCAGGCGGTCAAAGCCGCTGGACTGGCGGATCTCTATGGTCTGCGGCTTGCCTTCGACATCGATGAACACCCGCAGCACGACCTTGCCCTGCTCGCCCATGCGCCGGCTGATGGAGGGGTAGCTGGGCTTGGGGTTGTTCAGATAGGCCGCATTGCTTGAGGGCAACTGGATCACGGGCGGTGCGGGCGGCGCAGGCGGAGCGGGCGGCGTCGGCGGAGCCGGAGGCGCTGGCGGGGCCGGCGGGGCTTCGGTCACGGGCGTGGGGTCGGGTTCGATCACGCCGACCGGCGCCTCGGGGCGCGGTGTCGGATCGGCAATTGCCTTGGGCATGGGCGCCTTGCGCACCACCGGTTTGGGCTGGGGCTTGGGCGGTGGCGGCGGTGGAGGGGGAGGAGGCGCGACTTCGGGCGCGGGCGGTGCAATGAACTCGGCAAGCACTTCCGCCGGCACCACGAGTTCCACGGCTTTGCGCATCAGGCCGCTTTGCAGGGCCCAGATGCCGGCCACGTGCAACAGCACTACGGAGCCGGCAATGACGGCATTGCGGCTCATCCCCCCGGAAGAGGAAAATCTATCAGACTGGGACATATTCGAGAGGTGGGTCAGCGCGCAAGACACCCGGGCAGGTGAAAGACAAAAGCCAGGTTCATTGGCGGAAAATCCACCAGGTGCATCCAACGACGAGGATCAGGCTGCCGAGCAGAACGGGGAAGAGGGCCATGCATTGCTTTCCAAGATGTTGTTGGCAAGCTGGATCGGCTGGGTTGCGTTCTGGATATGGGCAACCGCTCCCGAAGCACTGCACTGCGCAACCACGTCGCGGGCGCAGTTTTCACAGCGTCCGCATTGAGTGGCGACACCAAGTTCAAACTGGATTTCGTCAAAACTCATGCCCGCATGCGCGTGGCGTGCGATCTCGCGGTCAGAAATCCGGCGGCAAACACAGACGATCATGGCAGCAGGCAGTTGTGGCTGGCTATTGAAGGGATGAAAAGAATTATAAATGAGAACTCATCGCATTCGTAATTCCGTATTCAGCCGGGAATTATGAAGGTCTTTTTGCAGGTGTGCACGCATCAATCCTGGAGCAGCGCGGGCGTCGCATCGGCCAGGGTGGCGCAGCCGGTCAGCGCCATGGCAATTTCCAGTTCATCGCGCAGCAAGCGTAGTACATGTGCCACACCCGCGGCGCCGGCATGGGCCAGGCCCCAGACAAGGGGCCGCCCGACCATCACCGCGCTGGCGCCCAGGGCCATGGCCTTGAGCACATCGGTGCCGCGGCGAATGCCGCCGTCGACGATCACCGGCAGCGCTGCGGCGTTGCCGGCGCCGGCTTGCAGCGCCCGCACGATGCGCGGCAATGCCAGCGCCGTCGCCGGTGCGCTGTCAAGCGTGCGCCCGCCGTGGTTGGAGACAATGATGCCGGCGGCCTGCAGGCGCGCGGCCTGCAGCGCATCCTGGGGGTGAAGAATGCCCTTGAGCAGTACCGGCAGGCGGGTCTGGGCCTGCAGCCAGGCAAGGTCTTCCCAGGTGGGCGCATGGCGCAGCACGCCGGCGCACAGCGCGTCGGCCGCGACCGCCGGCGCCGGCCCCAGGCCTTGCAGGTTGACGGCGCAAATGCCCGCGGGCAGATGGAACGCCGCGCGGCGTTCGCGGTCGCGCACGCCGGAAACGGGCGCATCCACGGTCAGCACCAGCGCTTCGTAGCCCGCGCGCTCGACGCGCTGCACGAGTTCACGCGTGAAGCCGCGGTCATGCTGCAGATAGAGCTGGAACCACAGCGGCCCGCGCCCCGCGGTGCCAAGCACGGCTTGCGCCGGCAGCTCCAGCGGCAAGCTGGCCTGGGTGCTGAGCGTGAAGCCCGCGCCCAGGGCCGCGGCGGCATAGGCGCTGGCAAGCTCGCCATCGGCATGCGCCAGGCGCTGAAAGGCCATGGGGGCGGCCAGCAGCGGGTGGGCGCATTCCCGGCCAAGCAGGCTGATGCGGGTGTGGCCTTGGGCCAGCGGGCGCAGCACGCGCGGCCACAGCGCCAGGCTGTCCCAGGCGCTGCGGTTGGCCTGCAGGCAGCGTTCGTCTCCAGCCCCGCCGCTGAAATAGGCCCAGGCATTGGCATCCAGCACTTCGGCGGCGCGCCGTTCGTGGTCGGCAAGGCAGACGATGTCGGCGGCGACGGACTGCAGGGCGGGAAGGGAGGAGGTCATGCGGCGGCTGGGCGGGATCGAAAAATGATTTATGCCACAGGGCGCCGGCGGGCGAACCGGGGCCTGCGGCTCAGACGTCGGCCCACAGGCGCAGCAGATTATGGTAGGTGCCGGTCAGCTGCACCATGCTGGGGTGCTTTTCGCCGACTTCGGCGCGCAGCTTGAGCAGCGCCATGTCCATGTCAAACAGCATCTGGCGCTGCTCGGTGCTGCGCACCATGCTTTCGACCCAGAAAAAGCTGGCAATGCGCGCGCCGCGGGTGACGGGCGCGACCTGGTGCACGCTGCTGCTGGGGTAGAGGATCAGGTCGCCCGCGGGCAGCTTGATGCGCTGCTCGCCCAGCGCTTGCTGGATCAGCAGCTCGCCGCCGTCGTATTCCTCGGGCGCGCTCAGGAACAGGGTGCAGGAAATGTCGCTGCGCACCCACTGCGCGGGGTTCTGCGAATGCAGCACGGCGCCATCGATATGGGCGCCGTAGAAATTGGAGTCACCGCTGTAGCGGTTGAAAAGGGGGTTGAAGACGCGCTTGGGCAGGGCCGCGGAAAAAAACAGCGGGTCCCTGGCCAGCGCGGCGCGCACCTGGGCCTGCAACTGGCGCGAGACATCGCTGGCTTGCGCCAGCTGCAGGTTGTGCTTGAACGACTGGGCCTGGCCGCCCGCGCTGGTCCTGCCATCCACCCAGGGCGCGGCGTCTCCGAGGAGCTGGCGCGCGCTGTGGACTTCGTCCGGAGTGAAAACCTGTTTCAGGTGCAGGAACATGGCGGGCAGTGGCAGGATCAGAAGCGGGTCTTGACGGTCAGCTGCACGGTGCGCGCTGCGCCCGCCGTGTAGAAGCCGCGGTACAGCGAGTCGGCGTACAGCTTGTCGCTGAGGTTGGTGACGTTCAGCTTGAGCGATGTCTTCTGGTCGAAAGTGTACTCAGCCATGGCATCGATGGTGGCAAAGCCGCTGGCCTGCAGGGCGCGCGAACCTTCGGGGCTTTGCTTGCCGCGGTAGGTCAGGCCCGCACCCAGGCGCAGCTTGGGGGTCACTGCATAGGTGGACCAGACGCTGCCGCTGTGCTTGGGCGTCAGCGCAGGGCGGTCGCCACGGGCCTGGGCACCGCCGCCGTTGGCTGGAACCACGACCGTGCTGCGATCGATCTCGGCTTCGGGAATCCAGGTGTGGTTGTAGAAAATGTCCCACTTGGGCGTGATGTGGCCGGCCAGGTTGAATTCCATGCCTGCCGCGTGGCGCTTGCCCGACAGCAGGTAGCCCGGGTTGTCCGGATCGGTGTTGCGCTCGTTGAACTTCTCGCTGTAGAAGGCAGCCACGCCCAGCAGCGCGCGGCGCTCGAACAGCTCCCACTTGCCGCCGATTTCGAGATTGCGGCTCTTTTCCGGCGGGGTGTTGGCCAGCGACTCGGTGTTTGCGCCGACGTTGCTGAATTGATAGGTATCGCCCGAGGTGTTGTACGAGGTGCCAAACGACACATAGTACGAAGTCAGCTCATCGGGCTGGAAGATCGCGCCGATGCGCGGGCTCCACAGGCCTTCCGAAGCGGAGTCGGTGAGCGCACCCGTGGCATTGCGGTAGCTGGCCTTGAACTGGTCATAGCGCAGGCCGCCGACGAGCTTGACGGTCGAGGTCAGCGACATCGTGTCCTGCAGGTACAGGCCGAGGTTTTGTGCCTTGAACGTGTTGAATGGTACGGGAGCGCGCAGGTCGGCCGCCGATGCGCCGTTGTTGGGCGTGCCCACCGTGCTCATCAGGTAGTTCGTCGCGGCGCTCGAATTGCCGTTGCTGTTGGCGTAGTTCGCATTGCGGTCCGCGTCGTCATGGTAGTAGTCCAGGCCGGCAATGATCTTGTGCTTGTTGCCGCCCCAGTTGAACTCGTTGCTGTAGTCGCTCTGGATCTGCGTCATCGTGCTTTCACCGATGCGGCCCTTGGAGGAGCGCGTGATAGGCGTGCTCGACTGGATCTGGTCCAGCGACGTGATGGAGGAGCCGAAGCGGATCACGCTGGCCAGCAGGTCGCGCTCGTACTTGCCGTGGCGCAGGCGGGTCTGCAGCTCGCCTCCGTCGTCAAAGCGGTGGATGTGACCCAGCGTCAGGTATTGCGACGAAGTGTTGAGGTGGTCGCTGTTGAGGCCGTAGTAGTTCTTCGCGGGCAGCGTGGGAATGATCTTGCCGTTGTTGGTGATCCAGGGCGAGTTGTAGTTCGGGCGGCCCTTGATGTCGAGGTAGTACAGGCCGACGGAGAATTCGTCGCGCGTGCCAATGCCCCAGGCAAAGGTCGGCGCAATGCCGCGCTTTTCCTGCTTGGCGCCGTAGTTGTCGGAGTCGTGGATCATGGCGTTGACGCGCAGGGCCGCGTTCTCGCCGGTCTTGAAATTGAAGTCGCCTTGCGCGCGGTGGTACTTGCCAGAGCCCAGCGTGTACGAAATTTCGTGCTGATCGATCAGCAGCGGGGCCTTGTTGACTTGGTTGACCACGCCGCCCGTGGAGCCTTTGCCAAACAGCATGGATGCCGAGCCCTTGAGCACTTCGATGCGGTCGTTGTTGAAGGTGTCGCGCTCGTACAGCGGCGCGTCCTTCATGCCGTCGACATAGATGTCGCCGGCCTGGCCCAGCGAGAAGCCGCGCAGGCGCACGTCTTCCTCGCCGGTTTCACCGGCCTGGAAGGTGACGCCGGCGGTGGTGCGCAGCACTTCGCGGAAATCGTCCTGGTTGCGGTCGTTCATCAGGCGTTCGGTGAACACCGTGACGGACTGCGGGATGTCCTTGATGTCCTGCTTGCCCTTGCCCACGGTTGTCTGCTTGATCAGCAACGTGTCCTTGCTTTGCACTTCGGCGGCCTCGCGCACCGTGACCGTGCCCATGGTGGCTTCTGGCGCTGCGGGGGCCTGGGCCCAGCTGCCGACCGACGCTGCGAGCATCAGCGCGCCCAGGGGAAGCAGGGCTTTGTCGGAGGTGGACGCAGGGAAGGCGACGGGGCCGAGCTCGGCCGCCGTCATGGGCGCTGTTTTCTTCAAGATAATGCTCCGGAAATGGTGTGGGCTCTCTGCGAGAGCCGCGAGATTTTTGGATCGGAAGTGGCGCACCTGCCACTTGGCCAACCGGAGCGAATGATAAATATAAATGGGATTAATTCGCATTGCGTAGTTTGTTTTACGCAACGCTTTTGTGAAATTCCCCCCGCTGCAGACGAAAAAAAGCCGGCAAGCTGCCGGCTTTTTGAGGCGTGACGGAATTACTTCACGTGCTTGCCGATCAGGCCCGCCATTTCGAACATCGAAACCTGGGGCTTGCCGAACACTTCCTTGAGCTTCGCGTCGGCGTTGATCATGCGCTTGTTGGCTTCATCTTGCAGCTTGTTGGCCTTGATGTAGACCCACAGCTTGCTGATGACTTCCGTGCGTGGCAGCGGAGCCGAACCCACAACCGCAGCCAGGGCCGGGCTGGGGGTCAGCGGTTTCATGAAGGCGGCGTTGGGGGTGCGTTTCTTAGCGGGTGTCGCAGAAGCTGCGGCCGGTGCCTTCTTTGCAGTTGCCATGTTGCTTTTCCTAGTTGGTGATAATTCTTGACCAATGCCAAGCATGCGCTTCTTATCGGTTCAACAGATGCTACTGGGAAATTTTCTGCTTTCCAAGTAGCGCAAGCGCTTTTTTGCCTCGAATTGTTGCGCTAGTGCACTGTAAAGGCCTGCGAAGCCCCGGTGAAGTCCATTTCACCCTCGTTTTCCCGGGGCTGGCGTGCGTCCTGCCGGTGCGCGCCAGCCCCTTGATGAGGCGCGCAAGGGCCTGTCGGCGCTCAGAATTTGTGGTTCAACGTGGCCATGACACTGCGCGGCGCGCCCCAGGCACCGTGGCTGTAGTAGCCAATCTGGCTGTAGTATTTCTGGTCGAACAAATTATTCACGTTAACTTGTAACGAAGTGCGTGAATTGAACTGGTAGCGTGCCATCAGGTTGAACAGCGCATAGGCATCCTGCTGCACCCGCTCCTGGCCGTTCGGGCCGTTGGCGATGGTGTGGTTGCTGCTTTGCCAGTTGACGCCGCCGCCCAGGGTCAGGCCGCTCAGGCTGCCGTTCAAGCGATAGGTCGTGAACACCCGCAGCAGGGTGCGCGGCTGGTTGGTGTTCACCGCAGCATCGGAGGCGTCCTTGGCGGTGTAGTGGGTGAAGCCGCCCGACACATTCCAGCCGGGCTGGATCTCGCCGGAGACTTCGATGTCGACGCCGTTGCTGCGCACGCCCTTGGCGCCGTAGTAGGCCTGGTCGAGCCCGTCGGGAATGGTGAGATCGCCGTCGGCCTGGGCCAGGTTTTCCTGCTGGATGCGGAACAGCGCCAGCGAGGTATTGAGCTTGCCGCCATACAGGCTGTTCTTGACACCCAGCTCGAAGTTCTTGCCGACAATCGGGTCGAGGTAGCGGCCCGAGCGGTCGCGTGCATCTTGCGGGTTGAAGATGCTGGTGTAGCTGGCGTAGGCCGTGGTGCTGCTGCCGAGGTCATAGGTCAGGCCGGCGTACGGAATGAACTTGTGGTCTTCGCGCAGGTAGTCGACATTGCTGTCGCGCCAGGTGCTGTAGCGCCCGCCGACAATCAGGTTCATTGCTTCGCTCAGCGAGAAGCGGGCCGCGCCATAGTAGCCGCGCTGCGTGACCTTGCCCTGGTCGAGCGTGCGGGAGGCGCTCCAGCCGGGCTCGGGGTAGCTGCCGTCCCAGCCGTTGCCAAACACCACGGGCGCGAGGTCCTGGGCCTGCTGGTAGTCATAGCGGTATTTCTGCGCGCTGCTCAGCAGGCCGAATGTCAGTTCATGCTTGCGGCCCAGCAGCTCGACAGGACCGCCCAGCTGGGCATTGATGCTGTCCTGTTCGCGGTAGCCGTTGTAGATGCTGCCGATGGCGCGCATGCCGGCGCCGGTGCTGACATCGGGCCAGCCTATCAGGAAGATGAGCTTGGTATCGAGCGCCTGCTTGCTGTGGGTCAAGCCCAGGTTGGCTTTCCAGTCGTTGTCAAAGCGGTGCTCGAGGTTGGCAAACGCGGTCTTGGTCTGTGTGGCCCAGTAGGCCCAGTCGGCCGCCGGCGTTGCCGAGCGGTCCCAGTTCGTGCGCGAGCCATCGCTGTACCACAGCGGGAATCCGCCCCAGGGCGTGCCCTTGGGGTCGTTGTCCTGGTAGTCGGCGCCTGCGCTCAGCTTGGTCGAGGGCGTCAGATCGGCGTCGATCACGCCGTAGAAGACTTTTTTCTTCACGCTGCTCAGATTCACATAGGAATCCGAGTCCTGGTAGGCGGCGACCAGGCGGCCGCGAATGCGGCCGTCGGCGCTGATCGGCGTCGAGAGATCGACCGATCCGCGGTGGTTGCTCCACGAGCCCGCGCCCAGCGACAGCTCGCCGGCCAGCACCTTGCTGTCGGCGCGCTTGCGCACCAGGTTGATCGAGGCGGCCGGATTGCCGGCGCCGGTCAGCAGACCGGTCGCGCCGCGCACAACTTCCACGCGGTCATAGAGCGCGGCGTCGAGCTCGGCCTCGCCCGCATACCAGTTGGAGGTGCCGGCGGTGGGAATGCCGTCGTACATGAAGTTGGTGATAGGGAAGCCGCGCGCATAGTAGGTCATGCGGCTGCCGTCGTTGATGCTGGCCGAAATGCCGGTGGTGTTGGCCAGCAGTTCGGTCAGGTTCTGCAGGCGCTGGTCTTCGATTCGCTGCTGGGTCACGATGCTGATCGACTGCGGCGTGTCCTTGAGCGACAGCGCCAGGCCGGTTGCGGTGGCGCTGGCGCGCGCGGTGTACGAGCCCGTGCCTTCGGTGGTGGCCGAAGGCTCGGCCTGCGCGACCACGGTCACCGCGGCCATGGTCTGGCCCGTCGCATCGGCGGGCAGGCGCTGTATCGTCAGCGTATTGCCTTCTAGCCGTCCCTGCAGTCCGCTGCCCTAAAGCATTTCACCCAGCGCGCTGCGCGCGTCGCGCGTGCCCTGGATGCGCGGTGCCTGCTTGCCTTGCACTTGTTCAGGCGAGAAAGCGAGCTGCAGGCCCGACTGGTCGGCCAGCGCCTTGAGCGCGCCGGCCAGGGGCTGGGCCGGAATGTCGAAGCGCATGTCCTGGGCCATGGCGGACTGCAGGCTCAGCGCGAAACCGAGAGAGGCGACGGCGCAGGCCAGACGGGTGCGGCGTGCGGAAAATTTCTTCTGCATGAATGGGACCTGGTTGGGTTGTTTAGGGTTCTCAACCGGTAAGACCCATGAAACGCAAAAACAGGGCAGTTTTTTTCATGTCGCGCAGCGCGCGCTAGCGTTTGTCGATTTCCATGCCGCCATCTGCCTTTCGGCTGACGCGCACCGGCAGCACGTTGGGCAGCGATGCGAGCCAGCTGCGCGCATCGGCCACGCGCACCGTGCCGCTGATCGGCAGCTGGGCCACGGCGCGCGTGGCGCGCAGCGGCGCGGGCGAATAGCGTTCGACGCGCGCCAGTGCATGGCCCAGCGGCACGTTGTCGAAATCCAGCTCTCCCTTGCGCCAGGACGCGGTGCTCGCGACTTGCGTCAGCATGACGTTGTCGGGCCCGACGCGCAGGCTTTGGCCCGCGCGCAGCTCCGTGGCCTGCCCATGGGCCTGGACCCGCACCAGGCCCGACTCGACTTGCACCGAAATGTTGTCGCCGCCGTCGATTTCCACGCCAAAGCGCGTTCCGAGCACGGTCACCTTGACGTCCAGCGCATGCACGACAAAAGGCCGGGACTCGTCGCTTTGCACCCCGAAGAATGCCGCGCCCGCGTGCAGCCGCAGCGTGCGTACATCGGCCGAAAAGTCGACGTCGATGCGGCTGAGCGCATCGAGCGTCAGCTCGGAGCCGTCGGGCAGGCTGCGCTGCAGCATGCGGCCGCGCAGCGTCGAGAGCGTGGTCTGGTAGCGCAAGGCCTCGCGCTGCAGCAGCTGCCAGATCGCCGTGCTGCCCAGGCCCACGGTGAAAACGCCCAGCAGGGCCGCGAGCGATTTGCGCCGGCTGCGCGTGTGCGTGGCGCTGCGGGCCGTGCCGCCTTGCTTTGCGGACGTCTGGCGCCAGGCGTGCAGGGCGTCCTCGATGCCGCGCGTGGCCTGGGTGAGGTCGCGCTTGACGGTGTCTATCGACACGCCCAGGCGCGCGGCAATGTCGATCTGCTTTTCCTCGTGCAGGCCATGGGAGAGATAGACCTGGCGCGCGCGCGCCGGCAGCGCCGCCAGCGCCGCTTCGACCGCCGCCACTGCCTGGCGGTACATCGCCGAGTCGGCAACGTCGGGCGCCTGGGCTGGAGACAGCGCGTCGATCTGCGCGCATTCGGCCAGATGCATCTGCATCCAGTGGCCGCGGCGCAGATGGTTCATCACCAGGTTGTGCGAGATGGTGAAAAGATAGGCGCGCGGATCGGCCAGCGCCGCGTCCTTCTCGGGCGCGCGCTCGGCAATGCGCAGCCAGGTGTCATGCGCCAGCGCGCGCGCCTCGTCCACGTTGCCGGTGCGCCGCGCGATGTAGCGCACCAGCTCGGCATAGTGCTGGGAGAAGGCGCCAAGCAGGGCGCTGTGCGAGGGTGAGGGGGGCGTCATGGGCGCTGGAATCATATCGCATCATGAGAATGATTCTCAATATGATGGAAGCTCCCATGGACTGCAGCGGCTACGCCCCGGCGAAATCATGCGCTGCCGCGAGCAGCCATTCGCGCAGCCCGGCGACCGCGTCGCTGGTCGGACGGGAGTCGGGGGTCACGAAGTAGTAGGCGTTGGGCGAGCGCAGGAAATGCTGGACCGGGGAGAGCAGCTCGCCCTTGACCAGGTACTGCTCGACCAGAAAGCGCGGCACCAGGCCCACGCCCAGGCCGGCCAGCACGCCGCTGATGACCATGGTGTGGTGCTCGAAGCGCGGGCCTCCCATGGGGTTGGCCAGGTCGATGCCCGCGGACTCTGTCCACAGCTTCCAGTCAAGGGCGCGCGAGGCCAGGTGCAGCCGGGGCGCGGTGGCCACTTCCATCTCGGACACCGTGGTTCGTCCCGCAAAGAAATCGGGGCGACAGACCACAATCGATTCCTCGCCGAACATCAGGTCGGTGCGCGCGCCGGGATAGACATCCGAGCCGAAATGGATGGACGCGTCATAAGGCGCGCCGTCAAAGAAAAAGACGCTGGTCATGGCGCTGATGTTGACCACCACCTGCGGATGCCTGGCGTAGAAGTCGGGCAGGCGGGGAATCAGCCATTCGACGGCCAGCGTCGGCACGCAGGCCAGCTCGATGATGCCGCCCGAGCCCTGGTGCGCCATCAGGTCAAGCGTGTTGCGTTCAAGCTGTCCGAGCACCTCGCGCACCTGGCGACTGTAGGCGGCGCCGGCCGCGGTCAGCGTCACGCGCTTGTTGGCGCGCCGAAACAGCTCCACTCCGAGGAATTTCTCCAGCGCGATGATCTGCCGCGATACCGCGCTTTCGGTGATGAACAGGTCTTTTGCCGCGCGCCGCAGATTGAGGTGCGAGGCCGCGGCCTCGAAGGCGCGCAGGCTGCTCAGGCTGGGAATGCGTTGTCTCATGGGAAGGGCTACTTGATGACTTTTGATTGTCATTGTAGGTAAATAATTCGCTTTGGAGAGTTGGCTTGATGAGTAATGATGCCGGCCATCACCCACTCAGCCTGAGTGCGTGATGTCGGTTCGGAGCAAACCGACCCAACCCATAAGGAAATATAAAATGAAGCGTCTCGTCCGTTCCCTTGTCCAGGCCAGCGTAGTGGCCGGCACCCTGGTTTGCACCATCGCGGTGGCCGCGCCGTTTCCCGAGAAGCCGGTGCGCATCATCGTCCCGTATCTGGCGGGCGGCACGACCGACATGGTGACGCGCGTGGTTGGCGACCAGCTGTCGCTGCTGTGGAAGCAACCCGTGGTGGTCGACAACCGTCCCGGTGCCGCGGGCATGGTCGGCACCAGCGGCGCGGCCAATTCTCCGGCGGACGGCTACACGCTGCTGGTGGGCTCGGTCGGCGAGTTCTCCATCAATCCGGCGCTGTACAAGAAAATCGCCTACAACGCCGATACCGACTTCGCGCCGGTCTCGCTGATTGCGCGCGTGCCCAACGTGCTGGTGATCTCGCCGGTGTTTGCCGAGCGCGCGCGCATCCAGACCCTGGCCGATCTGGTGGCCTATGCCAAAGCCCATCCGAAAAGCGTGAACATGGCTTCGGCCGGCGCGGGCACGTCGACGCATCTGGTCGGCGAGCTGTTCCAGCGCATGACCAAGATCGAGATGAGCCATATCCCCTACAAGGGCAGCAGCGCGGCGCTGGCCGACCTGATTGGCGGCAGCGTCGACGTGATGTTCGACAACCTGCCTTCGTCGCTGGCGTTCGTTCGCTCGGGCAAGCTCAAGGCGCTGGCCGTGACCACCGCGGCGCGCTCGCCGGCGCTGCCTGACGTTCCCACGATTGCAGCGGCCGCCGCGCTGCCCGAATACGACGCCGGCCCCTGGTTTGGCGTGCTCGCGCCCAGCAAGACACCCGATGCGGTGACCAAGAAGATCAACGAGGACCTGGTGCGCGTTCTGCAGCTGCCAGCGGTGCAGGCCAAGATGCGCGAAGCGGGCGCCGAGCCCAGCCCGACAACGCGTGCGGAGTTTGCCGAAATCCTCAAGCGCGACCGCGTGAAGTGGGGCGACATCGTCAAGGCTTCCGGCGCCACGGTGGATTGAATCGGCAACGGCGGGGGCGCTGCATCCGACTTCTGCCCCTGCCCATCTTGGGTTACATGATGAGCAATATGAACAGCAATTCCTCCTTTGTCGGCACAGACCAGGTGCGCGCGCGCTTCTCGCACGCCATGTCGGCCATGTACCGGCAGGAAGTGCCGCAGTACGGATCCCTGGTGGATCTGGTGGCCGATATCAACAGCCAGGTGCTGAGCGCCCAGCCCGCGCTGCGCACGCAGTTGGCGCGCGCCGGTGAAATCGAGCGCCTGGATGTGGAGCGCCATGGAGCGATCCGCGTGGGTACGGCGGCCGAGCTGGCAACGTTGCGGCGTCTGTTCGCGGTCATGGGCATGGAGCCCGTGGGCTACTACGACCTGTCGGTGGCCGGGGTTCCGGTGCATTCGACGGCCTTTCGCCCGGTGGGCGATGCGGCGCTGCTGGTCAACCCGTTTCGCGTGTTCACCTCGCTGCTGCGGCTGGAGCTGATTGCAGACCCGGCGCTGCGCGACAAGGCCGCCGAGATCCTCGCACGGCGCAGCATCTTCACGCCGCGCGTGCTGGAACTGATCGCCCAATGCGAAGCCGACGGCGGACTGCGCGCCGCCGACGCCGACGCCTTCGTGCGTGAAGCGCTGGAAACCTTCCGCTGGCACAGCACGGCCACGGTGGATGCAGCCACTTACCGCGCGCTGCAGGCATCGCACCGCCTGGTGGCCGACGTGGTCTGCTTTCGCGGGCCGCACATCAATCACCTGACGCCGCGCACGCTGGACATCGACGCCGCCCAGGCCGCCATGCCGGCGCGCGGCATGGACGCCAAGGACGTGGTCGAAGGCCCGCCGCGGCGCAACTGCCCCATCTTGCTGCGCCAGACCAGCTTCAAGGCGCTGCAGGAAACGGTGCGCTTCACCGACGACGAAGGCGCGCACACCGCGCGCTTTGGCGAGATCGAGCAGCGCGGCGTCGCGCTGACGCGCAAGGGCCGCGCGCTCTACGATGCCTTGCTGACCGAAGTGCGCGACATGAGCCATGCGGGCAGCGCCGCGCCCGATTATTCGCAGCGCCTGGAGCAGGTGTTCGCTGCCTTTCCGGACACCCATGACGCGCTGCGCGCCCAGGCGCTGGCGTTCTACCGCTACCGCCTGACGCCAGCCGGCACGGCGCAAGCCGCCGCGGTGGGTGCCGCCGCGGTGGGTGCCGATGCCGACCTGGAGCAGCTGCTTGCCCGTGGCTGGGCGCAGGCCGACCCCATCACCTATGAAGATTTCCTGCCGGTGAGCGCGGCCGGCATCTTCCAGTCGAATCTGGGCGGGGAAGAGCAAAAGCAGTACCAGGCCAATGCCGCGCAGCAGTCCTTCGAGGCCGCGCTGGGCGCGCAAGTGCATGATGAAATCGCGCTGTATGAAGCCGCGCAGCAGCGCTCCATTGACCAGCTGCGCGCTCAATTGCGCGGCGTGGCCGCGGCGGAGGCCGCGTGAGCGGGCTGCACGCACAGTCGGACATGCCGGCTTTTGCCGCCATGTTCGAACAGCCCGCGGGCTCGCCCATACGCGAGCTGTTTCCCTACCTGAGCCAGCCGGGAATGATCTCGCTGGCCGGCGGCTACCCTTCGCCAAGTCTGTTTGACGCCCAGGGGCTGGCGCTGGCCGCGACCCAGGCGCTGGCCAGTGGCCCGCAGGCGCTGCAGTATTGCGCCACCGAAGGGCTGCCCGCGCTGCGCGAAGCGCTGGCCGCGCAGACCCACGCGCGCGGCATGCAGGCCAGCGCCGAGCAGCTGCTGGTGACGACCGGCTCGCAGCAGGCGTTTGATCTGCTGGTGCGGGTGCTGATCGAGCCGGGCGATACCGTGCTGGTGGAAGTGCCCGCCTATCCCGCGACGCTGCAGGCCCTGCGCCTGGCGCAGGCCCGCATCCTGACCGTGCCCATGGACGAGCACGGCCTGCAGACCGACGCGCTTGCCGAGTTGCTGCGCAGCCTGCCCGCGCACCAGCGCCCCAAGCTGCTCTACACGGTGCCCAACTTCTCCAATCCACGCGGCACCTTGCTCAGCGCCCAGCGGCGCCAGGCCTTGGTGGAGCTGGCCAGCCGCCACGGTTTCTGGGTGGTGGAAGACGATCCATATGGCGAACTGTGCTTTGACGCGGCGGATGGCAGCACGCCGCCCATGCCCACGGCGCTGCGCACGCTGGGCGAGCGACTGGGCGCTGCGGTGAACCCCGTGGTCTATCTCTCCAGCCTGTCCAAGACGGTGGCTCCGGCCTTGCGCGTGGGCTGGATGCTGGCCGATGCGCAGGTGCTGCGCCGCTGCGCCATTGCCAAGCAGACGGTGGATCTGTGCACCTCGCCGCTGGCGCAGATGGTTGCCGCCTGCTACCTGCAAAGCGGGCGCTACCCGGCCAGCGTGCAGCGCGCGCGCGCCGAGTACCAGCGGCGCATGCTGGCGCTGGTGCAGGGCATGGCCAGCCAGCTGGACGGCCTGGTGCATTGCGCCGCGCCCGCCGGCGGCATGTTTGTCTGGGCGACGTTTGCGCAGACCATAGACCCGCAGGCGCTGTTTGATGCCGCGGTCTCGCGCCAGGTGCTCTACGTTCCCGGCAAGGCGTTCTTTCCCGAGAGCGCGCCAGTGCATGCCATGCGGCTGTCGTTTGCCGCGCCCGACGTGGCGCAGATAGAACAGGCCGTGCAGCGGCTGGCGGCGGCGGTGGCGCAGGTCAGGCGCTGACGTCGGCGGCGCGCGGTCCCCGCTGACAAAAATCTCTGCAGGCATGCGCAAAAACCGCCGTGCACTCCGCCACAATGAGGGGGTCACGACGGGGAAATCCATGCAATCGATTAAATTTGCCTTCCTGCCTCTCGTATTTGCGCTGACCGCCGGCGCACTCTTGCCCGGCGCGGCCACCGCGGCCAGACCTGCTGCGCACAAGAAGCCCGCCATCGAAGCGCCGGCGCCGCTGGCCGGGCAATCGGCGGTGGACGGCGGCGTGCCGGCCATCCCCGCCAAGGCCTGGCTGCTGATGGACTACGACTCCGGCGAGGTGCTGGCCTCGGCCAATCCCGATGAGCCGCTGCCGCCCGCATCGTTGACCAAGATGATGACCAGTTACCTGGTCGAGCAGTCCCTGCGCTCGGGCAAGCTCAAGGAAGGCGATCTGGTCTCGGTCAGCGAAAACGCCTGGTGCCGCGGCTCGAGTACCGAGTCGTGCATGTACCTGCCGCTGAACGGCCAGGCCACGGTGATCGACATCCTGCGCGGCATCGTCATCCAGTCGGGCAACGATGCCTCCAAGGCCATTGCCGAACACATGGCCGGCTCGGAAGAGGGTTTTGCCAAGCTCATGAACGCCGAAGCCAAGCGGCTTGGAATGGCGCACACGAATTTCGTCAACGCCACCGGCCTGCCCGACCCGGCGCACAGGTCCTCGGCCCGCGATCTCGCCGTGCTCGCGCGGGCCATCATCCGCGACAGCGCTCACTACTACCCGCTCTACGCCGAACGCGAGTTCAAGTACAACGGCATCAAGCAGGGCAACCGCAACGCCTTGCTCTACACCGATTCGACGGTGGATGGACTGAAGACCGGCCACACCCAGGAAGCCGGCTACTGCCTGGTCACCTCATCCAAGCGCAACGACATGCGCCTTATCACGGTCATCCTCAACACCAGCAGCGCCAAGGCGCGTGCCGACGAGAGTCGCAAACTGCTGGGCTGGGGATTCAGCCGCTTCGAGAAGGCCAGCCCGATTCAGCCGGACGCCGTGGTCACGAATGCCAAGGTCGGCTTCGGCAAGGCCGACACGGTTGCCGCCGGCCTGGGAGCGCCATGGACCTTGACCGTTCCGCGCGGGCAGAAGTTGCAGACCTCGGTGCAGGTCAAGCCCGACCTGGAGGCACCGGTGGCCAAGGGTGCGGTGATTGGCAAGGTGATTGCGGAGTCGAACGGCAAGCCCGTTGGCGAAGCGCCGTTGATTGCGCAGGCCGATGTGGAGCGCGCCGGCTTCATGCTGCGCATGTGGCAGTACCTGGTCAAGTAGGTCGGGCAGTCCAGGGGCGCGGCAGGGGCAGGGAGTGGCGCAGCCCGCCTGGGGGAAATTCCTGGTCTGGCTTACAATACTCGCCCCACCAATCCGCCAGGTCGCCCTGCGAAAAACCAATGAGATCAGATACTTTTGACGCAGTCGCGACGTCCGCCAGCGCCCCCATTCCGAAGATCGGCTTCGTGAGCCTGGGCTGCCCCAAGGCTTTGACCGACTCCGAACTGATACTCACGCAGCTGAGCGCCGAAGGCTACGCCACGTCCAAGACGTTCGAGGGCGCGGACCTGGTGATCGTCAACACCTGCGGCTTCATTGACGAGGCGGTGCAGGAAAGCCTGGACACCATTGCCGAGGCACTGGCGGAAAACGGCAAGGTCATCGTCACCGGCTGCCTGGGCGCGAAGTCCGCTGCCGACGGCGGCAACATGGTGCGCCAGATCCACCCCAGCGTGCTGGCCGTCACCGGCCCGCATGCCACACAGGAGGTGATGGACGCGGTCCACACCCACCTGCCCAAGCCGCACGACCCCTTTCTCGATCTGATTCCCGGGGCGTTCGGCGAAGCCGGCCTCAAGCTCACGCCCAAGCATTACGCCTATCTGAAGATCAGCGAAGGCTGCAACCACCGCTGCACTTTCTGCATCATCCCGTCGATGCGCGGCGATCTGGTCTCGCGTCCCATAGGCGATGTGCTCAAGGAAGCCAAGGCGCTGTTTGCTGGCGGCGTCAAGGAACTGCTGGTCATCAGCCAGGACACCTCGGCCTATGGCGTTGATGTGAAGTACCGTACCGGCTTCTGGGACGGCAAGCCCGTCAAGACCCGGATGCTGGAACTGGTCCAGGCCCTGGGTGAGCTGGCCGAGCCGCATGGCGCCTGGGTGCGCCTGCACTATGTCTATCCCTACCCCAGCGTGGATGAAATCATTCCGCTGATGGCTTCGGGCCGCGTGCTGCCTTACCTCGACGTGCCGCTGCAGCACAGTCACCCCGATGTGCTCAAGCGCATGAAGCGCCCGGCCAGCGGCGAGAAGAACCTCGAGCGCATCCAGCGCTGGCGCGAGCTGTGCCCCGACCTGATCATCCGCTCGACCTTCATTGCCGGCTTCCCTGGCGAGACCGAGCAAGAGTTCGAGCATCTGCTGGACTTCATCCGCGCGGCCGAAATCGATCGCGCGGGCTGCTTTGCCTACAGCGCCGTCGACGGCGCCGCCGCCAACGACATTCCCGGCATGCTGCCCATCGAAGTGCGTGAGGAACGCCGCGCGCGCTTCATGGCCGTGGCCGAGGAAGTGTCGGCCAACCGCCTGCGCCGGCGCATTGGTTCGACCATGCAGGTGCTGGTCGATTCCGCGCCCGCGCTGGGCCGCAAGGGCGGCGTGGGCCGCAGCTATGCCGATGCGCCCGAGATCGATGGCGTGGTGCACCTGCTGCCGCCCGAGAAGATCAGCAAGACCATGAAGACCGGCGAGTTCACGCGCGCGCGCATCGTCGGCACGCAAGGCCACGACCTGGTCGGCGTGCCGATCTGATTTGTCGTCCAGAGCGGCCTGGGCCGTTCTGGCTGCCGCCCTGCGGCATTTCCGCCATCGCCAGCGCAGGCCTTGGCGCGCAGGCTATCTCGCGAATGTCATCAAGTCGCAATCTCTGCTGGAAATAATTCAACGTACAAGTTGCAATTTGCAACATTTAGTTGAGTTAACTCCCAGAGATTGGATGTGCAATGAACATCAAGCAGCGCATCGTCATGCTTGTGACGCTCGTGTTTGCCGCCCTGGCCGTCATCGGTGGCTTTGCCGTCATCCAGGCGCGCAGCAACTCCGAACAGGTCAGGCAGGTGACCGAAGGTGTGGTGCCCAGCGCCATCGCGTCGGTCGAGCTGATGACGCAGTTGAAGGACGTGCAGATCGCCGCCCTGGCGATGCTTTCCGCCGCCGATGAAAATCTGGTGCGCCTGGCGCTTGAAGAACTCAATGCAAAGAAGCAAGCGCTGACCGAGGCGCTGAAGACGCAGCACGCCCAGGCCGACAGCCAGGCGCAGCGCGGCCTGATCGAGGCCGCGCAGGAGAGCATGCAGAACTACTTTGCATCGATCAACGACACCGCCGGGTTCAAGCTGGCAGGCCAGACGCAGCTGGCCGAAGCCAACATGGGCGCGACCGTCGACCAGTACCTGCGCGAGCAGGGCCAGATGATCGATGCTGTGCAGGTGGAAAAGCGCCGCAGCAAGGACGAGGCGATCAACACGCTCAATGCCGAACTCTCGCATACCGCGCTGGCGCTGATGGCCATCAGCGCCGCAGCCACGCTGGTGCTGGGCCTGATTGGCGTGCTGCTCTACAAGCAGGTGATACACCCCATCGCGCAGATGGAGTCAAAGATGACGCAGATCGCGTCCAGCCAGGACTTCCGCCATCGGCTCGATATCGCCAGCGACGACGAGATCGGGCGCTCGATGCAGGCCTTCAACACCATGGTGGCGAAGATCGAGGAAAGCACGGAGCTGGTCAGGCAGAAGGCGGCCGATATCCAGGCGATGCTGCGCTACGTGCCCCAGGGCATTTTGACCGTGCAGCCCGATGGCCGCGTGCACCACGAATATTCCGAATATCTGGAAAGCATTCTGGAGACGCGCGAGATTGCCGGACGCAACGCCATGGAGCTGGTGCTCACGCATACGCCGCTGGGCGAAGACACGCGCGCGCAGGTGGCGGCCGCGCTGTCCTCCTGCCTGGGCGAGGACGCGATGAACTTCGCGTTCAACAGCCATCTGTTGCCGACCGAAATCCAGCGCCGGTTTGCCGACGGCCGCAGCAAGATCCTCGATCTGAGCTGGGCGCCGATCAGCGCCGAAGACGGCACCGTCATGCGCCTGCTGCTGTGCGTGCGCGATGTCACCGAGCTGCGCAAGCTGGCGCTGGCGGCCAGCGCGCAGGGGCGCGAACTGGCAATCATTGGCGAGATTCTCGCGCTCGAGCCCGCCAAGTTCGAGCGCTTCGTCGACAGCAGCCAGCGCTACCTGGCCGAGAACCTGCAGGCCGTGGCGGGCATCGATGCCGCGCCGGGCGCAGCGCCTGCGCCGGCCATCGATTTGCTGTTTCGCAACATGCATACGATCAAGGGCAACGCCAGAACCTATGGCCTGCAGCATCTCACGGATGTCGTGCACCGTGTGGAGCAGGGCTACGAGGCCGTGCGTGCCGGACACATGGCCTGGGATGGCGAGGCCCTGCGCGCCGATCTGCACACGGTGCGCGAGACCGTGCAGGAGTACGTGGCAATTCACACCCACAAGCTGGCCCGCGGCGCGCCGCAGTCCGGACTGGAGGCCGGCGCGCTGCTGCAGCTCGAGCGCGCCGAACTCGACGCGCTGCTGGCGCGGCTGCAGGTGAAGGAGGGCGACAGCCGCGATGTGCTGGCCGCGGCCGTGCAGCACACGCGCTCGGCGCTCGAGCGCCTGGACACCCAGCGCCTGGGCACCATGCTCAAGGACGTGCTCCAGGCCTTGCCCGCGTTGGCGCTGGCGCTGGACAAGGAGGAGCCGCGCATTGCCATTGTCGACCCAGGCGTGAGCATACGCAGCGGCGCCGCCGCCGTGCTGCAGGACACGTTCATGCACCTGCTGCGCAATGCCGTGGACCACGGCCTGGAAACGCCGCTGGCGCGCATTGCCAAGGGCAAGAGCGCGGCGGGTCAGATACGCATCGACGTGGTCAGCGATGCGCGCGGCCTGGCGATCACCCTCAGCGATGACGGCCGGGGCCTGGACCTGAACGCGATCCGCGGCAAGGCGCTCGAAAAGCAGCTGATCGATACCGGTGCCGTGGTGTCCCAGGCCGAGATCGCGCAATGCATCTTCCTGCCCGGGTTCTCCACGGCGCAGCAGGTGAGCGACATCTCGGGGCGCGGCGTGGGCATGGACGCGGTGCGCAGCCTGGTGCAATCCCTGGGCGGGCGCATCGACATAAAGTTGCTGGGGCCCGAGGGCGATGCCGTGCGCAGCTTCCAGACAGTGCTGATGCTGCCGGCGGCGCTGGCCATTGTCGGCGGCGAGGAAACGGTGGTGGCGGCATGAGCCTGATTGCCATGTTTGTTGCCGGCCTGTTGCTGGCCGGCCTGCCGCTGTGGTTTCTTGTCCGGCGGCTGAAAAACCAGCTGCGCAGCTGCCGGGCGCAGGCGGCCGCGCTGCGTTCCGAGTGCCACAGCGCCGACGAATGCGACGCCTTGCGCGCCGAGATCGATGGCTTGCGCGCTGCCGGCCAGGCGGCTGCCACGGAGTGGCAGGCGCGCACCTCGGCGCTGGCGGCCAAGCATGACCAGGCCTTGCAGTCGGTGATGCGGCAGGCCAGCGAGGTGGTCGGCGCGTCGCAGGGCAGCGCCCATGAAGTGGCCGGTGCCATCCGCGACCTGTACGGCATCGAGATGACTTTCGAGCGCTGGCATGCCGACATGACGGTGCTGCTGGCGCACAACCGCGGCATGCATGCCAAGAACGAGGAGTTCTCGTTGATCGTGCGCCAGATGGTGATGGTGGCGCTCAATGCCTCGATAGAGTCCGCGCGCGCGGGCGCCAGCGGGCGCGGGTTTGGCATTGTGGCCAACGAGATGCGCTCGCTGTCGGCGCGCGCCGAGGCGCTTTCCATGGACTACCGGCGCACGCTCTACGAGAACGATCTGATCACCACCACCACCTTCCAGGACATGCAGGCCGGCGGTCGCATGATCCTGGGAGCGGTGCGCGGGCTGGAACTGACCCACCGCAAGGGCACCGAGGCCACGGCGCTGCCGCTGGAATGCGCATGATCTCGGCCAGCGCCTGCGAGAGCCTGGACCGCATGTTCATGCACAGTCTCCAGAGCACGTTTACCACGCCAGAGGGCGAGCGCGTCGCGCTCACGCGGCTCGCGCAGTCCCTGCCCGATGCGGGCGCGCAGATGGTGGTCCTGATGATTGCCTCCCACACTTTCCGGCTGGTCATGGCGCTGCATTTTCCCCAGGCCGATGATGCGCTGCACATTCTCGCGCCCGGCAGCCAGGCAGCTGAGGCCAGCCAGGCCCTGCGCGACCAGATGTCCGAGCGCGGCAACATGTGCTGCGGCATGGTCAACCGCGAGATCGGGCGCTTCTTTGCGCACACCGGCATGTCGACGCCCCACATCATCGACAGCCGCAGCGGCCCATTCATGACGGCCTTGCCGCATGCCTATGCAAGCCACTGGCGCGTAACGATCGATGCCCGGCTGCACATCGACGCCAGCCTGTGCATGCACAACCGCACGCCCATGGACTTCGAATGGCATGCGGATGCGCAGCAGGAAGTCACGGGCGAACTCGAATTCTTCTGAACAAGGTAACTCTCATGGCACAGATTCTCGTGGTCGACGATTCCAGCACCGTTCGCAATGAAGTCGGCGGCTTTCTCCAGCGCAGCGGCCTCACCGTGGCCTATGCCGTGGACGGCAAGGACGGGCTGAGCAAGCTGGCCGCCGATCCGTCGGTGAAGCTCGTTGTGTGCGACGTCAACATGCCCCACATGGACGGCCTGACAATGGCCGAGAAAGTGCGCAGCGAGCTGCGCAACAGCGCCATCCACATCGTGATGCTGACCACGGAAAATGCGCCCGCGATGAAGGAGCGCGGCAAGGCAGCGGGAATCAAGGGCTGGATCGTCAAGCCGTTCAACGGCCCGGCGGTGCTGGCAACCTTCAAGAAGCTTGCCGGCGTCGCCTGAGCCGCGCTTCAGTCGGCAAGCACTTCCAGCACGATGAACTGATTGGCCTGGGTCTGGGCCGTGAAGTTGTTGTCGGCGGCCAGCACCAGCGTGCGGTTGCCGTTGGCCAGTGTTCTGCCCCAGGTCATGGACTCGATATTGTCGAGCTTGACGCCCTGGTAGGTAATGGGCATTTCCAGCAGCAGCTTGCGGCCCATGGGCGTGTAGCTGGCGCCGCTCAGCGAAGGCACGGAAAGCACGTTGGTGGTGCTGGCCGTGATCTCGGTCTCGACCAGCCGGATGGTGTTGCCTATGCCGGCGGCAAACGCCCGCTCCACGGCAATGAAGCGGTTCTTGCCCGTGGCCAGCAGTTCCGAGAGGCCGTTGTCCGGGCCAAACGGCGCGCCGGGCGGTGCATCGACGGGGATGGGCGGCAGGCGATAGGCATACTGCGCCTTGGCATTGCCCGAAGCGGGGTCCATTGCCGTGACGCGCACCACGCTGCCCGCGCCCACGGTGGTCAGCGGGCCGTCCTGCGCCAGGGCGTCTTCATTGGCAATGTAGACCGTGCCGTCTTCGGCCACCGTGAGCGCCTCGAAGACCTTGTTGTTGCGCGCGCCCGTCGTCGCGTTATCGCGGTACAGGTACATCGCGGGGACGGCGAATTCGCGCACGAAACGGCCATCGCTTGTCATCTCGCGCAGGAAAGGCTGGTGCAGCTGCGCTGGCGTGCTGCTCCAGTTGCCTTCCGAAGACCAGTACAGGTTGCCGTTGGGCGCACGGCGTATCGATTCAGGGTCTACCGTGCGCGCGGACGAGGAGAAGCTGGCGCCGTCCGGGCGCAGCATGTGCAACTGGCGCTTGATCTTCACTTCGACGGGCTTGCCGCTGTCGTAGTCCAGACTCAGGTTGTAAAAGCGCGGCGTGCCGCGCTCGCCGCCGCGGTCATCCGAAATCGCCCAGTAGCTGCCATCGGCCGCCTGGTCCAGGCCGGAAATTCCGCCGAACTCCACGCCTTCATACAGCGTGCCCGTGGGCAGCGATGCCGAACCAAGCAGGCGCAGGGCGCGGATCTGCGGTTCACGGTCGTCGCCGCCGCAGGCGCTGGCGGCAAGGGCGGCAATGACGGCGGCCAGCATGTGGCGGGTGATCGGATGTTTCACGTACGGGCTCCATTTCTACAAGAAGCCTCGAAGTGTCTGCGGCGCGCGCGTCAGGCTGATGACAGACCAGGCGCTGCAAAGAATTCAGCAGGCTGCGGCGGCGCCGCTTGCCTGTGCGGCCAGGCGCTGCGTGGCGCGCATCGTGCGCAGCACCAGCAACAGCGCGAGGATGGAAAAGCCGGCGCCAGCCACCGCCACGGCGGTGTATCCGCCGCCCAGGCTGAGCACCGCTGCGCCGGCCGCCGCACCCATGGCATTGCCCAGGTTGAAGGCGCCGATGTTGACCGAAGAAGCCAGGCCCGGCGCTTCCACGGCCGCGCGCATCACGCGCATCTGCACCGGCGGCACCAGGGCGAAGGCGCCTACGGCCCAGACAAACACGCAGGCCGCCGCGCCCAGATGGGTGGCCGCAAGCCAGGGAAAAGCCAGCATGCTCACCGTGACCAGGGCCAGGAAGCCGATGATGGTCTTCTCTATCGAGCGGTCGGCGAGCTTTCCCCCTACTGCATTGCCCAGCGTGAAGCCCACGCCAGTGAGCGCCAGCATGCCTGTGATGAAGGCCGGCGACGCAGCCGTAAAGGTCTTGAGCGCGGGATTGATATAGGTGTAGAGCGTGAACATCGCCGCCGAGCCCAGCACCGTCGTCAGCAGGCCTTGCAGCACGGCCGGGCGCGTGAGCACCTGCCATTCGGCGCGCAGGTTCATGCGCTGTCCGCCGCCGCCCTGGGGCAGGGCCAGCAGCAGCGTGACCATGGCCAGCAGGCCCAGCACGCCTATGCCGGCAAACGACTGCCGCCAGCCGAAGGTTTCGCCGATCCAGGTGGCCGCGGGAACACCGCCGATGTTGGCCACGGTCAGGCCGGTGAACATGATGGCCACCGCGCTGGCCTGTTTCTCCCGCGGCACGAGGCTGGCTGCGACCACGGAGCCTATGCCGAAAAACGCGCCGTGGTTCAGGCTGGTGATCACGCGCGCGACCATCAGGCTGGCATAGCCCGGGGCCAGCGCTGAAAGGATGTTGCCCACGGTGAAGATCGCCATCAAGAGTATCAGCGCCTTGCGCGGCGACCATCTGGCCAGCAGCAGCGTCATGATGGGCGCGCCTATCATCACGCCCAGCGCATAGGCCGAGACCAGCAGGCCGGCCGAGGGCACCGAGACCTGCAGCCCGTCGGCCATGGTGGGCAGCATGCCCATGGGGCCGAACTCGGTCGTGCCTATGCCGAAGGCGCCGACGGCCAGCGCCAGCAGGGGCAGCATGGCGCTGCGGCTGTTTCCCGGCGGCGCCGCAGGGGAGGAGGAGGGTGATGCGTGCATGGAATGGAGCCCGTCGGTGTGCTCAGGGTTTTTACGGTATGGCGCATTGTGAACGCGCCATCTTTCCCGAAAAAGTGTTTAATCACCAAAACACTTTTGAGATTTTCGGGAATATGCGCTTTACCTTGGACGAGCTGACCGTGTTTCTCGCTGTCGTGGATACCGGCTCGCTGACCTGCGCCGCCGAGCATCTGGGCCAGCCAATCTCGACCACCAGTCGGCTGCTGGCGCGGCTGGAAGAAAAGGTCGAGACAACGTTGCTGCGCCGCACCACGCGGCGTCTGGACGTGACCGACGAAGGCCATGGCTTTGCGCGCGACGCGCGCGCCATTCTCGAAGCCGTGCGCGTTGCCGAGGACGGCCTGATGGAGCGGCGCGAGCGCCTTGCGGGCCCGCTGCGCATCGATGCTGCCACGCCCTACATGCTGCATGTGCTGGTGCCGTTGATGCCGGGCTACCGTGAGCGCCATCCCGATGTGGAGCTGGTTCTGACCAGCAGCGAGGGCTTCATCGACCTGCTTGAGCGCCGGGCGGACCTGGCGATCCGCATCGGCGCACTCAAGGACTCGACACTGCACAGTCGCCTGCTGGGGCAATCGCGGCTGCGCCTGCTCGCCAGCCCTTCCTACCTCAGCAGGCATGGCTGCCCGCATTCTCCGCGCGAGCTTGCGCAGCATGAAAGACTGGGCTTCGCGCACAACGACATCCTCAATCTATGGCCGGTGCAGCAGGCGGATGGCAAGCAGATGCAGATAACGCCCACCCTCGCGTCGTCGAGCGGCGAGACCTTGCGCCAGCTGGCCTTGAACGGCATGGGCATCGTCTGCCTTGCCGACTTCATGACGGGCAGCGACCGCGAACAAGGCCGCCTGGTGGAGGTGCTGGCGGACGCCACCGAGCCTGTGGATCGCCCGGTCCAGGCCGTGTATTACCGGCACTCGGCGGTGTCGGCCAGGATCGCGTCCATGGTCAAGTACCTGGCCGAAGTGCTGCCCGCGCGCCATTGACGGGCCCGGCGCGCGGGCCATGCGATGGAAATCAGCTTGTCAGCTTGTTGGACAGATAGATTCCCTTGGCCAAGTCTTCGGTAATGAAGTCCATGACGATGATGCCTGCCCTGTCGCCATTGCCGCTCCCGGCAATGAGCTGTTTGATGCCGGGGTTGAACTTGTCGGCACACAGCTGGGGCGAAAGCAGCAAAATGTCCGAGCCGGACCCCACGCACGACACGAAATTGATCGAGAAGTTGGAAAAACGCTCGTCCGATCGGGCAATGGCCAGGGAGTGATGGTTCTTGATGGCCAGGCGCTTGGCATTGAAAACCTTGTCAGGCACAAAGATCTTGGGGACGTTCTTGCCCACGTTCTCGCACCAGTTGCCGGTTTTCTTGCCAAACAGGCTCAGCACGGTCTTGATGGGCGCGGTGCCGATCCTGCAGGCGCCGTCGGCCAGGGTGGAGATGAAATTCTCGTTGACGTTGATTTCATACTGATCCTGTACCGATGCGTAGCTCCAATTTTGTGACTGAAGGGGGTGGCGCAAGGCATCAATATCCTGAACGAGCAGAATCATTTTCCCGCGCACGGCGCTGACGGGAGTGCGGGCATAGGGATTATGGGTCGAGATGAAGTTTGCATGAGGCGCAAGGCAGTCCTCCAGCATTTCCATGCGTCGGTAGCGGGAGACCTCGTCGTTTTCCGCCTTGATGCGCAACACCACATATTCCGAACGATTCTGGTCCAGGAATTTCGTGATCTCGGCCAGTACGACGGCCAGGGTAATGCGCGTGCGCACGATGCCGTGGTAGATCGGCAAGGCGCGGTTTTCGCCAAACGATGGCCGCACATCGAAAAAGCGCACGCCGGCCGCCAGTTGCTGGCGAAGATCGAGCGCCTGCGTTTGCGCCAGCACGCGAACCACATACTCGGCGGCAGTCAAGCCGACGATTCCCGCCAAGGGCAGTGCGGCTGCGACCGCGAACAAGGGTGCCCACTTGGATTTCAGCAGCTGCTCGGTGACTCCCGTGAGGTCATAGCAGCAGGCATCATGTGCCCCGGGAATGGACACCGAGGTCATCTGCGTGGAGTCGGCGAGTGCCGCCATCCAACGCGAACTGGATAAAGCCATGGTCGTCAATCCTCGCGTCAATAAACCAGAGCTTCGTCGGTGATGTAGATTTCTCCCAGGTCGGAAGAGGCGAAGTCGATTTCTTCAGGGGAAATTGCCGTCGAATCGTACTGCGACGCCAAAATCTCATTGAGCGTCCGCGCCTGGCTTGCGCCGCCGCAGCCCGCAAGGCAAGAGGTGAAAAGCAAGGACGTGAATCCATCAAGCAGGTGCCTGCGTTGCATTTGCGCGGTCCTCAAAAAAGCAGCGGAGTTCACCCGTGGGCCGGGCAAGCTGCATGCGATGTATATGTTGCTGTGTGACCGCATGCGGGCGCGGGTTCCCTAATCGTCTGCAACAGGCAAAAAAAAGGCTTCCCGAAGGAAGCCTGTAGGTAAAGCGGCGCTGCAACCGCAGTGCCTCAGACGCGCTTGCGGTATTCGCCGGTGCGGGTGTCGATTTCAATCTTGTCACCCTGGGCAACAAACAAGGGCACGGCAACTTCGTAGCCGGTGGCGATCTTGGCAGGCTTGAGCACCTTGCCCGATGTGTCGCCCTTGACCGCGGGTTCGGTCCAGGTGATTTCGCGCACCACGCTGGTGGGCAGTTCGACCGAGATGGCCTTGCCGTCATAGAACACCACTTCGACGGTCATGCCGTCTTCGAGGTAGTTCAGCGCGTCGCCCATGTTTTCGGCTTCGACTTCGTATTGGTTGAACTCTTCGTCCATGCAGACATACATGGGATCGGCAAAGTAGGAGTAGGTGCACTCCTTCTTGTCCAGGATCACGTTGTCGATCTTGTCGTCGGCCTTGAACACGTTTTCGGTGCCCATGTTGCCCAGCAGGGCCTTGAGCTTCATGCGCACGGTGGCTGCACCGCGGCCGCCACGGGCGTATTCGGTCTTGAGGACGATCATGGGGTCCTTGCCGTGCATGATCACGTTGCCGGCGCGGATTTCTTGTGCGATTTTCATAGCTAGATTGCTGGGGGTTGTGCCGCTCAACGCGTCCAGCTGCACGGCCCTAAGGACTGCTGCATTGAAACATGTTCCGCGGCGGGGGGAAATAAGGGCGCAGCCTGCTGAGCACGTGCGCGTAAAACCAAGATTTTAGCTTTTTTCTGCCACAAACTGCTGCAGTTGGCTGACGAGATCGGTCCAGGCCCGCTGGCACGCGCCTGCAGCACGCACGCAATCGCGCCATTCGCCCAGCATTTGTGCGGTGATGACCGGCAAGCTGTCGGGGCTGGCCATGCCGTTCCAGGCATGGTGGAACAGCCGCAGCGACGGTGGGGCTTCTAGCCAGTCGAGAAATGCATCGAGCTTGGCGTGGTGGGCGTTATCTTGCTGCGGATAGATCTGCCAGACAAAGGCCTGGCCGGCCCACAGCGCGCGCACCAGCGAGTCTTCGCCGCGCACCAGGTTCAGGTCGCAGGCCCAGAGCATTTCATCGAATTGCGGTTGGGCGCAAGGCGTGAGCCAGGTGCAGGCGGGCGTTGCCAGGGCCTGCAGCGCCAGCGTTGCGCGCACGGCCTCGGTGGCGCGCCCGGGTGTGATCAGCAGATGGCTGGGTGGCGCGCTGGCCTGCAGCTGCGCAAGCAATGCCGGCAAGGCCGGCGGCTCATAGCAGAACAAGGAAACCAGTCGCGTGGATTCGTCGATGCCGCGCGCCGCGCGCCAGGCCTGGCGATCAAACGCCGCCTGGCGCGCGGCCAGAGCAGCCTCGCGCAGCAGGCCGCCGGTGCGCGGCGTGAAGCCCGGATAGAAGAACCAGCGGGTCAGCCCTGCTGCCGCACCGCTCATCAGCAGCGAAGGCAGGCGGTGGCAGCGCTCCACATAGGACTCGGCGCTCAGGTATTCGAGGTTGATCCAGACCGGACTTTGCGCGGCGCCTGGTGGTTGCGCGGCCTGGCGCCGGGCAATGGCCTGGAGCAACGGTTCGGGCAGCGTGCAGCCAAATGCCTCTATCACCACCTCGCCCACGCCGTCCGCGGGCACCAGGGCCGTCTGGTCGGGCCAGGGGTGAACGCTCAGGCCTGCCGGGTGGGGCGCGGGCGCCATCCAGGCCAGCGCGCTGGCGTCGTCGAGAAACAGCCGCACCTGCTGGCCGCGCGCGGCGAGTTCGGCGGCCGCGCGCCAGCAGACGCCGACGTCGCCAAAGTTGTCGATCACCTGGCAAAAGATGTCCCAGCGAAGGGCGCGGTTCAGCGGCATGGGCAAGGGCTTTGAAACAAGGGCTGGGGGCGCCGATCGTACCGCTTTCGGCAGGCCGGCTGAAAGCCGGCACCAGGCCCGCCACAATAGAGGCATGTCTGAAATGCATTCCGATGAACTGCTGGCCCAGGTCGCAGCCCTGCCTTCCTTGCCGGGCGTCTACCGTTACTTCGATGCCGAGGGAGGGCTGCTCTACGTGGGCAAGGCGCGCAATCTCAAGCGCCGCGTGGCCAATTATTTCCAGAAAAGCCATGGTGGCACGCGCATAGGCCACATGATCAGCAAGATCGTGCGCCTGGAGACCACCGTGGTGCGCTCCGAGGCCGAGGCCTTGCTGCTGGAAAACAACCTGATCAAGACCCAGCACCCGAAGTACAACATCCTGTTTCGCGATGACAAGAGTTATCCCTATCTGATGATTTCGGGCGTGGCCGCACATGACGGCGAAGGGCCGCAGCCCGGCCAGCGCTTTGCGCGCATGGCCTATTACCGCGGCAGCGTCGACAAGAGGAACCGCTACTTCGGGCCGTATCCCAGCGCCTGGGCGTTCAAGGAAACCATTCAGCTGCTGCAAAAGGTCTTCCGCCTGCGCACCTGCGAGGACACGGTGTTTGCCAACCGCTCGCGGCCCTGTCTGCTCTATCAGATCAAGCGCTGCACCGGCCCCTGCGTGGACCTGATCTCGCCCGAGGCCTATGCCATCGATGTGCGCAATGCCGAAGCCATGCTGCGCGGCGAGACCCAGGCCCTGCTGCAGCAGCTCGAGGCGCGCATGCTGGTGCACGCCGAAGCACTGGAATTCGAGCAGGCGGCCGAGGTGCGCAACCAGATGACGGCGCTGGCGCGCGTGCTGCACCAGCAGTCGATCGAGACCACCTCGGACAAGGACGTCGACATTCTCGCGGTGCGCGTGCAGGGCGGGCGCGCCTGCGTCAACCTGGCGATGGTGCGCGGTGGCCGCCACCTGGGCGACCGGCCGTACTTTCCATCTCAGTTGGGCGATGCCGCGGCGGTGCATGACGCCGAGAGCGAGGGCGAGAGCGAGGCGCAAGGCGAGGCCGCGCCGCAGCAGCCCGTCGAAGTGATGGTGCTCGAAGCCTTCCTGGCCCAGCACTACACCAGCGTTCCCGTGCCGCCGTTGCTGGTGCTGAGTCACGCCGTCGACAAGGCGCTGCTCAAGGCGCTGTCCGAATCGAGCGGCGTGCGCGTGAGCGCCTTGCACCAGCCGCGCGACGAGCGTCGCGCCTGGCTCGACATGGCGCAGCGCAACGTCGAGCTGCAGCTTGCGCGGCTGCTGGCCGAGGAAGGCTCGCAGCAGGCGCGCACGCGCGCGCTGGCCGAGGCGCTCGACCTGCCCACGCATGACCTGGACAACCTGACCATTGAATGCTTCGACATTTCGCATACTTCGGGCGAGGCCACCAAGGCGTCCTGCGTGGTGTTCCACCACCACAAGATGCAGGGCAGCGAATACCGGCGCTTCAACATCGAAGGCATCACCGGCGGCGATGACTATGCAGCCATGCGCCAGGTGCTGATGCGCCGCTACAGCCGTGTGGCCGAGGTCCAGCGCGAAGCCGGCGGCGCCGAGCCCACGGCGGGCCAGGCGCGCCTGCCCGATCTGGTGCTGGTTGACGGCGGCGTGGGCCAAGTCAGCATGGCGCGCGAAGTGTTTGACGCCCTGGGGCTGGATGTCTCGCGCATCGTCGGCGTGGAAAAGGGCGACAGGCGCAAGGTCGGCCTCGAAGAGCTGGTGTTTGCCGACGGCCGCGACAAGGTCTATCTGGGAAAGGATTCGGCGGCACTGATGCTGGTGGCGCAGATCCGCGACGAGGCCCATCGCTTTGCCATCACCGGCATGCGCGCGGCGCGCGCCAAGGTGCGCATAGGCGGTGGGCAGCTTGAGGAAATTGCCGGCGTGGGTCCGAAGAAACGCGCGCGTCTGCTGCAGCGTTTTGGCGGCGTGCGCGGCGTGGCCGATGCAAGTGTGGAAGACCTGATGAAGGTCGAAGGCATCTCGCGTGAACTGGCGGACACCATCTACCGCGCATTGCATTGAGTCCGAGCGCAATGCTGTGCGTAAAGGTCTTCGCCGCATGACACAATTGCATCATGTTTCTGACCATCCCCACCTTGATGACCTGTACGCGCTTTGTCGCGATACCTTTGATCGTGGGAGTGTTCTACACCCCTATGGAGCCGGCGCTGCAAAACCTCATTGCAACGCTGATGTTCATTGTGTTTGCCGCGACCGACTGGCTGGACGGCTATCTTGCGCGCAAGCTCAACCAGACGTCCTCCTTCGGCGCCTTTCTGGACCCCGTGGCCGACAAGTTCCTGGTCTGTGCCTCGCTGCTGGTGCTGGTGCATCTGCAGCGCGCCGATGTGTTTGTCGCGCTGATCATCATTGGCCGCGAGATCGCCATCTCGGCGCTGCGCGAATGGATGGCGCAGATCGGGGCCAGCAAGAGCGTGGCGGTGCACATGCTGGGCAAGCTCAAGACCACGGCGCAGATGGTGGCCATTCCCTTCCTGCTCTATGACGGCATGCTGTTTGGCGTGATGGACACCGGCATCTGGGGCCATGTGCTGATCTGGATCGCGGCGGTGCTGACGGTCTGGTCCATGGTGTATTACCTGCAAAAGGCACTGCCCGAGATCCGCGCCCGCGTCGACAGGTAGACGGGCCGCGGCCCCGGGTTGTCAATCCGTGAAGCCTCTAGCGGCTGGGCGTCACAAAAACCGCCGCTGACGCTGGGCAGCAGTGCAATTGCAGCTAGAATCGCTGCAGCCGCTGGGATTGCAGCGGATAACATTGACACTTGGAAGGTCGATGGCATGGCAGCGCATCCACCTCAGGTGATTGCAGGCTGGCCGGCAGATACGGTTCTTGAACTGCAAAGTCTCCGCACAGCACCGACATTCCATCCACCATTTCTCGAGAGGCTTCTTGTGAATAAGACCGAACTGATTGAGCACATCGCAAACAATGCCGACATCTCCAAGGCCGCCGCCGCGCGCGCTCTGGAATCGACGATCGAAGCAGTGAAGAAAACCCTCAAAAAGGGTGGTACAGTATCGCTCGTCGGTTTCGGTACATTCACCGTTGGTGAGCGTTCCACGCGCACCGGCCGCAACCCACGCACCGGCGCCACGATAGAGATCAAGGCCGCCAAGGTGCCAAAATTCCGTCCGGGCAAGGCATTGAAAGATGCGTTGAACTGACAAGCAGTTGCAAGGGGGTGCTTAGCTCAGTCGGTAGAGCGGCTCCTTTACACGGAGTAGGTCGGCGGTTCGATCCCGTCAGCACCCACCACCCATTGCAGATGAAATCAAGGGCCTGGAGCAATCCAGGCCCTTTTTCTTTGCATGCCTTTTGCATTGGTGGTGTTGGCCGATGGGGCCGGTAGGCGTAACAGGTAGAATCTGCGCAGTTTCCTTCACCAAGGGTGCGTGGATCGTTGGCAGGCTTTGTCGTTGAGGGGTGGATCAGGGTCGAATCCTTGCCATCCTCAGTCAGGTTCCTTTGGCTACGCACACCTTACAAAGGCGAACATGGGTTCGCCTTTTTTATTGCTTCCACAGAAAGATCGACTATGTTTGAAGCCATCCGCAAGCACTCCAAGTTCGTGATGATCTTGTTGTTCTTGCTGATCATTCCCTCGTTCATCTTCGTTGGCATCGACCAGAACTATTTCTCGGAATCCAGTCCGACAGTGGCTCGGGTGGACGGCCACGAGATCAAGCAATCGGACTGGGACAACGCCCACCGCATGGAGAGCGATCAGCTGCGCGCCGCCAATCCCGAAGTCGACACCAAGCTGCTGGACTCGCCCCAGGCGCGTTACGCCACGCTCGAGCGCATGGTGCGCGACCGCGTGCTGGTGGCTGCCGCGCAGAAGATGCATATGGTGGCCAGCGATGCCCAGCTGGTGCGCAGCCTGCAGCAGATCCCGGCCATTGCCGCCCTCAAGCGTGCCGACGGCACGCTCGATGCCGAAGCCTATCGCGCGCTGGTCGGCGCGCAGGGGATGACGCCCGAAGGCTTTGAAGCCAATCTGCGCAGCAACCTGTCGCTGAGCCAGGTCATGGGTTCGGCCATCAACTCCTCGTTCGTGACCGATGCCCAGGTCAAGCTGGCCATGGATGCGCTTTACCAGCGCCGCGAAGTCCAGGTCGCCCAGTTCAAGGCCAGTGATTTCGCCGCCAAGGTCAAGCCCACGCCCGAGGAGCTGCAGGCTTATTACAAGGCCCATCCGGACAAGTTCCAGCAGGCCGAACAGGCCAGCGTCGAATACGTGGTGCTGGACTCGGCCGGCGTGCAGGCCGCCATGGTGCTCAATGAGGACGACCTGCGCACCTACTACCAGGAAAACCTGTCGCGCCTTGCCGGCCAGGAAGAGCGCCGTGCCAGTCACATCCTGATCAACGCCACCAAGGACGCGTCGGCCGCCGACCGTGCCAAGGCGCGTGAGCAGGCGCAGGCGCTGCTCGAGCAGGTGCGCAAGGATCCGCAGTCGTTTGCCGCGCTTGCCAAGCAATCGTCGCAGGACAGCGGCACGGCCCAAAGCGGTGGCGATCTGGGCTTCTTCACGCGCGGCGACATGGTCAAGCCCTTTGCCGACGCGGCCTACGCGCTCAAGAAGGGCGAGATCAGCGATGTGGTGGAAAGCGATTTCGGCTTTCACATCATCCAGCTGACCGACATCAAGACGCCGCCCCAGCCCAGCTTTGCCGAGCTGCGTCCGCGCCTGGAGAAGGACCTCAAGGAGCAGCAGGCGCAGCGCAAGTACGCCGAAGTGGCTGAACAGTTCGCCAATGGGGTGTATGAGCAGTCGGACAGCCTGCAAGGCGTGGCCGACAGGCTCAAGCTGACGGTGCAAAAGGCCGAGCGCGTGACGCGCGTTCCCGGCCCCGGCGCCCAGGGCCCGCTGGCCAATGCGCGTTTTCTTGAAGCCCTGTTCTCGGCCGAATCGCTGGAGAACAAGCGCAACACCGAAGCCGTGGAAATCGGCTCCGGCATGATGGCCGCCGGTCGCATCACCGCCTATTCGCCGGCCCACACGCTGGCCTACGAAGAAGTGGCCGACAAGGTGCAGTCACTTTACGTGGCGCAGAAGTCGGCGGAACTGGCGCGCGAGGAAGGCCAGGCCAAGCTCAAGGCCTGGAAGGAACAGCCTGCCGGCGCCGCGCTGGGCGCTGCGCTGGTGATAGCCCGCGATCAGCCGCAGAACCTGCCGCGCGAAGTCATCGATGCCGCGCTGCACGCCTCGGTCGAAGGCCTGCCCGCCTGGACCGGCGTGGACCTGGGCAATCTCGGCTACGCCGTGGTCAAGGTCAATGCCGTGGTCGAGCGCCCGGCCCAGGACGCGCAGATCGTTGCCGCACAGAAGCAGCAGCTTGCACAGTGGTGGGCCGGCGCCGAAGGCGCGGCTTACTATGAAATGCTCAAGGCCCGCTTCAAGGTGCAGATCAAGGTTGACCGCCCGTGAGATTTAATGCCGCCAAAACGCAAAACTCGCGTTGAGGCGGTATTTTTGCCCTTACAATAGATGCTTCTACGGTGGCTGTAGCTCAGTTGGTAGAGTCCAGGATTGTGATTCCTGTTGTCGTGGGTTCGAGCCCCATCAGCCACCCCAAAATCTTGAAAACGCCCTGAATGGAAATTCAGGGCGTTTTTTCGTTGGCGCAGATTGTTCAGCGCAGTGAGGCCAGATAGGCCGCCATGTCCTGGGCGTCGCGCTGCGTGACGCCCAGCTGAGGCATGGCGGTGCCGGGCTTGACCTGCTGCGTATCGGTGAGCCAGCGCGCCAGATTTGCCGGCGTATTGGTCAGCGTGCCGGCAATCAGCGTGCGTGCGCCCATGCCCTGCAGCGGCGGGCCGACGTGGACACTCGATCCGGTGACGCCGGGAATGCGGTGGCAGGCACTGCAGGCATATTGGTGCAGGGCCTGGCGGCCGCGCTCGGCATCGACTGCAAAGGCGGGCGCCGAGGGCGCCGTGGCCGTTGAGGGGAGATCACTGCGGGGAGCGTTGCGCGTCCATTGCGCATATTGCGCGGCATTGAGCTGCGGCAACTGCTGCATGAACGCCACCAGATCCCATATTTGCTCGTCGGCCAGCCGGTATTGCCAGGCCGGCATGCCGGTCATCTTGATGCCGTGGCGCACCACCCAGTACAGCTCGCGCGGGCGCCAATGCTGTTTGGCATCGACCAGCGGGCCGGGCAGGGGCTGCATGCTCAGGCCGATATCGGATTGCGCCACGCCGGGAGCGCCGTGGCATTGCACGCATTTGTCGTGAAAGCTGGCCGCGCCGCGCATGACCATCTGCGGGTCGGCAAGCGTCGGCTCCTCGATGTTTCTGGCCTGCCGGCGCACCGACTGGCGCATGGCGATCTCCAGCAGGGAATGCGTGGCCTGCCAATGCTGGCGCGTGGCGGAGATGTCATAGGCGCCCGAATACACCAGGGCCGCTGCCCCCAGGGCGGCTGTAAGCCCAAGTCCAATGGCTGTGACAGCCAAGATCCGCAATATCTGGTTTTTTCGCATCTGCTGTGATTTTGCGTCAGTTGTCCTCATTTGTGCGACAGAATGGACCAATGAAGCGCAAGTATGCCTTTTCACCTACGTTGCTTTCGGTGCTGCTTGCCGGCTGTATGCTGGGTGACGCCGACGCTCAGGGCTTTGATCGACTGGCCTTGGCAACCCCGCAGGACCGCAGCACGGTGGAGCGCGGCAAGGCGCTCATTGGCCAATACCAGTGCGGCTCCTGCCATACGATTGCCGAGGTGCCGGCAGCGCGAGGCCGGGTGTCCCAGCCGCTGAATGCCTGGAGCCAGCGCAGCTATATTGCGGGGCGGCTGCCCAATCGCGCCGACACGCTGGCGCAGTGGATCGCTGCGCCGCAGACGCTGGTGCCGGGAACGACCATGCCCAGCATGGGTGTCTCTGCCGCCGATGCCCAGGCCATGGCGGCCTTTCTCTTTTCGCTCAAATGAAGTCCGCCGCAATGTTTGCCGCGGCTGGTGACGCCGCCCGGTCCATAGAAACCGTGACCTGGGTGCTGCTGGTTGGCGGGCTGCTCATTTTTGCCGGCGTGATGCTGCTGCTGGCCTGGTCGCTGCGCGCGCGCGCCGCTGCGGTGCGCCCGCGTCTGTGGCTGCTGTGCGGGGGCGTGGTCTTTCCGGCCCTGGTACTGGCTGCGCTGTTTGCCTGGGTGCTGCCGCGCATGCCCGCATGGAAGCCGGTGCCGCCCGCGGGCGCGCTGGTGGTGACGGTCAAGGCACACATGTGGTGGTGGGAAGTGCGCTACCGCGACCCTGCTACGGGCGCCGATGTGGTCACGGCCAACGAGATCCGCGTGCCCGTGGGCCGGCCGGTGTATTTCGCGCTGACCAGCGCCGACGTGATCCACAGCTTCTGGGTGCCGCAGCTCGCGGGCAAGATGGACATGCTGCCCGGGCGCATGCAGCATCTGCTGGTCACGGCCACCGAGACTGGCGTCTGGCGCGGCCAGTGCGCCGAGTTCTGCGGCGAGCAGCACGCGCAGATGGCGCTGCATGTGGTGGGCATGGCGCCGGCGGCATTTGACGGCTGGCTTTCCGCCCAGACCCAGCCCGCGCCTGCCGCGGCAACGGCGCGGCAGGTGCTTGGCCGCGAGGCCTTTCTCGCCCATCGCTGCAACGCCTGCCACACCGTGCGCGGCGTGAGCGAGGAGGGCCGCCTGGGGCCGGATCTCACGCATTTCGGCAGCCGCTTGCACCTGGGTGCAGGCACGCTGGCCAATACGCCCGAAGGACGGGAGCGCTGGCTCAGGCATATCCAGCAGATCAAAACCGGAGCACGCATGCCTTCCTATGACCGACTGGATGCGCCGACGCTGCAGGCGCTGGGCGAATGGCTGGGCGCACTGCAATGAGCGACGCCGCGCCCACCGTCCTGCCCAAGCCCTTGCCCAACGCCCTGCCGCGGCCCGCGGGCGAGCGCGAAGCATTGCAGCGCGCCTGGGAGCCGCCCCAGGGCTGGCGCCGGCTTTCGGCCGTGAACAACATCCAGATCGGCGTCTACTACCTGGCCACGGCGCTGGTGTTCTTCGTGCTGGCCGGCATCCTGGCGCTGATCATGCGCACCCAGCTCGCGCTGCCCGACAGCACGCTGGTGGCCGCGGGCACCTACAACCAGCTGTTCACCATGCATGGCTCGGTGATGATGTTCCTGTTTGCCGTGCCCGTGGTCGAGGCCGTCGCGGTCTGGCTGCTGCCCAATATGCTGGGCGCGCGCGACCTGCCGTTTCCGCGGCTTTCGGCCTATGCGTTCTGGGCCTATGCGATAGGCGGACTGGCGTTCTTCATCACCATCTTCTTTGGCGCCTCGCCCGACGGCGGCTGGTTCATGTACCCGCCATTGACCGGCAAGGAGCATTCGCCAGGCATTGGCGCCGATTGGTGGCTGCTGGGCATTGGTTTCATCGAGATCTCGGCCATTGCGGGCGCGATCGAGCTGATCATCGGCATCCTGTTCACGCGCGCGCCGGGCATGACGCTGATGAAGATGCCGCTGTTTGCCTGGGCGGTGCTGGTCGCGGCGCTGATGGTGATCTTTGCGTTTCCGGCGCTGATCGCCGGCACGCTGCTGCTTGAACTCGAGCGCGCGTTCGACTGGCCGTTCTTCATTGCCGCGCGCGGCGGCGATCCGCTGCTGTGGCAGCACCTGTTCTGGTTCTTTGGCCATCCGGAGGTCTACATCATCTTCCTGCCGGCCGCGGGCATGGTGACGATGATGGTGCCGGTCATGGCCGGCACGCCGCTGGTGGGCTACCGCGCCATTGTCTGGGCGCTGGTCTGCGTGGGCGCCATCAGCTTCCTGCTGTGGATGCACCACATGTTCACCGCGGGGCTGGGACCGCTGGCGCTGCATGTGACGTCGGTGGCCAGCTTTGCAGTCGCCATTCCCAGCGGCGTGCAGGTGTTTGCCTGGATTGCCACGTTCTGGAAGGGCCGGGTGCGTATGCACGCGCCTTCGCTTTTTCTGCTGGGCTTTCATTTTGTCTTTGTGCTGGGCGGGCTCACGGGCGTGATGCTGGCGGTGCTGCCGTTCGATTGGCAGGCGCATGACAGCTATTTCGTCGTTGCCCATCTGCACTATGTGCTGGTGGGCGGTCTGGTGTTTCCGCTGTTTGCCGGGATTTACTACTGGGCGCCGCTGTACAACGGCCACCGCCTGTCCGAGCGCCTTGCGCGCTGGAGTTTCGCGCTGATGTTCGGCGGCTTCAACCTGGCTTTCTTTCCCATGCATATTGCCGGCATGGCAGGCATGCCGCGGCGCGTCTACACCTATGCGGACGGCCTGGGCTGGACGCTGTGGAATCTGCTGTCCACCGTGGGCGCCTATGTTTTCGCGCTGGGGGTGTTGCTGTGCCTGGCCGATCTGGTGCGCACGCTGGCGCGTTGCGAACGCGAGCATGGCAATCCCTGGAATGCCGATTCACTTGAATGGCTGCCCCAGGGCGACTACGGCGTGCGCAGCATTCCGCAGATCGACTCCAGGGAGCCACTGTGGCATCAGCCCATGCTGGCCGAGGAAGTGGAGCAGGGCCGGCACTGGCTGCCGGGCACGGTGTTTGGCGGGCGCGAGACGCTGGTCACGAGTCCGGTTGACGCGCGCATACGCCATCTGCTGCGGCTGCCGGGCGACGGCTGGTCGCCGTTCATTGCCGCCGCGGGCACGGCCGGTTTCTTTTTGCTGCTGACGCTGGCCTGGATCGTGCCGGCGTTCATTTCGGGCGTGATTTCTCTGGTGGCAATGCTGGTCTGGCTCTGGGGTTCGGACCGTCCGGCGCTGCGGCCTGCAGCGGTGATTGGCGCGGGTGTGAGCGTGCCGACAACGGCCGCGGGCCGCGCCTCGCACTCGTGGTGGGCGACGGTGATCCTGCTGGCGGTGGATGCGACTATCTTTGCGTCGTTTGCGTTTGCGCATATCCATGTGTCGATGGCGCTGGACGTCTGCCCGCCGCCCGGCGCCAGCCTGCCCACGGGAGGTCTGTGGCCCGCGGGCCTGCTGCTGGCGGCGTCGGCGCTGATGGTCTGCGCCCAGCGCTGCCTGGGGCGCGAACGCCAGGGCGGGCTGCGCCTGGTGGTGCTGCTGGCCATGGTCACGGCCATCGGGGCGATAGGGCTGGATCTGCTGAACCACCTGCAAAACGGCCTGGCGCCGCGTGCCGATGCCTGGAGCGCGACCGTCGCCGCGCTGGTTGCCTGGCAGTGCTTTCACGCGCTGGTGCTGCTGATCATGGGCGGCTATGTGCTGGCGCGTTCGTGGGCCGGACGGCTGCGCACCAATGCGCGCGCCACGCTCGACAACACGGCGCTGATGTGGCATGGCGCGGTGGCCCAGGCGCTGGTGGGCATGGCGCTGGTGCGCTGGCTGCCGGCATGGATGGGCGGCTGATGCCGGCAAACGCGCGGGCCTGCGAAATGTCATGAGGGTTTCATGGGCGCGGGCCAGGATTCGCGCTTTGCTTGCCGAAACCAGTCCTTGAAACGCGCACCTTGGGTTTTGCCCTGGGTCTGGTGGTTTGCGCCGTGCCGACGGCTTGCGGCGGCAGCGGCGGCTTGCGGTGCCGGACTACAGCCGGGCGCGAAACCGTCCATGGATACTGGCGCCATGAACAAGCAAACCCACTCCCTTTGCATGCTGCTGGCGCTGGTCGGCGGCATGGCTGGCGCCTCGGCGCAGCAGATGGCCGGCCCGGGCCTGGGCCCCAATCCGCAGTTGCCCGCGCCCGACAAGGGCAGCCTGCTGCCCACGGTCAATATCGCGCCGGCCCAGGGCTGGCCCGATGGCGTGGTGCCGCAGGCGCCCGAAGGCTTCAAGGTCACGGCGCTGGCCGCGGGGCTCGATCATCCGCGCTGGGTGCATGTGCTGCCCAACGGCGATGTGCTGGTTGCCGAAAGCAACAAGCCCGAACCTGAGCCCGGCGCCAAGAACGTGCACGCCGATGGCCTGCGCGGCAAGGCCATGGGAATGGTCATGAAACGCGCCGGCGCGGGCACGCCCAGCGCCAATCGCATCACGCTGCTGCGCGATGCCGACGGCGACGGCGTGGCCGAGACGCGCGCCCTGTTTCTGCAGAATCTGGTCTCGCCCTACGGCATGGCACTGGTCGGCAACCAGCTGTACATCGCCAATGCCGACAGCATCGTCAAGGTGCCGTACGAGACCGGGCAGACGACGATTTCCGCGACACCGGTCAAGGTGACCGATCTGCCCGCAGGTGCCAACCACCACTGGACCAAGAACATCCTGGCCAGCGCCGACGGCAGCAAGCTGTATGCGACCGTGGGCTCGAACAGCAATATCGGCGACAACGGCCTGGCGTCCGAGGAGGGCCGGGCCGCAATTTGGGAAGTCGACCTGGCAACGGGCGGCAAGCGCTTGTTTGCGACCGGCCTGCGCAATCCCAACGGCCTGGGCTGGGAGCCTCAATCCAAGGCGCTGTGGACCGTGGTCAATGAGCGCGATGAACTTGGCAACGACCTGGTGCCCGACTACCTGACATCGGTCAAGGAGGGCGCCTTCTACGGCTGGCCCTGGAGCTACTGGGGCCAGAACGTCGACGCGCGCGTCAAGCCGGCCAATCCGGACATGGTGGCCAAGGCCATCGCTCCGGACTTCGGCCTGGGCTCGCATGTCGCGCCGCTGGGGCTGGCCTTCTCCGACGCACGCATGCCCGCGCCCTATGCCAGCGGGGCCTTCATCGGGCAGCATGGCTCGTGGAACCGCAAGGAACTCACGGGCTACAACGTCGTGTTCGTGCCGTTTGCTGGGGGCCGACCTTCTGGGCCGCCGGTGCAGTTTCTCGGCGGCTTCCTCAGCAAGGACGGCAAGGCCCATGGCCGGCCCGTGGGCGTGGCGCTCGATGCCAAGGGCGCGCTGCTGGTTGCCGATGATGTCGGCAATGTGATCTGGCGCGTGGTGCGCGCCCAGTAAGCGCGTTTTCAGGCTGCGCGCGCAGCCTTCCCGGTCTGAAGGCGAAAGCCCAGCCACAGCGCGCCCAGCATGGCCGCGCCAAACACCCAGGCGCTCAACGCCCCGGCCATGCCGCCCGACAGCAGCGTGCCCATGGTGCAGCCCAGCCCGGTCATTGCGCCCCAGCCCAGCAGCGTGCCGCCCGCAATGCCGCGCAGCGCGTCACGCGCCGTGGGCCGGCGCGCAGTGAATTGGCGGCTGGCCAGCGCCGCCACCAATGCGCCGCCTATCAGGCCCACCAGCACCAGCGCATTGGGCGTGGCCCAGCTTTCCTGGGGCAGGGTGGCGCAACCGGCAAAGCCGTCCAGGCCGTTGAGCCGCTGCGGCACCCAGCCCTGCTGCTGCAAGGCACCGCGCACCTGGCTGCCCAGCGTCGCGGTCACCCCCAGAGGCCGCATGCGCACAATCGCCAGCACGCTGAGCAGCCCGATCAGCGCACCGCCCAGCGCATAGTTCCAGCGCCCGGTCCAGAGCGCCTGCCACAGGCCTCGCAGGTCGCGCGCCGTCGGCAGCGCAGGGCTTGGCGCCGCCGCCTGCCGCTTGACATGGCGCTGCCAGATCCAGGTGGCCCAAAGCCCCAGGGCGCCCAGTTGCACGGCCAGCGCGCCGCCATACCCCAGGTGCCGGGGCAGCCAGATGACGGGCGCATCGGCAACGGCCAGGCTGTACAGCGGATTCCAGGTGTGAAAGCCGATGGCAAAGCCCAGTCCCGTGCCCAGCAGTGCAAAGGGCGCGACCGCCGAGCCTTCGGCCAGCCGGTACCAGTGCGCGCTGATGCACGAACCTGAGACCGACATGCCGGCGCCAAACGCCAACCCGGCCAGCACCAGCACCCAGCTCACCGGGCCGATGTGCATTTCGGGTGGCAACGGGCCCGCCTGGGGGTTGGCCACCCAGCTGCTTTGCACCACCGTCATGCCAACCAGGCCCACGGCCAGCGCCAGCACGATGGCCAGGATGCCGCGCGGGTCGCCATGCTGCAGCCAGTCGCGCGCATGGCAGTAAAAGCAAAAGCGCGTGCGCTGCAACACCACGCCCAGCGCAATGCCCGTGGACAGCGCAAACACCAGCGTGCGCCCGCCGTTCCAGTGTTGTGCCTGGCCGGCAAGAAACCACAGCAGCACGACGACGCCGACGGCGGCCCACGGCTGCCAGGCTGCTTTGCCTTGTATGGCCGGCGGCACGTCGACGCGGCTGGCTCCAGTAGTGGACATCATGTTTCCTGTCTGCGCGTAAGAATGCCCGCGCATGCGGGCATCCAAGAGTCAAGTGCCCTGGGCCCGCCTTTACTTGGCCGCCCAGACCGTGCCGGCCGGGTTGTTGATCGGCACGCCCACGGCGTTGCCGTATTCGGTCCACGAGCCGTCATAGTTCTTCACGTCGTAGCCCAGGATCTTGGACAGCGCGAACCAGGTGTGGCTGGAGCGCTCGCCAATGCGGCAGTAGGTGATCACCGGCTTGCTGCCGTCGATGCCCACGCCCGCGTAGAGCTTGCGCAGTTCCTCCTTGGGCTTGAAGGTGCCGTCTTCCTGCACCGCCTGGCCCCAGGGCACGTTCACCGCACCGGGAATATGGCCGGCACGGATCGCCAGCTCGGACACACCGGCCGGCGCGAACACCTTGCCCTGGTACTCGTCGCCCGAACGGATGTCGATCAGCCTGGCCTGCGACTTGCCTTCGGCCACGGCCAGCGCATCGCTCAGCCGTGCGCGCAGCTCGAGGTTGACCTTTCCCACGCGATAGCTCGTGGCCGCGTATTCTGGCGCGCGGTTGTTCAGAGGGCGGTTTTCTGCCTCCCATTTCTTGCGGCCGCCATCGAGCAGCTTGACGTTCTTCACGCCGTAGATGTCGAACACCCAGGCGCCCCAGGCCGCAAACCAGTTGTTGGTGTCGCCGTACAGCACCACGGTGGTGTCGTCCTTGACGCCGGCCTTGGACAGCAGCTTCTCGAAGTCCTGCTTGCCGACAATGTCGCGGCGCAGCTTGTCATTGAGATCGCTATGCCAGGAGAAATTCACCGCGCCGGGAATGTGGGCGCGCTCGTAGAGGCCGGGGTTGACGCTGACTTCGATCACGCGCACGTCGGGGCGGCCGAGGTTCTGCGCCAGCCATTCGGCGCTGACCAGCGGGCCGGCGCTGCTGCTTGCCGCGGTGTTCGCCAGGGCTGTGCCAGCCAGCGTGGCAAGCACAAAAGTGCCGCCCACTTTGATGGCAAGGGCCCGCAGGCCGAAGGCGGAAACGGTGGTTGTCATGAGGGTCCTTGTGGATTCAGCAAAAGAGTGAGACTTTCGCGCCAGCTGTTGGATGGGCTTTTGGGCCAGCACTTGCAACTGAATGTAGGAGCGCGCAGGACGCGGAACAAGTGAGTTTTTGAAGCATGGATATGCGCTGGCCGTATAGGCGTGCACTGCGGGCAGGCGGCCCCGGATGAAAGCGCTGCCACGCGGCTTCCTTTTTGCGGCTTGAAAACACGCTATAATTCAAATCTACGGTGGCTGTAGCTCAGTTGGTAGAGTCCAGGATTGTGATTCCTGTTGTCGTGGGTTCGAGCCCCATCAGCCACCCCAAATTTAAAAGGCCCTTGAGCAATCAAGGGCCTTTTTCTTTGTGCGGCTGTCGTTTCTATTTCTTCTTCTTGAACAGCCTGTCGGTGAGCTGACTGGCCTTCTTCTCGCTGCGCTGGTCGAGTTCGGCGACTTCCTGCGGGCTGCGCGCGGCGCTCTGGCAGCGGTCGGCAACGCGCGGAAAGCGCTGACGGCACTGCTGGGCCTGCTGCCTGGCCTTCTCCCAGCCGTCGGTTTCCCCATAGAACTTGACGGCGTAAGGCATGGCTTCCTCGGCCACGGCAAAGTGCTGCAGACCGCGTTCAAGCACGCGTTTTGACGCTTCTTTCTGACCGCTTTGCCGTAGCCGTGTGCTGCGTTCGGTGTACAGCGCCCAGGCACGATCGGCTTCGGAGTTGAAGTTCGCGTCGAACAGGCTGCCCAGGTCGCGTGGCAGGCCGCGCACCACGCCCGATTGGGCGCTGGCTGTAGTGTAGAGCGCGAACAGTGGTACGGCATGGGTGGCCGTCGGCCCCGATGCGGCTTGCCGCGCGAGCGCCATGGCGCCGGGTGACTGGGGCGTTTCCATCGCCTTGTAGGCTGTCTGGTAGTTCTTCAGAATGTCCTGTGTGCGCTTTTGTGCCAGCGCGGCTTGCAGCGGCGCCTGGGCGGGCATGCGTTCTTCGGCAATGGCCGGGTAGAGTTCGGCGATTTCGGCGAGGCTGTCCTGGCGCTTGACGGTGTCGGGGTGGGAGCTGGTGAGCTTGCCTATCCACTGGCTCAGATCGAAGCCCACTTGGTTCATGCCCACGTTCAAATCCGCCTGCAGGTTGGCCGAGGCGTCGTTGAGCGCGGTCGACACCGCGTTGTTGCTCTTGGGCGCAGTGCGTGCCGCCTGCGCCAGCGTGTTTGCATGCAGCGCCTGTTTGAGTGCTTCCTGCTTTTGCAGTTGCAGCTTTTCGTTTTGTTGCTCCCAGCCGGCCTGGCGCTCCAGAAAGGCCTTGGGCCCATGTTCATAGCTGTAGCCCAATTTGTGGGTGATGTGCAGTGAAAAGCGGTCGGCCGCGCCTTCCTGCGACTGCCCATAAAGCGCCGTGGTCAAGGTCTTGCCCAGCGCATACGAGGCATGCAGCGTGTCCACCTGGTTCCAGCCCTGGGCCTGCGCGGTCTTGTAGGCGATGCCCAGGCCCAGCGAGGCAAAGCCTGCAGCCGTATCGGCGCTTGCAATCGCGCCTTCGAGGCTGTGATAGTGCAGATAGATGTGGCCGAACTCGTGGGCCAGCAGCGCGACAAGTTCGTCTTCGCTTTGCACCGACTGCAGCCAGGGCAGCGAAATGTAGATGTTGCCCGCGCCCGTCGCATAGGCGCTGAGCGAGGATTGCGCGAGCAGATGGACTTCGCCGGGCCACTGGGGCACCAGCGCCGCGGCCTTGATGCGGGCCAGCAGGCCGTTGAGATAGCGCTGGGCCTCCGGGGCGTTGACCAGACCGAATCCGCGCGCGCGCTGGTTGACCATGTCCTGCGCGGGATCCGGCCAGGCCCGGGCTTCGGGTGCGGGCAGGGCGTCCAGCGGACTGACGGGTTTTTGCGCCAGGCTGGAGATGCCGGGCAACTGCGTCAGCGCCTGCGGCATGCTTTCGCAACCCGCGAGCAGGGCCAGTACCAGCGTCAGTGGCCACAGCGCATGGCGCTGGGCGACGGGGGGGCGATCACTTGCAGACATTCTGTCCTGCTCCAGGGGTGGCAATGGTGGGCTGGGAATCCATGTTCCTGGTCGCACAGCCGGCTTCGGCGCCGCGCAGAATGCGCACATGCACGCCCTTGATCCAGTAGTCCTGGCCGCCGATCGCGACGCGGTGGTAGCTGGCTTTCGACTCCTGGATCGCCAGCGGCAGGCCGAGTTCGGCCACGGGCGCCTGGCGCACCGGCGCGCTCGCACCTGCGGACTCGAACAGATCGACCGCGGCCCGGCTGCTGGGGCTGGGAGCGACGATGCGGTCCTGGGCCTGCGCGATGCAGGCGGCCGTGGCAAGAATGGCAGCGAGAAAGAAGCAAGGTTTCATTCACGGTCTCCTGGTAATGGCGAGGGTGTGGCAGGCACTTGGCTCGGCGCCGACTCCGGCCCCAGAAGCAGCCAGCGCAAATGCGCCAGATACCCCAGGCCTTCGGCCAGCAGCGTCATGCCGACAAGTTCGACGACCGGCAGCATGCCGATGCGCGAGAAATGCTGGAACCCGGCGATCAGCGCCATCGCGGCAATCGCCTTGAGCGTGATGCTGCAGATCCAGGTGAGCGCGCCCAACACGCACCAGGTCAGGCGCGAGCGCAAGGAAGATGGGGCGTGCGGGTCCAGTGCGAGATCTGGCCAGCGCCGCAGCGCGCCGGCATGCAGTCTGGCCCAGTGCCGACGCAGCCGCGCACGCAAGAAATTCCAGCCCAGATGCACGCTGAACACTGCGGCGATCGCGGCCAGCCCGGGCAGCAGCAGCTCCTTGGGCGGCGGCAGCGTCCATTCGGCGCTTTGCTTGTAGTCGTCGCCATAGGTCAGGAAGTTGTCCAGGGCCATCGCATGCATGTGCACGCCGGGCACGCGGCCGTGGACCGGCGACTGCGCGAAATCGTTGTAGCCTGCGGCCTTTGCGCCGACAAAAAGATATTTGCCCGACAGCTGCTGCGCCAGCGCGGTTTCGTCGAGTTCGGCCACTTCGCTGAACGTCAGCGTGCGGTGGTAGGGGCACAGCGGGCCCGCGGGCTCGCCTTCCCACAGCTGGCGCAGCAGGCCGGGTACGAGGCTGCTCCAACGGCGTTCGCCAGGAGCGCAGTGACGAGCGTTTGCCGTGGCCGCAGGCGGGGAGTTGTGGCCCCAGACCAGGGCCATGGGCTGCGGATGGTCATCGGCTTGGATGCCGGCCACATCCTCGGCCATGGCCAGCGCCGCGCTGCGGTAGTAGGGCCGCGTGGACGGCGCCTCGGGCTTGCCGCTGAGCCATTGGTTGCCGTCGAAATGCCTATGCGTCTGGTACGTCCACGCCACCGCGTCCAGCGGGTCAGGGACATAGTCCACGCCCACCAGCGTGTAGCAGCGCGCGTTGCCTGCGCGGCTTGCATCCATCAGTTCCGGGCGGATCGCCAGCTGTCCCGTGGCGGCATCGGGCAAGGCGGCGAGAAATACCGGAATGCCGCGTTCGCGCTGAATGGCGCAGAGCTTGTCCTTGAGCGCGGTCCAGCTCGGGTCCGGGCGTTCCTGGCCGAAAGTGATGTCCACCATCAAGGCCTTGGGCGGCGGGCCCGGCAGTTCGACGAGCCGGCCCAGCCAGTCGGCATGCTCCTGGTAGGAAATCGGCCAGGCCGTGCCCAAGGTGCTGAGGAAGGCCTGGTCATAGAGTACGACGGTGATCTGGTCGCGCGCCCGGCTGGGGTAGGCCAGCTGGGCCGTGACGGGTGCCTGGGCCCGGGCCATGAAGCGCGTGACGGCCATGCCCTGGGCATTGATCTTGTCGCCCAGCCACAGCATGCCGAACGAGACCGCGGCGAGCAGCACGAAGCCCAGCAGCAGCGCCGCCGGCCCGGGGCAGCGCCAGCCACCGCCGGCGGCGCCGAGCTGCAGTGCATCACGCAGCATGGCGCCGCGTCGTCGGGCTGGGGCGCTGGTCGAGGAGGTCGAACGGGGCATGAAGCAGTGTGAGTTGGCAGGATGGTGCATGCGCGCCCGCTGCCAGCACGGCCCGCCTGTCATCTCTGTTGATAATGTTACATAAGTATCATAACGAAACATGTTGCGGGCAATGCGAGTTATCGAGGGCGTCGCATGGATGCCACGCACCTGGATAGGCTGGCCGCGCGCTGGCAACTGGCGCGCCTGGACTCGAGGCACTGCGGCGATTGCCTTTGGAAAAGGCCGTTGCGTGGGGAGCGTTACACTTTGCATTGCTTTGATGGTGTTTCGCTCGCGCCGTCCTCCTTACCTCCATCGTGCCGTTTAATTCCTATTTCGCGCTCATTGTTCCGGCCTGCTCGCTGTTGCTTGGCCTGGCGCTGATCGCATGCTGGACAGCCATGCCTGCCATGCGCAAGCAGCACTCCGTGCTGTGGATCGCATCAGGCTACGTGGTGCTGTCGCTGCCGCTGGGCGCGCAAAGCCTGATGGTCAATGAGCAGCTCACGGAATGGGCCGTATTGACCGGAGTGCTTTATCTGGGCGGCGTCTGGGTGATCTCGCAGGGCATGGCACAACGCTACGGCGGCACGGCGCATCCGCGGCTGGCGCTGGTGATTGCTTGCGTCACGCTGGCGCTGCTCTACTATTTTTCCCAGGTGTCGGATCAGCTGTGGTTGCGCATCCTGATCCTGAATGTGGCGATGCTTTTGTTGCGGTTTCTGCCGGTACGCAGCATTTGGCAGGCGCCCGCCTTGAAAAGCGGCGTGGAGCGCATTCTGTGGGCCTGCTATCTGGCCTTGGTGGCCAACGCGGTGGCGCGCACCATCGTGGTCATCAATCTGCTGCCTGTGGAGCGCATGGAGGAGCTGACGCGGTCGGGTTTGTGGCTGTTGATGCTGGCGGTCAATATGGTCATCGGGCTGGCGTTCATCCTGAGCCTGCTTGCATCTGCGCTGCGCGAGATTCTTCAGGCCCTGCGCAGCGAGCGCGACCACGATGCGCTGACCAGCTTGCTCAACCGCCGCTCCTTTTTTGAATCCGCGCAAATGCGGCTGCGCAGTGCGCGCTCGCCAGGCTGGGCCCTGCTGGTGTGCGACGTAGACCATTTCAAGCGTGTCAACGATGCCTGGGGGCATGCCGCAGGCGACGAAGTACTGCAGATCGTGGGGCAGACGCTGCAGCAGCAGGTGCGCCAGGATGACCTCGTGGCGCGTTTCGGTGGCGAAGAGTTTGTCGTCTTGCTGCGCTGCGCCGATATGTCGGCTGCCGCAGGCATTGCCGAGCGCATGCGCGGGCAACTGGCGAAAACCCATTGCGCAGCCATTGCCGGCGCCGTCACCGCAAGCTTCGGTGTGGCCGGCGTGGGCTCCAGCGAGGATTTGCCTCGCGCGCTGCAGCGGGCCGATGCCTTGCTCTACCTGGCCAAGAATGCAGGACGCAACCGGGTGGCCTGGGATGCATCGCCCGGGGTGGTCGCCGTCTGAGGGCAATTGCAGCAGGCGATGGCAGCGCCGGCTCAGCCGCCGTTTCCGGCAAGCAAGGGCGCGCGCCGCTGGCCCAGCGCGCGCTCGAACAGCGCCAGGAAACGCGGCGCGATGTTTGAGATGTGGTACTTCTGACCGGTCTCCTGCGCTGCCTTGCTGTAGCGTTCGCGCCGTGCGGGGTCGGCGCGCAGCGCGCGTATCGCTTCGATCCAGGCGTCGTCGTTGTCTGGCAGCAGCAGCCCGTTGACGTCGTTTTTCACCAGTTCGGGAAGAAAGCCCCAGTTGGTGCCGATCACGCAGCCGCCGCGCGCGAGGATTTCCATCAGGCCCCAGTTCGCCACGCCGTAGCGCAGCGGATAGAGAAACAGGTCGACGTTGGCAAGCATCGCGGCAAACTCGTCGTAGGGCAGGCGCCCCGGAAACTCGACGACCTGCGCGCCGGGGTATATCTTGAGCAGATGGTCGCGAAAGCTCGCCACCTTGCCGCCATAGCGGCGCTCCACCCATTGCTGCTCGTAGCCGTAGGTTGCGGCCTTGTCGTCGCCGATGGCAATGAAGCGGGTGTTTTGCGCATGGCCTTCGCGCACCATGCGGTCCACCAGCCGCATATAGGTTTCAAAGCCCTTGGCACTCGACAGATCGCGCGCCGAGAACGCAATAGTGAACGCCTTGTCTGGCGCGGCATCGGCGACACTGGCGCGCAGCGGCGACTGGATGTCGAAGCCTTCGAACTGCACCGCGATCCGGTCCTGCAACAGCGTGGGAAACATCGAGCGCGCATGGGCGCTGGGCACTATCGTCAGGTCGCTGCACAGTACCTGGTGAAAGTGCAGCATCTCGGTGTTGCGGTCGGCCAAGCGCTGGGCTTCGTCGGGCGGGTAGGCCGCGTCGCAGCCATGCGTGCGGTAGCTGGGGAACTCGATATAGCTGACGATGGCCGCATCCAGCTCGTCATAGAGCCAGTTGGGCGCGCCCCACAGTGAATGCGCGACCACCACGTCGATGCGCCGCCCCTGGGCCTTCTCGAAGTCCTTGAGCGCCTTGAGCACGCCGCGGCAGATGCGTGCCGAGCGCTCGATCTTGCTGGAGTAGTAGTAGCTTTGCGGGCCGACGATGTTGCCGTCGGGCTGGAAGGACAGCAGGTGGTCGCAGTCCTTTTCATGGTTGGCCTTGTGCCCCGGCGTGGTCATGAACCAGCTGTCCGCCATGCCGGTGGCACGCATGTGGCTGCACAGCAGCGTGTATTGGCTGGGATAGACGGCGCCGACGAAAACAATCAGAGGTTTGTGCATGGGATGGAAATATGCGGAAACAGACGGGTGGGCGTTCGAGGACAGGTTCACTTCTCCGGGTCCGGCGCCGGCTCCGGCTGCCCCTGGGCTTCGGCCGGGATGCCTGCAGCCATCGGAACTTCAGGCTCGCCGTTGCTGATCTGGTACTTGCGCATCTTTTCCCACAGCACCTTGCGGCTGATGCCCAGCTGGTCGGCCGTGGGCTGGCGCTTCCAGTCGTTGGCGCCGAGCGCGGCAATGATGCGATTGCGCTCCTCCTGGTCCCAGTTGGCACGGCTCGCGGCCACGGGTTCACCGTTGCCGGTCTGCAGCGGAAACGTCACGGCCGAGAGGCTTTGCGCCTGGCGCAGGATGCGCTCGGTCGCGCCGCCCGCCAGCCAGTCCTTGGTCTGGCGCGCGGCAACGCCTATGCGTTCGGTCAGATTGCGCAGCTCGCGCACATTGCCCGGAAAGTACATCTGGGCCACGGCGTCGAGAATGAAGAACGGCGGCTCGCCAAGCACGGCCATCAGTTCCTCGCCCACCACCTTGTGCAGGATGCTGGAGAAGATGGCAAGCTTGTCGGCTTCGCCGCGTTCCTCCAGGCTGGGCATCTGCAGCTCGATCACCGCCAGGCGAAAGAACAGATCGGCGCGGAATTTTCCCGCATGCACCTGTTCGCGCAAGGGCTTGTTGGTGGCCGCCACGAGGCGGAAATCAAGCCGCACGGGCGTGGCCGAACCCAGCCGGGTGACGGTGCGCTCCTCGAGCACGCGCAGCAGCTTGACCTGCTGGTACAGCGGCAGGTCGGCGATTTCATCGAGAAACAGCGTGCCGCCGCTGGCCTGCTCGAAAAACCCCTTGTGCGCGGTGACGGCGCCGGTGAACGAGCCCTTGGCATGGCCGAAGAACAGCGATTCGAACAGGCCGTCGGGAATGGCGCCGCAGTTCACGACAACAAACGGGCCTTGGCCATAGTGGGTGTTGCGTACATGCAGGCGCTCGGCAATGCGCTCCTTGCCGGTGCCGGTCTCGCCGCTGATGAGCACGCTGTGTTCGCAGTCGGCAAAGGTGTCCGCGTCATTGAGCAGGCTCAGCATGCAATCGGCAACCGCAATGATGTCATCCGAACGCTGGGGCTGGCTGTGAGAACTCTGCAGCCGCTGCAGAATGCGCGCCAGCATTGCGCGCAGTTCCGCTCCGGTGAAATCGAAAGGCAGCACATGCGAATACTCGGTTGCATAGCTGCCCGCGGTGGCACCGCGCAGGTTGGAGCTGACCCACAGTACCGGCATGCCGCCAAACGTGCCTTCGACATGGTTGCGGCTGAAGCGCGCGCCTTCAAGCACCGACACGCTCACCACCGAAATCGCGTTCTGCCCCACGGTCGAGGTTGGCGGCAGATTCAGACCATCGGCGCGCACGACTTCCACGTCCATGCTCAGCATGCAGCGCTCGACCCGTTCCGCAATATCGGCTTGGCCTTCCCAGACGTAGATGACCAAATCGTTAGCACTCACTATTTGGTTCCTTGTGTTCGAAACATATGTTTATGAAACGTGTTTTCAGTGGATCAGTTGAGCAGTATCACATTTGATGTCGGAAACAGTTATTTTTGTTTCGCCAATATTCAAGCCGAGTAGGTTTTTTAAAACTGCACCGGATAGAAAGCTGCCCAAATTGTTTAAGATGCCTTTTAATGCTGGCTCTAATATTGCATTGACTAAGCTTGTTACAGGGCCTAGGTTGATGCCAATTAATTTGATCTCTAAGTTTCCAAGTAGGCTGGACAAGGTCGATCCTATTTGAAGGTTATTAATTTGGCTTTCCCGTGTCGATCCTTTTTCGATGTCTGCAATGATTTGATTTGATGCAGGGAGGAGGTCTGCTTCTGCTTTAACAGTAACTAGCCCTAGTAGAGCTACCATAGGCTCACAGGTAGAGCCTGAAGCATTAAGGCTTCCAATGCAAATTTTCCCAATAGATGATTTGACACTGATGTCTACTGTTTTTGGATTTTTTTCACAAGAAATTTTTTCCAATGTTCCCTCTCCATTGACAAGATCTACAGATATTTTTAAGGGGAGTAATGGAAGTCCTAGAACACTACCTAAGCTATTGGTTTCAAGGTTAAGGCGTATTTGAGAGTTGTAAGCTTTTGTGATGCTTGGCTTTGCTGGACCTGAAGCGTAGGATGGTGGCGAAATTATCTTTATTTTTGAGGATGCAAGACCTCCAATTAAGTTAACTCCTGCATCAATGGCTTGGTCCTTGGTTCCAATAGCTAGTGCTGTTCCTATGATGTCGAATGCCGAAACTTGCACATCGGCAGCATGGCCAAATTTTCCATTTCCAAGTGTTGCTAAAGTGAAAATGCCAGGGGAGCCGGCAGTGCCAATCAATGGAATTTCTAGCTTTCCTATATCTGCTTTGAGTTGGGCCAGTAAACTAATAAAAACGTCGGCGGTACTTTCTCCGATCAAGGACGCGGATGCGGAAATAAGTTCTGTGATTTTTATTTTCGGAATTGTTGCCACGTCAGTCGGCGTGAGTAGGCCAAGATCAAGGTCAATGCCAAGCTGCTGCAAAAGGCTGGCAGGGGTAATTTTTGCGTTTAAAACCCCACCGCTATTAAGAAGGCAAAGATTGACGCCTGTTACTTGGCCAATGAGCGTGCCACATAGCAATTGTGACCCTATGGAAAAGGCTGCTACGGGCTCGCTGCTTTTTACGGCTATGGCCGTGGAACTCACAAACCTGTTGCCTGTGAAAGGAAGAAGTTGCAGTGTTTTTACTTGCAGAGTCACTTGAGCTGAGTTTAGAGGGGCACCATTCGATGTAAAGCCATTAATTGCATCCCAGTGGCCGCAGGTTGGCAGAGATTGTGCTTGGTCTTGGTACAGGCCTAACTGCGCATCAACACTATTTTTTCCTTCGGCCTGGGCTATCGGGCAAGTGTTTGCATTTCCATAGGTAATCGCATTGACTGTTACCATAGCCGCTAAGTCAGCGATGCGTTGCAGATCTCGCTTGGCGTAGTACATATAGCCAATTTGGATAACCCCTAATACCGCTATCAAAGCAGTTATCAATAGGGCGAACTGCACGACTACCGATCCGAGTTGATTAGAATTCTTTGGTGAGGAAAAGGAATGGATGGGCATGGAGCACTCCTTTTTCACAATAGCGACGAAAAATGCACAACGCTTTTTTCAGAAAGCCGGTCCAGCTCGCCAATGATTGGATTGGGAGTGCCCAGCAACGACGGGAGTTGGTAACTCAAATGAAAGATGACGGTACTTGTGCTTCCACTCGACGGGCAGGCCGCTGACCAATCAAGTGCTCCGATAGTTAGTTGTTGTGACACTAGGCCAGGCATGGAGCTGTGTTCCAGAGTTCGACGTACTGTCTGTTCAAGACCGCTCCGAATGTTCTCGCGATGAGCAGCTGCGAGCGCAGGAGATGAGATGCAAGGATTATTGGTATCAACCAACCCGAGGACAGCTCGCGCGCCGTCACCCGCTGCACGGGTCAGCGACTGTTGTGCTTGGAATACGCGCCAGTACACCAGTATGCCGAGCAGCATGACAATGAGGAGCACGGCTATAAGTGCAAATTCGACGGAGGCCATGCCGCGCTGTTTGAACTTGAAGATCACAGCAATCTCCTGTTCACCAGAATGCTGGCATTAGCTTGTAGCGTTGAGGGCAAGACCAGTCCCAGACCGGGAATGGCGGGTGCAATGGCATTGCTTTGATAGTCGTTGATGGCGTAGGACACCAGAACCATGCAAGGATCATTGACGTTGCAGGAAAGAGTGGCATTCAGAGCGCTGTCTTGATTGCAAGCGGCATCGCTAATCCGGCAGACTGTGAACTTGATGGTGGTATCGGTAGGTTTGATGGCGGGCGGAAGCCAATCTAAGCTGTCCTTGACAACCTTTAGCGTCTGCATTTTTCGGTCATTCCAAGTGGACGAGCTCTGCCCCACGGGATATCTCAGCGCGGCCCGGGCGCCTTCCTCGACCGCGTATTGCATGGACTCACGCACCAGAAATGTCAATCCGTAGCAGATGATCCCGTACAGCAGCAGGAAAAACATCGGAAAGACAATGGCCCACTCCAGCGCATAGACACCGCGCTGCCGGCGCGGGGCGGCGGGGGTGGGCTTGGAAGGGCGTGGGGACTGCAGCATGTGGTTCTTTGGCGATGCAACGCTACTTTTTCACGAGGTCCAGGCCCGAGGAGTAATGCTCGGGAATGGGGTATTCAAAGCTCTTGAGATAGCGCTGGTAGCTGCGGCTGGCCTGGTCGCCATCGATGGGCCGGGGGCGAACTCCGGGCGATGCGCGCTGCATGTCCCAGAGCGTCTGCGTGGCGCTGCCGATTTCTATGTGTCTGACGCGCAAGGGCTGGGCGGGCGCGGCATTCTCCGCGGAAGCCGCGACGGCATGCGTTGGGCTTGACGGCTGCGTGGAGCTGCCGGCCTGGACCACGGGGCTGTGCCGAGCCACTTCCACGGAAGCGACATTGCGGTCCACCTGGGCGTGGGCGCCACCCGCAAGGCCCAGCAGCAAGGCCAGGCTGCAGCGCCCAGGCAATGCAAATGTGAAATGGGACATCATGCGGGCTCCTTATTGCGGTTGGGCGGCCGTCTGGCTGCGGTCTGCGGCAAGCGTCGCGTCGCGTGCTCGCGAAGCCTGATCGAGGACCACCGTTCTCACCCGGTCCGGCGTGCGCACGTCGGCGGCGATGGGGGCGGCGGTGGGGGCGGCGGGCGCGGCGGCGCTGTCCGGCGCAACCGCGGGGGCGCGGCCCTGCACGGCCAGGACAACCGTTGCCAGTTGCGCTTGCAAGGTCTGCAGCGAGGTCTCGTCGATCAGCGGCGCGGCGTTCCTGGCGGGCGGCTGGCGCAGGCGCTGCAGCAGTTGCGTTGCCTGGTCCTGCGCGCCGCTGGCCAGCCAGTACAGCGCGAGATTGAGCTGCACCCGGGCATTGGCCGGTGCCAGCTGCGCTGCCTGCAGGATAGGAAGCGCCGCTGCGTTCAGCTGGCCGTCAAGCATATGGGTATAGGCCAGGTCGCTGAGCAGGTCGGCGTCTATGGGGTTGAGCTGGCGTGCGCGCTCGAGTTGCGCGACCGCCTGCGCGTAGCTTCGCTGGCTGGCATGCAGCAGCCCCAGGCCGCGGTGGGCCCGGGCCTGGGTCGCGTTGTCCGGCTCGCCCAGCAGCGCGCGATATTCATTTTCCGCGGGCAATGTCTGGCCGGTGTTGCGCAGCGCATCGGCGCGCAACAGCCGGATCTGCGCGCTGCTGCCGTATTGGTGCTCGAAGGCTTCGGTGTGCGCCAGCGCGGCGTACCACTGGTTGGCCTGCTGCATCTGCGTGATCAGGCCCAGATAGGTCTGCTTGGGGTCGAGCTGTGTCGACTGCTCGGCTTTTTCCAGCTGCTGCTGTGCCTGCAGGGCCAGGCCGGCCTCGGCGGCTGCGGCGCCATAGCCTTGCACTGGCTTGGCCGCGCAGCCTGCAAGCAGCAGCGCCGTGGCCGCGAAGGCCAGGCTGGCCACTGCGCGCGGCGTTGGGGTAAGACGTGTCTTGGTGGTCATGGCCTATTTCCCTCCCATGGAAGACAGCGAACGGATGACGGCCGTGAAGCCCGGGCCCGCGGTGATGACGATGAGCGCCGGCAGCAACGTGAGCACCATCACGCCGGTCATCTTGACGGTGATGATTCCTATCTTTTCCTTGAAACCTGCCTGGCGTTTTTCGCGCAGCCGCAGGCTGAATTCCTTCAGAGGGTCCTGCACCGCGCCGCCATGCCGGTCCACCTGCACCAGCAGGTTGACCACGGCTCTGAGGTCGTCGTCGGCGCCGATATGCGACAGGCGCTGCAGCGACTGCTCACGCGTGCGCCCGCTGGTGTAAAGCCGGTTGGCCAGGGCCAGTTCCGAGCCGATCACGCGCAGCACGCCGGTGAATTCCGTGGCGAGAATCTGCATGCTCTGGTCTATGCTCAGGCCCACGCCCTGCAGCAGCCGCAGCAGATCGACAAACAGCGGCAGTTCCTCGACCACGCACTGGCGACGCCGGTTGGCCCTGGATCGCACCAGCCATTTGGGCAGCATCATTCCCAGGCCGAAGCCCAAGAATCCATAGATCAGCGCATAGGGGCCCTTGGGCTGGAGCACCAGCAGTACAAGCATGGGCAGGGAAAGCGCCAGCACCACGCGGCTGATGACATAGACCAGGCCGCCGCGCGCGATCTCCATGCCGGCCAGCTCCATCAGCTTGCGGTCTTCGTCCGCGAACAGCGCCTTGGACAGGCCCGATTGCAGCCAGGCCGGTGGCTTGAGGCTGTTGGCTACCGATTGCGCCATGGCCGCTTCGGCTTTTTGGCTGCCCGGGGTCGACGGCGCAGGCGTGCCGGGCATGGGAAACGGGTATGGCGCCGCGGCGGCGGCTTCGCGCGCCTGCAGCACTTCGCCGACCAGTGCCTCGGCGCGCGCCGAGCGGCGCAACTGCCAGGCCAGGGCGCCGGCAAGCAGCAGCACGGCCAGCGCCGCCAGCGCCAGGCTGGCAATCCAGAGTTGTTGCGCGGTCATGGCTGCTCCTTGCGCCGCGCGCGCAACGGTTGCGCCGGAATGTGGACAGTGGTTTCGTGGGACATGCTGGTGGCCCTAGCGCAGCCTTGCCAGGCGGTAGAGAAAGAATGAACCCAAGGCCTGCAGCGCCGCGGCCATGAGAATCATTTTCTGACCCATGGCATCGTTCCACATGCGCAGGAAGTAGCCTTCGTTGAGCAGCATGATCATGGTGCCCACGACAATCGGCAGCAGCGCCAGGATCCAGGCCGACAGCCGCACTTCGGCGGACATCGAATGCAGTTCGCGCTCGGCCGACTGGCGGTCGCGGATGTAGCTGGAAACGCGCTCCAGCACCATGTCGGCGCGCCCGCCGTAGCGTGTGGTCATGCGGAACACCGCGGCCAGCAGGCCGAACTCCGGCAGGCCCCAGGTGCGCTCCAGCTGGGCCATGGCCTGGCCCAGGTCGGGCGAGACGTTCAGCGAGGCCGAGGCATGCTGCAGCGCCGTGCCCAGTGGCTGGGGCACATTGGGGCTGGCAAACTGGAAGGCCGCATGCAGCGAATTGCCAATGGACAGCAGCCGCACCATGTTGTCGAGAAAACTGGGCAATTGCGTGAGCATCTTGGCGCGGCGTCGGTTCAGGCGCAGCCAGATGCCGAACGTGGCCAGCAGCACGCAAACGCCCAGCACCATTGCGCCCATGAGCGCGCCGCCCTGCAGCGCCGCCAGCAACGCCAGCGCGCATGCTGCCAGCGCCAGCATTGCCAGCGTGCGCGGCGCAATGCCCCAGGCCTTGTAGCGCAGATACTCCTTGAGCCGGCGCAGGCCGTCGGGCTGGGACGGCAACTGCGTCGGCATAGGCATGGGCATCGCCAATGCGGTGGGCTGGATCAAGGGCTCGCCTGCCTGCAGTTCGCGCCGTATGTCCAGACCGCGCCGCAGCGTGCTCTGGATCGACTGCTGCGCCTGCTTGCGCCTGGCAATTGCAAACAGCCACAGCGCCAGTGCCAGCAGCACGCAGGCCAGCGCGCACAGCACAAGAATGGCCGGTGCCTTGCCCGTCATCGCTCGCCTCCATGCTGTTGCTGCTGCGAGCGCCACCAGCTCAGCAGCTTGGGGGAGTGCGGCGAGATGCCCATAGACACCCAGTGATCGAGCTCCTGGCCGTCGGCGCCCATTTGCGGCTCGTAGCGATAAAGCTCCTGCATTGAAATGACGTTGTCCGACATGCCGGTGACTTCGGTCAGCGACAGCAGGCGGCGCCGGCCGTTGGACAGTCGGCCGATCTGCACGATGAAATCAATTGCGTTGGCAATCTGCCGGCGCAGGCTGCTTTCGCTGCCCTGGAAGCCGGCAAACCCGGCAAGCATTTCCGCGCGGTACAGGCACTCGCGCGGTGAGCTCGCGTGTATTGTGCCCATGGAGCCATCGTGGCCGGTGTTCATGGCCTGCAGCAGATCCAGCACCTCGCCGCTGCGCACCTCGCCAACAATGATGCGGTCCGGGCGCATGCGCAGGCTGTTGACCAGCAGGTCGCGAATGCTCACATGGCCGGTGCCATCAAAGCTGCCGGGCCGGCTTTCCAGCCGCACCACATGGCTGTGGTTCAAAGACAGTTCCGCCGTGTCCTCGATGCTGACGATGCGCTCGCGCCCGGGTATGAACGTGGCCAGCGCGTTGAGCAGCGACGTCTTGCCCGAGCTGGTGCCGCCGCTGATCAGGATGTTGCAGCGCGACTGCACGGCCATCTCCAGGATGCGGCTGATGTCGGCGTTGAAGGTGCCGAGCTTGACCAGGTCATTGGGCGTGAGCGGGTCCTTGCGGAACTTGCGGATCGACACCGATGGTCCATCGATGGACAGCGGCGCGATGATGACGTTGATGCGGCCGCCATCGGGCAGGCGTGCGTCGACCATGGGGCTGGACTCGTCCAGGCGCCGGCCCAGCGGCGCCAGAATGCGCCGCACGATGCGCAGCACATGTTCGTCGTCCTTGAACTGCGACGTCTCGCGCTTGAGAATGCCGCCGCGCGAGACGTAGATGTCCTTGTAGCCGTTGATCAGGATGTCCTCGACGTTCGGATCGTCAAGCATGATCTGCAGCGGACCGAGTCCCGTGAGTTCGCGTGTCAAGGCGCTCGCGACCTGGTGGGCCTCCTGCTCGTTGACGGGCACCGCGTGCAGGCGGATGAAGCTGTCGAGCTCCAGCGACACGAACTGTGAAATCGCGGCCGGGGACCAGCGGCCGAATTCCGCACCCAGCTCTTCGATGCGACTCAGCAAGTGGTCATAGGCCTTGTTCTTGAGATCGGCAAACAGCGCGCTGGCCTCGAACTCGGCAGGGCTGGCATGCGCATGAGGGGGATAAGCCGTAGTCATCATGGTGCGGTTCAATGTTTGCCGATGCGGTGCAGCAGCCGGTTGAGCGGATTCGCGGAGGCAGGCGGCGGTGCCATGTCCGGGTGATGATCGGCCAGCAGCCGGTCCACGAGCTTTTCAACCACCTGCACATAGGGTTCGCGTTTTTGCTGCGGCGTGAACAGCGCGCCCTGGTTGACCACCTGGGCCAGTTCCCGGCGACGCTCAGGCAGCTGGGCCAGCAGCGGCAGCTGCAACTGGCGCGCGATCTGCTCGGCGCTCAACTCCAGGCCGGAGTCATGCCGGCTGACGATCAAATGCCGGCGATTGCGCGGGATCTGCAGGCCATCGAGTTGCAGCAGCAATTCCGCAGTCCAGACCACGCTGGCCACGCTCTGGTCACACACCACCCAGATCTCGCTGGCCGCGGGCAGCACGTCCTTGAGCATCTGGGGTGACTCGGTCGCGCCCATGTCCAGCACGATATGGCGAAAGTAATGGCCCAGCCGGTTGAGCAGCGCCTGGACTTCCTCCGATGGCAAGGCATGCGCCTGGCGCGACAGCGTCAGCAGTCGTAAGCCGCTGGCGTGGCGCGCCAGCGCGCTTTGCGCCATGCGCCGGTCCAGGCGGCGCTGCTGGTTGACGGCATCCGTGAAGCCGAATTCGCCGGGAGTGTTGAGGTAGATCGCACAATCACCACCGGGCGTGCCTAGTTCAATCAACAGATTCGCCAGCGATTCCTTGGCGCTGTCAGGCACCGCTGCAGCCTTGTCCGGCGCCGGCGCAGCGGCAGAGGACGTCGGGCCGCCAAGACGCAGCTGCAGGTGCCAGCTCAGATGGGCCGCCAGCAGGCTGCAGCCCATACCTCCGCGCGCCGCGACAATGGCGGTCTGCGGTGCGCGCGACACATGCAGACCTGCCGAGGGCGGGCTGCTGAGCAGTTTGCGCACGACCAGTTGCGCGGTCTCGACCGACCCATCGATATCGAGGAAATCCTGCACGCCGGTGCGCAGTGCGGCCAGCATGCATTGGGCGTGACGCGCGCGGCCCACGGCCAGCCGGGGAATCTGCGGGTACTGCGTCTGCAGTTGCGCGGAGAGCGTGACGGCGGCATCGATGCAGCAGGGGTCGAACTGGATCAGCACCGCATACGGCTGGTGGTCCAGAACCAGGTCGGTCACGCCTTCCTGAAAGCGCGCAAGGTGCAGGGCCGGGCCTTTCATCACATGCTGCATCCAGGTCTGGATCAGCGCGCCTTCGGAGAATTCGGCATGCACCAGCAGCAGCGGCACCTTGACGGTCTCTGCTGTGGAAGCCGATTCCAGCGGCGGTTCGTCCAGGATCCGGGCGGTGCGGGGCTGCAACGGCTGCATCGACTCTGGCCGCACGGACGCCGGCTCGCTGCGCCGTATTTCAGCGGGCGCTGGCGGCGCATCGGCCTCATGGGCGCGCGCGGCGAGAAGGTCGGCAAGCGACGGTGTTGCGGACTTGTCTGCCGCGGGGAGGGGGCCAAAGGGTTCCTTGCTCATGGCATCAATACGAGAAACCCGGCACGGCCGAGTTGACATAGGGAGCACCGACCAGGTACGGCGTCCAGACCTGCGCCGCGTTGCGGTTTTCCGAGCGGGCGCCGGGCAGCAGGGCCTCGAGATTGGTGTTGGCCGGCAGCGGCTGCACCAGCCGCGGCGTGACGATGATCACCAGCTCGGTTTCTTCCTGCGAATAGTTCAGGTTCTTGAAGAAAGTGCCCAGGATGGGCAGGTCGCCAAGCAGCGGCACCTTGTTGATATTGGAAATCGTGGAGCGGCTGACCAGGCCGCCGATGACAAAGCTTTCGCCGTCGGCCAGCTCGACCATGGTGTCGGCGCGGCGCGTGCGTACGGCCGGCACCGAGACGCCGCTGATGCTCAGCCCCTGGCTGTAATCGAGGTCGCTGGCCTCGGGCGCGACTTTCAGCGCGATGCGCTCATCGGAAAGAATGGTGGGCGTGAGCTGCAGCTTGACGCCGAATTCCTTGTACTCGATCGCGATATTGCCATCGCGGGCGGGCACGGGAATGGGGATCTCGCCCCCGGCCAGAAAGCTCGCGCTCTGGCCGCTATGCGCGACCAGGGTCGGCTTGGCCAGCACTCGCGCCAGACCGTTGCCTTCCAGAAAGCCCAGCTGCGCCGTGATGCCCTGGCCGCTGAAGGCCTTGCCAAAGCCCAGCACCAGGTTCATGGCGGCGGCCAGTGCATTGGTGCCGCTGCCGTCGGTGCCCGAGGAGGTGCCGCTGTCCTCGCCCTTGACCGTGGCGGTGCCGGGGGTGAAAACGCCAAACTGGAAGCCGTGGTTGTTGCGGCCGCTGGTCAGATTCATGCCGGCGCGGCGCAGCGCCGACTTCTTGAACTCCACGACCTGTACATCGACCTGCACGGTATTGCTTGCCACCTTGATCTCGGAGCGGTCCACCAGCAGCGCGTCCTTTGCCCCGGTCAAGCGCAAGTCGGCCAGTGCCTGCGCATGCTGCGGCAGCGATCCCAGGCGGCGCTCGAGCAGCAGGCGCTGCATGCCCACGCGCACCTGCCGGGTGTGGGGCGCGCCGTTGACGGGCCAGACCACCAGCGTCGTGGTTCCTGCGGCCTTGGGCGTGAGCAGCAGCTGCGCGTTACGCGCTCCGGCGGCGCGCAACGCGCCCAGATCGCGCAGCACTTTCACATCCAGCACATTGGGATCGCCTACCGCGATGCGCTCCACTGCTGCGTTTTCCTGCAGCAGATGCTGCTGGCCTACCGTGAGATCGAGCGCCGGGCCCGCGTCGCCCAGGCCGGTGCGGACGTCGTTGGCCACAGGCGCTGACTGTGCAATGCCGTTCAAGGGGGTTGCGCACAAGGCCAGGCTGCCCAGCAGGCCGATGACGGTCGATTGCGAAATGCTTGCGGTTTTCATGGTCTTCACCCTGTGTGCTTGAGATAAGCCTGTGGTTGTCGCTGGCGGCAATGGCGTGGTCTCAATAGCTCACGGTCTGTACGGCGCTTCCCTGGTAGAGCTCCACGGCCTGCTGGCGTGGCGGCTGGGGTTTTGCGGGGCGCACCGCTGCGGCAGCTGGCACGGCGGCGGCGGGGCGTTGGGTGCTCCTTGCATCCGCTCCCGTTGCCAGGTCCTTGAAGCGCAGGCCTGCATACGAACGATCGGCGGGCTGCAGCTGTTCGCCTTTCGCCAGACGTCCGGCCACAGGCTGAAGTACCGTGGGCAGGGAAGCGAACAGCAAGGCGTCGGGAACGCTGGTGTCATCCGGATGGCGCAGCGCCAAGGTCAGCTGGCCGTATTTCTCGGCCAGCGTCAGCCGCTGCACATCGTCCAGCGGCACGGCCAGCACGGCGGTGTTGGCGTTGTCGGTGCGGGCGTTGTGGCCTTCGCGCTGGGCGCTGCGGCGCAGACCTGCGCCGGATTCCTGTTCCTGCGTCGCGCTGCCCGTGCTGGGCGGCGGGCTTTCGACGCTGGCCGCGCCATAGGCCAGCACGCGGCTGCGCGCCAGCAGCAGGCGGGTCTGGGTGTCCACGGCGGCCTGTTCGGACTTGCCGTCCAGGGTGAAGAACACATCGACAAAGTCACCGGGGCGTACATGGTGGCCCGCGGCCATGGGTTCCTTGACCGCAACCGACACTGCGCGCTGGCCGCTTTCAAGCTGCAGCGCCAGGCCGTTGATCAGGTGCTGGGCGAACAAGGGCGCGTCGGCCGGCAGGGCCATGACGGTGGTGCGGCCCAGCACGGCATCGGTGCTGCCGAAACTGCTGGCGACCGCCGCGGGCATCTGCACCAGCTTCACATCTTCGGCAAGCAAACGCTGTCCGGCGGGAATGGCCTTGGCCGCCACCACCACGGCGTGCTGTTGCACTGGTTCCTTGGGCGCCGTCGCAGTCGCCATCGGCGCGACCGGACGGTCTGCGGGGCGGCTGAGCATCCATGCCCCTATGGCCAGGCCAATGGCCAGAACGAGCAGCAGCCCGGCAAGAATCTTGGTGAGGTTCATGGCGTGCGTACCCTCTTTCTCGTTATGGTGAAAATGCCGGGAAAACCAGGCGTTGTCGCGGTGCAGGAACTTGGCTTTCAAGGCCGTGATGCAGTGGAGTGCTGCCGGCCTGGAAAGCGAAGTGCCCGTGTGCGTGGTGGCGCTGCATGTCAATGCCTTGCTAGCTTGAAAGCGCCGGCTCGAAGGCCAGCAGCAGCCAGATGGCGGTCAGCGCCATATAGCCTGCGTAGGGAATGCTGCGCTTTATCACTTTCGGCCCTTTCTCGGGGGCAGGCCGCTCTTCGCAAGCAAACAGCGTCGCAGTGGCGCGCAAGGGCAGGCGGGCCTGCAGCCAGTTTCCCGTCGCCGTCGCCGGCAGTCTTTGCAGAGCGATTGCCACCAGGCCATGAATGCCCGCCAGCAGGCTGCCGCCTATCCAGATCACCAACAGCGAAGGCGACAAGCCCAGCCACAGACCTGCCACGGCGGCAAATTTGACATCGCCTGCGCCCATCCAGCGCAGCGCATAGAAAGGCAGCAGCGCCGCAAACGCCACCAGCATGCCCAGCAGCGCCTTCCAGGCCGGAACCTGGAAGGGCTGTATATCGGCGGCCAGTGCCACCAGTCCCATGCCCAGACCCAGCAATACCATCCAGTTGCGTACCTTGCGGATGCGCAAGTCCATCACGGCAATGGCAATCAGCCAGAGCAGCCAGAAGGACATCAGCAGGGTGTGGACGAGCACGGGTATGGCCACATTAAGCAGTGCCTGCCGGGACGGCCGGGAGCCTGTCTGCAATACCTTGAAAAAGCGTACTGAGATCGGCCCCCAGGGCTGTCAGAGCGACAATGAGTGCCACCGCAATCAACCCCGCAATCAGCCCATACTCAATGGCAGTAGCACCTTCTTCGTCATTCCAGAAGCGTTGGATGAGATTGGTCATCTTGATTCCATTCAAAAGACAGGCCCATGGATTGAAAGCGGGGGGCGGGCGATGGGCTAGCGCTCGCTGCCGCTGCGAAAACCTAGGGCATCACCATCGCAATGCGTGGTTGATGGGAGCGTTGTCGGGCAGGGCGTGCAGCCTGGCGTCGAGTCGGGTCTCGAGGCGCAGCTGCAGGCGCTGGGTCAGCAAAAGGGGGGGGTGGGGGGCATCCGGCATCGCACCGGCATAGGCAAGCGCGGGTGCGGGGGCAGCCGGCACGGGGCTGGGAATGCGGCTGAGCGTGGGCTGGTCGAACAGCCGGTCCAGCCAATGTTCGGGCAGCTCGCGGGGCAGCAATTGACCGGTGGTGCGCACCAGCCGCAGGCCGTTGATGCGCTGGTCGTAAAGCGCATCGGCTTCATCGAGCATCAGGCGCTGCATGTCGAGCTGGGCGTCAAGCACCTGCGCCAGGCTGCCGCGGCCGACTTCAAGCAGGCGGCGGTAGCCTTCAAAGGCGGTGCGGGCTTCGCGCACCGCATCGGTCAACTGGGCTTCGCGCTCGCGCCCGGCCTGCCAGCGGCCCCAGGCCGCCGAGGCTGCTTCCTGCACCTGGCGGCGCACGGCTTCGTGCTGCGCCTCCTGGGCCTGCAATTCGTTGATGGCCTTGAGAATGCGATCACGCAGCTCGAAGCCGTTGCCGAAGTTCCAGTTCAGCTCCAGGCCGTAGCGTGTGCCTTCGTTGTAGATCACGCCCTTGGGGTCCTTCGTATGGGCGACGACCCCGGCCAGCGTGGGAAAGCGCTGGGCCTTGCTGCGCTCGACTTCGGCCGTGGCTTTTTCAATCAGATGACGTGATTCGCGCAGTTCGGAGCTGTGCGTTTCCGAGGCCTGCAGCGCGGCCTGCTCGCTGGCCGGCATCCAGTAGTCGGGAACTTCGACTTCCGGCAGCGTCTTGCCCGTGGGCGCGTAGTTGAAATAGCGCGTGAAGCGGGCAATCGCGTCCATGCGCTGCGACTGCAGCTCTTGCTGCTGCGCCAGCGCGCTGGCCCGGCGCGATGCCGCGCGGCGCAGATCATTGCGGCCGACCGCGCCCAGTTCGGCCCGGCGCTGCTCGACATGCGCCAGCTGTCCTATGGTCTCGGCCGATTCCCCCGCGACCTGGGCCTTGCGCTCGAAACGGTGCAACTCCAGCAGCGCGGTCAGGGCTTCAAGCAAGACGTTCTGCCGGGCGCTGTAAAGCACGCTGTCCTGCGCGGCTTCCATGCCCTGGGCCGAGCGTATGCCCGCGCCTATCGCCCCGCCGTCCAGCAGGTTCATGCGCACTTCGGCGTTGACGGCGGTATACGTCTCGCGCCGCTGGCCCTGGCCTATGGATGCATTGCCCGACGAGGTGCCGACCTTGAAGCTGGGCCAGCGCGCGTTCTTTGCCGAATTCAGGTCATGCCCGGCTGACTCGAGCGCGGCGCGCGCCTTGAGCACATCGGGGTGGGCATCAAGCATCTCGTACACCGCCTGCAGCAGCTGCTTTTGCGACTGATTGACGGCCAGCGAACCGGGCGTGAGCTGCTGCGCAAGCTGCAGCGGCGGAGCGGTCGACGGCGTGGCCGCGCCCTGGGCAGGCAGGCTGTGCGCGGCCACCAGCACGGCAGCGGCGAGGCTGTCGGCCGTGCCCTGTGCAGCCACGGGCGCGTACAAGGCCAGCAGCCAGGCAAGCAGGGCGCAGGATCCGTGAGCGATGCGGGGGGAGGTCATCATCATGGCTCCCGGAACGCTTCGCTCTGGATGTGCAGCACGGGGCGCAGCAGATACCAGATGAATGGTTCGTGGCCCACCAGCAGGTCGAGTTCGGCCTGCATGCCGGTAGTGATGCGGTTGTCGACGCGGCCCACCCAGGGCTGCTGCAAGCTGGCCTGGATGCGGAAATACGAAGGCGAATCCGGCCGGTTGGCGTCTCTGTCGGCATCGGCCGAGACCAGGCGCACTTCGCCCTGGACAAAGCCATAGCGCAGGTAGTCGTAGGCGGTGATCTTGGCCTTGGTTGCCTGGCCCACATGCACATAGCCGCGGTCCGATGGATTGAGGCGTGCCTCGACCACGACCTCGTCCTTGTCCGGCACGATTTCCAGAATCGGCTCGCCGGGCTTGACCACCCAGCCCGCGCCCGAGCTGCGCAGGCCCTTGACGATGCCGTCGGTGGGCGCGAGGACCACGGTGCGCGTGCGTTGGTTCTGGGCGCGCGACAGATCTTCCGACAGGCTCATCAGCTCGCGCTCGGTCTGCGCCAGCTCGTCGGACGCGCGCCGGCGAAACGCGCCCTGGGTCTCCATCAGCTTGGCCTGGGCCTGCTCGACCTTGGCGCGGTTGCTCACCAGGTTCTGCCGGGCGGCGGCCAGGTCCGCACGCACCTGTTCAAGGGCGCGCTGCTTGTCGATGACTTCGAGCTGACCGATGAGCTGCTCGGCCGCGAGCTGATTGGCAATTGCCGCCTCCTGTTCATACAGACGCAGGCTGTTCTCCAGGCCCACGATGCGCGCCTGCACCTGGGCCACATCGCCGCGCGACTGGGCCAGCATGGCCTGGGACGAGGCCAGGCCGCCGCGGAATTCAAGTTCGCGCGCAGTGAACGCTCCGAGCTCGGAGCGCACGATGCGCGCGTCGACCTCGGCCGGAAACTGCTTTGCATCCAGTCGAAGGCCCTGGCTTTCCGCGGTCAGGCGGGTCTTGACGGCCTGGGCCGTGGCGCTGCGCGCGGTCAGCTGTTCGAGATTCAGACTGGTGCCGCCCAGATCGATCTCCAGGATAGGGTCGCCCTTGACTATGGCCTGGCCTTCCTTGACGTGCACCAGGGTGACGATGCCGCCTTCGAGATGCTGCACAGACTGCACGCGGTCCGAGGGAATGACCTGGCCGCTGGCCACCACCACGTTTTCCACCGGGTAGAACAGGCCGACCAGGACCAGCACGGCAATTGCGGCAATCAGCAGCCGCTGGCGGCTCAGCAGCGCCGGCTTGCGGTGCGCGAACGGGTGGACCGCGGCCGCATCGGCGGTGCCTGCGGGCTGCTGCGCGGCGCGCAGCACTTCGGGGAGGTCTTGTGGGGCGTTCATGGTCACACCGTCACTTGAGAGGTTTGCGCCGCCGGCGCACCGGCGGCTTCGCCGCCCGCGCTGGCGCTGGCCGGGCGCGCCAGGCCAAACAGTTCGGGCAGCATCTTCTCGGGCGTGCCGTGGTCGACCTGACCGTCGCCGCGCACGTGGTAGACATGCTGGGCCAGCGAGGCCACGCGCAGCGAATGGGTCACGACAATGATCGTGTGCTTGACCGCGATCTGCCGGAGCGTCTGCAGCAGCTCGGTTTCGCTTTCGAAGTCGAGGTCGTTGCTGGGTTCGTCGAGAATCAGCACCGAGGGATTGCGCAGGAACAGCTGGGCCAGGCCGAGCTTGCGCAACTCGCCCGCGGACAAGCCGGCGCCGCCTTCTCCCAGCTCGGTCTGATAGCCGTTTGGCAATCGGCTGATGAAGTTGTGCGCGCCTGAAAGCCGGCAGGCGACAAAGATGCGGTGGCTGTCGGCCTCGGGGTTGACCATGCGCAGCGTGTCGATGATGGGACCGCTGAACCAGTAGGACTGCTGGGGCAGGCAGCCGACCCAGCGCCCCAGGTCATTGCGCGAGAACTGGGCCATGTCGTATTCGTCGATGAACAAGCTGCCTTGCGTGGGCTGATACAGGCCGGCAAGCAGTTTGGCCAGCGTGGATTTTCCGGCGCCGTTGCGGCCCACGATGGCGTGGATTCCTCCAGGTCCCATCTGCAGCGAAACCTGCTCGAGGGCAACGTGGCCCGAGGGGTAATGGAAGCTCACGTTGTCGAGCCTGAAGGCACCGCGCGGGCGAGGCGGCTCAATGGTCTGGGCCTCGGGCTCCAGGGGCTCGCGCAAGACTTCCTGCAGCCGCGCCGCGGATTCATTGGCGCGTGCCAGCGAGCGCCAGTTGCTGGCGAGCTGGGCAATCGGCCCCAGTGCCTTGCCGGACAGCAGGTTGACGGCCATCAGGCTGCCTATGCTCATCCACTGGGCATTGATGGCAATCGCCCCCACGGTGATGACGGCAACGGAGAAGAACGTCAGCAGTACATGGCCGGTTTCACGCGAATTTTCGATTTCCCCGTTCTTGCGAAAGCTCTCCCCCAGCCAGCGGTCGTAACCCGACTGCCAGGACTGTTTGGCGGCATCGTCGTAGCCCAGCACCTTCAGCGTGGAGCGCGCGTTGCAGATCTCGGCCGTGCCCCTATCGAGCAGACGCGCCTGCTCGATTTCCTCGACGCGGGAATTGCGCACCTCGTCTGCCCACCACCAGGCAAGCACGCCCAGGATGAGCATGGCCACCAGGATCACAGGCAGCACGGGCCAGGCAATGATGCCGATCACCACCAGCGCAATCAGTGCCATGGGCAGATCCAGCACCGAAGAAGCCAGGCCGCCCGAAACGCAGGAGCGCATGGTGCCTATATCGCGAAACAGCTGCAGCCACTGGCTGGCCGAACGCCGCTCCAGCGTCAGCAGCGGATGGCGCAGCATGCAGTTCATCAGCGACTGGGAAACTTCGCGGTCTATGGTTGCTCCGGCTTCGCGCAATGCCAGCGCGCGCCGGCGGCGCAGCCACAGCTCCAGGCACAGGAAGCACAGCACCCCTGCAACCATGGCGGTGAGCGTTGCAATGCCGCCGCGCGAGATAACCCGGTTATAGACCTGCAAGATGAAAATCGAAGGCAATAAGCCAAGCAGACTGATGGGCAAGGACAACCATGCCGCCCGACGCAGATGTCGGGACGCCCTGTCAAATGAATCCCTTATGGCCGAGCCGTACCCTGAGGTCTTGCCTGTCTGCTCGTCCTTGTCGACGGCAGTCAGCAGCTGGCGGGGTAGAAGGTATTGAAGCATGGAGGCTGGCGGTCTCTATCGGTTAATGGCGCTGGCCTTTATCTAGCTTGGCGTGCATCGCCTTGATAAGTCATTCTTTTGCTTTTTTTTGTACTGATAGCTTTCTTTGTCTAGTGAAATTTGATGAGCTGGTTACAGCGATGACGCTTTGATGTTAATCATGTTTTGATCAGTTTAAATCAGTAATCAGTTGTTTTTTCAACCTGCTTTTCAAATGGTTTCTTTCCTCGGGGATAAAAGAATAAAAGAAATAGTTTTTTTTAATCGTTGAATTTTTCATTTAAATATAAGCAATCTAACTCTGGCATTTGTCCTGCACGCAACACAGTTCGCTTTGGCTAGCCCTATGGAAATTGCACGTCGGAAAAGAGACAGATCAGACGCAAAGCATCATGAATTGCGCGATTTTTTGTGAATTATGTTTTCGTTATGGCGCGAAAAAATTCGTTTTTGATTGTGGCTATTTTGTATACCTGGCCCGCCCTGATGCGGTCTGGGCACTGAGCGGCAGGGCGTCAGGCTGAACGGCAACGCAGGCAACCGCGATCTACGAGATTTTTGTGATTGTCAGGAATAGTCAAACGATTTTCTTTGCTTTCATTTGCTGCCCCTGGCTAAAGGAAAACCCTTGGAATACCAACATACGGCGCAAATGTCGCGGGTGTGACTTCTGCATCCTGATGGTTTGCAACCTGGCTCCCGATTCCACTGGTGGCCGAATATGCTCTTTGGGAGCTTTGCGGCCGTCAAAACGGGGTGGCTAAATGGGATCTTCTGCGTCCGCGGAGGGGGGCGAGGTACGCTTGATGGTTGCCAAGTGCTGCGCAAGTCGTTCCATATGCTGTATCAGATTGTTGAACGCACCATCGGTGTTTCGGCTCGAGATATAGCGCGTGAAAATCAACAGGCACATGGTCTGCTCGATGTAGGCGGCATCGTCGCGCATGCGCAAGCCGGCGATGTTTTTCTCTACGCAGGTAAAGGCGCGCTCTATTGCCTGGATGACGTCGTCCTGCGCCAGTTCGGTTTGCGTGATGTGGTGCTGGGTCAGCATCAGCGCATAAGTCACGCACAGGCGATCGCAACCGAAACCCTGCGTGCCGTCGCCACCTTGCTGCTCGCACAAGGGCACCTGGGCCCGCGGCAGGGACATTGCCGGTGGCGTCGGCGGGGGCAGCGCGTCCATTGCCTGCGCCGGCTGCGCTTCGATGTGCACGCCGTTCTCGCCAATGTGCAGGCCTTGAAGGCGCAGCAGCAGATTCACCTCGGCGAGCTGCGCAAACAGGGGCGCAGCAACGGACTGGTTCAAACGCCTGTCGAGATGGCTCTGGCTTGCGGGGGGCAGCTCCAGCGACGGTATCAGCTCGGCGTGTTCCAGGTTGTCATCCGCCAAAGCCCATGCCGAAGCAGGACCGAGTTGGCACAAGGGCGGGATATGGTTGCCTATCACCACGATCTCGCTGGGCCAGTCGATGCGAAGTTCCACTGCGTTGAGCTTGCGCGCCCAGGCCCACTGGCGCACCCGGGTCGTGCCCTCGCGCCAGGCTGCTTCCAGCGTGCTTCTGCGCACAAAAAAGATGCAGGCCTGTGCTCCTTGGGCGGCTACCGTGAAAAACAGCACACAGCAGGAATAGGGCTCAGGCAGCAGCGTGATCCGCTGCTTGAGGTGCTGCAAGCCTGCGCTCAACTGAAGAGAGAGCGTGACCCGGGTCTCCCCAGGTCGAATGGCGCCCTGCGTGGGCAGAGCGTGTCCGGCAGCGGTGGAGTGGCGTTTGGAGATCAAGGCTTTCCTAGCACGCAAGCGTTCAGGGGGGCTCGATCAACTCACCGATACTCGAATTCCACGCGGCGATTGCTTTGGTGCGCCGCATCGCTGCTGCCCGGGTCGGCAAGCTGTTCCTTGCCATAGCTCAAGGCTTCGAGCCGGTTGTGTGCCACGCCCAGCAACTGCAGGGCGGAGCGCACGGCCTCGGCGCGCTTATGGCCCAGGGCAAGGTTGTACTCGATGCCGCCACGCGCGTCGGTATGACCCTGGAGCACCAGCGACTGCTGCGGATTGTTGCGCAGCCAGCGCGCATGGCTTTCCAGAATCGGTCGATCCACGGGCCTGACCGTATACGAGTCGAAGTCGAAATAGACGATGTGAGCGACGTTGTCCGGCCCCTTTTTTGCCTGCAGCGGCTGGGTGGTGACCGGTGCCACGCGCGAATTCTCCACCGCGGGCGCTGGTGCCGGTTTGCCAAATGCGTAGGTGCCTTCAACCCGCTGTGAAGTGGTGCTTGCAGTGCTGCCGCAGGCGACCAGTCCACAGGCAAGCAGCAAAGAGGTGTAGAGCGGATAGTTCTTGAACATGGGAATCCTTGCATTCCCCTGTCGGAGTGCCCCGCAGGGCCCGCGACAGGGGAGGGTGACGAGAGATGCGGATCAGGCAAGCAGGTTGTGGTGCAGCGACTGGGGCAGGATGGAGGCCAGGCCGCCGGCTTCCGACTGGCTGCTGATCGCCGTGGCAATCGACTGCTCGGCCGATTCGACGGTGGTGATTGCCTGCGAAGCGCTGTTGCCCAACAGGCCGCCCAGCAAGCCGCCACCGCCCAACAAACCACCGACTGCGCCGTTCTGCCCCAGCAGGCCGCCAACCAGGCCCTGGCTGCCGGTCAGCCCTGACAGCAGACCGGTGTCGCCGGTCACACCGGAAAGCAGACCACCGTCGCCGCCCAGCAGGCCGCCGACCAGACCTTGCTCACCGATCACGCCGGAAAGCAGGCCACCGTCGCCGCCCAGCAGGCCGCCGACCAGACCT
>Ga0308157_10000870_pt1 | contig 79052 bp, 76 predicted proteins | sample PhyBR1_FD_201035 | JGI IMG/M metagenome (GOLD analysis project Ga0308157, IMG submission 201035) | Phyllosphere microbial communities from UC Gill Tract Community Farm, Albany, California, United States - DLSLB.R1 | ecosystem: Host-associated > Plants > Phyllosphere > Unclassified | place: USA...
TATAGCTATTATAGCACACGTTGACCACGGTAAAACCACGTTGGTTGATAAGATTTTACACTCTTGTTCTATTTTTCGTGACAACGAACAAACAGGAGAGTTGATATTGGATAACAACGATTTAGAGCGTGAGCGTGGTATCACCATCGTGTCTAAAAACGTTTCTGTTCAATATAAAGATGTAAAAATTAACATTATTGACACTCCTGGTCACGCGGATTTCGGCGGTGAAGTAGAGCGTGTTTTAAAGATGGCAGACGGTGTACTTTTACTTTGTGATGCTTTTGAAGGTGCAATGCCTCAAACGCGTTTCGTAACGCAAAAGGCTTTGGCACTGGGTTTAAAACCAATTGTGGTGGTAAACAAAGTAGATAAGGAAAATTGTCGTCCTGAAGAGGTTTATGAGCAAATTTTCGAATTGTTCTTTAACCTTGAAGCAACTGAAGAGCAATTGGATTTCCCGGTTATTTATGGTTCATCTAAACAAGGATGGATGAGTACAGACTGGCAGAAACCAACTACAGATATTTTTGCTTTATTAGATGCTGTAGTAGAAAACATTCCTGCTGCGCCAATAAACGAAGGTACTTTACAAATGCAAATCACCTCTTTAGATTATTCTTCTTTCGTAGGTCGTATTGCAATTGGCCGTGTACACCGCGGTACAATTAAAGAAAACCAACCGGTTACTTTAATTAAACGCGATGGTAAAATTGTTAAATCAAGAGTTAAAGAACTTTATACTTTCGAAGGTTTAGGTAAAGTAAAAGCTTCTGAAGTTAGCTCTGGCGATATTTGTGCTGTTGTAGGTATCGATGGTTTCGATATTGGCGATACTATTGCAGATTTCGAGGCACCAGAACAATTACCGGTAATCAGTATTGATGAGCCAACAATGAACATGTTGTTTACCATCAATAATTCTCCTTTCTTTGGTAAAGAAGGTAAACTGGTAACCTCTCAACGCATCAAAGACCGTTTGATTAAAGAGATGGAGAAAAACCTGGCATTGAAAGTAGTTGAAACTCAAGGTGCTGATTCATGGTTGGTATACGGCCGTGGTATTCTTCACTTATCTGTATTAATCGAAACCATGCGTCGCGAAGGTTACGAATTGCAAGTAGGTCAGCCACAGGTTATCGTTAAAGAAATCGATGGTAAAAAACATGAGCCGGTTGAAACTTTAATTGTTGATGTACCTGCAGAAGTTTCTGGTAAAGTAATCGAATTGGTAACACAACGTAAAGGTGAGTTATTGATTATGGAGCCAAAAGGCGATTTACAGCACTTAGAATTCGAAATCCCATCTCGTGGTATTATCGGTTTACGTAACAACGTATTAACTGCTACTGCCGGTGAGGCGATTATGGCACACCGTTTTAAAGCTTACGAGCCATGGAAAGGATCAATCCCTGGTCGTTTAAACGGGGTATTAATTTCAATGGATAAAGGTACAACTACTGCCTATTCAATCGATAAATTACAGGATAGAGGTCGTTTCTTTGTTGATCCGGGAGTTGATATTTACGAAGGACAAATTTTAGGAGAGCACATCCGTGATAACGATTTAGTAATCAATATCGTAAAAGGTAAAGCTTTAACCAACATGCGTGCATCAGGTACTGATGATAACACCCGTATTGCACCAGCAATTAAATTCTCGTTAGAAGAAGCTATGGAATACATCCAGGCTGATGAGTATATCGAGGTTACGCCGGTAAGCATGCGTTTACGTAAAATTTTCTTAACAGAACAAGAACGTAAAGTTAAAGGAAAGCAATTCGCTTAATCCTTTACTTAAATATACGAGCCCATTTCTTAATTGAGATGGGCTTTTTTATGTTTGACATTTTTTAGAAGGATAGGAAAAGCAAAGGGTTTTCTTAGTAGCTGAACAGGCTAATATCCATTAATTTTATAAAAATAATCCACTATCTTTCCTTAAAAAATATGCGTAGCTACCTGCAGTCTTTTAACTTACTTACCGATGCCGAAATCGAAACTTTAATGGCCAATGCCAGGCAGAAAACGTTAAAAAAAGGAGAATTCTTTATCACCGGAGATAAGGTTTGTAAAGAGGTTGCTTTTATAAAATCGGGTATTTTACGCTCTTTTTATACCTCAACCCATGCTGACGAATTTACCTACTGCCTTACCTTTCCAAATCAATTTATGACAGCTTATTCCTCATTCATTACCGGAAATCCAACCATAGAAAACATACAGGCAATGAGTGAGGTGGAATTGCTGATTATTAATAAAGCCGTTATTGATGACCTGGCGGAGGTGAGTATTAACGGATTAAAATTATTAAAAACCATTGCAGAACAACAATACCTGCATTTAGAAAAAAGGGTTTTCATGTATCAGAAAGATAATGCAAAGGAGCGCTATCAAGAGCTTTTTAACACCCACCGCGATTACATTCAACAAATCCCTGTAAAATATTTAGCTTCTTTTCTGGCCATTACACCCAGGCATTTAAGCAGGCTTAGAAAAGAAATTATTTAGAGACATTTGTCTGCCTGTTCAACAAATAATCAGAATTAATTTTGTGTTGTAAAAAATATAACATGAAAAATATCCTGATAATTAATGGCCACCCCAATAAAAACAGTGTCAACTTTGCGCTGGCCGAAGCTTATTATAACGGCGCAAAAAGTGCTGGTGCAAATGTAAACCTTATCCATATTGCCGGGCTGCAATTTGATCCAAACCTGCAGTATGGTTACCAGCAACGGATGGAATTGGAGCCTGATCTGCTGCTGGCTTTAGAAAAAATAAAGGCTGCCGATCACCTGGTTTGGGTGCATCCGGTATGGTGGGGCGGGATGCCAGCCATCATGAAAGGCTTTATAGACAGGTTATTTTTGCCGGGCATAACCTTTCGGTACCGGGCCGATAGTGTTTGGTGGGATAAGCTATTAACCGGAAAAACCGCCCGGATTATCACTACCCTCGATCAACCTTCGTGGTATTACCACCTGATGTTTGGCCGGCCAAGTGTAAATCAGTTAAAGAAAAGCGTGCTCCAGTTTTGTGGGGTAAAACCGGTAAAAGTCAGCTATTTCGGCATTGTTAAAAATTCGACCAGTGCAGTCCGCACTAAATGGCTGACCGAAGCCACTCAAATGGGCGTTGAGTTTAAGTAAGCAATTGTTTGTTAGGAGGTTATTGGTTGGGTTGCCACTCTTTTTTACTTTCTTCTGAAATGAAAATTAACAATTAAATGGCAGTTAATCTTTGTTTCCATCCTAAATTTGTAAATTTAGATCCTAATCTTTACCATGCTTAATAAAGGATTATCCTATTTGGGTATATTTTTCCTTAATATGCTCTCCCTTTTGCCATTGTTTGTTTTATACAGGTTGGCCGACATTTTTTATGTGCTCTTATTTTATGTATTTGGTTATCGCCGCAAAGTAGTGAAAGAGAACCTGATGAATGCATTCCCTGATAAAGCCCCCGCCGAAATTAAAAGCATAGAAAAAAAGTTTTACAAATTTTTGGCCTCACTTTTTATCGAAGTAATTAAGCTGAAGAGCATCTCTAAAAAAGAACTGAACAAACGGGTAATATTTAAGAATGCCGATTTAGTGGAAGCCTATTTGAAAAACAATGAAAGTGTAATTTTCTGTTCGTCGCATGTTGGCAATTACGAGTGGGTTTGTATGGCTATTGGTTTAAATTTCTCGGGTCAGCATTACCCCATTTACAAACCCTTAAGCAACGAAGCTTTTGATAACTGGTTTCTTAAAATGAGGAGCCGCTTTGGTAACCACATGGTTTCGATGCGCCAAACCTTAAGGGCTATCCAGGCAACTAAAAATGAAGCTACTATTTTTACTTTTGGCAGCGATCAGGCCCCAACAAGAGAAGATTCGAGTTATTGGACTAATTTTTTAAATCAGGAAAGCGCTATTCAGCTGGGAGTAGAAAAAATTGCTAAGAAGACTAACCGCCCTATATTTTATTTAAAAATTAAATACTTGAAAAGAGGTTATTACGAGGTAGATTGTGTTCCCATCTGTTTAAATCCTTCGGCAACAAACACGTTTGAAATTACCGAATTACACACCCACTTTTTAGAAGATATTATTAAAGAGGCTCCTCCTTACTGGTTATGGAGCCACCGCAGATGGAAATATAAAAGAGAAGGAAATGGCCCCAGAACAGGAGTGAAAGATCAGAATGTGGTGGTCTAACCTGCCCGCACAAATACAATATTTATAGAGGACTATTTGTAATGAAAACCGTCAAAAAAATAATCTTAATTTTCATTTATGCCTTTTTCTTTTCACTTTTTGGATTATTTGTATGGCGACCATATCTGTTTAAAGTATTAAAGTACCGTACGCCTGACGCCGAAACCTATAAAATTTTTCCACAGGAGCTTGTACACAAAAGCGATTCTGCTTTTCATTTTATCCGGCCGGCAAATCAGCGGAATGATCTGGATACGCTCCATGTTTTAGATGGGAAAAACCAATCGCTTACCTTAAAAGAATACTTAAAAAATGGGTCGATCAATGCGTTTCTGGTGATTAGAAATGATAGTGTACTATACGAAAGATACAATAAAGGCTATAGTGATAGTACACTTACAACTATTTTTTCTGGAGCAAAAAGCATGATTTCTATCCTGATTGGACAGGCTTTAAGCGAAGGAAAGATTAGAAGTCTGAGTGATAAAGTAACGGCTTATATTCCAGAGTTAAAAACGAACCCTGCATTTGCTGAAATTACTTTAAAAAATCTGCTGGATATGAAATCTGGACTTGAATTTCAGGATGTATTCGGTGGAATTATTAAGGCTTTCTTTTCTGATGAAGCCAAGTATTATTATACCAGTGATGTACGGGCAGAGCTGGTAAAAGTAAAGCTGGCGAATCAGCCTGGCACAGTTTGGAAATATAAAAGTATCGATCCTATTTTACTGGGTTGGGTATTGAAAAAAGCAACCGGCCAATCGGTTGCTCAATATTTCGAATCGCATGTATGGCAGAAGATAAGGGCCGAATATAATGCAACATGGGGTTTGGATCAAATAAACGGATTAACCAATACGGCCAGCCGCTTTCAGGTTACCGCTATTGATTGGGCTAAAATAGGCCGTTTGTATTTAAATAAAGGTAAATATAATGGCCAGCAAGTGGTACCGGAGGATTGGGTGAACCAATCGGTAAATATTGGCAATGAAAAACCTGCTTCAGCAAAGGGCTGGCAGCAATCTGCCCACCATTATCTTTGGTGGATTCCACAGGCTGGCGAAAAAGGAGATTACGCTGCGGAGGGTATGCTTGGTCAGCGTCTATATATCGATCCTAAAACGAACACCATTATAGTACAATTTGCCGGTCACGGTGCAGGTAATTATCCTTATCGCAAAATTAGCCGGTATTTAAGTGGATTACCATTTAGTTATCCAAAGTCTTAACCGCTAAGCACGCTATGGATGAGCAGGTACAAGAAGAAGTTTAAAAGTTGCATCCATTGCGGTTAAATTTTTAAAATAGTACCTTGTTATCAGATGGAAAACAACGACGTAAAAATTTCGAAAAAGAAACCGATTTTCCCGGTTAGCCCTGCTTTGCAGAAATATTTGCGTACCTACCAGCGTGAGGCTAAACTGCCAATTTCCTATCAGGATTTGATGCAGTTTAACGAGGCTTTTCCGCTAATGGATAAGTCTGGTAAAGATTCGCTTTGGGAAGGACCAATCTATGCCCAAGACTTAATTGAGCCTCTGCACAACGGGCTGAAAGAAGTTTATGCCAACCTGAAAGCTTCGGGTAATTTGCGTATAGTGGAGCATAAATACATCGATAAAATTGAATATTGTACCTTCGGTAATACACACCCCTTCCGCATCAGAATTGTAAACAGGCTAAATGATGTTTATGATTATTTCTACATTAAAAAAGCCGATGCTTCGCGTATTTACGGTCTGGAGATGGAAGAAATTCTCTCGCCCAATCAGGTTAATTATCTGGTAGATGGTGACACTTTAGTAGAGGAACATATTGCGGGCATTCCAGGCGATGTTTTTACCAAAGGTCAGTTGTATGCGCCCGAATTTAACCCTACGCGTATCGCAAAAGAGTTTGTAAAGTTTAACGAACGCTGCTTAATTATGCTTTTAGGTGATATGCGGGCTTATAATTTTGTCGTTCAGATTACACCCGATTTTGATGATATCCAATTCCGCATCAGGGCAATCGATTTTGATCAGCAGTTTTACGAAGGCAATCTGAAAGTTTATTTGCCACAGTTTTTCAAAGAAAATCTGCCTTATGTAAAAATGAGTATGGAGCAGTTAACCGATAAAACCGTGCTGCAATACCAGCAGGAAGAAAGATCATCCATTGTACACCGGGTTAGGAGCGAGCGGCACCGTTTGACAGATTTGCGCGATGTATCTAATAAGGAGGAACTCACTACCCCCGAAAATATTGCACGGTTGAAGCAGGGAATGAGTGATTATTTTAAAGATACCAATTACCTGAAGTGCAATACCATGACCGATATTATCGAGCTGAACATCAAGAATATTATCAGGCAAGTTAAGTTGTAGTTCCTGATCTTAAAATGTAATTGTCACTCAGTCAGATGGTTAATCTGACTGCACAAAATTAAGAAACGGCTGACAAATTTGCCAACCGTTTTTGAGTGAATCTAGAAAGAGCGTCCAAAGTTTTAAGCATGCTGACCCTCGTGAACACCCTCAGCAAATTCCTCTACAATTTTATCATTAAATGCCGGTAAGTCTTTTGGTGTGCGGCTGGTAACCAAACCCTGATCCACCACGACCTCCTCATCTGACCATAAGGCGCCTGCATTGATTAAATCCTGCGAAATGTTTTTAACAGAAGTCATTTTTCGCCCTTTTACCACATTAGCATTAATGAGTGTTTGTGGGCCGTGGCAAATGGCGGCAACAGGTTTACCATCATTAAAAAATGATTTCACAAAAGCCAGTGCATCATCGTTAACCCGTAATTGGTCGGGATTGATTACGCCTCCAGGCAAAAGCAGGGCAGTGTAATCTGTTGCAGTTGCTTCGGTAAGGGTTTTGTCTACCTCAACTTCTATCGACCAATGATCGTGGTTCCAGGCCTTTATTTTACCGCTTTTAGAGGAGATGATATGAACGGTTGCGCCTTCTTCTTTTAACCTTTTCACAGGTTCTGTTAATTCTACTTCTTCAAATCCGCTTTCTGAAAGAACAGCAATTGTGCGGTTACTTAATCGTCCCATAATCTTTTCTGTTTTAATAAGTATATATTAAAGACAGTTGGGAAAAATTATTGTTTTCAGAAATTGAAGATAACCATCGTTAAATTTAAATGAACGTTACTATGTTAATCCTCTTTAAGCGTTTCATTAGGTGTTTAGGGTAGGTTGTTCGACAAGGTCGGTGGCATTGCGAAATAAGGTGATTAATCGTTCGTTCTGCGGTGCTTAATAAAGTACCAGGCTAAATTGCCTGCAATAACCATATGGTTGAAAATGTTTGGCAGCAAGCCATAGTACTTAGTAAAGATATTAAACCTTTCTTTTAAACTTTCGCGGTGTTTTTTCTTACTCATGCCGCCAACCAGATATTTGGCCACATAACGGTGTACATTTACAATATTCGAAGCTTTTTTTGCTGCTTTAATAATCCAGTCGATATCCGAGCTGTATTTATAGTTTAAATCGTAAGGTACAATGATGCTGCGGCGAATGTAAATGGCCTGATGGCTGATGTTCATCCCATATTTAAAACTGGTCCAGTCAAATTCTTCCGGGGCTTCGTGTCTTCTGCGGCCTAAACTTTCCCAGTTATCGTTGTACATTTCAGTTTCACCATAATAAATATCGGCCCCCGGCGAACTGGCGAAGACCTCTTCTACTGTATGTTGATCATATATTTCATCTCCCGAATTCATAAAAAGCACGTAGTCGCCGGTAGCAAGGGTTAAGCCTTTATTCATGGCATCGTAAATACCCTTATCCGGCTCAGATACAATTTTCGAAATCTGATCTTTATACTGGTCAACTACTTGCAGGGTTCCATCAGTTGAAGCACCATCAATTACGATATATTCTATGTTTTGATATGTCTGATTTAAAACAGATTTTATAGTACGTTCAATATCACGAACGTTATTGTACACAATGGTAATGATGGTTAACTTTGGCAAGGGTTGGTTTTTTGGATTCGAGTAAATTTAATAAAGATTGTGTAATTTTTGCTGGTCCCCTGCGAAAATGAAATTTATTAAACATTTGAAGCTCTTTGGTAAAATTTTTATCCCTAAAGATAGTTTCTACCTGTTATTTCGGCTGTAAATCAATCAGCGTTTCATACAAATGAATGTGCTCAGCAGCAATTACCTCTTCCGAAAAATTAGTAAGGATACTTAGCCGTGCGGCTTTCTGAATTTCGTCTTTATTAGGACGGTGGTAAAGCCATTCAATGCCGTTGGCCAGATCTTCGGCATTCTGGTATTCGGCCAGATAACCATTCTGCATATGTTTTACCATATCGGGTATGCCACCGGTAGTAAAAGCCACCACTGGTGTGGCGCAGGCCAGGCTTTCCATAACCGTGTTGGGCAAATTATCTTCCAGTGATGGGGTGATAAAAGCATCGGCTGCCGAATAGCATTTGGCCAAATGATCATCTTTATTAATGGTGCCCAAAAAAGTAGTTTTAAACGGAAATTCAGGCATTTCTGCATTTTCCTTATTGCCAAAAATAACAATTTCGATATTCTCTTTTTGAATTCCCGAGCGATGAGCTAAAATTTCTAAAGCTTCAATTAAATAGGGAGTCCCTTTATGCTTGTCGTTTTTAGAGGGCATAAAGCCACTCATAAGTACAAATTTATCGGGATTAATTTTCAGGATTTTCTTTGCCTCAGCCTTTACATAAGGTTTAAAAATTTTGGTTTCGATAGTGTTTGGAATCACAGTGGTTTTTCTGGTTCCCAGCAAACTGCTAAATTTTACCGATGCCGCCATCCATTTGCTCGGTGCTACAATGTGGAAATTTAATTCAGTATAAGCTTTTTGTTTCCGTTTCCAGGTTTTGTGCGAAATATCGTTCTTGCCGCTCATTTTCAGAATCGGGCAATTGCCGCACTGCTGATGAAAATGTTCACAGCCATAACGCACATGGCAGCCACCTGTAAACGCGTTGCTATCGTGAAAAGTCCATACAATCGGTTTTTCCAGCTCATCCAGCTGAGCTAAAAATTTAGGGTTTAAAAACCCATGATTAACCCAATGTAAATGAATAATGTCGGCATTTTTAACATCGGGATGGTTGATTACCGAACGGCCAAACCATTGCAAGCTAAAAGGCGTTTTTACCGATTTGCTTAACCATTTGGCAAAATATCTTTCCGATAAGATGTTGTAAACAGCCCTGGCTTTCTGAAAAGGCGATTTACTAAAGGTATCTATTTTGGGGTTTTGTCCAAATTTGTAGTAGACCAATACTTTTGAATCAATTCCACTGGCTTTTAAAGCATCGCTCAGGCGCAAACAGGCACGGCCTGCCCCGCCATTTCCATCATAGGTATTTAAGTGTACTACTTTCAAATCAATCAAAAATACATTTTATTGTTTACGATTATAAAATCTGTTGCGTAATTTCATCCATATATTTTATCGTTCTTAAGGTTAGGCTGTCTTTTATCAAAAAAGAGCTGTCTTTCCGGAGCCAAACTAACTTCATCATGATCAAATCCTTAGTAAAATCACTTGCGGCCCTGGCTTTTTTATGGCCGGCCCATTCATTTGGCCAAAACCAAACTTATTTTGCTGCATATCCTGCTTTAACGCCCGATGCACAGACAATAGTATTCAGCTACGATGGCGATATTTGGAAAGTACCTGTAAAAGGTGGTGTAGCATCGCGCATTACAGGCATGCAGGGCGAAGAAATCAATCCAAAAATATCGCCTGATGGGAAATGGCTGGCTTTTTCATCTAACCAGTTTGGCAATTATGATGTTTATGTGATGCCGGTTGCAGGTGGCGATATCAAACAGCTTACCTTTAACGATGCATCGGATGAGGTTGACAACTGGAGCTGGGATTCGAAAACCATTTATTTTACTTCGGGTCGTTACAATTCTTTTTCGAGTTATCAGGTAAGTGTAAACGGTGGTACAGCGTTGCGTCTCTTCGATAATTATTTTAATACCACACATCACATTGCCGAATCTCCCACAGGCGAGCTTTTCTTTAACGATACCTGGGAAAGTATGCGCTTTGCCAACCGTAAACATTATAAAGGAGCTTACAATCCCGATATCCAATCATATAACCCGAAAACAAAAAGCTATAAGCGTTATACCGATTATATTGGAAAAGATTTCTGGACCAGCGTAGATCAGAAAGGAAATGTGTTTTTTGTATCAGACGAAGGGAACGATGAGTACAATCTCTATACTTTTATTGGGGGCAAAAAAACAGGGCTGACCAATTTCGATACTTCTATTAAACGTCCGTTCGTTTCTGCAAATGGAACCACCGTAGTATTTGAAAAGGATTATCAGCTGTATACCTATAATGTTGCGACGAAGAAAACGGAAAAAGTGAATATCAGCACTTCGCGCAACCAGGTGTTAAGCAAAGAGCAGGAATACGATGTGCGCGGCAATATTTCTGCATTTGATGTTTCAACTGACGGGAAAAAAATGGCTTTCATTTCGCGGGGTGAAGTTTTTGTAAGTGATGCTGACGGAAAGTTTATTCGTAAAATTACCAACAGTGGTGAGCGTGCTATGGAATGTAAGTGGCTGGCCGATAATAAAACAATATTGTTTAGCCAAACAGCTAACGGCTATCAGAACTGGTTTACCATAACAGGCGATGGTAAAGGAACAGTAAAGCAATTAACAAAAGATAAAGCCAACAACCGCGATATTACCCTGAATAAAACCAAAACTATGGCGGTTTATTTAAGTGGAAGAAACGAACTGAAGCTGATGGATCTTAAAAGTTTTGAAAGTAAAACTTTGGTAACCGACGAGTTTTGGGCTTTGCAAAGTGCAGCCCCAAGTTTTTCACCAAATGATGAATATGTGCTGTTTACTGTTTACCGCAATTTTGAACAGGATATTCTGGTGCATAATATTAAAGGAAATAAAACCATTAATTTAACCAATACCGGGGTTACAGAAACCAGTCCGGCATGGTCGCCAGACGGTAAATACATTTTTTTTACCAGTGCGCGCACTAAGCCAGCATACCCTATGGGCATGTCTAATGCCCACATTTACCGCATGGCGCTGGATAACTATGGCGAGCCTTTCCGTTCAGATAAATTTGATGATTTGTTTAAAGAAACGAAACCAGCAAGCCCTGCAGTTAAACCTGAGCCTTCAGACGTTAAAAATGATAAAAAGGCAAAAGCCGATACCGCTAAAAAGAAAGTTGAGGTTAAGCCGGCCAATATAATTGCCATTAATACCCAGGATATGCTGGATAGGGTAGAGCTGGTTGGACCTGCTTTTGGTGGTCAGTTTGGAACAGATGCTTATGCCAAAGGCGATAAAACATATGTGTTTTATTCTTCGAACCACGAAGGTGGCGCGCCAGGCCTGTATAGAACGACTATAGAACCTTTTGAAGCCAATAAAACAGAAAAGGTAACCGATGGCGGCGATTATTCATTAATTCAGGCCGGCGATAAGTTTTTTGTGTTAACCCGTGGCGTAATTAACAAGTATACTTTAGAGGCCAATAAGCTTGATCGGGTAGACCATGGTTACAAATTTACCCGGAATTTAAACGCCGAATTTAACCAGATGTTTTACGAAACCTGGGTAGGCCTTGACGAAAATTTCTATGATGAAAAATTTCATGGTGTAGACTGGGATAAAATGAAAACCCGCTATGCCGCTTATTTACCTTACGTAAATAACCGCAGCGATTTGCGCATCCTGTTAAATGATATGCTGGGTGAGCTTAACTCTTCGCACATGGGCTTTAATAGTCTGGGCGCTGAAGAACGTAAGAACTTAACCTACGTAACCAACGAAACCGGAATTATTTTTGACGATGAAAACCCATTAAAAGTGGAGCGAATTGTAGCTAAAAGTAATGCTGCCCGTACCGGTACCAATATTTTAGCTGGCGATATTTTAACAGAGGTGAATGGGGTAAAGGTAGATGAAAAAATAGACCGCGATTATTACTTCAGTAAGCCTTCTTTAGATCGCGAAATGACCTTGACCTTTAACAGGAATGGTAAACAGGTTTTTGTAAATGTACATCCCGAAAGTTCCGGTACTTTACGGGGTAACCTCTATGATGAATGGATTACCCAAAACCATAAAAATGTAGATAAATGGAGTAATAACCGCATTGCTTATTCCTATATGAAAAATATGGGAACCGGCGAGCTGGAAACTTTCCTGCTGGATATGGTCGCCCAGGAAGAAAATAAAGAAGCCATTATTTTAGACCTTCGTTATAATACCGGTGGTAATGTGCACGATGATGTATTAAAATTTCTTTCTCAGCGCCCTTACCTGCAATGGAAATACCGTGGTGGCAAACTGGCGCCACAGAGTAATTTTGGTCCGGCTGTAAAACCAATTGTGCTGTTAATTAATGAACAGTCGTTAAGTGATGCAGAAATGACTGCAGCTGGCTTTAAACAATTAAAGCTGGGCAAAATAATCGGTACCGAAACCTACCGCTGGATTATCTTTACCTCTGCCAAAGGTTTGGTAGATGGTTCTTCTTATCGTTTGCCATCGTGGGGTTGTTATACCATGGATGGTAAAAATATAGAGAAGGAAGGTGTTAAGCCCGATATTTTTGTGAAAAATACCTTCGAAGACCGCCTGGCAGACAAAGACCCGCAACTGGAAAAAGCTGTTGCCGAGATTTTGAAGGAATTGAAATAATAAGCGATTTTTTTATTGCTCGATTGCTAAACTGTAGCTAATTCAACAGGACAGCAATTTGATAATCCGTTAATTAAAATCTTGCCGGCTGGCTTTTTAACCGGTTAATTGTTTATCGTGCCAGCCATTTACAGTTAACCGGTTTTTCAGTTTAAACCATTAACCAGTTTATACAGTTAACCAAATTTTTCCGTTTCTTTGGGGCTGGAATTTTAAAATATGGCAAATTTATTAACCGACAGGACTTTTTGGGTAAATTATTGGGAAAGTAAAAAGGGACTTGCGGTTCGGCTACCATCAAACTATTTGTTTCATCGCCAGTTGGCCGATGTTATTTTGCAAAATCAGGTTAAAACAGCTATTGAGCTGGGTGGTTTTCCGGGGTATTATGCTGTATTTTTAAAAAAGTATTTCAAACTGGATGTTACCTTGCTTGATTATTTCGTGCACCCACCTGTGGTAAAGGAGCTTTTGGAAAAAAATGACCTGACCGGGCAGGATATTCATATTATTGAAACCGATTTATTTAACTATACACCCGAAAAGCAGTATGATTTAGTACTTAGCTGTGGTTTAATTGAACACTTTAATGATACAGCCGATATCATTAACCGCCACATTGCTTTTGTAAACCCCGGGGGTACATTGTTTATCACTTTACCCAACTTTAAAGCTGTAAATGGTTGGTTTCAAAAGAATTTCGATAAAGAAAATTACGATAAACACAATATCGATAGCATGAATCCGGTATTACTTCGTAAAATTTGTGAGGATGCTGGTTTAAAAGATGTAAAATCGGGCTACTTTGGTCGTTTTAGTGTTTGGCTGGAAAACGAAGAGCAGAAATCAGCTGGGGTACGCGTTTTCAAGAAAGCGGTATGGCTGGCCGGAAAAATATTTACTAAGATTATTCCGTTCGAGAGCAAAAATTTATCTCCATATATTATATTAGAGGCGAAAAAAAACTAGCGCTCTATGGCAATCAGTTGGGGTTACTCGCCAAAAATTGAAAAATATATCCCTTTAGCCGATTTTCCGGCAGATAAGTATTTAATTATTGCACGTCAGGTCATTGAAAACCTGGGTTGGAAGTTGAGTCATATTTCCAAAACCGGTATTATCGCTTATACCCCAATTTCTTTTCAATCCTATACTGAGGAGATTTCTATCCGTATTCATGGCAATTTTGCGGTAGTAAAAAGCGAGTGCGTGGGTATACAGATGTTGTTTAACGATTATGGAAAAAACGATCTTAATCTGGAGAAATTTTTCCACGAATTTGAGTATGTTCAATTTCACCTGCAGGATATATGGGATGAAAGCCTGACAGCATTCCATACCTTAATTGCTACGCAGGACGATACCTATTTTGAGAAAGCGCCGCTCACGGCAAAGAATAAGATTAAGAATGTTCTTTATCTTTTCCTGCCTCAGAAAGGTTATCTCGTTACCCCTATTCTGGTTATCTTAAACATCATTTATTATGCGATCACCCTTTTATTTATCACCATTGTATTTAAGCTCCGGAGTGAAGATGCGATTATTCCTGAAGTAATTACCAATGGTTACTTAAACCTGGGGGCAAATAGCCGGGAACTGGTTTTAGAAGGCCAGTTATGGCGTTTAATTACGCATCAGTTTATCCATTTAACCATCTGGCATGTGTTTTTTAACCTCTATGCACTCATTTATATTGGCCTCATGGTTGAGCACAAATTGGGCTCAGTTAAATTTTTGGTTACCTACCTCTTAAGTGGTATTTGCGGTGGACTGGTCAGCATCATTTTCCATAAATTTGGCTTTATGGCCGGTGCATCAGGTGCCATTATGGGGATTTTTGGTGCTTTTATGGCCTTAAGTGTAAGCAAGGCATTTGAGAAGAACGCAAGCCGCGCGCTTTTAATCAGTACAGTTGTAGTAACAGCCATTATGCTTTTAAATGGCATAGGTGGTAATGTAGATAACAGTGCACATATTGGTGGACTGGTTTCGGGTTTTGTAATTTGTTATTTGCTTTTTAATGAAAAGTTAGGGAGCTGGAAGATCACTTCTGACTTGCAGTATGGATTAACAAGCATGATTGTAGTGGTATTTGCTGCTGCGGTTTTAATGCTTACGCCGAATTATCAGAACAGGAAGTTTTATAAGCTACAGTTTGCCTTTGAGCAAAATACGTTCGATTTTAATAAGGTTTATTCAATCCCATACGATCTATCGAAAGCCGAAAAGGTAAAGATGATTGAGCGGTATGGTATACAGGTATGGCATAAAAACAAACAGATTGTTGCCGAAATGAAGAAGCTTAACCTCGAAAAAAAGGAAAGCTACAGAAGAGATTTTGATGGTAAGATCACCAATCTGGCCATCAAAATCTCTGAACTTTTACATCGCGAATATCTCGAAGAAACATCAAAATACCGGGATGAGATTGAACAGCTTACTGACGAGGTGAATATCATTCGCGGTGAAGCCAGTTCAAGTGAGTATAACCGCGATTAAGCGGTTTTTTTGTAAAGTCCTATTTCACTTAAAGTAATACAAACAGGCGATTTGGTAATGTTGATTTTCACTTTATTCGTGGTAACAGGAGCATCGAGTTTTATTAATCGTTTTGCCCCGATGCTGGTACCATCGTACACCTTTTTCCATGCCCCGTTTTCAAAAGTCTCAATGGTATAGGCCTCAATTCTTTGTCCCAACTGAATATATTCCTGCAGGCTAATAATGTCGAAAGTTTTTGATTCCGTTAAATTAACTTCAATTGTGGCTTCGTGCACCCGGTCTTGAGTAGCCCAATAGGTCGTTTGATTGTTATCCAATAATGCTGCTGCGTTATACTTGGCACCCCTGCTATTGCTCAGTTTTAGTTTCGCATTTTTAGCCAGATTATTGGTAAACGTGTGTTTCACCATATTGCCAAAGGTTTTTAATGAGGCAACGTCGTCTGCGTGGAGCTGCCCGCGGGTATCAGGAGCTAAGCCAAGGTCTAAACCAGCTCCCCGCCCAACACTTTTTAAATATAAGTCAAAAAGTGTTTCGGGGTCTTTGGGCTTTTCGTTGGTATGGAAAAACCAACCCCTTCTTAGCGGAACATCACATTCTGCGGGCATCCAGAATTTGCCATTTCGAATGCCTTCTGGGCTTTGCGGATAATTGGCCTGCCCGGGAACAGCAACACTTTTTCCATCTGGTGCCATTGGGGTAAAGGTAGCCCAGCTGGTTTCGGCTGCATGCCCGTCTTCGTTTCCTACCCAGCGGATATCTAAGCCAATATCGCTAAATATATTGGCAGTAGGTTGCATTTTGCGGGTAATGGCCCAGGTGTTGTTCCAGTCGTAATAGGTTGTATTATCGATTGAGCGCTTTTCCCGGGCTCCGCCGTAGTAACCATCACCGCCATTGGCACCATCGTGCCAACTCATAAAAAGCGCGCCATAGTTACTATACAATTCTTTTAACTGGGCCTGGTAAATGGCCAGATATTTATCTGTTCCATAAAGGGCATTGTTCCTATCCCATGGTGAGCAGTATACGCCAAACTTTAAGCCATTTTTGCGTGCTGCCTGCTCAACTTCTTTAACCAGGTTTCCTTTACCATTTCTGAACGGGCTCTGACTAATGTTATAATTCGTTGTTTTGGTTGGCCATAAGGCAAAACCGTCATGGTGTTTGGCTACCAGGATAATACCTTTTAAGCCCCCTGCTTTTGCCGCTTTGATAATCTGATCGGCATTAAAATCAGTCGGGTTAAATGTTTTAGGGTCGGCATCGCCAAATCCCCATTCTTTATTCTCGAAGGTGGTTGGTGTAAAATGGATTAAGCCATATACCTCGGTATTGTGCCATGCAAGCTGGCGTTTAGAAGGTAATGCACCATAAGGTTTGGGTGGGTTTTGGGCATATGTTGCTGCCGAAAGAAATAAAAATAGAATCAATAATGGTTTCATATTGTTTTGCTTAGGTTGACTAAAATACATAAAATAACGGTTGGGCAATTAGAATTAACCAATATTTAACCTCGTGCTCACGTAATTAACAGATTATTTTTCCATCTTGATCGTTACATACAAGCCTCAAACATTTAATTTCATGATCCGTTTAGCTACTATGACTACCATGCTCCAGATTCCTCCAGATGGAGGTACAGTATATACCGAAACGAACCTTAGCCAGTTTTTCCCCGAACCTTTTAACACGATAACCAGTGCTTTCTTTCTGGTAATTGCCGTGTATTGGACGATAAAACTACGCGGAAACTTTAATCAGCATAAATTTTTAAGTGGCGCGCTGGTATTGCTTTTTATCGGTGGCATTGGTGGAACAACCTATCATGGTTTAAGGCGCTGGTCTGTTTTTATTCTGATGGACTGGATGCCGATTATGTTACTCTGTCTTTCGGCCGGTATTTACTTTTTGGCTAAATTAACCCGTTGGTATTTCGCGGTTTTAATTGTGATCATGTATGCCTTTTTTCAGATTTACGTAAGGCAGCTTTTCAGTCAGCGTGATTTTCAGTTATTTATTAACGTTAATTATGCTTTTATGGCCGCGCTGGTTTTGTTTCCGGTATTTGGTTACCTCGTAAAAACCAATTGGAAAAATGGCAAGTGGGTTGGCTTTGCTCTGATTGCTTTCATATTTGCCCTTACTTTTCGTATCGCCGATAAATGGGAAGTATTGACTATAGGTACTCATTTCTTGTGGCATACTTTCGGGGCTATGGCTTCTTTCTGTATGCTCAACTATATTTACCTGGTGAATTTTAAAAAAATAAAACTTAATTAAAAATTCATTCTTAATAGTTGTAGATGTTTTATATTAGGTCAATAAATATTATAACATGAAAAAACTATTGATCCTGTCTGCCCTGGTATTGGGTTTAAACCTAAACTCGAATGCACAAAGTATTTTAAATAAAGTTGGAACCGCTGCGGCGGCGGCAAGTGGTTTTGATGCCAATAGCTTAACCTCAGGTATTTTGGGTAAGCTAACACCCGCTTTGAGTTTAACCCCTGCACAAAAACCTACTGTAACTACTATTATCAAAGATTTTTTGGTGCAGAAAGCCACCATTATGGCAACACAGAAAACAGATCCCGCAGCTTATACCAGCAAATTCGGGAAATTGTATGCAGGCTTAAAATCTAAATTGGGTACAGCTTTAACCGTTGCCCAATTAGCGAAATTTACCTCGCTAAAACCTGCTGCCCCAAGTGCAAGTAATGTTTTATCGCAATTGTTCTTTTAAAAAAACGCCTGTTAATGATTTTTAACAGGCGTTTTTTTTTAACTTAAAGCAGTTTAGATTTTGCTTTGCTGTAATCGAGTTTCTTCTGTTTGCCTATCGCGTATTCTATGCCTCCCCAAAGGTGGCTTAAGAATTTTTCTTCAGCCCATGCTTCATTAGTATGTCCCATGGAAGTATAAAATGCCCTGCCACCATCGAAATTGTGGTACCAGCTAAAGGGATGGAAAGCCCCGTTTTTACCCCCCTTATACGATTTCTCATCAATGGTGATTAAAACTTTGATATCAGGATTGATATCTTTAAAGTTATAAAGTTCATCCTTATGCATCCACACAGAATCGGTGAAAAATTTGGTAGATGGGTGGTTTTTATCTTTAATTACAAATCTGGCATCTTGTATTGCCGGGTGACTTGTAAAATAAGCTCCTGCAAGTTTTCCATACCATGGCCAGTCATATTCAGTATCTGTTGCTGCGTGAATGCCTACATAACCACCACCTGCCTGGATGTACCTTTCGAATGCAGCTTGCTGGGTATCATTCAGTACATCTCCTGTGGTGCTTAGAAAAATTACTGTAGCATATTGTTTAAGGTTTGCTTCTGTAAATACGTCGGCATTTTCGGTAGTGTCTACTTCAAAATTATGGCTTAAACCCAATTTTTGGATGGTTGCTTTACCCACCCCGATTGAGCCATGCCTAAAACCCTTGGTTTTCGAAAAAACCAGGACTTTTGCAGGCTTTTTTCCGGCAGTAAAGGCCTGAAATAAAATGACGGTTGCAACTAATAAGCACAGAGAAAGGAATTTTTTCATTTTCGATTTGGCTAGTGTATGATGTTAATAGTGAAAGCTAAAATTAAGAAAGTTGTTTGATAATTTCTAAACATCTTGCTTCAACCTGCTTACAAACCGGAGCAAATAGTGCATTATCCCAGTAAGGGTCTGTAACTTCGTCGTTATCGAGAAAAAGTTTAATCTTTTTTTCTTCGGCTTCAGTTCTTGCCAAACTTTTAACATCTTTCAGGTTATTCCTGTCCATTACCAAAATCAAGTCGTACTGGCTAAACATGGTTTGGTTAAATTGCTGTGCCCGTTGTTTACTAATATCGTAACCGATAGCTTTCGCTGCCGCTATACTTCTTTGATCGGGCGCCTGGCCAATATGCCAGTTACCTGTACCTGCCGAAGCGATTTCCCAGCTGAGGTTTTGTTTTTCAGCTAATCTGCGCATAATGCCTTCAGCCAGGGGCGACCGGCAAATATTACCCAGGCAAACCATTAAAATTTTCAATGTTATTTGGATTTTGCAGTAAATATATAAGTTACTGTAAAAGTAGTTCCATTTTGCTCGAAAACATATTTATCCGTGATATTTTTCCCTTCTAATTTTACCACCCTCGCATTAGTGCTAAAGCCATCGTTCAGTGTGATTTCATTTCCGCTTTTGCTCCATTTGGCTTTGTAGTACGAAATCATGTCGCACAACGGTCCTGTAGAAGTGAAGGCGAAAGTGCCATTTTCAGAAAAAGAAAGTGTGTAATTGTTATTTAAACATCCTGAAGGGCCTGCCAGAGTCATGAAGTTGGTTACCGCTTTGCCCTCTACCTGCATGGCGGGACTTACTGTAGCCGATTCGAGAGCCCAGTTATATCTGGTTATATCAGTAACATTTTCGGCATCGTTTTTCTTTTTGCATCCCAATGCCAGACTTAGCGTTAAAATTAAGAGAATTTTTTTCATTGCGTTTTTAGTTTGTTTTTCCTTTAAAACGAGTGGATTGACCGATACGCTACAAAAAAAGTGCTCCGGCTTTTTCAAAACCGGAGCACTTATATTCGGAATATTTACAATTAGCCGTAAATATCATTTAACATTTTAGCTAAGCGTACACCACCTTTCAGCAATTGATTATTAAGGGTCTCTACCCAGTCAAAATTGTAGCGGTAACTTAATTTTGCATCGGGTTTAGTGGTCTCATAAATTTTGTTGCAAATGTTGTACGATTCGAAAATGCAATCTTTTAAACTGGTGTTTTGCCAGTTGTAAAGTTCCACAGCAGAAGCGTGGTTGATGGCTTTGGCATATTCGGTATAACTCAGCTGCTGGTATTCAATCAACTGCTCATCCCAAACACGGTGGATATTCGATTTCTCGTTAAACCATAATACCGAAACGCGGTTGCCGCCCAAATCTTCTTTACGTGCAACGTGCATAGGTTGGCACAAGTCACCGGCCAGGTGCACCAGCATGCGCATGGCTAATTTCTTCTCATCGCGTGTGCTACTCGTTTTCTTTAAAATGGCAATCAAATCAGGGATTTTGGTATATAAACTTATTGAGTTGTCCGTTTCGAGGAAATTATATACGCCGTCTTTGTTTAATCCAGCTGGTAGGTTAACAAAATGCCAGTTGTACATGTAATTATAGGTCGAATCTGATTTGATGAAGTCGCCCCAATTGGCACACATGGCCAGGGTTTCGTAACCTAAAATATCCTGAACAGCCCTGCGGGTTTTGGTTTTTAAGTAACTATCGGCAATTTCGCCAACCACACGATGCCCAATGGTGCCCCAGGCACTTACCTGTGCAGGTGCATAAGCTAAAGATCCTACGATTAAAGCTGTAGCTATTTTTTTTCTGATGGATGTTAAGATCATTTTATAGTTCTTTTTGGATACAGGTAACTTTTTGTTTCAGCGCCAGTTTTATTTCGCGCTGATCGCCCGTACTCTCGAGCGTAAGGCTATCGGCTGAACGTTTTGTAATCAGGAAGTTTTTTTCATACCGGCCAATGCGGTAACACCCTGATATTTTTTGTTTATAATTGGCATGCGTAAAGGTCGCGCCTATAATTAAAGTATCACCTTTTACTGCATAAACACCTTTAGCATATTCTTTCCAGATGCCTTTATTGTAGCAGGAATCTTCGTAGAAATTAACTTTACTGTGGGTAACCAGATCGATATAAACAGAATCGCAGGTAAATTTGAAATGGTGCCGGGTATAATTGCTCAACTTGTTGCTAAAAGCAACCGAATCCTCATTCCAAATGCCTTGTATAAATGCTTCGCCCTTACCCTGGATATTAGGCCTTGGGCTACACGCTACATGTAAGATGGATAATGTAAAAAGGATAAAGTAGAAATGCTTTAAACAGGGATGCAGTTTGTTCATTGTGTTTTTAATCGTTGCTTGTAGGAAACTGATCATGAAATACATCATTCTTTTTAACGGTATTGTGAATCAGCAGTAGCAAACCTACAGCAAAACAAAGACTGGCTAGTGTGCCAATAAGACCAATTATGGTATAATATTTTGAAATTTCAGTATAGGCAACATTGCTTCTTCCGGCCAATAGTGGCACTAAAAAATAAAGTAAATGTGTAAATAAACCTATTCCGGCTCCAATAGTCATTAAAACGGCTTCAACTACCTTTTTTTTCGATAGAAAATAGCAGCAGGTTCCAAATACGATGCATGGTGCAATAACAGATACCATGCTCATAAGCGTAGCGAGTATTGTATTCATTTTTGTTTATTTTTGATTAAACGTGTGATTTGAAGCCTATTATGCCATAGAGTTTAAACCGCCGGAGTTTTGGTGCCAGCGGTTTAAATAAGTATTATTTCAAGCTGCCTACCATATCTTCCGGACGAACCCACTCATCAAATTGTTCGGCGGTTAACAGGCCCAGCTCTACAGCTGCAGCTTTTAAAGTTTTATTTTCTTTATGGGCTTTCTTAGCAATTTTTGCTGCGTTTTCGTAACCTACATGCGGATTTAAGGCGGTAACCAACATTAACGAATTTTGTAAGTGTTTTTCAATTTCCGGTAAGTTGGCGGTAATTCCTTCGGCACATTTATCCGTGAATGAAACGCAGGCATCGCCAATTAAACGTGCTGATTGCAATACATTAGCAGCAATTAATGGTTTAAAAACATTCAGTTCGAAATGACCTGACATGCCACCTACAGAAACGGCTACATCGTTACCAATTACCTGGGCACACACCATGGTTAAAGCTTCAGGTTGTGTTGGGTTAACTTTACCCGGCATAATAGACGATCCAGGCTCGTTATCCGGGATGATGATTTCGCCAATGCCACAACGCGGACCGGAACTTAACATCCTTACATCGTTAGCTACTTTCATTAAAGCAACAGCAGTACGCTTTAATGCTCCTGAAAGTTCAACCATAGCATCGTGCGCTGCTAAAGCTTCAAATTTATTTGGAGCAGTAACGAAAGGTAAACCTGTTAAATCGGCAATTTTTTTAGCGACTAAAACATCGTATCCTTTTGGTGTATTTAAACCTGTACCCACAGCAGTACCACCTAAAGCCAGTTCAGCAACCATTACGAGCGCATTTTTAATGGCCCTGATGCTGTTATCAATCTGTTGTACGTAACCCGAAAATTCTTGCCCTAAGGTAAGTGGTGTAGCATCCATAAAGTGGGTGCGACCGGTTTTTGTAATCCCGGCAAATTCTTCAGCCTTTTTAGCCAAAGCATTTCTTAAATGTGTTAAGCCCGGAATAGTATTTTCTACGGTTAATTTATAGGCTGCAATGTGCATTGCAGTTGGATAAGTATCGTTTGATGATTGCGATTTGTTAACATCATCATTCGGGTGAAGTACTTTTTTATCATCAGCCAGTGCACCACCATTAATAACATGCGCACGGTTTGCAATTACCTCATTACCGTTCATGTTACTTTGTGTACCCGAACCGGTTTGCCAGATTACTAATGGGAACTGATCATCCAGCTGGCCTGCAATAATTTCATCACAAGCTTTGGCAATAAGCTCAGCTTTATCAGCCGATAACACACCAAGCTCGGTATTGGCTAGTGCTGCAGCTTTTTTCAGGTAACCAAAAGCGTGGATAATTTCTTTAGGCATCGAACCTTCAGGGCCGATTTTAAAGTTATTGCGTGAGCGTTCGGTTTGTGCACCCCAGTATTTGTCGGCAGGTACCTGCACCTCGCCCATGGTATCGTGTTCTATTCTGAAACTCATTATATTTTAATTTTTGTTGTGGCAAATTTAGGTTTTTTGACTTTTAAAGCGTTGTATTTATGTAAGATATTTAGTGCAAGGCCAAATATGTGAAGAAAATGCAGGACTATGTTTCTTCTTTTTCCAATAAGGGAGAGATAATGTCAGAATTTTTATCGCTCCCGGCGACTTCTACCAATGAAATCATATTCATACCTTTACGGCAAATATGCAGGGATTAGTTATTAAATCTACAGGTAGTTGGTACAACGTGCTTGCCGATAGTGGCGAGCATTACGACTGCCGGATTGTAGGCAAGTTCAGGATTAAAGGGATTAAAACCACCAACCCCATTGCGGTTGGGGACAGGGTGAAATTTGAACTGGAACGCGATAGCAATCAGGGGCTGATTAATGAGTTACTTCCCCGCAAAAATTACATTATCCGGAAATCCATAAACCTGAGCAAGCAGGCGCAGATATTAGCTGCCAATTTAGATATGGCCATTCTGGTGGTTACTTTGGCCTCGCCGCGCACTTCTTTGGGTTTTATCGATCGTTTTTTGGTTACGGCCGAAGCCTATGATGTACCTGCAGTTCTGGTGTTTAATAAACTCGATCTGTTTAGTAAAGAAGGCCTCGAAATCCTTCAGGAGTTTAAAGATATTTACCAAAACATAGGTTATGCCTGTTATGAGGTTTCGGCTTTAAAAGGAATTAATATTCCTGTGATTCAGGAACTGATTACCCATAAAATTACCTTAATTTCAGGTCATTCCGGTGTGGGTAAATCGAGCCTAATTAATGCTTTATTGCCTGATCGTGATTTAAGAACAGGCGAAGTTTCTGACTGGAGCGATAAAGGGCAACATACCACAACCTTTGCCGAAATGTTCGAATTGCCGCAGGGTGGTTTTATTGTGGATACTCCAGGTATCCGTGAACTGGGCGTTATTGATATTGAAAAAGAAGAGCTGGGACATTTCTTCAGGGAGATTTTCGAAACTTCGCACAATTGTCGTTTTAACAACTGCAGACATGTTAACGAACCCGGTTGTGCGGTTATTGAAGCAGTTAACGATGGCGAAATTGCCATTTCGAGGTACGAAAGCTACCTGAGCATTTACCACGGAAACGATACGAGGCATTAGAAAGTCGGAAAGTCCGGAATTATGCGGCGCATTATTTAGTAGCCTTGCGCCGTAATAATCAATATAATGTATGCTAAAGTGCATAAAAAAATACAGGAATGAAATTCAAATTAGGAGATTTTGTGCGTTTTGTTGATGAGAAGCGCGAGGGCTATGTAACCCGGATTATTGATGGCCAAACTTTAGGCGTAACCGACGAAGATGGCTTTGAAATTCCGGTTGCGGTGAGTAATTTAACTTCGGTGCACGGCCATGGTGCAGTTGCTGAAGAAATCGATGTGCCTAAGCCAATTCAGGTGAATGTGCCCGGTGTTACCAGGATCGAAAATGGCATTTATTTGGCCATGGCAACTGATGATAAGGCGGGCAATGTGGTCCATTTTCATTTGCTGAACCAGTCGCCAAATACCTTGTTAGTAAGCCTGACTACCGAAAGAAAAGAAAAGTACTTTAGCGCCTACCACGGTATTGTGGCACCTTATGCGCCAACCTTAATATATTCCGCATCTTTAGCCGATCTCGACCTCTGGCCAGAGTTTACCTTCCAGGTTTTGGTTGTTAATAATGCGGATGCCAGGCCAATAGATCCGTTGGTAATCCGTAAGAAGTTCAGGGCAAAAGATTTTAGTACCGAGCAAAAAGAATTGCCTAATTTGAAAAATAAGGGCTGGTTAATTCGTTTAGATGATCTGGTTCCGGTAACTATCGATGCGCAAAAATTAAAGGAAAGTTTTTTCAAATCGGCCGACGAAAAAAAGATGGTCGAAGCGCCTGCAAAGGAGATCGATTTACATATCGAAAAATTACGTGATGATCACCACTTTTTAGAAGCCGGCGAAATTTTGCAGATCCAGCTTACGCATTTTCAAAATGCGCTTGATGCGGCTATAGTGCACCATTTCGATAAGATGATTTTTATCCACGGCTCAGGCAATGGTACTTTACGGGATAAGATTCACAAACTGATCAGCAAAAACCCACACATTAAAACTTATATGGATGCACGGAAAGAAAAATTTGGGTATGGAGCAACCGAAGTGGTTTTTAAATAATGACTTGAATAAAGACGAATGGACATCTGGCTTTATTGCCGAAACCTTTTAATCTACTAACAGATTAAAAGGCTTGAAATAGCTCTACAACCGCCACAATTGCATTATTGCTCAACGCTTCCAGTTCAATCTGTCGTAAATCCCAAAGGGCAAGGCCATCACGCGCATGGAGTAAGCGGCCTTCAATTTCAAAGGCTCCGTCTATAACAAAGCAGTAGAATTTGCTGTTGCTGTGTTGCATGGTATAGATGGCCTCCCCGCGACCGGCAAAAATGCCTGCGCTCAGTTTAAAGGGTAGTTTCGGGCTGGAAATAAGTTCAATTAACTGGTTCTGGTCTTTTTCAAAGTCGAAATTGTATAGCATTTCACTTGGGCGGAGTAAAAAGAAATCGGTTTTAATGCCCAGTTGCAGATAATTAATGGTATCATTAGGATAAGGGTTGCTAATTTCCAAAACTTCCCCTTTGCCTGTGTTTAATACTTGCACTTTGCCTGTGTCAACCGAAAATTCTTTATTGCCCTGCACGATATCTATGCCGCCTGTAATGGGAAAGAAAATTTGAAAGGAATCTTCTTTCGATAGGAAAAAGGTCACTTTCCCGCCTGCCAACGAATCATCGTTGCAAAGAAAAAGGCTTTCAAATGCTGTGCGGTGTTCGCTATAATATTTTTCAAAATTAAAGGTGCTATACCTTCGGAGTGTTGAATTTTCGGTGAGCCCACGTTGGTCTGCGAGATATATTTGTCCGGGGGTTAGTTCCATGTTTAATCGATATTTTTTATAGAATGGATGCTTACAAAAGGCTGAACGACAAAAAGATTTGTAAAAATTTCTGCCTCTTCAGTTTCCTTATACTGCGATACCAGCAGTTGATCGCCTATCGTATCATGCCAGATTAGCGGTTTTGAAAAAAAGTTAATGGCAACTTTATGTTTATCTAAGTGGTGGATATCAGAATTAATGATTTCGAATTTAAAATGCTCAAAAGTTAAAAAACGCCTGCCCAAATTATCTAGAACGTCAGGAATAATGCCGTTTAACTGGCGGAGATAACCGGTAATGGCAGCGCTTACGAGAAAATGGAGTTTATCGGCCTCAGGAACATGCAATAACATTTCGGCAAAAGTGTTAAACTGTTCTGATTGGTTGTAAAGCTGCGCCTGCATTTTAAACTCAGTAAAGCTATCCTCATGTACAAACCTATCCCAGGGGTTAGTATTGGTGCTATCGATTATCTTCCGGTAGCATAAAACGATTACTTTTTTTGGCATGCCATAAAATTAAAAAAGACGTTAAGAAATCCTAACGCCTTTATTGAAAAATAAAACAAATAATAAGGATGATTATGCTTTAACGTTCAATTTAAAAGTAAGGTCGAAACCTGCAGCTAGGGTTCCACTTACTGCAGCAATCTCTACACCTGTTTTATCATCGCTGAAAATATTGTCTGCATTATTATAAGTATACCCAGTCATTCCTTTGGTATAGCCGTTTACCAGCGCTAACGCTGTTCCATTGCCTTCTGGGAAAGCAATTTGTGTTACATTTAACGATGTTCCTGCAGCATTATATACATGAACATGAATATGGGTGGCCCGGCCACTGTACCAGCCCGGAAAAATAGTTGTAAAAGTTACCAGCCCGTTGGCATCGGTAGTTTGGCGGCCGCGTAAAAAATGTACCGATTGATAGTTGGTACTCTGCATGCCAGTGCCACCATATTCAGAGTAATTGCCTTCTGCATCGCAATGCCAGATATCAACCAGTGCACCAGCCAGGGCTGCACAACTGTTATTGAGATTTCCAATGGTTATTTTTACTGTCATTTTGTAGCCTGTACGGCCATCGGTTATATCGCTACGCACATACGACGCCGGCACTTTGGTTGGAAACGGTCCCTCGGTTTCTGTTGGTGCTACAGTACAGGTGCCATTGGTGCTGGTAGTTGTACCTGCGGTGCCTGAGCCCGAACTTTCGGAGCCATCTGTTATGCTGCTTTTTTTGCATGCTTCGATAATTACCGGAGTAGAAACTGCTCCAATCATTAAGCTTCTGATGAAATTTTTTCTTTCCATACTAATATCTTCTTGTTGGTGATTGATGCTAATGTCTAAAGATTCTATATATCAGGCAAATGTGTGTCGATAGAGCAGAATTTTGTGTCGGTAAATTGAAATTTAGTTAAAAAGTGTTAAGCGTTTGGGAGACCTTTTTTCCATTCATTTATCTGTGCTGAATAGCTATTGCTTACCGGTAATATTTCGCCGGTAATTAATTCTATTTTTCGGTTATGTATGGTTTTAATTTTTGGAATAGCTACTACAAAACTTCTATGTATCCGTTTAAAACGATCGGCGGGTAGTTTTTCCATCATTTTTTTTAGCGGTATTAATGTTAAAACCATTTTGCTGTCTTGTAAATGGATCTTGATATAGTCCTCTAAACTTTCTATAAATAAAATGTCGGGCAAGTTAATTTTAATCAGCTTATATTCTGAATGTACAAAAATGCTTTCTACCAGATCAGGTGCCTGTTTTTCATTTTGATAACGATAAAACTCTTTAGCTTTGTTTACCGCTTTTTTAAACCGCAGGTAATCTATCGGTTTAAGCAAATAATCGATAGCCTCAAGTTCAAAGCCTTCAAAGGCAAAATTTTTATAAGCTGTAGTAAAAATCACCATGGGCTTATGTTTTAGCGATTTAAATAAATCGATGCCTGAAATGTCAGGCATGTTGATATCTAAAAAAAGAAGATCTGTTTTATAGTTGTTTAAATATTCAGAGGCTGCAATTGCGTCTTCAAATACATACCCTACTTCTAAATTATCTGAAGCTTCTATATAACTTTTTATCAACAAAGCGGCTAGTGGCTCATCATCAACAACCACACACTTTAGGGTTTTGGTCATTATAATTGAATGGTTAAATTAACGGTAAACAGGTTTTTCTTTTGGTCGACATTTAAAATATGCATGTTTTTATAAATATAATTTAAACGCCGCCTGGTATTTTCCAGACCGATACCGCTGCGTTCGGTTTTTATCTTATCCGGATAAATGGTGTTTTGACAAAATAAGATTAATGAATTTTGTTTGCAGAAAATTTTGATAACCAATTTATTGCTGCTATGATTACTGATGCCATATTTAAAAACATTTTCAACAAAAGTCATTATTATTAAAGGTGCAATTTTTTTGTTTTCAAAATCTCCTTCAAGTTCAAATAGTAATGTTGTTTTTTGAGTAAGCCTTAATTTTTGTAAATCAATAAAATCGGTAATACAATCCAGTTCTTCGTGTAAACTTACAAAGTCGTTTCTGGCCTCATCAGTTACATACCTCATAATATTTGATAATTTCATTATTGAAGGGGCCGTATTTTCATCTTTTATAATGGCAAGTGTGTAGATGTTATTTAGGGTGTTAAATAAAAAATGCGGATTCACCTGCGCCTTTAAAAAGGATAATTCGGCTTGTGCTTTTTCGGCTTCGGCAATAAGTGCCCTTTGTGTGGTTAAACTTAATTGTTTGTTTGTTTCTTTGGTGAAACTGATTATAATGATCAGAAAAAAAAGAAAAACACTTACTATGTCGATTCGCGGGCCAGTATTATGGTCTCCTCTTTCGAATCCAGGGTTAAATTGTTTTCCATCCATTGGCAAAGTTTTATGGTCAGGAGGCATTATAGGATGATTGAATCTGATATCGTGTGCCTGAAAATTCCGCTTTTGAATAATGAATTTATCAAAAGGCCTCTGCCATAAAATACCGGCTAGGATGACCAATAGGCCCAATAGATATAAAAGGTAACGTGATTTATTGTATAACTTTGGAAACAGATAAAATGCGTGTAGAAAATAAATCGAAATGAAAATCAACAAAAAGAACAGGTATGGCGTTAACCCCGAAGCTGTAAATATGTATTTAATATTTTGATCTGTAATGATAAGCAGTGGCAGGCTTAACAGAAATATTGCGGCAATGATTTGAATTATTATTTTAAAATTTAATTTCTTAGGCATAAATCAAATTAACAGATATCCATAGTATTTATTTACAAGGTATCGGTAATTTACGCTTTTGTATGGATGGTTCAGTTATTCTGCAATTTTGTAATCATTTTATGATGAAAAAATTTGAGGTACGCTTTTTGCGATAATCGGATTTCTTTTTATAAAAGATTAAAACTAGCTTTGCCGCTATTAATGAAACACCTTGTTACCATATCTCTTGTATTTTTTAGCTTAACTCATTTGGCGAAAGCCGAACGCGTTGAAGGGCTCAGGATATTAAATGAATATTGTAATGAGTATAAAATCAGTGCCAACGCAACTGATAAAAGTGTTGTTCAGTTCAACGAACAACGAAATCCTTATCTGCTATCGTACACACGCCTTGCTTTAATTGGAACCCAACCTCAGTTAAAAGTAGCAAAATATGTAAGTGTAAATCAGGTAATTACTGATTTAACCATCCGCAAAAAACCGAAGAACAATAGTCCCTAGTTCGTTTTGTTAAAGATCTTTTTAAGATTTTAAGGCCCATTTTATACCAACAACTGCCAAACTGACTTAATGCTGACAGTGGCTTGGTTGTTGTAACACACCATTTTTTTATAAATAAATACGATTTAAAATATAATGTTAGGATTTTTAGCGAAGATTTTCGGAAGTAAATCAGAAAGAGATATAAAGGCTATTCAGCCATTGGTTGCAAAAATTAACGAACACTACAGTAAACTTTCGGCGCTTAGCAACGATGAGTTACGTGGCAAAACCACAGAATTTAAAAGCAGGATTGCAGATTTCTTAACCGAAATCGATGGGAAAATTTCAGCGCTTAAAGCTGATGCTGAAAATGAAGATTTAGATCTTCACGAAAAAACGGCTATTTACGATCAGGTTGATGCCTTAAGTAAAGACCGGGATGCAGAATTGGAAAAGGTATTGTTAGAAATCCTTCCCGAAGCTTTCGCAGTAGTGAAAGAAACTTCGCGCCGTTTAAGCGAAAACGATTATTTGGAAGTTACCGCAACCCAGTTCGACAGAGATTACGCTGCAAGAAGAAACAATGTTAAAATTGTTGGCGATAAAGCGCAGTGGGCCAATAAATGGGATGCCGCCGGAAACGAGGTAGCCTGGAATATGGTACACTACGATGTACAGTTAATTGGCGGTATTGTTTTGCACAGTGGTAAAATTGCGGAGATGGCTACTGGTGAGGGTAAAACCCTCGTAAGTACTTTGCCGGCTTACTTAAATGCACTTGCCGGACAAGGTGTTCACATTGTTACGGTGAATGATTACCTGGCACGTAGGGATAGTGAGTGGAATGGCCCGTTATTCGAGTTCCACGGTTTAAGTGTTGATTGTATTGATAAACACGAGCCAAACTCTGAAGAAAGAAGAAAGGCTTACGCAGCAGATATTACTTACGGGACCAACAATGAATTTGGTTTTGATTACCTGCGTGACAATATGTCGCAAACGCCTGATCAGCTGGTACAACGCAAATTGCACTTTGCAATGGTGGATGAGGTCGATTCAGTTTTAATTGATGATGCCCGTACCCCGCTAATCATTTCAGGTCCGATTCCTCACGGCGATCAGCATGAGTTTTATGAATTAAAACCACGTATTGAGCGTTTGGTTAATGCACAAAAAGCATATGTTACCCAAGCTTTAAACGAAGCTAAAAAATTAATCAATGCTGGTAATACCGGCACTGAAGAGGGTGAAGGTGGTTTGGCTTTATTACGTGCTTACCGTGGTTTACCTAAAAATAAAGCTTTAATTAAGTTCTTAAGCGAGAGTGGCGTGCGTGGACTGTTGCTAAAAACAGAAAACTACTACATGGCCGATCAGTCTAAGAATATGCCTAAGGTAGATTCGGAATTGTTCTTCTATATTGATGAGAAAAACAACCAGGTAGAACTTACCGAAAAAGGTATCGAGTTAATTACCCAATCTGGCGAGGATCCTCATTTCTTTGTCTTGCCTGATGTTGGTACTGAAGTAGCCGAATTGGAAAAATCTGATCTTCCTTTAGAAGAAAAAGTAATTACCAAAGATGCTTTGATGCGCGATTATTCTGTTAAAGCAGAGCGTATCCACTCCGTAAATCAATTGTTAAAAGCATATACCTTATTTGAAATTGATGTAGAGTACATCATCGATGAGGGTAAAATTAAAATTGTTGATGAGCAGACCGGCCGTATTATGGATGGTCGCCGTTACTCTGATGGTTTACACCAGGCAATTGAGGCTAAAGAAAATGTAAAGGTTGAAGATGCGACCCAAACTTATGCCACAGTAACCTTGCAAAATTATTTCCGGATGTACCACAAACTTTGTGGTATGACGGGTACGGCAACTACTGAAGCTGGCGAGTTCTGGTCAATTTATAAACTGGATGTGGTGGAAATTCCGACCAACAGAAACATTTCAAGACAAGATCAGCAGGATTACGTTTACCGCACAGTTCGCGAGAAATACAATGCCGTTGCCGATGAAATTGTGAAATTAACAGAAGCAGGTCGTCCGGTGCTGGTAGGTACAACTTCGGTTGAAATTTCTGAGTTGTTAAGCCGCATGCTTAAACTCCGCGGGATTAAACACAACGTATTGAATGCGAAAATGCACCAGAAAGAGGCAGATATTGTTGCCGAGGCAGGTCAGGCCGGAACTGTTACCATTGCTACCAACATGGCAGGTCGTGGTACCGATATTAAATTAGGCCCGGGTGTTAAAGATGCCGGTGGTTTGGCTATTGTGGGTACCGAACGTCATGAGTCTCGTCGTGTAGACAGGCAGTTGCGTGGTCGTGCCGGTCGTCAGGGTGATCCGGGTTCTTCTCAGTTCTTCGTTTCGTTAGAAGATAACCTGATGCGTTTATTCGGTTCAGAAAGAATTTCGAGTATTATGGTGCGCATGGGAATCGAAGATGGTGAGGTTATTCAGCATTCTATGATTACTAAATCTATCGAGCGTGCTCAGAAGAAAGTAGAAGAAAATAACTTTGGTATCCGTAAACGTTTATTGGAGTACGATGATGTGATGAACTCGCAACGTACGGTAATTTATGCTAAGCGTAAGAATGCTTTATTTGGCGAACGTTTAGATGTCGATATGAACAATATGGTATTCGATGTTGCTGAAGATATCGTTACCGAATATAAAACGGAAGCAAATTTTGAAGGCTTTAAACTTGAAGTAATTAAAAACTTCTCGTTAGATACGGCGATTACCGAAAAAGAATTTTCATCTACTGCTATTCCACAGTTAACGGAACGTTTATTTGAAGAAGCTGAAGCTTTTTATGCCCGTAAATCAGAAGCCATTATCCAGCAGTCATTGCCGGTATTAACACAGGTTTATGAAGAACGTGGTCAGCATATTGAGCAGATTGTGGTTCCGTTTACCGATGGTATCCGTGGTATCCAGGTAGCTGTTGATCTTAAAAAGGCAATTGAAAACAAAGGAAAAGAAGTGGTACGCTCATTCGAGAAAACCATTGTATTGGCTTTAATTGATGATAGCTGGAAAGAGCATTTACGTGAAATGGATGATTTGAAACAATCAGTTCAGAACGCAGTTTACGAGCAGAAAGATCCATTGGTAATTTATAAAATGGAAGCTTTCAACTTGTTTAAAGATATGCTTAATGCAGTGAACAAAGAGGTGGTAAGTTTCTTATATAAAGGCGGTATTCCGGTTCAGCAAGAACCAGATCAGGTTAGAGAAGCACCAGCCCCGGTAAAACAGCCAAAATTACAAACTACCAAGCAAGAGTTTGGCAGGGAAGAACCTGGTATTGAGTTTGGCGATACCCGCGAGGCTGTTCCACAACAACCAATCCGTAAAGAAGCAACTGTTGGCCGTAATGAGCCTTGTCCTTGCGGAAGCGGTAAGAAATACAAAAACTGCCACGGCGCTAACTTGTAATTAGCAAATCACAATATAACAAGCCCCGACATTTTTGCCGGGGCTTGTTTGTTTAATAGTCTTTCACTCATTCAATATTCAGTTCGCTACACTGATCGGATAGTTATAGGATTTATTTCGAGGTCTGTGAAACACGGTAACTTAATCATTTAAGCTGGCAGCATTAAACCATTTGCACAACCCATAAAGAATGCCGATTTTTGTAACCGAATACGGCATTCCTGTTTTTAAAACAATTTTCGTTTGCCCGATGTAATACCATCATGAAAATATTTTATACGATACTCTTCGGTTTACTAGTTTTTAAAACATCTTTTGCACAAAAGGGAGAAGTTACCGTGATAAAAGATCCCTTAATTGATAGTTTAATTGCAAAGCGGCTTGAAGTATATAAAACTTCGGGAGAGATAAAAACGGGTAAACCTATTGTTTCTGCCTACGGTTACCGCGTACAGATTTTTTACGGATCAGACCGGCGCGAGGTTTTTAACGAGCAGGCCCGGTTTAAAGGACTTTATCCCAGGTTAAATACCTACCTCATTTATAAAGAACCTAATTATTACGTAAGGGTAGGTGATTTCAGGACGCGGCTCGAAGCTCAACGGTTAATCAACGAACTCAGACCAAATTTTCCCACGCTGTTTATTTTCAGGGAAAAAATCAATGCCCCAAATTTAGATACCAATACAACAGATGATCAAAAATAAAGTACAAGAACTGGCCGCAAATATCTTTAACGATGTGGTAGGCTATCGTCAACATATACATGCCAACCCCGAATTATCTTTTAAAGAATTTGAAACCTCTTTGTTTGTTAAGGATAAATTAAACAAATGGGGAATCGAATATACCGATTGCGCCAATACCGGTGTAGTAGGTTTAATCAAGGGTAATCTGCCATCTGATAAAGTAATCGCCTTGCGTGCAGATATGGATGCCTTGCCGATTCACGAAGCCAATGATAAGCCTTATGCCTCGAAAAACCCCGGTGTAATGCATGCATGCGGCCATGATGTGCATACCTCTTCACTTTTAGGTACGGCTTATATTTTAAGCCAGTTGAAAGATGAGTTTGGCGGAACAATCAAACTAATTTTTCAGCCTGCAGAAGAGCTGTTGCCGGGTGGTGCAAGCATTATGATCAAAGAAGGGGTACTTGAAAATCCAAAACCAAACTATATTGTTGGCCAGCACGTTATGCCACTTATTGATGCTGGTAAAGTGGGTTTCCGTTCGGGTATTTATATGGCTTCGACTGATGAGTTGTATGTTACCGTTACCGGAAAAGGTGGGCATGGAGCACAACCACACCAAAATATTGACCCGGTGGTAATTGCCTCGCATATTATCATTGCCTTGCAGCAGATTGTTAGCCGCAACGCTGATCCACGTATTCCATCGGTTCTGTCTTTCGGTAAAGTAACTGCAAACGGAGCAACCAATATTATTCCAAATGAGGTAAAAATTGAGGGCACGTTCAGAACACTCGATGAAGAATGGAGAGCAGAAGCGCACAAACGCATGAAAAAAATGGCCGAAGGTATTGCCGAAAGTATGGGTGGAAGCTGCGATTTCGATATTCATAAAGGTTATCCTTTTTTAATTAACGAAGAGAAACTAACCGCCAATGCTAGGGGCTTTGCCGAAGATTTCTTAGGTAAAGAAAATGTGTTAGATCTGGATATCTGGATGGCTGCCGAAGATTTTTCTTTTTATTCGCAGGTAACAGATGCCTGTTTTTATCGTTTAGGAACAGGGAACGCTGCGAAAGATACCCAGTACTCCGTACATACACCACGATTTGATATCGATGAAGATGCACTAAAAATCTCGACTGGCTTAATGGCCTACATTGCTTTAAAACAACTGGGTAACTAGGAAAGAGATCAGATGGATGATGTAATGGTGATAGTATAGGTTATGCCTGCTCTTCCCTAATTATATCATCCATTAAACAGGCATCGTTTTTGCCATTATGATAAAATATGAAGAGAATATTTTTAGTTCTAATACTCAGCTCGCTTTTTTATACTGGTTTTGCCCAGGAAATTCAACGGTTTAATCCCGATACCATTAAAACCATAACGCTCGATTCGGCTGTAAATATCAAAGCAGAAAAGCTGAATATCGAAACTTTCATCAATAAAGTAATTAACGATACCTCCTTTTATCAATCGTTCAGGGATATGAAACGCTACAGTTTTATTGCTGAGAACCGGATTTACAGTTACGACAAAAAGAACAAAGTTGACGGTAAAATTTACCGGAAAATAAAACACAATAACAGCGGGCCTTATAAAATGGAATACCTGGTTAAACAGGACACAGGTAAAATTTATAAGAAAAACGGTAAGTATCAGTTGTACACAGTAGAAATGTTCGATTACATTTTTATGAATGCCTACAACACCGATTTTGTACCCAACGCCCCCGCAGCTGTCGGAAAAGGTGGTACTAACGAAAGTTATAAAGATAAATTGAAAACGCTGATTTTTAATCCAGGCCGGCCTGTTAAAGTGCCTTTTATCGGTAGCAAAACTGAAATTTTTACTGCCAATATGCGCCAATATTACGATTATGGATTTACCAGCGGGACCTATTTAGATTCTATTCCCGTTTACCGTTTTAAGGTTTCAGTTAAACCCGGTTTAAGCAGCTGGACTAAAGATGGTGTGATGATTAAAGAACTGGTTACCATTTTCGATAAACGTAATTTTAATATTCTTGGCCGTTACGTTGACATGAAGTACAGCAATATGCTTTTCGACTTTGATGTACAGATGAATATTGAAATGGGTTATTTCGGGGATGATAAATTGCCAACCAAAATTACCTATCAGGGCAACTGGGATTACCCTTTCAAAAAAGAAGAGCGGGCCAGTTTTTTAATTGTCCATAAAGATTACAAGCTCGAAAAGGGCAAATAAGGATGAATGATCGCCTGAAAGATTTATTATCTTTAAGCGATTAATTTAAATCTTTACCCATGCAATTACTCTTGCGTACCAAACTGGTGCTTTTTTTACTTTTATTTGCTGTTGCCCGGCTCAATGCGCAAGGTTTAACCTCCAAACAGATTGATAGCATTGCTGAAAAAACATTAGGTGCTTTTAATGTGCCGGGTTTAGCTGTGGCAGTTGTTAAAGATGGAAAGGTAATTCATGCTAAAGGTTATGGCGTATCCTCACTAATAACCAGGCAGAAGGTAGATGAAAATACGTTGTTTGCCATTGCTTCCAATTCGAAGGCATTTACAACAGCGGCTCTGGCCATATTAATTGATGAAGGAAAAATCTCGTGGGATACGAAAGTAACCGATATTATTCCGGAATTTAAAATGTACGATCCTTATGTTACTGCCGAGTTTACCATCCGAGATTTACTTTCGCACCGGGGTGGTCTAGGCTTGGGTGCAGGCGATTTAATGATCTGGCCTGATTCTTCCACCGTAAGCAAGAAACAGATTATTCATAATTTAAGGTACTTAAAACCGGTCTCCGGTTTTCGTACCAAATGGGATTACGATAATCTGCTGTATATTGTAGCAGGGGAAGTAATTGCCCGGATTTCAGGTAAAACTTACGAAGACTTTGTAGAAAGCCGGATCATGCAACCTCTGGGGATGAATAGAAGCGCGACTTCTTTCAACCGTTTAAAAGATAAATCGAACAGTATTGATGCCCATGCACCCGTTAACGGAAAAATTACGGCTATCCCGAAAGATTTTTCGGGAAACAGCAATGCTGCCGGAGGCATTAATACCAGCGTAAATGATTTAAGCAAATGGGTAATTACACAGCTAAACGGAGGCAAATATGGCGAAAAGCTCGATAAAACCTTGTTTAGCAAACAAGCCCAAAATCAGATGTGGACCATGCACAGCGTTATTCCGGCCGGTAAAGGTGCTTACAACCGGCATTTTTTTGGTTATGGCCTGGGTTGGTTTTTAAGTGATGAAAAAGGCTATCTGGTTGCAGAACATACCGGAGGTTTGGCTGGAATGGTGAGTGAGATAACTTTAATCCCTGACCTCAAACTGGGAATTATCGTTTTAACCAATCAGCAATCCGGAGGGGCTTTTTATGCTATAACACAATCCATTAAAGATGGTTACTTCGGTATTGCCGGAAAGGACCGGATTAAGGAGCATGCTTTGAATGAACAAGGCGAAAAAGAAGAAGCTAAAAAGATAACCGATAAAATATGGGCTGATATTGCTGCGGCTCAAAAAAGTGCAGTTAATAAACCTGATGAAAAAAAATACCTGGGTTCCTATACTGATATTTGGTTTGGTGATGTGATTATTGGCAACACAAACGGTAAAATGCATTTTCAGGCCAAAAATTCACCAAAACTAAAGGGCGATATGGTATTTTACAAAGGCAATACTTTTATTGTGAAATGGTATGACAGGAGTCTGGATGCCGATGCCTTTGTGAACTTCAGTCTTGATAATGAAGGTAATCCGGTAGGATTTAAAATGGAACCCATTTCACCACTAACTGATTTTAGCTTTGATTTTCAAGACCTCGACTTAAAAAAGAAACCATAATTTAACGAATTAAAATATATGAAAACCCTGTTCAGAACCACTGTTTTACTTAGTATTTGCTTAATTGCTTTAACTTCAATGACATTTAAACCCAAACGCATTATTTTTTTTGGCGATTCTATTACTCAACAAGGCGTATCCAAAAATGGTTACGTAACCTTAATTAAAAAATCGCTTGATTCAACTAAATACGAGATCATTGGTGCCGGGATTGGTGGAAATAAGGTATACGATTTATACCTGCGTTTAGAAGATGATGTATTGAACAAAAAACCAGATTTGGTGGTAATTTATGTAGGAATTAACGATGTGTGGCACAAACAATCGTCTCATACGGGAACGGATTACGATAAATATTTAAAATTTTACCAGGCACTAATCAATAAAATTCAGGGTGCAGGCAGTAAAGTGGTGTTGTGCACGCCTTCGGTAGTAGGTGAGAAAAAAGACGGTACCAACGAATTAGATGCTGATTTAAATAAATATGCTGAAGGAATCAGGGCGTTGGCTGCTAAAAACAATTTACCTGTATGTGATTTAAGAAAAGTTTTTACCGATTACGAAGCACAAAATAATCCGGAAGATAAGGAAAAAGGTATTTTAACCGTTGATAGAGTACATCTGAATGAAACTGGTAATAAACTGGTTGCTGATCAGTTATTGCCTTTGATAAAATAGTTTTTAACCACAAAGTATTTAGCAAAGCACACAAAGAAATTTTCTCTGTGTGCTTTGTGTTTTTTCTCTGTTATCTTTGTGGTTAAAGAAGAGGCAGGAGCAGAGCGTATATGATCAACCGCGAAACGATAGATAAGATAATGGATACCGCCCGTATTGAGGAGGTAGTAGGGGATTTTGTGCACTTAAAAAAACGCGGAACCAGTTTAATTGGTAATTGTCCATTCCATGGCGAAAAGACACCATCCTTTCACGTTTCTGTAACCAAGGGTATTTACAAATGCTTTGGATGTGGCAAAGGAGGCGATTCTGTCCGCTTCATTATGGACCATGAAAAATATTCATATCCCGAGGCGCTTAAGTTTTTAGCCAATAAATACAATATAGAAGTAGAGGAAACTGAACTTTCGCCTGAAGCTGCCGAAGCCCAGAGCGCCAAAGAAAGTCTTTACATCGTGTCACAGTATGCCAGTGCTTTTTTTGTAAAGCAACTTTGGGATACCGAAGAAGGCCGGGGAATTGGCTTAAGCTATTTTAAAGAACGTGGCTTTCGCGAAGATATCCTTAAAAAGTTCGAAGTGGGCTATTCGCCCGATGTTTGGGATGCATTGACACAAGGAGCCATAAATGCCGGCCATAAACTCGAGTTTTTAGAATCGACAGGCTTATCCATCAAAAACGATAACGGCAAAATTTACGACCGTTTCCGGGGCCGGGTAATGTTCCCAATCCATAATTTTACCGGTAGGATTATCGGTTTTGGCGGCCGTACGTTAAAAACTGATAAAAATGTTCCCAAATACGTAAACTCGCCTGAAAGTGAAATTTACCATAAATCAAATGTGCTTTATGGGTTATTTCATGCCAAAAAAGCCATCCGCGATTTAGATAACTGTTACCTGGCCGAGGGGTATGCCGATGTACTTTCTGTCCACCAGGCAGGCATTGAAAACGTGGTTGCTTCGTCCGGAACTTCGCTTACTGTAGAGCAGATTAAGCTCATTGGCCGTTTTACACAAAACATTACCATTTTATTTGATGGTGATGCCGCGGGAATTAAAGCATCGCTGCGGGGTTTGGATATGATTTTAGAAGAAGGCTTAAACGTAAAAATCGTTTCCTTCCCTGACGGACATGATCCTGATTCCTACATGCACCATGTTGGCGCAGGTGCCTTTAAAACGTATTTAGAGCAAAACAGAAAGGATTTTATTCTCTACAAAGCCAATGTATTACTTAAAGATGCAGGCAACGATCCGATAAAACGGGCAGGAATTATTCGCGATATTGTAGAAAGTATAGCCAAAATTCCTGATCAGATTAAAGCTTCAGTTTTTATCCGTGAGTGTAGCAGCCTGCTCGAGATAAGTGAACAGGTGTTATCTGGCGAGTTGACTAAAATGCGCTCAGCAAAGCTTAAAAAGAGTTTTGAGGGTAATCAAAGAAGTAATCAATCAGCTGCTCCGAAACAATCTTTTTCTTCTTTTTCTCCAGGTGCGCCAGAACCGCTGGGTCCGCCCGATGATTTATGGGACGATAGTGTTGGCCCGATGGGCTACGAACCGCAAGAGCCGGCTAAGGAAGAAGAGCATCAGGAAAAGGAAATTGTACGCCTGTTATTGGCTTACGGACACGAGTTTGTGAACTGGGATAAGATAGACGACATGTATATTGGTCCTTTTATTATGCAGAACCTGGCCGATGTAGAGTTCGATGATCCGCTTTGTAAAAAAATTATCGACCACTATAAAAATGAGATCGATAATGGACGCTTGCCCACAGCGAGCCACTTTATAACGCATAAGGAACGTGAAATTGCCGATTTAGCAATAACTCTATCTACCACTGAGCATGCTTTGAGCGAAAACTGGTTAAACAAACACCTTATTTACGTTAAAGATGAATCGATGAATTTAAAAGCAACGATTTTAGGTGGGATTTTCCACCTCAAGAAACGTAAGGTGGATAAAATATTAATGAACCTGCTAAAAGAAATTAAAGAGGAGAAAGATGCCGATAACCAGATGATTTTGATGCAGCGGTACGGGGTGATTAAAGGAGTAGAGCGCGAAATTTCTAAATTTTTAGGTTCGGTTATTGTTAAATAAAAGATTGAATGTGTTTGTTAACGATATGCTTAAATTCAATCCTTCAAAACCCACATATTCAATAATTAAAGATGGCGCTCCATAATGATTTGGGCCGTTTAGGCGAAAGCATTGCCAGGCAATACCTGGAAAGCAAAGATTATGAGCTATTGGATGAAAACTGGACTTATGGCAAAGCAGAAGTCGACCTGATTGTTTATAAAGATGGCATCATGATCTTTGTCGAAGTGAAATCGCGCAGTTCGGTTGCTTTTGGCGAACCTGAAGATTTTGTTGGAAAGGCTAAGCAGATACAAATGGAACTTGCCGCCAATGCCTATATTGAAATCATGAATCATCAAAATGATATCCGTTTTGATATTATTGCAATTACATTTACTAAAAATAGAGATTATACATTAAACCATATTGAAGATGCATTTTGGCCTGAAGATTAACCACATTAAAAAAATGATATTTATCGTTTTAGCTTGCGCTGTTGTTAGCGCTTGTAAAAACGATGCAAGTACAACTTACCGTAGTTTTCTGTCGCCAATGATTGGGGTTAATGTGCCCTTAGGCAAGGAGGTAGATTTAAAAGTGCAATTTGGTAACGGAGAACCTGTAGATTCCGTGATTTATTTAATCGATACCGTTAAAGTAATCGCTAAAACAGACACCGGTGCCATTAAGCTTAAAACAGAGGGACTTAAGTTAGGTAATCACCTGCTTACTGCCAGAATTTTCGGGGCGGGTAAATCAGAAGATATTACCTCCAATATCAATGTGTTGGCTGCAAAGGTACCCGTTGTATACAGTTATAAAGTAATTAAAACCTTACCACACGATACTGCATCTTATGTAGAAGGACTGGAATATCACGACGGCTTTTTTTATGAAAGTGCTGGCGATTATGGCCATTCCAGCCTGCGTAAAGTAGAACCATCAACCGGTAAAATATTGCAGAAAACCGATTTGGATAAGCAATACTTTGGCGAAGGGATTACCGTAGTAGGCGATAAGATTATTCAGCTTACTTACCGCGAAAAGGTAGGTTTTGTGTATGATAAAAATACCTTTAAAAAATTATCGGAATTTGCTTATACCACAGGCAGAGAAGGCTGGGGACTTGCCTTTGACGGCGAAAAAATCCTAAATACCGATGGATCAAATACCATCTTTTTCCTAAATAAAGATACTTATCAAAAAATTGGCTCTATTGATGTATTTGATGATAAAGGGGCAATCCAAAACCTGAATGAACTCGAGTACATTGATGGCAAGATATATGCTAATGTTTATACCACCAATAATATCCTGATTATCAATCCCCAGACAGGTGTGGTGGAGAGCAGTATTGATTTGTCAGGGCTTTTACCTGCCGGTTACTTTAAGGGAGAAGATGAAAAGGCCAATAATGTACTGAATGGAATTGCCTATGATAAGGTTGGTAAAAGGCTTTTTGTAACGGGTAAAAAATGGCCGCACATTTTCCAGATTGAGCTGATTAAAAAGTAATAAAAAGGCCTGATTTTAACTAAATCAGGCCTTTTGCTTTTAATCTTTTTTCTTTGGTTCATCCAGATAGCCATTAAAAAGAATGGGCTGTTTGTTTACACTGGTAGCTGTTAAAGAAGCATAACCATTGGTCGAAATATTAATGGTAAACCGGTAATTTTCCCTGCTTACATCCTTAGTATTAATCTGGATAGTATAAGCACCTCTTTTGTTTTTAGTTTCGGTATAGCTAAAATCCTTAGAAGTAAATTTAATCCCCCCCTGGGTTGGGTCCATTGGAGCGGAAAAAGCTCTGCCGTAATAAGGCAGGTAAGCCACAATACTGTCTTTGGTTACCCTAACATCATATTGCGAACCCGAAAGGTTAATGCTCGAACCGCCTTGTCCGCCTGGCATCATCGTTAATACTTTATTGATGTCATTATTGGCCATTGGGATAGCTGTATTAGCCACAAATATATAATTCTTATCGCTAACGATCCGGGTGGTGGTTTCTTTGTTTGTTTGAGCAAACAACTGAGTGGCTAAAGAAATACATGCCAGGCTCAATATTAAATTTAAACGTTTCATAAGGTGTGTTTTTAAATGTTTAATAATTTAAAGATGCGCCGATACGGATTATTCCATAATGGTGCCAACAATGAAATGCTTAGTAAATTTAACGATTTTAGTTCTTATATAATGGATTTACGCTTGCAGAATGACTTGATTTATACAATGGATTATTCTTTTCGGCTGCTGTTGCAGCAAGCGCTGTAAATTTATAGGTTCCCGGTGCCAGGTTGTTCAATTCTATTGTCCCGGTTTCATCTGTAATTACAGTGATTAGGTTTCCACCGGGGTTTTTGCCGCCCTTTACCACAATGCCACCAATTGGCGAACCTGCAACCCTCGATTTCGGATTATTTGCCGGAACAGAAATCACCAGTTTATAATTACCCGTGGTTGGATTATTAAATTCTATTTCTCCTTTTTCGTTAGTAGTAAGGTTAAGGCTGTTATCGCCCGGACTTTTGCCTCCTTTCACGACAATACCGCCAATAGGCTGACCTTCAACAAAGCTAACCTCGCCTGTGATAACGTTGAGTTTGCCCTTTATTGATTTCATAATACAAGGGAAATGAGATTCGGGGTAATTGAGTTTGCAATAATCACAATAATGCCCTTCCGGAGCAGCAGCTTTTAATTGCTGTGGAGCAACCTCTTTAATGGTAGATGTAGTAGTGGCAGTTCTTTGTATTTGTGCGAAAACAGCGGATGATATAGATAGCAGAAATACTGCCATTGCAGCACATTTTTTCATAAAATTTGATTAGAAAGATAAAATTAATCAAAAAATATGGCTCCTGCTACTTTTTGTCTTGCCGGCAATTTATATAAGGCGTTATAACCGGCTATTTCTTTTTCGATGCTTTGGCAAACGGATTAAATGCCAGTGCCAGGTTAATCCAGTAATCGAGTTCATCATTCCGGTTTAATACATCTGCTGATACCAGTAGGTAACCCTTCATTGGACGACCACCCATTACCATTTGCTCCCAACCATCTTGATCAGCCAGGCTATCTAAAGTATTTGGATCGAGGCGTACCATCATGTCGTTTCTGGAAATGCCCAGGCACATTTTGCCGTTAACCATAAAAACCAAACCGCTAAACATCACTTTTTCTTCAACATCAGCTAGGTGTTGCAAACGTTCTGCTATGCGCAGGGCGAGGGGTTCGTTGTATGTTCTCATTTTTGGTATAGTTAGCCGAAACAAATTGGGTTCCGTTCGAGGTAAAAAATCTGAGCTTGCAATGTTCAAAACTAAATTACATCTTTATTAACCATTTTTCAATAAACTCCCGTTATTCTTTAAATTTGCAACATGTTATTAAACTGCTATCAGGAAGCATTATTAGAAGCTGGATGTGATGAAGCCGGAAGGGGATGTTTGGCCGGACCTGTATTTGCTGCTGCCGTAATTTTGCCCAAAGGTTTTGTGCTGGAAGGTTTAAACGATTCGAAGCAGTTATCGCACGAACAGCGCGATTTGTTAAGGCCTGTTATCGAAAAAGAAGCTTTAGCCTGGGCCGTGGCCTCCTGCGATCATGAAGAGATAGACCGGATTAACATTCTCAATGCTTCCTTTTTAGCTATGCACCGTGCAATTGAAAAGCTTAAGGCACAGCCCGGCTACCTGGTTATTGATGGTAACCGCTTTAAAGCATATCCAGATATTCCGCATAGTTGCATAGTAAAAGGTGACGGTAAATATTTAAATATTGCTGCAGCTTCTATTCTGGCTAAAACGCACCGCGATGAATATATGACCAACCTACATGCAGATTATCCACATTATAACTGGCAAAAAAACAAAGGCTATCCCACCATTGCACACCGTAAAGCTGTCATCGAAATTGGTTTATCGCCTTTTCACCGCAAAACTTTTAATGTAAGTGATCCGCAGCTCGAGCTGTTTTCAAAAAACGCTTAAAATTTCGTATTTTCACAGCACGTGAAGATTCTGTTAATTACTAAGCGGGTTCCCTTTCCGCCAAATAGTGGTTATCCGATTGTGGTTTATAACACCATAAAAGGCCTGCTGCAACTTGGCGCAGATATTACTTTGTTTAGCCTTAACCCCAGCAAAGGCCGTGTTGATATTGAGGATATTTACGATCCAATTTTTGAGCAGATTAAATACCATACCTGCGATCTGGATACCGAAGTAAATATCTGGTCAGCCTTTTTTAATATTTTCACCAACGAATCTTACAACGTTTCCAGGTATTACAGCGAAGATGCTGCCAGACAGCTCGAAAGCCTGCTGCGCGAAAATGCATTTGACATTATTCAGTTTGAAGGACTTTTTGTAGTACCTTATTTGGATGTTGTGAAGGCCAACAGCAATGCCAAGTTGATTTACCGGGCACATAATATCGAATTTACGATGTGGGAGCGCTTGTCGCACTCCGAAAAGTTCCTGATTCGCCGTAAATACCTTGCTTTTCTGGCTCAACGGTTAAAAGCTTACGAAACCGATCAGATTAACCGTTTCCACCAGATTTTTGCCATTAGTGAGCCTGACCGGCAAAGTATTTTGCGGTTTGGCTGCGAAGTGCCCATGTCGGTTTTCCCCGTAGCCATTGATCTGGAAAAATATAAGGTGGATAAAAGTAAAACCAGCTTTCCTACACTGTTCCATTTGGGGGCCATGGATTGGCGACCAAACCAGGAAGGTTTAGAATGGTTTTTAGATGATATTTGGCCGGATATTGAAAAACTGAATAAAGACCTGCGCTTTTACATAGCAGGCAAAAACATGCAGAAACATTTTTTTGAATATGATTCTGAAAACCTGATTGTAGAAGGCGAGGTTTTTGACGCCATAGAATTTATGAATTCAAAGGCGATTATGATTGTGCCCTTAATCTCGGGTACAGGAATGCGGGTAAAAATTATTGAGGGCATGGCCATGAAAAAATGTATTATCGCTACAGCGACTGCTGCGGAAGGGATAAACTGCAGGCATGGTCATGATATCTTAATTGCCGACTCAGCCGATGAGTTTTACCGTTCTATATTACAATGCATTATTAACCCCAAACGCTGGATGGAAATTGGCGAAAATGCCCGGAAAACGGTAGAGAATGACCATGGGGTACATTTAATTTCTTCTAAAATGCTCAAAATTTACGAAGAGCTGGTTGGGATTTAGACGGAAAGCGATCTGAGGCTAATCTGACTGTTTGATTTTACCCCTGCCGGTTGCAGACAGAAAATTGAAGTAGTTATCAAATAAAGCCTTAAGCACGGTCAGATGGTAATCAAAAAGCTTCTGCCTATTTTTAAAAAGTGCTAAAATCTCCTGAATATTTAGCCTTAAACATTGTCTTTTTCTTAGTACTTTTGCCGCAACTAAAAAATTAGCATGAAAAATACCGCATTAACAGAAAAACACATCGCTTTAGGCGCTAAAATGGTTCCATTTGCCGGCTATAATATGCCGGTTACTTACGAAGGTATAAACGCAGAACATGCAACTGTGCGCAATGGAGTTGGTGTTTTTGATGTTAGCCACATGGGCGAGTTTATTTTAAAAGGTGAAAATGCATTAGATCTTATTCAGCGTGTAACCAGTAACGACGCTTCTAAATTACACGATGGAAAAGTACAGTACTCTTGCCTGCCCAATAAAGATGGCGGTATTGTTGATGATTTATTGGTTTACCGGATAGATGATAAAACCTATATGCTGGTTGTAAATGCGTCCAATATTGAGAAAGACTGGAACTGGATTAAGCAGTTTAATACCCAGGGGGTTGAAATGCACAACATATCTGATCAGACTTCTCTTTTAGCCATTCAGGGACCAAAAGCTGCCGATGCTTTGCAAAGCTTAACAGATGTAAATTTGGCTGCGATGGAATATTATACCTTTGTTAAAGGTACCTTTGCCGGTATTGAAAATGTAGTCATTTCTGCAACAGGCTATACCGGAGCTGGTGGTTTTGAGATTTATTTCGAAAACCAATATGCCGACCAGATTTGGGATGCCATTTTTGAAGCAGGAAAAGCACAAAACATTAAACCGATCGGACTTGGCGCACGTGATACACTACGTTTAGAAATGGGCTTCTGTCTGTACGGGAACGATATTGACGATACTACTTCGCCAATTGAAGCAGGTTTAGGCTGGATTACTAAATTTTCGAAACCGTTTACCAATTCGGAAGCCTTACAAGCCCAAAAGGAAGCCGGAATCCAGAAAAAACTGGTTGGTTTTGAAATGATTGATCGCGGTATTCCGCGCCACGATTATGAAATTGCTGACGCTGAAGGAAATGTGATTGGCCGGGTAACTTCAGGTACGCAGGCACCTTCCTTGCAGAAAGCAATTGGGATGGGCTACGTAGCTAAAGATTTTGCAAAAGAGGGAACTGAGGTTTTCATCAACATCCGCAATACACCTATTAAAGCAAAAGTGGTTAAATTCCCTTTTTATAAATAAGATATGAGATATAGGTATGAGATTTTAGATGGCTTGACCATCAAGATCTCATATCTCCAATCTTGATATTCCAATCTCGTCAAATGTCAAAAAAAATAGAAGTTTGCTTAACACCCGCTTTGATCGATTTATATGATATTGAACAGAGCATTGTGGTGGTTATTGATATTTTAAGGGCTACATCATCGATTACTTATGGTATTGATAACGGCGCCGAAGCTATTATCCCGGTTGCCCATGTAGAAGATTGCCTGAAATACAGTGCCAACGGATTTTTATTGGCTGCGGAAAGAAATGGTGAGGTGGTAGCTGGATATGATTTCGGAAACTCGCCCTTTTCTTATACCCGAGAAAAAGTTGGCGGAAAAACGGTAGTTTTAACGACAACTAATGGTACCAAGGCGCTGCATCTTGCACAAAAAAGAGCACATCAGGTCGTTATTGGCTCCTTTCTTAATTTAGATGTACTTTGCAATTATCTAAAGAGTCAGGATAAAAATGTACTGTTATTGTGTGCTGGCTGGAAAGATCAGTTTAATTTAGAAGATACCTTATTTGCCGGGGCAGTTGTGAATCAACTGCGTCAAAGCTTTGAGCATTTCGATGATTCGAGTGTTGCAGCTGAAGACTTGTACTTGCTGGCAAAAAATGATTTAAGGACTTATCTCCATAAATCATCACATAGTCATCGTTTGGCCCAGCTCAACATAGAAGATGATGTGGTGTTTTGCCTGCAATTAAATATCTGTAAAGCCATTCCTGTTTTGCAGAACGAGCGTTTAGTAGCTTTAAAATACTAAAAGCTAAAATTCAGGCCTAAGGCAACCGTATTTGCCCTGAAATTGGCCCCGTTAAATTGTGTTTCTTCCGCTTGGCGGTTATTAAAATAGGCCTTGTCTACACCTGTATAGGTGTTAATATTATTTATTTTATAATCGAGTTCCAACTGAAGACATTTATTTAATGGAATGGCAAGGTTAACATTTCCATTGAGCGAAAAAGAATTTGCAGCGTGGGTAAAACTAACCGGTTTTTGAAAATCAGGGATTAAATTCCAATCGGCCTTTGCCGAATACTTATAAAAACCACCTAAAATACCAGCGGTTATACGGAATGATTTAGTCTTAAAAGTTCCCTCGAATCCAAAATCAAAGCCCTTGTACCTGCTCTGATAAGTAGAATTTAAACCTGCACTATTTATGTTGCCGGCACTCTCCAGTAAATAGAATTTTTGCTCATTGTAGGATAGGCCGATAGTTGGACTGACTGCAAATTGCGTTGAATTAAATACCATATAGCTGAGTTGCAGGCTGGTATTAAGCAGATAACCCTTGTTAGCGTTAAGCAAATCGTAGTAAAAAGCACCCTGACGGTCATCGTCTGCATAATCGGTATCTTCTGCCTCGCCTTTAGCGATATTGCTGTATCGATTACTGGTTTTTACCATTAATCGATCGGTAATGTGATACTTAACATCAAGCCCAAAGCCGGGACCTTTTAAATTTTTCCAGATGAGTTCAGACAAGATGTTGGGGCTCGTGCCCGAAGCATTACCGGCAATAGACCAATCGAATTTGGATTGCTGAATACCAATTGAAGGCTTGATTTCCCATTTTTTTGACATGCTTTGTGCAAATACAGTTGTATAAAAGAGAATTAAGGTTAAACAGGCTAATAATCTCTTAAGGGCACGCAAAAAAATAAGCAGCATATTTTGTTTCTGTTTTAAGCTACAAAATACACATAGCGGCTTAGTAAACCACTATGTGTAAGTTTATTTATTTTAAAATGGATATACTGAAGCAATAAATGATTTATCTGTTGCAGACAGAACGGTATTCCATCCCACTTCAAAATCACCAATTGTTAACTCATTCGGAACTGAATAATGCATAATAGAATATTTATCGTATGCACTGTAATTGGTTTGCGTAGTACTGTATTTAGCAAACAAATTATTATCTACATCAGCCTGGCTCCAGTAATTTGGCGCAGCGGCGTAGTAAGCATAAACAGCTGGTTTATCCCAAGGAATAGACACCAACGGATGTTGATGCTCATGGATCATACCTAAAGCATGCCCAAATTCATGTATTACTACTCGACTATACTCCGAATCGGCAGTTGAGGCTGTAAGCCAGCCGAAGTTCATAGTAGCCCCGGTACTTGGGGTCGATTTTCCGATATAAGACCATGAACCATCACCGCTTACGAAGCTTACTCTGATTTTAGCCGTATTATCGTTGGTTACAAAGTTAAATTTAATATTGGCGTATTTCTCCCATTCTCTGGCGAACTGTATTACCTTATTTCTGATTGTTGCAGTGCTGCCATTTAAACTTACTTTGATGATGGTTCCGGGTGTCCATTTCGTAGATTTTAGTACCGCACCTCTTGGTGTAATGCCGTCCAGAGATCTTTCTGTACAGATCTTGATATCGCCAAGTGGATTAACACTTAAGCTTTCGGGGCGATCTAGGGTTTCTGTTTCGGTGGGTTTTTCTTTTTTACAAGAATATAAAGACAAGGTAAGGCCTAAGGCAATAAGTGCTGCCTTATTTAATTTTGAAAAATTCATGTTTTAGGTTTTTAGGTAAAATTAATGATCTGTGTTTTATGACTGAAAAATCAAGTTAGAAAATGGCAAACACAGGGATTCTCCGCTTCTGCTGAAGCATAATCTGGTTAAAAAACATAGGTAGACGTTTAGGTTAAGTACCCTGCATTTTGCAAAGCATAATCCTAAAGTAGAATAATATTATATAACCACCAAAAGAAATGTAATATTTTTATTGCATATGTGTAATTGTTACACCATATAATTTATATGCTTTAATTTCGTTTAATGTAGTTTTAATATTACTTATTTCAATGAATATAGAAAACGCTATTTCGTGATCAGTTCAGAAATAGTAGGGCTGTTTTTAATGGTAACCAGGGCTTCTTCGTGCGCCAGCCAGTAAATATCTTCGGCGCGTTTCATATCAAAGGTACTAATGGCACCTAAACCCTTAGGTTCGATAAGTACATTACAGAACTTTGCTTTTCTTTCCATATCGTGGTTAATCGACATAATTCCGGCGCGCCCCATTAAATTAGTAATTCCGGTTATTTTATCAACAGGCTTGAGGTGATTGCAGGAAGAGCCGATAATAAAATCGCAGTCTTCCATCAAGGGTTCAACAGGGAAATTGTTTAAGATGCCTCCATCTACATACATCTGTCCGTCAATCATAATCGGTTTAAAAATACCAGGGATGCAGCTCGAGGCATGGATTGCCCTGATGAGTGGCCCTTTGGTAAAATATACTAGCCGGCCCTCGCTAAAGTTTACCGCAGCTATGGTTAGCGGGATTTTTAGTTTCTCAATGGTGTCTTCAGGGAAATATTCTTTTAATATGAGTGAAGTATTTTCGATATTGATTAAGCCGAGCGAACCAACTGCCGGGCGTACAAATCGCCACAGCTTGGTTTTCAGGAAAATATTAAGTCCTTCTTCAGGATCTATACCAGCAGCAAAAAAAGCGCCTGCTATTGCTCCTGCGCTTGTTCCACTAATGTGACTGAAGGTAATGCCCAAGTTGCTGAAGGCTTTTAAAACGCCTAAATGTGCTATTCCTCTGATGCCTCCGCCCGATAATACAATGCCAACTTTCATAGATTTAATTTAGGATAATTACTTTTTCACTTAATTGTTGTATTATTTATTTGTTTTTGGCGGCCAGCTGAAAATTAATTCTGCTGTTTTGGTTTGTATTTCGACTTATTTAAAATTTTCTGTGCATCCTGTTCGGCCATTAACTGCTGCAGGGTTACATCCGGATTTTCTTTCATATACTTCTTTACCATTTGCCATCCAATCCAAACACCCAATTTTGGTGCCGAATCTCTGTTTTCGCCTAAACCTGGTGTAAACGGGCCTTCTGCTAAAAAGACCTGTATTTTTTGGTAATCAGTTTCGAACAGGAAGTTATTCTCTAAAAAGTATGCCCAAATATCACCTTCAAAATGCTGTGCCCATTCAAGCTGTTGTGTGGTATAGCCAATTTTAATCGAATCAGGCAGCTGCCCGGGCAATACCTGATCAAGAAAATAGAGGATTTTCCCCTGAAAAACCATTTTCGATAACAGTGATTTATTTGCATCTGGCTCTGCAAAAAGTTCTTCGTGGGCATAGGTTTCGGCTACGCGTGGCACTATATACTCGGGTGTAAACCTTCTTGACAGGTATAGGGGAACACTTTGAATAATGGCTTTATAAAATTTACTGTCTTTACCCAAAAACATATCGAGGCCTATGCCCAGATAGTTATCGCCAACCGGCATTTGGTAGGCAAAACCCGAAGCAAAAGCAATAAATTTAGGGATTCTGGCTTTGGGGTAATAGTATTTTATGTATTTAAAAGTTTCATTTAAACCGGCTTCCTGTGCTTTTAAATCAGGGAAAACACTGTCTACCTCTTTGGTTAAATCGGTATAGGCCTGATCGTGATAAAGGGTAGACAACGATTCGGTATTTTCATATTTGGTATCGAGGATTTTATGCAGAAAATCGTCATAAAATACACCATACTTTGTACTTAGCATCTGGTTTACCTCAGCAGGCTTTTTACTTTTGCCTGCAAACAGCTCTTTATCAAACCGTTCTATTTTAATATTTACCGCTATATTGCTAACATCGGGCCTGTTGCTTTGTTTACAGGAAATAAATGCAATGGCAAAAAGAAAAATTAGATAAATTTGCCTGTGTTTTACGTTATACATCATGTAGAAACAAATATATATAAACAGCTATAGCATGAAAAGAATATCGACCATTTTAATTTTATTACTTTTAAGTTTTGGTGCCTGGGCACAAAATTCTACCTTAACCAGTTACGGCTTCAGGTTAGGCTTAACCGCTACACCAACCATTGGCTGGATTAAACCAGAACAGGGAAAAACAAATGGAGTGGCTTTAGGCTTCTCTTATGGTTTAATAGGCGATTTTAATTTTGCCCCGAATTACAGTTTTTCTACAGCTTTAACCATTACCAGCATCAATGGTAAAAGTACTGAAGTAAATGTGATGCCGTACAATGGCACCAGCAGTTCAACTAATCCCGTCGCTTACGACTTAAAATATAAATTTCAGTACATTGAGGTGCCACTTACAGTAAAACTTAAAACCCTTAAAACGGATGGCAAACGTTGGTATGGACAGTTTGGTTTGTCAAATGGATTTAACATTAGTGCCAAACAAGATGCTGTAAGGAACGGAACACAAGTTGGGGATAACCAGAATATTACTGACTGGAGAAAATTTTATCGTGCAGGTTTAATTATTGGTGGCGGCGGCGAATTCGACGTTTCGGGTAACACGAGTATTTTGGCCGGGCTAACTTTTAATAATGGTTTTACCAATATCGCAACAGATGGCAGCCGTAATGTTAAAAATCACTATCTGGCACTTAATTTTGGTGTATTCTTTTAATTCCTGATACATTTACCTGCTACTTAAATCAAAACGCTTTAACCTGATTCTTTTATGAAAATTGCATTAGCTCAACTCAATTACCACATCGGAAACTTTGAGGCCAATACCCAAAAAATAACTGAGCACATCCAGCTGGCGAAAGATAAAGGCGCCGACCTGGTTGTTTTTGCCGAGCTGGCGATTTGTGGCTATCCACCCAGAGATTTTTTAGAGTTTGAGGAGTTTATTGTGCTTTGCGAAAATGCGGTGGAAGAAATTGCAAAACATTGTACTGGTATTGCCTGTATTGTGGGCTTACCCATAAAAAATGAAGTGCTTCAGGGTAAGGATTTATTTAATGCAGCTTATTTTATTGAAGACGGGCAAGTAAAAGGTGTGGTTAGAAAAGCCCTTTTGCCTACTTACGATGTATTTGATGAGTATCGTTATTTTGAGCCTACAACACAATTTGGATGTATTGATTTTAAGGGTAAAAAAATTGCACTTACCATTTGCGAAGACCTCTGGAACATCAACGATAATCCGCTTTATGTTTCTAACCCAATGGATGAACTGATTAAGGAAAAACCTGATTTAATGATCAACATTGCAGCTTCTCCTTTTTCTTACACCCACGATGACGAGCGGATAAAAGTATTGTCGGATAACGCCCGAAAATACCATTTACCCGTTTTTTATGTAAACCAGGTAGGTGCACAAACCGAAATTATTTTCGATGGCGGTTCGCTGGTTTTTGATGCTGACGGGGCCATGAAAGCTGAAATGAGGTATTTTGAAGAAGATTTGCAGGTATTCGATCTGCAGGAGGTTGAGCATGTACGTAATAAATATCCACAGGCCGAAAGGTTAACGGATATTGAACAGATTCATGATGCGCTAATTTTGGGAATTAAGGATTACTTCCGGAAATCAGGTTTTAGCAAGGCTGTTCTTGGCTTATCAGGCGGGATCGATTCAGCAGTGGTATGTGCACTGGCCTGTCGTGCTTTAGGACCTGAAAATGTAATGGCTGTTTTAATGCCTTCCAAATTCTCGTCCGATCATTCGGTGCAGGATGCATTAGATTTGGTAAACAATATTGGCTGCATGCACGAAATTATTCCGATCAAGGAAGTTGCGGAAGCTTTTGATCACATATTAGCGCCAGCATTTAAAGGCTTGCCATTTAACCTGGCCGAAGAAAATATCCAGGCACGTATCCGTGGCATTATCAATATGGCCATGAGCAATAAGTTTGGCTATATTTTGCTCAATACCTCCAACAAAAGTGAATGTGCAGTAGGTTATGGTACCCTTTACGGCGATATGTGCGGTGCCATTGGTGTGATTGGTGATGTGTATAAAATGCAGGTTTTTGAGCTGGCCAAATACATCAATAAAGCACGCGAAATTATTCCGGTTAATACCATTGTTAAACCACCGTCAGCAGAGTTAAGACCTGATCAGAAAGATTCTGATTCGTTACCCGAATATGAAATCCTGGATCAGATCCTTTACCAGCATATTGAAAAGAAACAGGGATCGAAAGCCATTATTGCGCAGGGCTTTGATGCGACATTGGTACAGCGGATATTAAAGATGGTTAACATTGCTGAATTTAAACGCTACCAGACACCCCCTATTTTAAGGGTTTCACCTAAGGCTTTTGGCATGGGAAGGAGAATGCCTATTGTAGGGAAATATATGGCCTAGATGGTTGAAAGGTTGATCGACTATGGATTGTTTAATCACAAATAGCCCGTCATTTCTGCTGAAGTATAGCGAATGCCTGTCCGCGCAGGCCAGTAGAAATCTGCATAATACATTTCTCGGCTGCATTGTACTTCGCTCCAAATGACGAGCTCTTGATCAGGTGATTAATTTTTTATGCTAAAGTAGCATCAACTGTAATGGTCGTATTTAATAATTTAGAAATCGGGCAGTTTTTTTCTGCATCTGCCACTAATTCATCAAATTTATCTTGAGATAGACCAGGTACCGAAGCAGTTAAGGTTAAATGCGACTCAACAATTTCACCTTTCGATGGATCAAGGTTAATGTCACATTTGGTTTCTAATCTATCGGCAGTAAAACCAGCTTCTGTCAAATTAGCCGATAATTTCATGGTGAAACATCCGGCATGTGCCGCAGCAATTAATTCTTCAGGGTTAGTACCAACACCTTCTGCAAAACGCGAGTTGAAAGAATATTGTGTATTGTTTAAAGTAGTACTTTGAGTGGTAATGTTACCTGTACCTTCTTTAATAGAACCTTGCCAAACGGCCGTTGCATTTCTTTTCATGGTCAAAATTTATTTTGGTTGATTGTTTAACAGCTAAAGATAAATATATGTTTGTATTCAGAATGAAAATCTTTGTTAAGAAATTGACTTGTTTCAGGATCCTATTCCACTTCTGAAATGCTTTCTTCCTCTGGCTTAGTGATTTTACTTCTGAAAGATTGCACCAGTAAAACACCCACACCAATCATTATTGAAATATCAGCGAAATTAAATACACCCGTTTGAAAAATATGGAAGTCCATATGCATAAAATCGGTAACAGAGCCATGCACAATTCTGTCGTATAAATTACCAATACCACCTCCAATTAAAAAGCAGAGTGCAATTTGTATACTAATGGGAAGATTACGTTTAGCAAACAAAAAATACAGTCCGTAGCCCAAAAATAACAAGGGTAGCCCTGTTAAAATAATTAACCTGAAAATATAGGGCATCTCATCACCCAGGCTTAAAAATGCACCGGTATTTTCTACCCTGGTTAAAGTAAAACGGTCTTTAATGATGCTAATGTGTTCGTAATCGCTGATGTTGGCACGGACAATTTTTTTGGATATCTGGTCGCAACCGAAATTTAAGGTTAATAACAAGAGTAGTACCGACCAGCGTAAGTTTTTTATTTTTTGCATATTTTTTATCTGATAATATCGGCATCAACCGGTGTATAACCCAAATGCCTGCTTAGCGACATGATTTGCCCTTTGTGATGAAATTCGTGCGTAGTAACATGGGTAAATAGCTTTAAGGGATTTACCATTAAGACTTCTCCATTTCTTTCCAGTTCAATTTGCATGAACTCATTTCCGCTAAATTTTTCTGTAAACAAGTCAATATATTGATCTGCCCGGGCAAAATAGCTTTGGCAATCGCTTAAGGTCTGGTATCTTTCGAAAGGTGAAAATTCCTGTTTAATGCCTAATGCCCTTTCACCGATCCAGGCACAATAGGTTTGGCAGATATGCACAAGCAAATTTCTGATGGATCCCCTGCCGAATGAACTGTTATCGGTTAAAAAGTCCTGTTCGGAAATGGTGCCGATATAAGTTAAAAGCGTGTTTCTTGAGGATAAAACGTACTCGTATTGTTGTTTAAGCATGGCCTGGTTTTCTGATCCATTTTCTATATGGAATAATCAAAGCTAAAAGAATGGCGGCAAGGCTCAGAAATTTTGCAATAATATCTCCGCTTTTGGCATAAAAAGTTATTTCGTCATTCAGGTTAATATTTGCTTTTATGGCCGTTCTTGTCCACCATTTAGTGCTTTGGGTAATATCGCCACGCTGGTTAATGAAGCACGAAATACCAGTGTTAGCCGAACGCGCTATATCGCGGTGCGTTTCTATTGCTCTGAGTTTAGCATACATTTCATGCTGATCTTTACCTGAGGTATTTCCCCACCAGCCATCATTAGTAATAATTGCAATAAACTGCGCTCCCTCTTTTACCTGTTCACCGATCCAATCTCCCCAAAGGCTTTCGTAACAAACAACAGGAGCTGCACCAATTCCGCTTTGCGCATACAACACGCTGGGCTTATCCTGCCAGCCCCAGCCACTAACACTTCCTCCTAGCTCGGCAAATACACCGTCCATAAAAGAAAATACTTTTGGAAAAGGCATTTTCTCGGCACCCGGAACAAGTTTTGATTTATGATAAAATTGTACATTGGCAGAGTTTTCTACCTGCATGGCAGAGTTGTAATTATCGTAAAACATTCCATTTTGATGTTTTTTTGCCGATATGGTTCTTTTATCTTCATACCACCTTACGCTTTCTATCCCGGTTATAAGTGTACCATTTTTATATTTACTTAAAAAGCTTTGCAGGTTAATAAAATCAGGATTGTTTCGGATTCTGTCTTCATCTGCATAATTCGGAATAGCTGTTTCCGGCCAGATAAAATATTCGGTATTGGTTTGGCCAATAGAATCGGAAAGATGGGTTAAAATCCTTACCTGTTCTGCAGTTGGGATGTTCTCCAGTTTCTGATAGGGATCAATATTCGGCTGAACCACTACGATGTTACTTGGAGTGCCCTTTTGTTCGGCATTAAAATATTTTGTTAAAGATATGGAAACGGGAATAATAACCACCAATGCCCATATACCCAAAGTTCTGTACTTTAAATAGCCATTTTGTGTTTTTAATTTTTTGTAGGCTTCAAAAGCAAGGATATTACTGGTTAAGATCCAGAGTGAGCCTCCGTAAACCCCGGTATAATCATACCATTGTGCCAGCTGGTGCATGCCTGCCAGTCCGTTGCCTAAAGTCATCCAGGGGAAGGCCAAATCCCAGGTTTGTTGTAAGTATTCAAGCGCAATGTAAAAGGAAATCAGGCCGATATAAGCCACAGTTTTATTTACGTATCTACCCAAGCGGTAATAGAGCCAAACTGAAAAAGTCATTAAAAGTGCACCTAAACCATAGGGAATTAACGATACCGGAATAGCTACAAGGGGATTATTGTATGCGCTTATGGCATTGTAAACCCAGTAAATAGACGCGGTGTTCCAGGTCAAGAAGGTTAAACCTGCAGTCAGGAAAATTCGTTTGCCCGCTTTTTTGATATTACTGCTGGCAATACCATCTATTGCAATAAGTAGAGGCACCAATCCAATTAATAATAATGGTGTGGTAAATGGCATTGGTGGCCAGGCCAGCCACAATAAAAATGCACTCAGGAGGGCGGACAGGTAGGTTTGTTTCTTGTTCATTTTTAAATGCTGGCGCAGTGTTGTTATCCTGAGCTTGTCGAAAGACTAATTAATAATGCGTTTCGACAGGCTCAACGTGACAATGGGAGGATCAGTTCTACAGACTATCTAAAATATTTGCTTTTTTAGCTTCGTACTCTTCCTGCGTAATCAGGTGTTTATCGTACAAGGTTTTAAGCTTGCGCAGCTTTAAGGTTGTTTCGTCTTCGGCTTCTTCCACCACTTCGGCAATTTGGATAACAGGTTGTTCCGGTTCCGGTGCCGGGATTTCGGCAACAGGTTGTGCATTAAAATTGATAGGAGAGGCTGTTGCCTTGTTTTCTTCCAGCTTTTGCTGACGCAACATTTCTTTATATTCTTCCAGTTGCTGGTTTGCAGCCTGGTGCAATTTGCGGGCCTGCACCTTTGGAATAAATTCGGTTACGATATTTTCGCCATGTTGTGGTACACAGATAAATTTAGAGCCGAAAAATTCTTCTTTAAACGAAACTTCTTTAATGCTTTTCCACGAAATATCTTTAAAATTCATGGTTAAACCCAGGTTGCCTGGCTCGCAGTAAAAAATCCTTTTGTTCGAAATTGCAATGCTATCTGGAAGCAAGTTTACTGCTGGTTTTTTTTGCACGGCTAAATACAGAAGCTCTTCGCCGTTGGTTAAAAGATCGTTTAATTTTCCAATTACCTTTTCAACCGCTTTTGGGTCTTGTTCGTCACTTAGAAATCTATCTATACTAATCATAATATTTTTTAAAATTGATGTGTGTTTATGTTCAGATACTAATCTTCAGCATCATCATATTTGTTTTTTTGCTTTGTTGCTGGTTTACCCGCTATGCAAATTACAAATTCTCCTTTTAAAGTATTGTTTTCAAAATGTGATTTTATTTCGGTTAAAGTGCCCCTTACTGTTTCTTCGAACATTTTGGTTAGCTCTCTGCTTACCGATGCCTGCCGATCAGCACCTAAATACTGAGCAAACTCTTCTAAAGTTTTTAATAAACGGTGCGGACTTTCATAAAGTATAATGGTACGGTCTTCTTCGGCCAGTTTTTTTAATTTAGTTTGACGGCCTTTTTTAACCGGTAAAAAACCTTCAAAACAAAAGGCATCAGCTGGCAGGCCAGAATTAACCAAAGCCGGGACAAAAGCAGTAGCACCGGGCAGGCATTCCACCGCTATATCATTTTTAATGGCTTCGCGGACAAGAAAGAAACCCGGATCGGAAATGGCGGGTGTACCGGCATCCGAAATCAGGGCAATTTGCTGCCCTTCTTTTAAAAAACGAATAATTTCGGAAGTGGCTTTATGTTCGTTATGCTGGTGATGTGCGAAAACTCTTTTATCGATGCCGAAATGTTTGAGCATGGGTGCACTTGTACGGGTATCTTCTGCCAAAATCAAATCGCACGCTTTTAATATCCGGATTGCCCTAAAGGTCATATCCTCCAGGTTGCCTATTGGCGTGGGTACAAGAAATAGTTTGCCATCCATGGTATCAAGTATAGAGCATCAGGTTATTCAGCAGTGCATGATTGAAAACTGCAAACTGAAAACTGAAAACTCTTTCTATCTTTGTGAAAAAAATTAAAATAATGCTGCAAGTTAACTATATCCGCGAAAATAGAGAGAAAGTTTTAGAACGTTTAAGTGTACGTAATTTTAAACAACCTGAGCTGGTAGATGAAATTATCAAAATTGATGAAGAACGCCGTTCCACTCAAACTTCGTTGGATAGTATTTCGGCAGAGGCCAATGCAGCCGCCAAACAAATTGGCGATTTAATGCGCGCAGGCAAAAAAGAAGAGGCAGAGACGATTAAGGCGCAAACTGCTTCTCATAAGGAAAACATCAAAAACCTGGGCGATAAGCTAACTGAGCTTGAAACTGCACAACACAATTTAATTGTGCAGTTACCAAACTTACCTTACCATTTGGTAAAAGAGGGTTCCACTGCAGAAGATAACGAAATTGTACTTACCTATGGCGAACCAGCAAAATTACCAAGCAAGGCTTTGCCGCACTGGGAGCTGGCAGCTAAGTATGATATTATTGATTTTGAACTGGGAGTTAAAATAACCGGTGCTGGCTTCCCTGTATATAAGGGAAAGGGCGCCAGATTGCAGCGTGCACTGATTAATTTCTTTTTAGACCACGCTACTGCTGCAGGTTATAAGGAAATGCAGGTGCCTCACTTGGTAAATGCCGCTTCGGGTTTTGGAACAGGACAATTGCCCGATAAAGAAGGACAGATGTACCACTCAACAGTTGATGATTTGTATTTAATCCCAACTGCCGAAGTCCCGGTAACCAATTTATACCGCGATGTAATTATTAAGGAAGAAGATTTACCAATTAAAAATACGGCTTATACCCCTTGTTTCCGCAGAGAAGCTGGTTCTTACGGTGCGCATGTGCGTGGCTTAAACCGTTTGCACCAGTTTGATAAGGTAGAAGTGGTACAAATTACCCATCCTGACAAATCATACGAGACTTTGGAAGATATGAGCCAGTACGTGCAGTCGCTATTACAGGAGCTTGGCCTTCATTACCGCGTATTGCGCTTATGTGGTGGCGATATGGGCTTTACATCGGCCATGACATACGATATGGAAGTTTGGAGTGCTGCCCAGGAGCGTTGGTTAGAAGTTTCTTCAGTTTCTAACTTTGAAACTTACCAGACTAACCGTTTGAAACTACGTTTTAAAGGGAAAGAAGGTAAAGCACAGCTGGCGCATTCGTTGAACGGAAGTGCTTTGGCTTTGCCACGAATTGTAGCTTCTATTTTAGAAAATTATCAGACTGAAAATGGTATTAAAATCCCTGAAGCTTTGGTGAAATACACAGGCTTTGATATGATTGATTAACCTCACTCTGTTAGGTCATACAAAAAGCTTTGCATCACTGCAAAGCTTTTTGTTTTTATATAGATAGATGTGATTTCGATTATAGGATCAAGATCAACAATAAGATGATGATAATGATGGCACCTACTGAAAGGTAAACACCTCCAGAGATTGCACGTGCCTGTCCTTTTAACTCTCTTAATTCGCTGCGTAATGCCTTGCGCTCTGCCTTAGTGAGGTTCGATTTGTCCATGTCTCTGATTTCTTCAACACGGGTTTTAATCCTTTCTAATTTTACAGCCTGATCTGCAGTTAATTCAGTTGGGTTTTTAGCAGGTTTATCTGCTGCCTGGGCTGAATTAAAACTAATGCCTAAAGCAAAAACCAAGGCTAGCGTGTAGATGAATTTTTTCATAATATTAATTTTTTTAGTGTTCGACCTCTAGCTAACAAAAAACCTACCAAAATGTTCTGGTAGGTTTTAAAAAAATATCCAATTAATGTTAAATATGTTATTTGATTTCGAAAACCACGTTAACAGTGAAGTTTAACTTAATTTTTTTGAAATCAATTTCTGGTGCTGCATCTGCAGATTCGGCCATTGCCGATTTCATCATGTAGTTTCTGTAAACAGGTTGTATAACATTGTCGCCACCATCCTGTATTTCAATTACGCTACCCAACTTATCGCCTAACGCCTCTACCATATAGGCTGCTTTTTCTTTTGCAGCCATCAGGGCTTTGATTTTCAGTTCTTTTTTCAAACCCTCAATTTTACTGTAATCGTAGCTTTCAATGTTGGTATTGGCAATCCCTTTAGCATCAATAGCCTCAATGATGGCATTAAACTTATTTAAATCACTAACTTTTAAGCGGTATTGTTTACTGGCTAAAAAATCAGGATTTTTCTTTTTTTCTGTGGCATAGTTCCAGCTGCTTAAATTGCTGATGGTTAAATTTTCTTTTGCAATGCCAGCTTTTTGAACGGCGGCATAAAGTTGTTTCTCTAATTCAGTAATTTCTACTTTTTTCTTGCCATTCAGGTATTCTTTAAGTGAAATGCCGATATAAATGATATCGGGTGTGACTTCTGTTTCGGAGGTGCCGCTAACATTAATTTTTCTGCGTAAATCTACTTGTTGAGCCATCGCTGTCGATAATCCTAAAAATGCAACTAATGCAAGTGCTATTAACTTTTTCATAATTCAAATTTTTCTTTGTGTGTACTGTAAAGATGTAAGTGCTGTACAAATTCCACACCGAGATTAAACATTTTTTTATTTCTCAGATAACGGTTGTTGCTGACAAATAGCTACAACCGGAAGTTTATTTCTTCTGTTTTAAGCTATTTTTTGCAGTTAACCTGTTTGTTTACAGTTTAATGCGTTTTGTTGAGCTAAAGGATGGAGTGTAATTTTTTATGCGCCAGGAATTAAATGCAAGCAATAAAATATTTTTAACACGACGCTATTAATAGTACCGTTCATGTGGAAATTGTAGCCAAAGCATAGCAAATGCCTCCACTTGAAAAGCTGGTCTGGAATAAAATATGAAACTGATGGAGTGTGGGTTTCACCAACTGAGAAAAGATTATGCGCAAGGTTTTATGCTTAAATAGACGGAAATATAAAGGGTTATAAAACCGAGCGCAGCAGGATATTTTCTGCAGAATTTTAATCTTAGTAGCCTGAAATGGCTACGTTGGAGCGTATTTAGCTGTTAAACTTTAGAAACTTTAACGGCGGTTGGTCCTTTTTGACCCATTTCTACTTCGAAGGTAACTTTATCGCCTTCTTTAATCTGCGTGATTAAGCCATTAGCATGCACGAAGATACTATCCTGGGTTTCGGTATTTTTAATAAAGCCGTAACCTTTACTGTCATTAAAGAAAGTAACCGTTCCTTTTTTAACCGGATTTTCATCCACAATGTCCTCTTGTCTTGAAATGCCAATCTGAATGTCTTCAGTATTGATCACTTTCATTTTCTTCGGATCGGGTGGGGTAGAAGAGATGTTTCCGTTTTCGTCAACGTAAGCCATCATATCCTCAAGTGTTAAGCCTTTTTTTGCATTAGCCTGACGTTCTTCTTTCTTTTCCTGTTTCTCTTTTTGTTTTTTTAACCGTTTTTTTTCGTTCTCTTTTTTACTGTACGTTGCCTGAGATTTAGCCATATTTTATTTACTGTTTTGTTTTTGAAGGTGAGTGGAATGGAGAATTATACAAAGATAAGAATACTAAAGCATAAACACGATTTTATTCGGGTATGCCTGGCAATAAATGATGTTGCTCCCATTTGTTAAAGGTGCATAAGCTCAGTTATATAGCTGTCCATTTTACTTTATCTATCTGATAAACAAAATTAAGTTTTATTGGTTCTCCATAATAAGCCACTTCTAATTCGCCTATTTTAGTAGCTCCCAGCTTCTCCGAGGCTTTTTGCGAACGGAAATTGGTTGCGCCAATGTGCAGAATTACCTTATCTATAAACTGGAATGCGTAATCGAGCATCAGTGTTTTTAAAGCGCGGTTGTGCCCCTTACCCCAAAATTCGCGGCTAATGAAGGTGTAGCCTATAGCAACGGTACTGTTTTCTTCATCGAGGTCGTAATATCTTGAGCTTCCTACAATTTTGCCTGTTTCCCTTTCGGAAACGATAAACGCACCTTTCGATTCGATAGCACCCTTAAAGAAATTCTGAAAAACTTCTCTTTGGTAACGGTCTTTGTTGGGGTGTTGTTCCCAGATCAGCGGATCGGAAGCTACAGTAAACAAGGCGTCAAAATCTGTTTCTTTTAACGGCACAATTTGAATTAAGTCGTTTTCTAATGCGGGTTGTAAGTCGAAGTGCATGTGGTGTGGTTATAAAAACGGCCGGCTAAAAGCCAGCCGTTTATGAATGCTATTTTAATGGAGCCCTAAAGCAATTTCAGATAATACATTGAGGTACTAATCTACTAAACCTTCAATTGCAACCACTTCGTTCGCTTCTTTCTGATAATCTACCTTATCAATTTCGAAACCGAAAAGGCTTAAGAAATCAGATCTGTAACCTGCTAAGTCGCCAATAGCTGGTAAAGTTTCGGTGGTCGCCTGTTCCCAAAGCTGGGCTACTTTTGCCTGTACATCTTCACGCATTTCCCAGTCATCGATTCTGATTCTGCCTTTTTCATCAACAGGAACCGGATTGCCGGTAAATAACCGATCTGCATATAACCTTTGGATTTGCTCAATAGTACCCTCATGAATGCCTTCAGCTTTCATAACTTTGTACAATAAAGAAATATATAAAGGAATAACCGGAATAGCTGAGCTTGCTTGCGTAACCAAGGCTTTATTTACCGATACATAGGCCTTACCGTTAATATCTTTTAATTTATCGCCAATAGTAAAAGCTGTAGCTTCTAAATCGTCTTTTGCACGCCCAATGGTTCCTTTGCGGTAAACCGGTTCGGTTAAAGCAGGGCCAATGTAAGAGTAGGCTACTGTTGTCGCACCATCAGCCAGAAGATTTTCCGCTTTTAAGGCGTCGATCCACATGGCCCAGTCTTCACCACCCATTACGGCAACGGTGTTGGCAATATCTTCTTCTGTAGCCGGCTCGATAGAAACTTCGCTCACATTGCCAGTGTGGAAATCGACAGTTTTATTGGTATAGGTTTCGCCAATTGGTTTTAGGGTAGAGCGGTATAAAACCTCTGTGTCAGGGTGTTTCCTAACCGGTGAGGCTAAACTATAAATTACAAGATCTACCTGACCTAAATCAGCTTTAATCAGTTCGATTGTTTTTGCTTTGATTTCTTTAGAGAAAGCATCGCCATTAATGCTTTTGGCATATAAACCTGCTGCATGTGCTTCTTTTTCGAATGCGGCACTATTGTACCAACCCGGTGAAGCTGTTTTACCTGCTGAAGGTGCTTTTTCGAAAAATACGCCAATGGTAGAAGCGTTTGATCCATAAGCAGCAGCAATTCTTGAAGCTAAACCGAAACCGGTTGACGCACCAATTACCAATACTTTTTTAGGGCCATTGATAGCTCCTTTTGATTTTACATATTCAATTTGATTCTTTACGTTCTGAGCACAGCCATCAGGATGTGCTGTTAAACAGATAAAGCCCCTCATTCTAGGTTCGATAATCATTTTTGTTCTTTTTTACGTTTTGTAATGTTAAAATAAGGGTGCTTTAAAGGCCCCTTAAAAAAGCCGTTGTGCCCAAATCTTTAACGAAGATAAATTTTTAATCGCTTAACATTAAATCAATTTTAAATATTGGAGATTTTTAAGTGTGCTGATCGCGCGCTATTGTCATTCTAAGGGGGAGTGTAACGAAGCCGAGAAAGCTATCATTCTAAATTGAACCTCGCAGTCTGATTCCAGCTTCCGAATTTTTTACCACAAAGCGCGCAAAGGTTTTCGCAGAGAAGCGCAATGTTAGAGAGGCAAATTAAACTCCAGACTTCTGATTCCTGACTTCCTCAATCGAGACTTCCGACTCTCACATATTTCTTTTAATTTAGCGGCCACACAGATAAAACCGGTAACCATTCATGAAAAAACTATTACTTTCCATCTTATTTATTTTGATGGTATTTGGAAAACTATCAGCGCAGACCCAATATCAGAACTCTGGCTGGTTTATGTTTTTGAACAATACTAAATTTAACGATAAATGGGGACTGCAATTTGATCTTCAAATCCGTTCAGCAGATGATTGGGGTTACGTACGCAACACGCTGGTACGTCCTGCCCTGCAATATTTTATCAACAATAGAAGTAATGTAGCCCTGGGCTATTTATGGCAGAATACGGAATTGAGGCTAGTTGGTTCGGCCAATAACTCTTTAACAGAGCACCGCATTTTTGAGCAGTACATTTACAACCATAAAATCAATTCGGTATTTACCAGTCACAGATTTAGGTTAGAACAACGTTTCATTGAGCGTTTAAATAATGATGATCTGTTTTCGCAGCGTTTGCGTTATTTTGTTAGGTTTATTAAGCCGTTACAAACAGCACAGCCAACCTTTACCAAAGGTGCTTTTGTGGCTTTACAAAATGAAATTTTCTTAAACCTGCAGAATAAGAGCCAGATTAATAACAGTGTTTTCGATCAAAACAGGGCATACTTGGCAGTCGGCTACCGTTTTTCGAAGCAATTTGATATCGAAGCAGGCTATATGAACCAGGCACAGCATGGTGCGACTGTTAATACAATCAATAATATTGTTCAACTGGCCTTATACACCAGGTTTTAATGTTTTAAAGTCATTTTTTGTACTACAACTCTTACAAAATGTTAAAGCTATTGTAATTGAGCTCGCTTTTTGCTCAATTTGCCGCGTGAAAAAATTTACCATTCTATTTTTGGCACTTTTATTCGGCAAACGGATGCATGCACAGGAGATTAAAAGCTCTTCAGCCAACCAAACGCCGTCCTCGAAAAGTTTATTTAATCCCGAGCACAAACGTAATTTTTCGCGCAAGGGCGATTTTTATTTTCACTGGGGATACAATAGCTCCTGGTATGGAAAAAGCGATATCCGTTTTCAAGGTCCTAACTACGATTTTACCTTAAAAGATGTAGTGGCGCATGACAGACAATCGAAGTTGAGCTGGGATTACCTAAATCCGTCTTTAATTACTGTGCCGCAATATAATATCCGTGTAGGTTATTTTATAAAAGATAATTACAGTATTTCTATTGGCTGGGACCACATGAAATATGTAATGGATATTCCGCAAACGGTTGCCATTAGCGGGCATATTGGTGCTAACATTTCACACGATAATGCGCCAACAGGAGCTTTGGCAGGAGATTATAACGGACAGCATATTAATGTTAAGGAAAGCATGCTTACTTACGAGCATACTGATGGTTTTAATTATGCCAATATAGAAGTAGAGCGTTACGACGATATTTGGGTAGCACCTGGAGGCAAAACCTCTTTAACTTTAGAAACTGGTTTAGGCGGTGGGTTAATGGTTCCCCGGTCTGATGTACGCTTATTTGGCCAGGGCCGCAATAACCACTTTAGTATTTCCGGGTATGGAGTTTCTGCAAAAGTTGGTTTAAAGTTTTACATCTGGAAAAACTTTTATGTACAAAATACAACTAAGTTTGGGGCGACCAATTTAACCAACGTACATACTACCGGTTGGGATGAACTGGATAAAGCCGCTCAGAAAATTAATTACATCGAAAACATCTGGTTATTCGGAGTTCAGTTTTAAAACGAAATTTGAGGAGGCTTAAGCCTCCTTTTTTGTTAATATCCCGAAATCATTAAATCGGCATTTGTTTGTTTTAACGCTGTAATAAGTTTATTCCGGTTAAAGAAAATAGCCAGCTCTTTCAGTCTTTTTCGATTATCGTATTTTAGATTAAAGTTTAGCTTTTGTTGACACTTTGAACATAGTCTGGCTATGCTGCTATCAGTTTCGGCTAAACTGTTAGTGCCGTTCATTAAACAATTTGCCTCAATACAATGGATTAGCCCAAACATGTGGCCAATTTCGTGAGATGCTGTTTTTAAAAGCCTCTCAAGACTTAAATTAAATTGTTTGCTTGTGAGAGGTTTTTGGTGAAATCTATAAATTGAACTCACAGCCAGTCCCTTATCATAGGAAGCCAGTCCGAACACAAAGTTCCACTTATCATTCGGATATAAGTCCATTTCGGAAATTCCAAGTATTGCAATAGCATCTTTTGGCCTCTCCATGGCTACAACAGCATCTCGTAAATAGGTGGCTAAGAGTTGTTCATGCTGGTGGTTTAGGCGCCGGGCATGAGGAGGTACAACATGGCTGTTTACACTGGATTGTAATACGGTATTGAGCTGGAAAAACTTTTCTAAATACTCACGGGTAAGCTTAATTTGTTTCCATTCCAACGCCGAAAATTCTCCTATTGGTTTTAGGTAAATCTTGTTTAATTGCCTGGTTGGCATAAGTGGGTGACTATTCTTGTAGTCGGCCAGGGTTTGAATTCTTTCCTGATGATTAAAAAGCCAGTCGCCTTTTTGTGGTTTTTTTAGCAGCACATCATTTTTAGCTATTGCGGTAAAATAGCTGGAGTTGTTATTGCACGACACGAAGCCAATAACACCAAAAAGATAAAATAAAAGAGATTTACTCGCCCGCTTCATAGCTAAACTACATCCAATAACCTTCTGTGGTAGTTTATCTGACCGAGGTGATAAGCCAGATGCGTGGTAAGATGGACAAGGAAATATTCGGTTGAGGTTTTTTCTTCGAAAACCAGTATAGGATATTCGGAGTCGATCTCTTCAGCCGTTATTTTATCAAGGGTCTGGTTAACAATTTCAATGGATTCGTTTATTTTTTCAATCAGTTCATGGCGGGGCACATCCTTTAAAGAAAACTCGAGTTCCCGGTTTCTGATGTAGCCGCTGCCACCCAGCGTAGCACCGATATAAGTATTTAAATTTCCGATTAAATGCAGGCACAAGTTGCCCGCCGAATTGGCTATATTTTGGTCGATTATCCACAAAGTTGCCTCGTTTTGATACGATTCAATTTCGGTTTTTAGTTTATGCAGGTCGCGGTTAAATAATTTTTTTAGGGTTTGGCTAAACATAATTGAGATTCTATTTAATCAGGAATAATATTAACTACCATTCTTTCGGGAGCAACCAGCGAGAGCTGTTTTACACATTTCCATTTCGAGCCCGCTAATCCTTCCATGGTTTCTCCTTCTTCAATAATATCGCCGTATTCGTAAACGTGATAGGCATAGGTCCACAGTAAATTGGCCATTTCATTTTCATTTAATCCTGTAAATCTGATTTGGAATTCGGGCAAACCCAGGGCATGCAACCCTATGGTGTCCATCAGCAACTCCTGGTTTTGCGGATCGTTGCTTACATTGAAAAGCCTTACGTTGCAAAGGGCATAGAGTGCCTGCACTTTATCGGTATCCCAAAGGTGGGTAATGGCCACCGGATTTAATATTTTATCGCCATGAAATGTATATACTGCACTGGGTTGCGTAACCCGGATTACGGCCGTCAGGAAATCCATAAATAGGTTTACGCGTTCTTTATAGGGTAAGCTTCTCGACATTAAATCGGTAATCAGTATTTCATATTGGCAGTTTTGAGCGATCTCATTAGCTTCCGGCCAGTGCCAGTTTTGAGTAAATGCAGTATCGGGAAGACCAATTCCTGTTTCATTCCTGTCCGGGATCAGAATATTGAGTTGCGCGGGAAGGGTAGCGTCGGCCAGCTTAACAGGATAATCAGGAAATGAAAAAATAAGACTGCTTGTAGAAAATGAATGATCTATATTGGTGATGTGTTTTTTTATTTCTGCCAGAATCTGATCGGCATTGAGATGGGGTTTGCCTGAAAATAAAAGCTTGGTCATCACCATTTCCGGGAAATTCTGCAACTGATTATCTTCAGTTATAGGATCAATCTCTGCTGTTATTGTATTCTTTTTTTTAAATCGGTTGAATAAATTCATGCCTAAATGTAGCATGTTTTGGATATAGTGCGAGATAATTTTTTAAATATATGAATGATGTTCCTCTCGCTGGTTCCCACCAAAAAAACACGTCCCTGAGCAACCAGGGACGTGTTTTAAGTAAGGCTTTATCAGGCTTACACTTTTCTTACTTTTCCTGATCCGATTACAGTTTTATCAACCGTTGGGTTACCTGAATAATTTACGCTTCCTGAACCACTGATTACGGCTTTGATGCTTTCATCAACAGCAATATTAACCGTTCCTGATCCGCTAATGGTAGTAGATAATGTTTTTACAGCAAAAGATTTACCAGCAAAAGCACCGGAGCTGCTGATCACTACTTTGGCATGATCGGCATCACCTGTAATGTTAATTGAGCCTGAACCACTGATTACCCCGTTATAGTTATCTACATCTGCAGCAGCTTTAATACTACCAGAGCCACTAACAGTGGTGGTTAGGTTGCCCGTACTGATTTTTCCGTTAACGGTTATACCGCCATCGCCGCTAACCGTTAGGCTCGCTATTTCTTTTGCGGTTACGTAAGCGGTAATTTTTTTTCCATCATATTTATTAGACCAGCTTCTGATGCTGGTTTGTGGACGGATTACCAGAACACCACTTTTTACTTCGGTAACGATGGTTGCGATTGCTTCTGCATCGCCCTCTAAACGGCAGCTTTCGGTGTTACCTAGGGTTACAACTACATTAATGGGGCCAGCAGATGCAACGCCATTGAAGTTTTTAACCTGGCGGTCGTCTTTTTGGTATTTTATAGCGTGATTACGGGTAGCGGCTGGAGCAGCGATCGTAATACCTGAAGTTAATGTAAGTGAGGCAAATAAAAGGACAAATAATTTTTTCATGGTTATAGATTTATAGGTCTTTAATGATAGTGAATAATGTGTTTTGATATAAGACGGTGGTTTGGCCAAAAAGTTGCATAAAGTAAGAAATATTTGAATTTAATGGCTTTTAAACAGAAAAGTCAAGTTTTAAAAACCTGACTTCTCTTTTGTTGCTGTTCTATGTGGTGTCAGCTATTACTAGCTGACACCGTATTGAATCTTTTAGGTCAGATGGTAAACCTGATGGCATTTAAATCATTATCCCTTTTTTATCCCAACATAAAACAGAGGGTCGTGTTTGAAATTTTCGGCATTTACGCTCGCGTCTACCGGAATAGTTTTCCAATCGTTGGTAGGCTTAATTAGAGTGTAGGCACCAGTCTTTAAGGTTACGCGTACAGGCATATCAAAACCTTTAACATCGGTTAGCCAACGGTACGACAAAGTGTTGTTGCTAATCTTGTATTCAAGTACAGGAATTTTAGTGTAGCGCAAATACTGGTCGAATATTTTATCTAGCTTTAAGCCACTTTGTTTGGTCATGTATTGTTCAATCTGTGCAGTAGTAACGGTTTGATGATAAAAAGTTTTGCCTAAACCGCGTAAAATCTGCCTGAATTTTTCGTCGTTGTCAATTAACTGGCGGATGGTGCTGATGAGGTTGGCGCCTTTAGGGTACATATCGCCAGAACCTTCTTTGTTTACACCATAGGGACCAATAACCGGGATATCGTTGCGGATGATTTTCTGTAATCCGATAACATATTCATTAGCAGCAGCTTTATTTTCGGTGCACTCGGTAAACAATACTTCCGAGTAATTGGTAAAACCTTCATGAACCCACATATCGGCAATATCTTTGGAGGTAATGTTGTTGCCAAACCATTCGTGGCCACTTTCGTGGATGGTGATGAAATCCCATTTTAAGCCATGGCCTGTACCACTTAAATCCCTACCCAGATAGCCTTGTTTAAATTGGTTCCCGTAAGCTACAGCACTTTGGTGCTCCATCCCCAGGTGCGGTGCCTGAACCAGCTTGTAGCCATCTTTATACCAGGGGTAAGGGCCAAACCAGTATTCAAAACATTTTAGCATTGGTTTCACATCTGCATCCCAGTGTGGGCGTGCTTTGGCGCTGTCAGTTTGTAAAGCCCAGTAATCGATGGTGAGTTTTCCGTTTTCGCCTTTATAGCTATCTTCCCAGTGGGCGTATTTGCCAATGTAAAAGCTTACATCGTAGTTATTAATCGGGTTGCCCACAAACCAGTTATACTGTTTGTAGCCATCGGGTTTGTCGACTGTATTTCTTAACCTGCCGTTAGATATTTCCTGTAAAGTATTGGGTACGCTAATGCTGATGAGCATGCTGTCTACCTCATCGCTCTGGTGATCTTTATTTGGCCACCAGCAACTTGCGCCCAGTCCCTGGCAAGCTACAGAAACAAAAGGATTGCCTGCACTGTCTTTCTTGAAAATGAAGCCACCATCCCAGGGTGGTGTTTTAGCCACGATGGGGTTGCCTGAATAAAAAACCGTAAATTTATCTTGGTGCCCTTTTTTTACTGTTTTAGGGAAAGTTACAAAAACAGCATTGTACTCTCTTTTAAATGGGAGTTCAGCACCTTTGTACACCACCTTTTCTACTTTTAGGTTATCGAAAAGATCGAACTGCAGTTTGGTGAAATCCTGTGTAGCGGTGAAGGCAAATTCATTGTTGCCACTAACCGATTTCTGGTCGATATCAATTTTCACATCTAAATGGTAATAATTGATGTTGTAGCAGGTACGCAACGGAGTTAGGGTCCCACGCAGGCTATCGGCACGTGAGTTTACCTGATTTTTGCCCAGCATTTGCGCCTGCAAACCTGAGATACTGCAAGCAAGCGCTAAAATGGTGAATAGTTTTTTCATTTGTTTTTTATTAATCGTTTAAAACGACTGGTTATTTATGCGGCGTTTAGCAACGCGTACAAGTATTTATTTAATTACATCAACTTCGATAAAGCTATCGTTAAAAACGGTTTGCGTGGCTTTAATATAATCGGCTTCAGTTGCTTTATAGGGGTTGTCTACAAATTTTTGCGGGTTACGGGCAAACAATGGAAAGGCTGTACTTTGTACCTGAACCATGATGCGGTGTCCTTTTTTAAAGGTGTGCAATACATCCTGCAGTCTGAAATTTACATCCGTTTTTTGGTTGGCTATCAAAGCCTCGGGCTTTTCGAAACTGTTACGGAAACGTGCGGGCATTACTTCTGAACGTACCATTTGCCAGTAATTGCTTAACATGATGCTCTTGTTAGGCATGTAGGGGTTGTTAGGTTCATCGGCAGGGTACACATCAATCAGTTTTACAATAAAATCGGCATCGGTACCTGTGGTTGCAATTTTAAGGTGCGACATAATTTCGCCACCTAAAGTGATATCGTTATCCAATACGTCGGTCTGGAAAACCAAAACATCTGGGCGTCGACCTGCGAAACGCTGATCTTCGCTCATGTAATTATGTGGTGTAAAACCAAGAGTAGTGGTTAAATCTTCTGTGTAGGGAACTGGCTTTAGCGGATCGCTGATATAATTAACTGAGCCTGTTGTAGCCGGAGCCGCCATGCTCAGCTTACCATCGGCACCTAAATAAAATTTTTGTTTACTGGCTTTTTCGGTAGGCCATTTGCTAAAAGTTTCCCATTCTTTTTTACCGGTATCAAACATGTAGGCTTCGGGTAGTCCAGAGTTTGGATCACCGTTGCCTTTTAAGAAATGGTTAAAGAATTTGGCCTCGATGTTTTTTTGATAGAAAGTAGCAATGCTATCGCCAAAATACACATTACTGTGCATGGTATGGCCGGTTTCGCGGCTCCATCTGCCATGGCCAAAAGGCCCCATTACGATAGTGTTGTAAGCATTTGGATTTTTCTTTTCGATGGTTTTGTAAATGTTTAACGGACCCGATAAGTCTTCAGCATCATACCAACCACCAACTACCATAACTGCTGGCTTAACGGTACTGTAGTGTTTTAGCAGACCACGTTTTTGCCAAAACTCATCGTAGTTGGGATGGTTTACGGTTTCCTGCCAGAAAAAATTATCTTTATAATATTTGTCAGCATTGGTTAAAGGACCAAGGTCTAGTGCAAACTGGTACCCGTCTTTGGTTTTGGGGTTAATCATCTGGTTGTTGTACCAGGCTTTGGCAGTGGTATCGGTTTTCTGTACCCCAAATACCGGAAACGTAAAAAAGTAACTCTGTAAAAATGAGCCATTGTGGTGAAAATCATCGAAAAAGAAATCTGAAATTGGTGCTTGCGGAGAGGAAGCCTTTAAGGCAGGATGGTTACTTAAAATACCTGCAGCAGTGTAAAAACCGGGGTAAGAAATTCCCCACTGGCCAACCTTACCATTGTTATTGGCTACATTTTTTACCAGCCAATCGATGGTATCATAGGTATCAGAGCCCTCATCTACATCTTTCTTGGTTTTTTTGTTGTCGATTACAGGTGTCATGTTGGTCCAGGTGCCTTCACTTTTCCAGCGGCCACGCACATCCTGATAAACCATAATGTAACCTTCTTTCATCATCAGTTCTGACGGACCTAAACGTGCAGGAAATTTATCTTCGCCATAAGGGGCCACACTGTAACAGGTGCGCTGCATAATCATGGGATATTTTTTATCCTTAGCTGCATCTTTAGGGGTATAAATGGCCGTAAAAAGTTTTGTGCCATCACGCATGGGGATGTAAACTTCTTTTTTGGTGTAATTGGCTTTGGGATAGTTTGCATCGCTTTGCGCAAAGGCAGAAGATGCCGAAAGCAGGATGATAATGAGTTTAAAGTATTTCATTTTTTAGGAATAAGTAAGTTGGTCTGCTTTTGGTTTGCGGGGAAACTAGCCAAGGCGGTGGTTATGTTTATTTTATTGAGATTAAAGTTAGTATTTAAATTGCTTTATTTGAACCTATATTGCGAGGCATGAAACAACCCTGATGCAGTGGTTATAACCCATAGTTGCAAGCTTGCTTGGTGCCTCGCAATGACAGAATTTATTTCAACACAGAAACCGTAATAAACGAACTGTTAAAAGTATCGTGGTAAATTTTATGGGTCGCTTTCTGAAAATCGCCGGGCTCTGCCTGGTAAATATCCATGAACTTTTGCGGGTTACGATCAGCCAAAGGGAACCAGGAGTTCTGAATCTGAATCATAATTTTATGTCCTTTTTTAAAGGTGTGGGCTACATCAGGCAAAGGGTAGTTTACCTTGGTAATAGCGCCCGGCACAAAAGGCTCTGGTTTTTCAAAACTGTTGCGGTATTTACCACGCATAATTTCACCGCGTACCAGCATTTCGTAACCACCCATAATCAGATTTTTAGGGTTAGGTACCGGATTTGGTGCATCTTCTGGATAAACATCAATCAGCTTTACTACATAATCGGCATCTGTTCCGGTAGTAGAAACCACTAAATTAGCTAAAACAGGGCCTGTTAAAGTAATATCTTCGGTTAAAGCATCTGTCTGATAAGTTTTTACATCCGGCCTGCGGGCTGCAAAGCGCTGATCGTCGATCATGTACTCGCGGGTACGTTTCGCCTGAACGCCATCCTGATAAGGAACCGGATTATTCGGGTCGCTTACATATTCATCCCAGCTATCAGTACGGCCTACTTTTTCGAAAGCCAGTTTCCCGTTAGGCTGTAAGTATAGGTTTTTAGTTTCTACTTCCTGTGGCGGCCAGGTGTTGAATTTTTTCCACTCGTTGCTTCCGGTTACAAAAATATTGGCCTCGGCAGGGCTAAAGTCGCCCTCACCTTTTAAGTAGTGTTTAAAGAAAGGCAATTCATATTGTTGCTGATAATCGATACTGGTGGTTTTGCCAAAATTAATATCTCCCAGATAAGAACCGTCGCTGCGTACCCAGCCGCCATGAAACCACGGGCCTGCCACCAGAATATTATTGGCATTTGGGTTTTGTTTCTCAATGGCTTTGTAGGTCGCAAATGTTCCATAAGCATCTTCAGCATCGAAGAAACCGCCAACTACCATAACTGCAGGTTTAACATTGGTTAAATGCGGGGTAATTAAACGGGCTTTCCAGAAAGTATCGAGATTGGAATGCTTAAACAAATCGTTCCAGAATTTAATGCTATCGGCAAAATAACGGTCTTTTAAATTTTTAACTGATCCGGCTTCGAGGTAAAAACGGTAATTATCCTGAATGGGGAATTGAAAACCTTTCGGACCTTTATCCGGCGTAATGGGTTTTGGGCGGGGAACGCCAAAGCTGCTCATAAAACTAAATGCATCCATTAAAAATAAAGTGCCGCGGTGGTGAAAATCATCACCCACAAACCAATCGGTTACAGGTGCCTGTGGCGAAACTGCTTTCAGCGCCGGGTGGGCATTGGGAAGTGATGTGGTTGAGTAAAAGCCCGGATAAGAAATGCCGTAAATACCGGCGTTACCGTTATTGCCTTTTATGTTTTTAACCAGCCAGTCAATGGTATCATAGGTGTCGGTACTTTCATCAATAGCTGTTTTCCCTTTTTTTGTGGTTTGAGGACGGATATCGGCAAAGGTGCCTTCACTCATCCAGCGGCCACGTACATCCTGGTAAACAAAGATGAAACCCTCGCGCATCATAGCAGGAAAGTTACCTAAACTCAATTTGTATTGGTCTGCGCCATAAGGTGCAACCGTATAAGGTGTGCGGTTAATTAAAAAAGGATATTTTTTGGATTGATTTTTGGGTATATAGATGGAAGTGAATAGTTTAACTCCATCACGCATGGGGATCTGGCGTTCTATTTTGGTGTAATTTGCTCTAACATACGCCGAATCGCTCTGCTGGGCCAGCAATTCATTTGAAATAAACAAACAGACTAGGAGACTGAAAATTCTGGAAAAGTTCATTTAAGTTTAGTTTTTAGGAATAAAATTTAAAGATAGCAGAATAGTGTACGATTCTAAAAAAACATCCCGTAAAAGGTTTGTAGCAAAGAAAAGTACATTCGTCATCGCGATATCAAAATTTAGTTAAATATTGTTAACGGATAATCTTTTAAGAATTTTCATCGTCATATACATATCGAATTAAACACAAAATAATGAACAGGTTATTAAATAAAGGATTGGTTGTTTTCGCTGCAGCAGCGATGATTGCAACTTTAAGTGTAGCAAGTGTTTCTGCCCAACGGCCAAGCAGGAGTGGCGGTTCTGGTGGTGGTCGTTCAGGTTCCATAGGACCTTCAAGAAGTGGTGGTTCCATTTCCCGTCAGCCATCTATGCAGGCCCCAGGCCGTGGCAGTTTTTCGCCAGGTAGGGTCGGTGTTAGACCAGAACGTCCGGGATATAGTTACAACAGACCGGGTTACCGTTCATCACCAGGCTATCGTCCGGGTTACAGGCCCGGGTATGGCTATCGTCCAGGCTTTGGCAGGGCTTACTACAGGCCATACTACAGTTATTATAATTTTTACAGACCGTTTTTAGGTTTCAGAATCGGTGTACTGCCTTACGGTTATTATCCGTTTTGGTTCGGTGCCAATCAATTCTACTTTTCAGGCGGTTTATTTTACCAACAAAATAACGATCAGTACGAAGTGGTAACTCCGCCAGTTGGTGCAGAAGTGCCAAACTTGCCGTCTGAAGCCAGCCTGGTTACCATAAATGGTGTAGATTACTATGAATATAAAGGTGTTTATTACACCCAGAAGGAAAATGCTGATGGTAAAACGGTATATGTGGTGGCAGGTAAGGATGGTGTTTTAAATACTACCGGCGAATCTGTAGATACCCACCAAATTGGTGATATCATTAACCAATTGCCCGAAGGTTGCCGGGAAGTAACCATTAAAAACGAAAAGTATTTTGTTTCGCCAGATGATGTGTATTACGAAGAAGTGGTAGACGGCAATAACATCACTTATCGTGTAATTGGTAAGTTATTTTAAGCATTTGTTATCTTTATAATAAACAGTCGGATGATAAACATCCGACTGTTTTTGTTTCCGGGGACCCATTGCCGACTATTTTTGGTCACAGATGCACAGATTGACACGCAGCTGTTTTTTGCCAGTAAGTAAAGTGGGTGCTGATTCCTATCCAGAGTTATCTTTTTCTGTGCTTATCTGTGCCTCCGGGGCTAAAATTTAAATTATTGTACCAAAAATCCATACTTTTATAACCTAAATATTCCAATTTGAAACCAGTATCTCAACTGCTTATTGTTTATGTTTTTTTTGCTGTTGTGCTGTCTTCCTGTTCTGCAACAAGGCAGGCTGCGAAGCAAAAAGAAACCCGCATTTCTTCAGTTAAGTTTTTAGATGAGTATGTAATGCCGTTAAACCAGCACTTCCAGCATACGGTTGTTGGCGGTTTATCCGGAATTGATTATGATGCGGCAAGTAATCAATATTATCTCATTAGCGATGATCCCTCGCAGTTAAGCCCGGCGAGAATTTATACTGCTCAGATCACAATTAAGAATAATAAGATCGATACTGTACAGTTAACAGGGGTTACTTTCATGCTTCAGCAAAATGGAAAGCAATACCCGCAGTTCCGCACAGATAAAACATTAAAGGCAGATGGAGAATCGGTCCGCTACAACCCCATATCGAAAAATTTTATCTGGAGTAATGAAGGCGAGCGTTTATTGAAAAACGGCGATACTGTTGTTGTTCAGCCAGCTTTAACCTTTATAACCAACACGGGTCAGTTTTTAGATACCATACCATTACCTGCAGGCTTTCATTTTACGAAAACAGCAGACGGGCCACGCAAAAATGCTTTGTTTGAAGGCTTAACCTATGCCGATAACTACAAAACCATTTATGCAAGTTTGGAAGAGCCGCTTTATCAGGATGGACCTCAGGCAGCTTTCGACTTTGATAAGGCACTTACGCGAATTTTAAAATTTAATGCCGTAACGAGACAAAACACGGCGCAGTACGCTTACAATCTCGGCGCTATGCCGGTTAAACCAACGGTAGAAAACGACTGGAATGTAAATGGTATTTCGGAAATATTAGCCATAAACGACCATACCTTGCTGGTAATGGAGCGTGCCTGGGCAAAAGGACACGATGACCATACTTTTATTAAATTATTTCTCGTTGATTTGAATGGTGCCGAAAATGAAATCAATAACCGGAGTTTCATCCAGAATCCACCAAAGCCCTTGAAAAAGAAATTACTTTTTGATTTCGACTCCCTTAACCGGCACGTTGATAATTTTGAAGGCGTCACCTTTGGCCCGAAATTACCAAACGGGCATCAAACGCTTATTTTTTGCGTGGATAACAATTTCAGTAAAACACAAACACAGCAGTTTTTCTTGTTCGAAATAATGCCATAATCAATAAAGTTTAAAATTAAATTATGGCTAAAATAAAAGCATTGCTGTTTAATTTGGACGGCACCTTAATCGATTCTGAATTTTTTAATTTTGAGTGCTGGAACGAAATCCTGGCCGGATACAAGGTAACACTTACCTATAAAGACTGGCTGGCAACTTATGCTGGCGTGCCCTTACCCAGGAATGCGCAAAGTCTGCTGGCTAAATATGAAATAGATACCAGTTTGGACGAGGTAATTACCCGGCGCGAAAACCTGACCCTGGAAAGACTTAAAACGAAAGATGTAAACCTGATGCCTGATGTACTCGATTTTATTGAGTTTTTTTACGCACAGGGTTTAACCCTGGCTATCGTGACTTCAAGTCCGCGGAAAGATGTGGAGGCTATATTTGAGCGCAATGGATTGGCTAAATATTTCAGCTTAATCATTACCCGGTCTGAGGTAAGCAAAAGCAAGCCTGATCCGGAGAGTTACAACCTCTGTGTAGAAAAGTTAGGACTGGATAAAGCAGAATGCCTGGCTTTTGAAGATACCCTAAATGGGGTGAAATCGGCTTTAGCTGCGGGTATTACCTGTTTTGCCGTTCAGGCCAATGTGCGGGCGCATCAGAAATTAAGAGCAGCCAATCAATTGTTCCTGAATTTGGCTTATGCCCAAAAATATATCATTGAAAATGAGCTGATCGCTATTCAATAGCTCTCGTCAGCTCATTTAACTGTCAAATCTCTTAACAGTCCGGCAATTAACGGCATAATGGTTCATGCAGTGCCGCTATGCTTTCAGCTTTTAACCTTTTTTCCCTACATTTGACCAATCAAAATTCTCAAGAAATTATGCAATACGATGTCGTTGTTATCGGTTCAGGACCGGGCGGTTATGTAGGCGCAATCCGTTGTGCTCAGTTAGG
>Ga0308157_10000871_pt1 | contig 78935 bp, 75 predicted proteins | sample PhyBR1_FD_201035 | JGI IMG/M metagenome (GOLD analysis project Ga0308157, IMG submission 201035) | Phyllosphere microbial communities from UC Gill Tract Community Farm, Albany, California, United States - DLSLB.R1 | ecosystem: Host-associated > Plants > Phyllosphere > Unclassified | place: USA...
CCTCCTCGCTGTTCTGGCAGGAGATCATGCAGGACCTGCCGAGCGAGCTGCGGGTGATCGCGGTCGACCTGCGCGGCTTCGGTCGTACCGAGCACAGCCCGATCGATGCCACGCGCGGCGTCCGCGACTTCAGCGACGACCTGTACGCGACGCTCGAGGCCCTCGGTATCTCGACCGCCCACCTCGTCGGCTGGTCGATGGGCGGAGCCGTCGTGCTGCAGTACGCGCTCGATCACCCCGCCCTGTCGCTGACCTTGCAGTCGCCGATCTCGCCGTACGGGTTCGGCGGCACGCGTCGCGACGGCTCCCGTCTGAGTGACGAAGACGCGGGCGCGGGCGCGGGCGCGGCGAACCCCGACTTGATCCAGCGCCTCATCGACCACGACACCACCGACGAGGCCCCCACCTCACCCCGCTCCGTGTTCCGCAGCAGCTACGTCGCCGACGGCTACCACAGCGAGCACGAGGACGTCTGGGTCGAAGCGATGCTGTCGACGTCCACGGCCACCGGCAACTACCCGGGCGATTCGGTCACCACCTCGACCTGGCCGGGCTTCGCCCCCGGAACGACGGGAGTGCTCAACGCCCTCGCGCCGAGATACTTCGACGTCTCGGGCATCGTGGAGCTCGCCGAGAAGCCGCCGATCCTGTGGATCCACGGCACCGCCGACGCGATCGTCTCGGACGCCTCGTTCTCGGACGTCAACCACCTCGGCGCGCTCGGCGTGGTCCCCGACTGGCCCGGCGCCGACGTCGCGCCCGCGCAGCCGATGGTCTCGCAGACGCGCGATGTGCTCTCGGCCTACGCCGAGAAGGGCGGCGAGGTCGCCGAGGTGCCCGTCGAGGGTGCCGGGCACTCCGTGCATCTCGAACGCCCGGCGGTGTTCCGCCAGGCTCTGCTGACTCACATCGGCTACGTCGGTCGCCCCGCCGACCCGGCGCCCCCGACCGAGGCGATCATCCTCCGCTCGGCCGACTGACCCGCCCCTGACTCGTCCCCCGGAGGTCCCCGTGGAGTACTGCCTGTTCACCGAGCCCCAGCAGGGCTTCTCCTACGACGACCAGCTCGCTTTCGCGCGCTCCGCCGAAGCACACGGTCTCGACGGGTTCTTCCGATCCGACCACTACCTGCGCATGGGCGAGGGAGATCCGCACCCCGGCCCCACCGACGCGTGGACGACGCTCGCCGGCCTCGCTCGCGAGACCTCGCGGATCCGCCTGGGCACCCTCGTGTCGTCCGTGACCTACCGGGTGCCGGCGATCCTCGCGATCCAGGTCGCCCAGGTCGACGCGATGTCGGGCGGCCGCGTCGAGCTGGGGCTCGGAACGGGGTGGTTCGAGCGCGAGCACCGCGCCTACGGCATCCCCTTCCCATCCCAGCGCTTCGATCTGCTCGAAGAGCAGCTCCAGGTCGTGACCGGTCTCTGGTCGACCCCGGATGCCGACACCTTCACGTTCCACGGCAATCACTACGACCTCGACGAGGCGCCGGCGCTCCCGAAACCGGTGCAGTCGCCGGTTCCGGTGATCGTGGGCGGGGGCGGCCCGAAGCGCACCCCGGCACTGGCCGCGAGGTACGCCACCGAGTTCAACATCGGATTCGTCGCAGAGGACGTGGTGTCCGAGAAGTTCGCCGTCGTGCGCGCCGCGTGCGAGGCGATCGGCCGCGACCCGGGCACGCTGAAGCTCTCGGTGGCGCTTCCGACCGTCGTCGGGGCGGACGACGCCGAGATCGACCGCCGCCTCGACGCGATCGGCCGCACTCGCGACCAGTTCGACGACGGAGCGAACATCGTCGGCACGCCCGCACAGGTCGCCGAGAAGGTCGAGCGACTTCGCGGGCTGGGCGCCGAACGGGTCTATTTCCAGCTGATGGACCTCCGCGACGTCGATCACGCCGATCAGATCGGCGCGGAGGTGCTTCCGCTCCTCCCCCGCTGAGTCGTCAGCGGCGGTCCTCGAAGAACGCGCGCAACCGCTCTGAGGCCCGTTCTTCCTCGACCCCGCCGACGACCTCGACGCGATGCGGAAGTCGCCGGTCGCGCAGGACGTCGTACAGGGACCCGGCGGCTCCGGCCTTGGCATCCCACGATCCGAAGACGACGCGCTCGATGCGCGCTTGGAGGATCGCCCCGGCGCACATGACGCACGGTTCGAGGGTGACGACCAGGGTGCAGTGGGCCAGGTGCCACGTGCCCAAGCGACGGGCGGCTTCGCGCAGGGCCACGACCTCGGCGTGAGCCGTCGGGTCCCCCGTGACCTCGCGCAGGTTGCGGCCTTCGCCGATCACCTGCCCCGCGGCATCGACGACGACGGCGCCCACGGGGACGTCGCCGTCGGCCGCCGCGGCATCGGCGAGGGCGAGGGCGCGCCGCATCGCGGTGAGGTCGTGGGCGGTGGGCGTCACGGGATCTCCGGGGAAAGACGGGCGGTGGTCTGCGGGTGGAGCGGTTAGCCTTGAGCCTATGCGTGTCCACGTCGCCGACCACCCGCTCATCACCCACAAGCTCACGGTGCTGCGTGACGTGCAGACGTCGTCGCCGGTGTTCCGCCAGCTCACCGAGGAGCTCGTGACGCTCCTCGCCTACGAGGCGACCCGCAACGTGCGCGTCGACCCGATCGAGATCCAGACCCCGGTCACCACGACCATGGGCGTCAAGATCAGCGAGCCCCGCCCGATCGTCGTTCCCATCCTGCGAGCGGGTCTCGGCATGCTCGAGGGAATGGTGAAGCTCCTCCCCACCGCTGAGGTCGGCTTCCTCGGCATGGTGCGCGACGAAGAGACCTTCGAGCCGACGACCTACGCCGAGCGCCTTCCCGACGACCTCAGCGACCGCCAGTGCTTCGTACTCGATCCGATGCTCGCCACCGGCGGCTCGCTCGGCGCGGCCATCAACTTCCTCTTCGCGCGCGGCGCGCAGGACGTCACCGCGATCTGCCTGCTCGGCGCCCCCGAGGGTGTCGCGGCGATCGAGAAGCAGGTCGAGGGGCACGACGTGACCCTCGTGCTCGGCGCCGTCGACGAGCGCCTCAACGAGAAGGGCTACATCGTGCCCGGTCTCGGAGACGCGGGCGACCGCCTTTACGGCACGGCCTGAGCACCCACCAACCGCGCGAAGCCGCTGAGCCGCGCGACGCCCTCGGGGGTCCGCGGAAGGTCGTCGAGCAGAGCGGGTGAGTACACCACGTAGGCGGCCTGCATCGCCCGCGAGATCGCGACGTTGATGCGGTTGCGCAGCAGCAGGAACTCGAGCCCGCGAGGGGCCTCCCGCCCCGACGAGGCGGCGAGCGTCAGGATCGCCACGACCGCCTCCTTCCCCTGGAACCGATCGACCGTTCCGACCGGGACGTCGGCGAAGCCGGCCGCGGCCAGGGCTTCCTCGACCGCGACCTGCTGGGCGTTGTACGGGGTGATGACGATGATGTCGTCGGCCCGGAGCGCGCGAGGTTCGTGCACGGTGGCGGCATCCCCCGCCCCTCCCTCGGCTCCCGTCCACTCACGTCCGACGAGCTCGGCAACCAATCGGGCGACCTCGGCGGCCTCTTCGTTCGAGAACGTCGCATTTCCGCTGTGGCGCACCGGGACCACGTGCACACCCGGTTCGACGCCGTCGAGGCGGCGCAGAGCGGTGGAGGGGTGCGCGGCGAGCCGGCCCTCGTACGATAGCCGTGACACCGGCTCGGCGACGGCGGGGTGCATGCGGCGCGTGCGGGCGAGGAAGTAGCCGAACTCCTCGGGCACCACCTCGGCTCCGTCGATGATCCACGCGAGCGCCGAGGTGTCGACGGGCTCGGGGTGCGTGCCCTGACTGACCTGCGGCAGCTGCTGGGGGTCGCCCAGCAGAAGAAGGCGCCGCGCCGCGAGCGACACCGCGATCGTGGACGCGAGCGAGAACTGCCCCGCCTCGTCGATCACCAGCAGATCGAGGCTGCCCCGGGGGATCCGGGTCTCGTGGCTGAAGTCCCACGCGGTCCCTCCGACGACGAAACCGGTCGCGGCGTTCTCGCCGGTGAATGCCGCGATCCCGTTCTTCGGCAGCACGGTGAAGGAGTGCGAGGCGCCCGGGTCTTTCGGTGCCTTTCCGACTCGGGATGCCGGCACCCCCGCCGCGATGACCTGATCGAGCATGTGCTCGACGGTCGCGTGCGACTGCGCCACGACCCCGACGCGGTAACCGCGATCGGCGACGAGGCGGGCGATGACGTGGGAGCCGACATAGGTCTTGCCCGTGCCGGGAGGACCCTGCACGGCCAGGTAGCTGTGGTCCAGGTCGGCCACGCTCCGAGCGATCGCTGACACGTCGTCGTCGCCCCCGCGGCCGTCGATGCTGGTGACCGGGGCGAGGGCGCCCGAGAGCGTCCGCGGCGGGACCCTGCGGAGGATGTCGGCCGCGGCTCCCTGCGGGATCGCCGGGGCCGCCGCGAGGACGGCGTCCGCCCACGCGTCGATCGCCCTCTGCTGGTTGCCGGCGCGGGGCGGCGCGGGCGGGGTGAGGGCGAGCGGCAGGTCGTCCCAGGTCACTCCGTCGGCGGCGATCTCTTCGACGATCGCTCCGTCGTCGAGGACCTCGCGAACGGTCGTGCGGCGCGCACCGTGGATCCACCGCGGCCGTGTCTCGAGCGGGAACGGGGCGGGCAGATCGTAGACGGCGAAGGGTTCGGCGTCCGCGTTCAGGCGCGTACCGGGGGCGACCTCTCCGCGAAGCGCGACGAGTCGGCGTTGCGAGCCCCGGCCCGACTCGGGGACATGCCAGTCGGCGACCACCCGGGAACGTGCCGCATCGACCACCACGACGTCGCGCGTGTCCTCCCACACCGACAGCGGCTCGCGCAGACGCAGGAAGTGCGTGGCCCAATAGGTCTTCTCTTCGCGTGGGTAGTAGTCGATGGCGGCAGCGGCGAGACGAAGCGCCGTCGCATCGGGCTCGGCGGCGTCGGCCGCCCATCTCTGCAGGGCCGTGGCGCGCGGCGAGGGCTCGTACGCCTGCTCGTCGGGCTCGGCCCCTCGCGCCGGGACGGCGCCCGACTCGCGGGCGCGATCGACCAGCCAATCGCGCAGTCGCCGGGTCGACACGCAGTCGTAGCGGTTGTAGTCGGCGAGATCGTCGAGCACGTGTTGCGCGGCGGTCGTGTCGCCGTCGGCGGCGAGCGCGCGGGCCTCGACGTACTTCACGATGGAGTCGTCCCCGCGCTGCACGTCGCTCGTGCGCACCTCGTCGCCCATGTACAGGGGCTCGAGCTTCTTGATCGAATACGAGCGCGACCCCACCCGCAGGGCTCGTCTGACGACCGGGTACAGGTCGACGAAGACGCCGTCGCGCAGGAGCCGATCGACGTCCGCCTCTCGGACGCCGTAGCGAGCCGCCATCGTGAGCAGATGGGTCGGTTCGTAGGGGGCGTAGTGGTAGATGTGCATGCCCGGGTACTGCTGACGGCGCAGCGCCACCATGTCGAGGAAGCGTTCGAGGGCCGATCGCTCCTCGTCGAAGGTGTGCGCCCACAGGGCCCCGTAGGTTTCGCGCGAGTCGACCCACCCGAAGAGGTAATCGATGCCCCAGTGCTCGCCGGCTCCCTCGGTGTAGAGCGGGTCGCCCTCGAAGTCGAAGAACAGATCGCCGTGGTCGGGCCGGGGAAGCACCCCGAGCGACTTCGGCGCGACGACCTCGAAGGTCGGCACGGCGGAGGCGGGGGCATCGCCGCCCGGGACGCCCGCCGGGCTTTCGAGCTGCAGACGCGCCTGCGTGCGGAGGGACGCGAAGGTGTCGGCACTCATCGCGGCGGGAGCGGCCGGAGCGGACGCCAGCTGGTCGATCGTCTCGATGCCGCCGGCACGCAGCCGATCGCGCTGGACGGGGCGCATGCCGGCGACCAGCAGCAGGTCGCGGTGCGCGACGACCTCGAGCTCGCACGTGGCGCACCGGCCGCATGCGATGACCCCGAGATCGCCGCGCGCATCGCCCCAGGCGATCGCCGGCCCGGCGACGCCGAGCTCGACCCTCCGGTCGGCGATCAGCGAACGCAGGCGCTCCCGGCGCAGGCCGAAGACCGGGAGGAGGTCGTCGACGCGGTGCGTGCTCGTCGAGCCGTCGCCGAGCAGCAACTGCACCTCGTCTGCGCGCGGGACGCCGAGACGATCGAGCTGATCCACGTAGGCGGCGAGCTGCATGAGCGCGGTCACCCGGGCACGGCGCGCGAGCTTCGTGTCTTGCACGATCCACCGACGCGTTGCATCGGGCGACCCGTCGGGCTCGCGGACGAGGAAGTCGGCGAACCCCACGAACTCATCGGTGGCGAACGCGGCCTGGTACACCACCTCGACGGTCGGGTCGGCCAGAGCCTCGTCGGTGAGGCGCACGGCCTCGGCGAGGGCTTCGGCGTCGGACGAGCGGGCCGCCGGGATCTCGCGCACCGCCGCGCCGAAACGGGCGCGGTCATCGTCGAGCACCCGCAGCTCGTGCGCGGTGCCCAGGCGGGCCGCGCGTTCGAGGGTGGCGTCCTCGGGGTCGTCGACGGGCGCGACGCGACCGATCTTCGCGTCGATGGCGCGCAGCCACGCGAACTCGCACTCCGCCGCCGCCTTGAGGTCGCTGGCGCTCCAGACGATCCGCGCGTCCTGCTCGATGTACCGCATGGTCCTCAACGCTAATCGGGGCCACCGACATCGGGCGCCGCCATCCACAGGTCGGCCTCCTCCACGATCCGACCGCCCGGTGTCGGGCGGTGCTGACAGACTGAGGGGGTGATCACCGATCTGCCGTTCGAGAACGTGTACCGGCACGGGTTCGCGCGCGTCGCCGCGTGCACGATTCCCGTCGCGGTCGCCGACCCCGCGACGAATGCCGACTCCGTGCTGGACTCTGCGCGCGCCTGCGACGCCGAGGGGGTCGCCGTCGCCGTCTTCCCCGAGCTGTGCCTCACCGGCTACGCGATCGACGATCTCGTCATGCAGGATCCCCTTCTGGATGCCGTCGAGACCGCTCTCGAGCGCCTGGTCCTGGCATCCGCCGATCTTCTTCCGGTGCTTCTCGTCGGCGCGCCGCTGCGCCACGGCAACCGCCTGTTCAACTGCGCGGTCGTGATCCACCGCGGTCGGGTGCTCGGTGTGGCCCCCAAGGCGTACCTGCCCACCTATCGCGAGTTCTACGAGCACCGCTGGTACGCGCGCGGAGACGACCAGGCCGGTCAGCACATCCGCGTCGCCGGCGAGACGGTACCGTTCGGACCCGACCTGCTGTTCGACGCGGTCGACGTGCCCGGTCTCACCCTGCACGCCGAGGTGTGCGAGGACGTCTGGGTGCCGATCCCGCCGTCCTCGGGGGCGGCGCTCGCCGGGGCGACGGTGCTCGCCAACCTGTCGGGCAGTCCCATCACGATCGGGCGAGCCGACGATCGAAACCTGCTGTCGCAGTCGCAGTCCATGCGGTGCCTCGCGGCCTACGTCTACGCGGCCGCGGGTCAGGGCGAATCGACGAACGACGTCTCATGGGACGGCCAGACCATGATCTACGAGGGCGGGCACCTGCTCGCCACGACCGAGCGCTTCCCCGACGGACCACGGCGCAGCGTCGCCGACGTCGACCTGGACCGTCTGCGACAGGATCGCCTGCGGCAGGGCACGTTCGACGACAACCGGCGCACCACCGGCCCCGCGTTCCGGACGGTGTCGTTCGAGCTCGCCCCGCCCGCGACCGACCTCGGTCTGCGCCGTGCCGTCGACCGCTTCCCCTTCGTCCCCGACGATCCGGCTCGCCTCGCCCAGGACTGCTACGAGGCGTTCAACATCCAGGTATCGGGCCTCGTGCAGCGGCTCCAGGCCATCGGCGACCCGCGGCCGGTCCTCGGCGTGAGCGGCGGACTCGACTCCACGCACGCGCTGCTCGTGATCGCGCGCGCCATGGACCGGATGGGGCGTCCGCGCAGCGACATCCTCACGTACACGCTGCCCGGGTTCGCTACGAGCGAGAAGACCAAGCGCAACGCGATCGCCCTCGCCGAAGCCGTCGGCGCCTCGATCGAAGAGATCGACATCCGCCCGGCGGCGACCGAGATGCTCTCGCGCATGGGGCACCCCTTCGCATCGGGGCAGCCCGTCCACGACGTCACGTTCGAGAACGTCCAGGCGGGGCTCCGCACCGATTACCTGTTCCGTCTGGCGAACCAGAACAACGGGATCGTCGTCGGCACCGGCGACCTGTCCGAGATCGCCCTCGGGTGGTCCACATACGGCGTGGGCGACCAGATGAGCCACTACTCGGTGAACCCGGGTGTTCCCAAGACGCTCATCCAGCACCTCATCCGCTGGGTGATCTCCTCGGGCGAGCTCAGCGATGAGACCGTCGGGGTGCTGCAGTCCGTGCTCGACACCGAGATCAGTCCCGAGCTGGTGCCCGCCGGCCAGGACGGCCGCATGCAGTCCACCGAGGACCGTATCGGGCCGTACAACCTGCACGATTTCACGCTCTACCACGTGCTGCGCTTCGGTTTCCGACCGTCGAAGATCGCCTTCCTCGCGGCTCACGCCTGGAGCGATCGGGATGCCGGCGCCTGGCCCCCCGGCTACCCCGAGGGAGGGCGGCCGGCGTACGACCTCGTCACCGTGGCGCGGTGGCTCGAGGTGTTCCTGAAACGGTTCTTCGGCTTCGCGCAGTTCAAGCGCACCGCGATCCCGAACGGGCCCAAGGTGTCGCCCGCAGGCTCGCTGTCGCCGCGCGGCGACTGGCGTGCACCCTCGGACGGCAACGCGCGCGCGTGGCTGGCCGACCTGCACGCGGCCGTCCCGGAGGCGTTCCGGAGCGAGTGAGTCCGCGTTCCGCGTGCGCCCCCACCCGCTGGCGGGTCCTACCAGCCCATCGACCCCGGAACGCCCTTGAACGGGCCCGCGAGATCGCTCGTCACCCACCCGCCGTAGAAGCCGCCCGGCTGCGGTTCGACCGTCTCGCCGCCCAGCACGACGCGATCCATCGGGCCCGCGTACACGGCGACCCGGTCCTCGAGGATCTCGTACCCGGGCATGGGGTGCGGGTAGTTCCAGGCGGCGCGAGCGGCGACCGCTCCCCCACCCCCGTGGACATCGAAGTACCGGGCTCCCCCCTTGAACTCGCAGAACGACGCGCCCTCACCCAGGGTCAGCGCATCGCCGAACGCCGCGATGGGCACGTAGTACACCGGCGGATGGCTGGTCTCGAGCACGCGGACGACATCATCGGTATCGGCGATCCGCTCGCCGCCGAAGTCGATCTGCACGCGCTTGCGGACGCGCTCCACGCGCGGTGGGCGGGGGTACTCCCACACGGATTCCTGGCCGGGACGAACGGGGTCGGGTACGGGACGCGCCATGCGCCCACGGTACGCCGCGATCCGCATACTCGGGCGATTCCCCGCATACCGGCTCAGGAGGCGCACAGCTTTTCGGTAGCCTGGTGACCGAGGGGGCACCGTGAGCGAACAGAAGACCACGCACGACGGCCGGCGATATCGCGTCTACCAGATCGTCGGCATCGCGCTGGCCGTGCTGTTCCTGGCCCTGGGTGTCGCCGCCTATCTGGCCGGCGGAGGACCCATCATCGCCGCCATCGCCGTCATCGGAGGACTCGCCGTGCTCATCGTCTCGATCGTCATGATTGTGCGCTCGTGAGCGCCCCCGAGACCCCCGGCGGCTCCGACGGGAAGAAGAAGTACCCGGCGGGCACCGTCGTCATCTGGATCGCCGGCGCGGGCATCGGCCTGTGGCTGCTCGTCAGCGGCCTGATCGGCATCCTGTCCGGAGGCAGCTGAACCGGCGCGTCGCGGGAATGCCCTCCGACGGTGATCGTTGACCTCCACGTCACCGATTTCGACAGGAAGGGCATCATGACGCGTATCGGACGCAGCGACCTCGACATCCTCCCCCTCTCCCTGGGCGGCAACGTCTTCGGCTGGACCGCGGACCGCGACACCTCGTTCGCCGTTCTCGACGCGTTCCACTCCGGTGGGGGCGACTTCATCGACACCGCCGACGCCTACAGCGCGTGGGTGCCCGGCAACTCGGGCGGTGAGAGCGAGACCCTCATCGGCGAGTGGCTCGCCTCGCGCAAGCCCGAGAACGTCGTCGTGGCGACGAAAGTCAGCCAGCACCCTCAGTTCCGCGGGCTGAGCGCGAAGAACATCCGTGCCGCCGCGGAGGCGTCGCTGACGCGTCTCGGCGTCGACACGATCGACCTGTACTACGCGCACTTCGACGACGCCGACACCCCGCTCGAAGAGACCGTGGCCGGTTTCGCCGACCTCGTGACGGACGGGCTCGTGCGATACGTCGCGGTGTCGAACTACACCGCGGCTCGTATCCGCGAGTGGGTCTCGCTCGCCGAGGCCGCCGGCGCCGACCTGCCGGTCGCGATCCAGCCGCACTACAACCTCGTGCACCGCACGGAGGTCGAGAGCGACATCGTGCCCGTGGCCGAGCAGTACGGCATGTCGCTCGTGCCGTACTACGCCCTCGCCAGCGGGTTCCTCACCGGCAAGTACCGCTTGGCGGATGCCACGGGCGATTCGCCTCGCGCGGAGGGTGCAGCGAAACTCGCCACTCCCGCAGGGCTGAAGCTGATCGACGCTCTCGAAGAGGTCGGTGACGCGCACGGTGCCTCCATCGCGGCGACGGCGCTGGCCTGGTTGCGCCTGCAGCCCACCGTGGCCGCCCCCATCGCGAGCGCCTCGAAGGTGGAGCAGGTCGCCGACCTCCTCGCCAGCGCGTCGCTCGAGCTGACGAGCGACGAGCTCGCGCACCTGTCGGCCGCATCCGAGCCCGCGCAGGGCTGAGCGACGGCTCTCGCCCTCGCCTGAACGCCCGCCGCACGCGGAGCGCGCCCACGGTGCGCGTCCCGGTGCGGCGGGCGGTTCGTCGCGCGGGCAGGCGGCGCGAACGCGCTGCGGCGTCGGCGACAATGGTGGGGTGAAGCTCCTCGTCGCCGCCCATGCGTCCGAACTCATCGCCTTCGAGGCGGAGATCCCCGGGTTCGAGCGCTTGCTCACCGGAGTGGGCAAGATCCCGGCCGCCTACGCGTTGACGCGGGCCTTGTGCGCGGGCGATTACGACGAGATCGTCGTCGTCGGAACCGCCGGAGCGATCGATGACGACGTCCAGGGCGGCATCTACGACATCGCCGCGGCGATCCAGCACGACGTGAAGGGCCTCGACGGTGCCTTCGGCGAGCATGTCTCGCTCCCCGCCCGCGTCGAGACCGGTCACGAGGGCATGGTCATCGCCACGGGAGACCACTTCGTCGACGATGCCGAGACCGTGCGGCTCATCCGCGGCCTCGGCGGAAGTCTCGTCGACATGGAGTCCTACGCGCTCATCTGGGTGGCGCAGCAGTTCGGTGTGCCCATTCGCATCCTCCGTGCCGTGTCGGACCGCGCGCAGGACGGCGCCACCGAACTCTGGGACGACGTCGTGGAACGGTGCAGTCACGAGCTCCGCGCTGAGATCCGCACCCGCTACGGCGTCTGAGCGCGCCCGCGACGCAGCCTGCGCTCAGGGCGTCTGCGACCCCGAGCGCGCTCGACCCGCGAGGTCGGTGACCCCCACGACGAGCGCGAGCGCCAGGAAGACGCCGACCGTGATCATGCCCGACGCGTAGGCGTCGTGGTACAGCACGGCCATGTCGTCGACGCTGCCCTGCTCGCGGTACACCGTCGCGTAGAACAGGGCGAGGGCGATGGCCGTGCCCACGGCCGTACCGATGCGCTGCCCCAGCTGACCGACGGATCCGGCGACGCCGCCGCTCTTGACCGGGATGTCAGCGAGGGTGAGCGTCTGGTTCGGCGAGATGACGAGTCCGCCGGCGAAACCCCCGAACGTCATGACCGCCGCCATCGCCCAGGGGGTCCACCCGGGGTCGGTGAACAGGGCGACCAGGACGAGCCCACCCGCGGTGGCGACCATCCCCAGGATCCCCCAGACGACGAGGGGGCGCCCCAGTCGAGTGACGAGGTTGCCGCCGATCCACGAGCTCCCCGCGGATGCCACGGCGAAGCCGATCGTGACCATTCCCGCGAACACGGGTTCGAGGCCGAGTCCGCCCTGGAGGAACAGGGTGCCGAGAAGGAACATCGCGGGAACGGCGGAGAAGTACGCGGTCGAGATGAGTACGCCGTTGCGGTAGGACGAGAGGGAGAAGATCGAGAACGGCATGAGCGGCATCCGGCCGCGCTCCGCGTATCGCCGTTCCCAGAAGACGAAACCCGCAGCGAACACGACCGACGCCACGAGGAACCACCAGCGGTGCGGGTTGTCGTCGGGGCTGCCCGTCGTGAATAGGAACGGCCACATCAACGACAGGATCGTCAACGCGAACAGCACGACGCCGACCGGGTCGAGATCGAGCTTGCGGTGCGACTTGGTGCGCGTGTCGGGAAGCAGCCACGCCGCCAGGGCGATGACGATCGCCACGAGCGGGACGTTGATCCAGAAGATGAGCCGCCAGCCGTCGGTGTCGCCGCCGATGGCGATGAGCAGACCGCCCAGGGTCGGGCCGAAGGCGGTCGCGATGCCGATCGTGGCACCGAAGAGCCCGAAAGCGCGGCCTCGCTCCTTGCCCTGGAACAACTGCTGAACGAGGCCGAGCACCTGCGGCATCTGGATGCCGGCCGCGACACCCTGCAGAAGGCGAGCGACCAGGAGCACGGTGGTGTTCGGCGCGAGGGCGCACGCCAGGCTCGTCACGAGGAACAGTGACAGGCCGACGAGGAAGAGCATCCGCCGAGAGCGGAGGTCTCCCAGGCGTCCGGCCGGCACGAGCACGAGGCCGAAAGTCAGGATGTAGCCCGAGACCACGAGCTGCAACTCGGTCGGACCGGCGTTCAGCGCCGCCTCGATCGAGGGGAGTGCGACGTTGACCTTCGTGAGGTCGAGGATCGTCAACGCCGCGACCGCGACCGCCACCCAATAGGCACGCCACCGATGCCGCGGCGACAGCACGATGTCACGCGTGGGGGGATGGGCGGAATCCGTGGGCGCAGAGGGGGGAGTCATCGACGCCGACGGTACTCCTGGGGTCGGACACCGGACCCGGGCTTGCGCGCGGGGCATCGCGTCCTCTGCGGACGCGGGCGGTCAGTCGATGTCGCGGCGGGCGAAGACTGCGCGCAACACGAAGAACACGATCACGGCGACGACCGCGACGGCGAGGAGGCGGAAGGCGAAGGCGATGAGCGAGAACAGGATGTTCACGAGCACCCACGCGATGATCACGGCGACGACGACGCCGAGGATGGTCCAGAGGGTGCTTTTGCGCATGCGTCCAGCCTAGAGCCGGTGACCGGGGCCGCCGGCCGTGCTCAGCCGAGAGTCGCACCCACCCCCTGCCGGATCACACTCGGGCCTCGGGGCGTCGCCGTGACGTGCAGCTGAGCGGGCAGCTGGTCCTTCATGGCCGCGACATGGCTGATGACTCCGACGGTTCGACCCCCCTGCCGCAGTTCGTCGAGCGTTCGCATGGCGAGGTCGAGGGTGTCGTCATCGAGCGATCCGAATCCCTCGTCGATGAAGAGCGTGTCGAGCCGGATGCCGCCCGCTCGCGCCGTGACCACCTCGGCCAAGCCGAGGGCCAGCGCGAGCGACGTGAGGAACGTTTCGCCGCCCGACAGCGATTGCGGGGGGCGACTCTGCCCGGTGAAGGCGTCGACCACCTCGAGTCCCAGCCCGCTCGCGGCACCGCGGGCGGCCAGGGCGTCGCTGTGCTGCAAGCGGTACCGGCCGGACGACATGTGGTCGAGCCGCAGATTGGCCGCGGCCACGATCTCTTCGAGCTCGGCCGCGAGCACGAAGGTCTCGAGCGTCATCCGACGCGTGTTCGGGGCGCGCCCGGCGACGGTGTCGGCGAGGCGGGCGATCACGGCGTGCTCGTCGGAGAGCGCCGACACCGCCGTGTGCCCCGCGTCGGCGCGCTGCGCGAGGCCCCTCAGACGGTCGGCCAGCGACCGAGCCGAGGCGTGCGCCGCGGAAGAACGCTGGACGGCCTCACGCGCCTCGGCGACGGCGAGCGCGAACGGAGCCAGGTCGACGGGCTCGTCGGGGGCATCGACGAGGAGCAACTCGAGATCCAGCAATCGCTGGCGGACGGAGGCGACCGCCGCGTCGTGCTCGGCGATCGCGGTGTCGAGGCGGTGCCGCTCCGCCGCCGGCCGAAGAGCCCGGGTCACGGCCTCGACGTCTGCGAACGGGCTGTCGGCCACAAGGCCCGCGACGGTCGCTGCGGTCTCGCTCTCGTGCGCGACCGCGGTCTCGAGCACATCCTGCGCGGCGACGAGTTCGCGCACCGCTTCTCGTCGGGAACGAAGGTCGCGTTGCCGCTCGGCCACGCTGTCGGAATTTCCGCGCGCCGCGGCGACCTCGACGCGCAGGATGTCGATCCGCTGCTCGGTGAGCGCGAGGGACTGGCGCGTGTTCGCGAGATTCTCTGAGAGGCCGTCGATACGCTCGGCGATCGCCGCATCGAGTTCTGCCGCCCGGGCCCGTTCCTCCTGCACGCGCTCGTGCTCGTCGACCTCGGCCTCGGCGGAGGACAAGGCCTCTTCCGTCTGGGCCAGACGCTCCTCGAGGACCTCGACGCTCTCTCCGCCCGCGAGAGCCGCGGCCAGCGTGTGCGCGTCACGCGCGACGCGCGCGGCGTCGGAGGCGAGTCGGTCCTGCTCGACGGCGACGTTCTTGCGGTCTTCGGCGGCGTTGATCTCGTCGTCGGACACGGGAGCATCGTCACCGCGCGCGGGGTGCGGATGCTCGCGCGCTCCGCACACGGCGCACGGTTCGCCGTCGACCAGATCGTGGGCCAGCTCGACGGCTGCACCTGCGAGACGACGGCGGAGAAGGGCGGTCCAGGCATCGACGGCACGCTGCACCTCGTCGGCACGAACGAGAGCCGCCAGATCCGCCCGTTCGCGTTCCTCGAGCAGGGACGCGGCGCGGCGCGCGGCCTCGAGCCGGCCAATCAGGTCGTCTCGCGCGGTCGCCGCGGCCGACTTCCGGGTCTCCGCTCCGGCGAGTCGCATGAGTTGCTCGTCGAGGCCGCGCAGAAGCTCCGGAACCTCGAGTCGCCCGTCGATCAACGCGTCACGATCCGCGGTGGTGCGGGCGAGGAGGGCGGTGAACCGGTCGGCTTCGGCGACCAACTCGTCGAGTTCGACCTCGGCGGCAAGTGCCGACTCGCCGCGGGCGAGCAGCGCGGTGATCTCGTCGTCGCGGGCGACGAGCTCTGCCCGGTCGACGCCGACCTCGGGGGACGACGCGGAGCCGACCGGCTCGCCGAGCCGACGGGCCTTCTCGATCGCGGCGCTGGAGCGGTCCCGGGCGGAGGCGAGCCCCCTGCGCGCCGACTCGGCCGCCTCGATCGCTCCGCGTAGGGTCTCGGCCTCGGCCGCGGCGGAAGACTCGTTGCGCGCGTCGGAGATCCGGGTGTCGTCTGCCTCGAGGGCCGTCAGGCGAGCGCGAAGACGTGCGCGATCGTGTTGCCGCTCCGCAAGGGTGGTCGCTTCGCGCTCGGCGATCAACGCCTGATCGAGACGCGCGTTGCTGTCGTCGCGTTCGCGCGCCGCCGACTCGACGCGGTAGTCGGCGCGTTCCACCGCTCGCACGACCCGAGCGACACGATCGCCGACCCCGAGCGCTGCCCCCGCGCCCGGTTCACCTTCGACCGCGTCGACCGTCGGAGCCTCGGCGTCGAGCTCGAGGGCGAGACGCTCGGCCTCGTCGAGGAGGGTGGCGACTTCGACACCCTCAGTGGCGAGACGCTCAGACGCGCGCTTGCGGCGTTCGTCGAGATCGGTCGCGTACTGCTCGAAGGACCGGGTACCGAACAACGTTCGGAGCAGGCTCAGTCGTTCGTCGTTCTTGGCGAGGAGGAAGCGCGCGAAGCGGTTCTGCGCCAACAGGATGACCTGGAGGAACTGCTGCTGGGTCAGACCGAGGATCTCGTCGAGGCGAGCGGCGACGTCGACCGGCCGCGCGGCCACGCCCGTCCACCCTTCGGGAGCGAGGATCTCGAGCAGCGCCCGATGAGGCTCTTTCGTCGTCCCGCCCCCGCGTCGCTTCGGCCGCTCGAACTCCGGAGACCGGGTGATGCGCCAGCGCTCGCCCTCGGCGCTGAACTCCAGTGTCACGCGGGTCGGGTCGTCGGGCTCGCAGTGGTCGCTGCGCAAGCGGCGCTCCGCACCGTCGTACCGCGGAACGCCCCCGTACAGGGCGTAGCAGACCCCGTCGAGCACGCTCGACTTGCCGGCTCCGGTGCGTCCCGTGATGAGGAAGATGCCGTCAGCGGTGAACACGTCGAAGTCGACGGTCTGCGCCTCGAGGAACGGCCCGAACCCCTCGAGGACGAGGCTGTGGAGCTTCACGCCTTCGCCTCCGCGACGGACCGGGCGTCGAGCACCTCGCGGATGAGGGCGCGCTCGGCCTCGGAGGCCCCTTCTCCCTCGCGGACGTGGGCGAGGAAGGTGTCGATGACCTCGCCGTCGTCGCGCGCTGACCGCACCCGTCGGGCGTACCCCGTCCCGTCGTCGGGCAGGGTCTGAGCGGGGAGGTGGACGACCGTGGCGCACCAGGGAAAGCGCGCTTGCAGGCGACGCATGGGATCGGGCTGCGGAGTGGAGTCGGTGTACTCGGCGCGCACCCAGTGCTCGTGGAAGTCGGCGAAGCGATCGTCGGTCAGGAGTTCGTCGAGGGGGGCACGGAGGGTGACGAGCGGGCGGGGAACGGGCAGGTCGAGCCAGGTCACGTTCGCGAGGCCCTCGGCGTCGAGATCCACCACCCAGGATCCGCGCGGCTTGCCCGCCTCACCGAAGCTATAGTGCACCGGCGCTCCGGCGTACCGGACGCGGGTGGAGATCTGCTGGCGACCGTGGATGTGTCCGAGGGCGACGTAGTCGGGCCCGTCGAAGGCGGAGAGCGGAACCACGTCGAGACCCCCCTGGCGGATCTCGCGCTCGACCCCCGGCGTCGCATCGACACCTGCGGCGAAGCAGTGAGCCGCCACCACCGAACGCCCGCCGCGCTCGGCGAGGTCTGTGCGGACGAGGTCGAGGGCGTGCTGCATGGTCTGCGCCTGGTTTCTCAGCTCGACACCGCCCCAGAGATGGCGCACGATGGCGGGCTCGAGGTAAGGGATGCCGTAGAAGTGCACGGGGCCGTGCTCGTCGTCGATGGTCACCGGGGTCCCCACGGCGCGGGGGTCGGTGACGACCGTGATCTCGTCGCGCAACAGAGCGGACTGGAAGCCGAGACGGGCAGCCGAGTCGTGATTGCCGCTCGTGACGATGACACGGGCTCCGGCGGCCGCCAGCGATGCCAAGGTCGACGTCAAGACCGGATAACAGGCCGCCGAGGGGGCCGCGGAATCGAAGACGTCACCCGCGACGATCACCACGTCGACGGAGTTCTCGCGCACCTGCGCGACGAGAGCGTCGAGGACGCCGCTCAGCGCATCGAGGGTCGAATGTCCATGGAAGGAGCGCCCGATGTGCCAGTCGGAGGTGTGCAGGATCCGCATGCAGACACGGTACGTCGCACCTCCGACATCGGCTCGCAGCAAACGCCCGACCCGACGGGTTCGTCGCACGGAAAAGCCCCGCCGCCGGGTCTTTCCAGGGCGGGGCGTTCTCGAGGGATCAGGAGCCCGAGACCTCCGCGGCCAGGGCGCGGATGCGGTCGTCGCCCAGGTCGAGGCCGATGTCGCGGAAACGCTGACGGAGCACGTCTGCGATGCGCTCCTCGCTCTTGCCGCCGACGTCGGCGCGCGTCTGAACGACGACGCCGGCGATGCGGGCCTCGTCGTCGGTCGTGTGGGTGTCCATGGCCGGTTCCGACTGCTCGTCGGGCCGCGAGATCTTGCGGTCGCGGTGGACGGCGCCGCCGACCGAGTCCGCGGCGTCTGCTCCCCCGTCGGGGCCGCTGGTGGGCTGGGGTGCCCGAGTGTCGTCCGTCATGTCAGTCCTCCGTGCTCAGGTCGGGGTCGATGCCCTGGCTGGCGGCATCCCCCTCGATGGGGTCCGAGGGCTCCGCGTCGTTGAGGCGTGGCGAACCCTTCGCGTGCTGGTTCTGCTCTGCGGTCTCGCCGTCGGCGACGGCGCCGCTCTCCCATCCACCGGGAGGGTCGGCGTTGATGACGCCCTCGGGCAGGTCGCGGTCGTCTGTCATGACTTCCCCTTTCGACTCCACCAGCTTCGTCGTGTGGGCGGAGGATCCGGCAGGGGTTGACGGCCGGGTGCGGTCTGCGTAGGCGCTCGATTCAGGAAGCGGGTCGCTGGTGCAGGATGGCCGCCCGCTCGGGGTGGGCTTCGAACCACTCCCCCACGTACCAGCACACGGGCAGGATCTCGCGGTCGCCCGCCGCCTCGATCGCGTCGACCGCGCGCTCGGTGATGACGGCGGCGTAGCCGTGCCCGCGGAAGGTGGGGATGGTGAAGGCACGGGTCAGGGCGACCGTGCGCCCGTCGTCGCGATAATCGAGGACCGAGACGAGGTCGTCTCCATCGTGCAGCGTGTAGCGGGACGCGGTCTTGTCGTCGGCGAAAAGTAGGTCGGCCATGACGGAGAGGCTACGCCGCCCTCGACGCGTGGGCTCCGTCGAAGCAGAGTGCACGGTGCGACGGCCCGGGGGGCCGCGAAACCGAGCAGGATGCGCGTCCTCGATGGCATCCACGTCGATTTGACGAGGTCGGACACGCTGCGTCATAATCCCCCCATGACTCTCAACGCGCGTTCTCTGTCCGCCCGGGAGGCGAACAGGACTGCCGGCATGATGATGCCCGGCCGCGTTGCGATGTGTTGTCGAATGTGCCGCTAACAGCGACCCTCGCTCGGACCACCCCGGTTTCTGAACACCGACGTCGTCCCTCGGCTGCCTGACGTCCGCGTCGATCACGCGTACCCCGGCACCGCACTCCGGCCCTCCGGCCTCTCCCTCCCGTCGAACCCCGCTCTCGTTGACGCCCGGGTTCACACACCCAAGGATTCTCTCCTCATGTCGATCTCCGCCGTTCTCGACCGCCCCTCCACCGCCGCCGCCCGTCCTGCCGCCCGCGACGCCGCTCCCCACGCGACCGCCGCGTCCGCCCCCGCGGCGCGCCCCGCCGCCCCCGCCACCACCGCCCCGCGGGGCTTCGCTCTCTACGTCGGCATCGACGAGGCGAAGGCCGCCGCCGCCGGCGTCAGCCTCGGTACGCTCGTCGAAGCCCTCCGCCGTACGCTCGGCGAGCTGGCCCCCGCCGCCGAGACCTACGCGACGGTCGCCCTCGCCCCGGTCGGGTCCGGCGGCCGCGACGTGGACGTTGTGCGTCTCGCCCTGCACGAGCCGTCGGCGATCGCACGCACCAAGGACGAGCCCGCCGAAGAGGACCGCGCGCCGGGAGGCGTCGTGGTCGACATCTCGCGCAAGCGCGTGCTCATCGACGGCGAGTCCGCTGCGTTCACGTTCAAGGAGTTCGAGCTGCTGCAGTACCTCGTGTTGCGCGAAGGCCGCACGATCGAGCGCACCGAGCTGGTGGCATCCCTCTGGGAGGGCTCGACCGACGAAGACGCCCCGGGCGAGCGCACCATCGACGTGCACGTGCGGCGCCTGCGCGCGAAGCTCGGCGTGTACGAGGACATCGTGCGTACCGTGCGCGGGGTCGGGTACCGCTTCGACCGCCATGCCGACGTGTCGATCCGCTACGGACACGGAACCCCCTCGCCCGACCGGTTCTGACGCCTCTTCCCGCTCTCGGGGGACCGGATGCCGCGATGTCGGCGCTCGGACGTAGGGTGTCGGCATGAGGTCGATCGGAGTCCGCGCGCATCACGCGCCGCGTGAATCGGCCGCCCCCGCGGGCGACCCGATCGAGTCGGAGTACCGCCCCGCCCGTCCGGTCGACATCGGCCGTGCCGTCGCGGCACAGCGTCACGGTGCGAACGACCCCACGTACTTCTCCTCCCAGCCACTCTCGGCCGGGGGCGTCGTCTGGCGGGTGAGTCGCACCCCCCTGGGGGTCGCCACCCTCGCCCTGCGCATGCGCGTCGGCGGTACGGTCAAGGCCGCGGCGTGGGGGCCGGGTGCCGAGTGGGCTCTCGACCAGCTGCCCGCGCTGTGCGGTCGCGACGACGATCCCGACGGTTTCGACGCGTCGCGGCATCCGTCCGTCGCCGAGTGGCATCGCCGGCACCCCGACCTCCGCATCGGCCGCACCGATCTCGTCTTCGATGCCCTGGTCAGCGCCATCATGGAGCAGAAGGTCACGAGCATGCAGGCCTTCTCCGCCTGGCGGAGCATCGTCACCTGGTACGGCGAGCGCGCTCCCGGTCCGACCCCTCGGCCGATGTTCGCTCCTCCCGACGTCGACGGCTGGCGCCTCGTCCCCTCGTGGGCCTGGCATCGCGCGGGTCTCGAGCCGCCGCAGTCGCGCACCATCGTCGAGACGTCACGCCGGGGAGCCTCCATCGTCCGCGCCGCCGAGGCGGCCGTCGACGGCGAGGCCCGCGATCGCGTCTTCATCAGCCTCCGCGGGGTGGGCATCTGGACGAGCGCCGAGACGCGGATCCGCGCCTTCGGCGATCCGGATGCCGTGAGCGTGGGTGACTACCACCTCTCCCATCAGGTGGGTTTCGCCCTCGCCGGGCATCGCACCGACGACGACGGCATGCTCGAGCTGCTCGAGCCGTTCGCCGGGCACCGTCAGCGCGTCATCCGTCTGATCTACGCCGGCTCAGCGCTCGAACCGCGCCGCGGCCCGCGCCTACACCCCGAGGATCACCGCGATCGGTGACCCCTAGGCTGAGCCCATGACGCAGACGGGAACGGGCTGGCCACGCGGACGGACGTACTGGATTCTCGGGAGCGTGCTCCTGCTCGGCCTGGGGGTGCTGTTCGGCCTGGTGTGGCAGAACGTGTGGCTCGGCATCGTCATCGCCGCCGCCGTGTCGGTCGGGTGGCTCCTCGCTTACGAGTCGAGCCGCGGCCGCAACGTCGGGGTGAACGACGAGGACAACGGCATCCAGCTCTAGGTCAGTGCTCGCCGGCGAGCGAGACGTAGAGCTCGCACTCGACGTCGTAGTAATCGCGCGTCCGGCCTGCCGGGCGCATCCCGATGCGTTCGGCCAGCGCTCCCGAGGCGGAGTTCGCCGGGTTGGTCACCGCGACGACGCGTTCGATTCCCTGCGCCCGAGCGAGGGAGAGCAGCGCGGATGCCGCTTCGGCGGCGTACCCGCGGCCCCACGCGTCGGGGTGGAAGTGCCAGCCGATCTCGATGTCGTCGTCGCGGCCCGCGGCGACGCCCGCCGACCAGGGGATGCGCTTGAGCAGAACCGACCCCAGCCGTTCCCCGCCGACGGTCGTGACGGCACGCACACCGAGGACCCCGTCGGCGAGTGCCTGCCAGCGGTCGAGGAGGGCGTCGACCTCGGCCGGCTCGATCATCACCTTCCCGTCGCCCAGGTATCGCCGCACCTCCGGCCGGCGGTACATGTCGAACAGGAATTCCCGGTCGTCGTCGGAACGCGTCCACTCGCGCAGCACGAGCCGCTCGCCGGCGAGGTGGGTGCGGCGCATCGGCACGTGGGGAATGCCGTCCTCGGCGAAGGGGGCCCCGGACACGACGAAGCCGAATCGCCCGTACCAAGGGGCGAGGTGCGCCTGAGCGTCGAGCAGGATCGGGATGCCGGGAGCCTCGGCATCCAGGAGATCGATCGCCGCTCGCATGAGGTCGGCGGCGATGCCGCGCCCTCGAGCCGCGGGGGCGGTGGCGACCCGGCCGATGCGCGTGTTCCCCGCCTCCCGGAGAACGCGGAGCGTGGCGAGGATCTCGTCGCCGTCGGCGGCCCAGAACAGCTCGGCGCCGGGCTCGATGTCGCGGCCGTCGATCTCGGGGTATGCGGCCTCTTGCTCGACCACGAACACGGCCACTCGCATCCAGAGGATGCGGTACAGCGTGAGCGGGGCGATGTCGGCGACAGCGGAACGATGCACGGTGACGACCATCCCTCGACCGTACAACGGCCCGCGATGCCGATCCGCGCTCTCGTGTGGACCGCTGTCGGAGGCGCGCGCTAGCCTGCGGCCATGTCTTTCCAGGCGTATCTCGACAACATCGAGACCAAGACGGGCCTCACCCCGCGGCAGTTCATCGCCCTCGCCGAAGAGCGCGGTTTCGGACCGGGCACGAAGGCGAGCCCGATCCTCGGGTGGTTGAAAGACGACTATGACCTCGGGCGCGGCCACGGCATGGCCCTCGTGCACGTGATCACGAAGGGGCCGCAGATCGGCGACACGCACGTCGGTCGCAGCGGGCCGCACGGAGACAAGAGCGACACCCTCTGGCTCGACGGCGCGGCGTCGAACCCGAACCCCTAGGCTCCCGGCGAGCGGGCGCGGAAGAACCCCGGCGCCGTCGGCATCCGGCACGAGACGCACGTGGTCGAGCGCGCCGAGACCATCCGCGTCGCGACCCCGCCGATGGGTCTGCCGCGGGCGACCGAGATCGTGCCCGTCGCCTCGCGACACGACCGAGCCCGGGCGCGCGTGGCCGACGGCCGCACGGGTGGTGCCACCGCGCCCGCCGGAGCGACAGACTGAGGGCATGGCCTCGATCCTCACCACCGCCGAAGAACTGCACGACGCCCTCGACGCCGGGGGCTTCGCCGACGGCGGTCCCGTCCGGGTGCTCGACGTGCGCTGGCGACTGGACCGCCCCGACGGGCGGCCCGACTACCGCGCCGGACACATCCCGGGCGCGCAGTACGTCGACCTCGACCACGACCTCGCCACCCACGGCGCACCGACCGAGGGCCGGCATCCGCTCCCCTCCATCGAGTCGTTCGAGCAGACCGTCCGTCGATGGGGAATCGACGAGGGCGACACCGTCGTCGTCTACGACGACCTGAAGAACATGTCGAGCGCCCGCGCCTGGTGGCTGCTGCGCGCGGCCGGAGTGGCGGACGTGCGCCTGCTCGACGGAGCGCTGACCGCGTGGACGGCGGCCGGTTTCGCGCTCGAGGAGGGGGATGCCGCGGCTCCCGCGCCCGGCTCGATCTCGCTGACCTACGGCGCGATGCCCACCCTCGCGCTCGACGAGGTGGCCGCGTTCGCCGACGACGGGCTGCTGCTCGACGCGCGGGCCGGGGAGCGCTATCGCGGCGAGGTCGAACCCATCGACCCGCGCGCGGGCCACGTGCCCGGAGCGGTGAGCGCCCCGACCACCGACAACGTCGGCGACGACGGACGCTTCCGCTCCCCCGACGAGCTGCGTTCGCGATTCCGGATGCTGGGGGCCGAAGACGGCATGAGCGTCGGTGTCTACTGCGGGTCGGGGGTGACGGCCGCGCACCAGGCGGTCGCCCTGACGCTCGCGGGCTTCGAGCCGCGGGTCTTCGCCGGCTCGTGGAGTCAGTGGTCGAACCACCCCGAACTGCCCGTGGCGACGGGGCCGGAGCCGCGCTGACGCCCGGTCCCTTCGACGAGCTCAGGGGCCTCGGCCTGACTCAGGGACTGTCCGCGGAGTCACGCCCAGAGGTCGCTGACGGGAATCTCTCGAGCGAGAACGTTCTGCGCCGCCCGGTGCCCCGAGAGCAGTGCACCGGGGACGGTGGCGGGGTCGTCGCCCCACGTCGCCTCTCCGGCGAGATGCAGCACCCCGTCGACCGGGGTGGCGAGATCGTCGTGGTCGGCACCGACCGAGCCGGGGAGCATATACGCGTACGACCCGCGTGAGAACGGATCGTCCTGCCAACGCGTGACGATCGCGCTCGTCGGATCGGGCACACCGTCTCCGTAGAGGCGGCGAAGCTGGACCATCGTCGACGAGATGATCCGCTCGTCGCTCCACCCGCGGGTGGCCACCGCGGCGGGGCCCGCGGCGAACGTGAGCAGCGCGGGCTCGTCGTGGAGCCGCCCGAGGTCGTACCAGGAGTGCCACCACTCCCCCTCGTCGCCGAGCTGACGGATGCCGTAGACCCCGGCATCCCAGAATCGCTCGGCGAAGCGCAGCACGACCTTCTCGAAGGCGTTCATCCGGAGCAGCCCGAGCGCCCGGCGATGCGGGTGCGGGAGAGGGGGCTCGATGACCAGACCGCCGGCGTGCAAAACGCCGACGGGGACCGTGAGCACGGCCTCCCGCGCCGCGAACGTCCCGCGATCCGTGTCGACCACGACGCCGGCGGCCGAACGCTCGACGCGCGAGACGATGTGACCGAGACGGACGTCGAGCCCCCCTGCGAGGTTCGTCGCGAGCTCGTCGTAGCCCCGCGGGAAGACGACCTCGTCGCCGTCGACGGTGTCATCGTCGAGGCCGTGCGCACCGAGCTCAGCCATGCCGATGCCGTACTGCTCCTGAGCGCGGCGATCGTTGTACTCCCGCACCCGCTCTTTCCGCTCGGCATCCCAGTCCTGGAGAGCAAGAGCGCGCTCGACGACGTCCGCGTAGGTCGCGTCCGACTCGGCATCGGCGATGACCCGGGTAAGCGTCGCGTTGAGCGCGCGGATGTCGGCGGCGTAGCCCGCCACCGCTGCGGGATCGAGGCGCCGACCCCGAGCGTCGAAGTACGCCAACGGGCGGGAGTCGGGCTGATAGCCGCCGACGGTGAACTCGACCATCGGCATGCCGAAGGCCCGCGCTGCGTCCGCGACGGGACTGTCGGTGATGCCGTGGATCCACGATGCGCCGCGATCCGTGATGTGGCCGCCGGAGCGGTCGGTGAAGACGCGCCCACCCACCCGGTCCCGTGCCTCGAGCACGACGACCCGGCGCCCGCCCCGCGCGATCAGACGGGCGGCGGCGAGTCCCGAGATCCCCGCCCCGACGACGAGGGTGTCGACGGTTTCCATGGGTCCTCCCGCGTGCTCGATGTTCCCGCGACGCTACTGCGGGCGGCGAGACCTCGGCATCCGCCACTCCGGCGCGCGAGCGACGGCGGGCTGGACGCGGTGTACACACCGCACGGCTCAGGCGACCGGCGCCTCTTCGTCGCGGCGCTCGGGAACCGTGCCCGTGCGGCCGTAGCGCAGCCAGAAGAACAGGTAGCAGAGCCCCACGAACGGGATGCCGAAGTACAGGGCGGCGACCTGGTTCGGGTCGAACGCGATCGCCACGATCGACGCGGTCAGCAGCACGAAGGCGAGGATCGGCACGAGCGGGTACATGGGCGTGCGGTACGCGAGGGTCGAGAGGTCTCCCCCCTCTCGCAAGAACCGGCGCCGGTGGAAGAACTGCGCCGCGACGATGGCCATCCACACCGCCACCGCCGCGAAGCCGGCGATCGACACGAGCACGATGTACACCGTCTCGGCGGCGACGACGCTCGTGATGAGGGACACGAGGCCGATCGCGAGGCTCACCAGCAGCGCCACCATCGGAATGCCGCGGCGCGTGAGCTTCGTGAAGGCGCGCGGCGCGTACCCCTCTTCGGCGAGGGAGAAGAGCATGCGCGCGCAGGAGTACAGCCCGCTGTTGCCGACCGAGAGCAGGGCGGTGATGACGACGAAGTTCATGATGTCGGCGGCGTACGGCACCCCGACGATGTCGAAGACCTCGACGAAGGGGCTTTCGCTGACGCCGGCCTTGTCGTACGGCAGAAGCGCGGCGATCACGACGATCGAGCCGACGAAGAGCACGAGAAGGCGCAGCACCGTCGAGCGCAGCGCGCGGGGGATGTTGCGGGCGGGGTCCTTCGTCTCACCGGCGGCGACACCGACGATCTCCGCGCCGCTGAAGGCGTAGAACACGGCGAGTGAGGTGATGAGCACTCCGCCGAGACCCGCGGGCAGAAGCCCCTCGGGCGTGACGAAGTTGCTCAGCAGGACGGCCTCGTGCGGCTCGGACGAGAGTGGGGTGAAGCCGAAGATGGCCATGCCGCCCAGCACGATGAGGGCGACGATCGCGAGCACCTTGATGAGGGCGAACCAGAACTCGGTCTCTCCGAACACGCGCGCCGAGATGGCGTTCAGGGTGAAAAGGACCGCGGCGAAGACCACGCACCACACCCATACGTCGACGTTCGGGAACCACCTCTGCATGAGGATTCCGGATGCCGTGAACTCCGACCCGAGCGCCACGACCCAGCACAGCCAGTACAGCCACGCCGCGGCGAAGCCGGTCGCCGGCCCCATGGTGCGCGCGGCGTAGATGTGGATCGAACCCGAGACGGGGTACGTCACCGCGAGCTCGCCGAGGCACACCATCACGAGCCACACGACGAAGGCCCCGAGCAGATACGCGAGCACGGCTCCGAGCGGACCCGCCTGGGCGATCGTGTAACCCGAGCTCAGGAAGAGACCCGACCCGATGACGCCGCCGAGGGCGATCATGACGAGGTGGCGCGCGTCCATCGCGCGTCGGAGCTGCCTCTTCGGCTCACCCGACTCGGCGCGCTCGACGGCGGGGCCCGAGGGTCGGTTCATGGGGGTTCTCGCATTCGTCCTCGAGGGTCGCGCGTTCGGCCGACCGCACGTCAGAGTAGTTGATGACCGCTGGCTACGCTGAATGGAGCGCACCGAGTCCGGCCGGTGCCGGAGGAAGGACGGCGAGATGACCGAGCGCCCCGACCGCACCGACAGCGACACGCTCGCCGAGGCGAGCCTCGCCGTCCACGGCGGCAAGCAGCTCGACAGCACGCGCGCCCTGCGTACGCCGCTGGTCATGTCGAACTCGTACGAGCTTCCCGAAGACCCGAGCGAGATCAGCTGGTCGGCCACCGCGCCCGGGCTCTACACCCGCAACACCGGCGTCAACCAGCTCGCCCTCGAGCGCAAGCTCGCCGCCCTCGAGGGCGGAGAAGAGGCCGTCGCCCTCGCCTCCGGGGTCGCGGCCCTCCACGCCGTGTTCTTCACGCACGTGAGCGCGGGCGACCACGTCGTGGTGAGCGACGTCGTCTACGAGGCCACTTGGCGACTCTGGAGCGAGCTGCTCCCCCGCCGCTACGGCATCCACGCCGCCTTCGTCGACATCTCGGATCCGGATGCCGTCCGCGCGGCGATGCGCCCCGAGACGACGCTCGTGTGCGTCGAGGCGATCGCGAACCCGACCACAAAGGTCACGGACGTCGCCGCGATCGCGGACATCGCGCACGCGGCCGGAGCGCTGCTGATGGTGGACTCGACCTTCACCCCGCCTCCGTTCTACCGCCCTCTCGCCGACGGCGCCGATCTGGTCGTGCACTCGCTGACGAAGTACATCAACGGTCACGGCGATGCGATGGGCGGGGCGGTGATCGGGCGGTCGGAGCTGATCGAGCCGATCAAGGCCGACGCGATGGTCGACGTCGGCGGCGTCATCTCGCCCTTCAACGCCTGGATGATCGAACGCGGATCCGTGACGCTCCCCCTGCGCCTGCGCCAGCACCTGTCATCGGCGGAGCGGATCGCCGCGTTCCTCGAGGCGGACCCCCGGGTCGCGTTCGTCGCCTATCCGGGCCTGCCATCTCACCCGGGCCATGAGATCGCGCGGCGCCAATTCGGCGGGCGCGGATACGGCGGCATGATGGCGTTCGCCGTCGACGGCGGACCCGACGCGCAGAACCGCTTGGTCAGTCAGCTCCGCCTCGTCACCTCGGGGTTCTCTCTCGGTCACGACGACAGCCTGATCGTGCACACCGCCGCGGGCGGGCCGCGGACGGTGACCTATCCGGAGGAGTTCCGGCGCTACGGGCACCTGCGGTTGTCCGTGGGTCTGGAGGACCCCGACGACCTGATCGCCGACCTCGCGGCGGCGCTGGACGCGTCGGGCGTCTGAGCTCGTCCTACGACTCGGGGAACAGTTCGCGGATCGTCGTGATGACGCCGTGGTCGAGATTCGAGGGAGCGTGGTAGCGCGCGCGAGCGACGACCTCGGGGTGGGCCTCGCGCATCGCGTAAGACCAATCGGCGGCATCCAACATCTCGAGGTCGTTGAGGTAGTCCCCGAAGGCGGCCGTCTGCGCGGGCCCGACGTCGAGCGCCTCTTGCAGTCGTGTGAGGGCCGCGCCCTTGTCGACGTGGAGGTTCATGATGTCGACCCAGTGACGCCCCGACACCACGACGCGGTGGGTTTCGGCGATCTCGTCGAGCGCACGACCGACGCTGTGCTCGGCGACGGCGAAGTCGTAAATCGCGATCTTCAGGACGTCGTCGTCGACCTCGAGGATGTCGTCGACCGCCTCGAGGGCCGCGTAGTACGTGTCGGCTTCGGCACGGAAGGCGTCGTCGGTGCGTTCGATGTAGGCCGAGTGCTTTCCGCACAGCACGACCCCCAGGTCGTATCCCCGCTCGCCGAGATCGCGGAGGTGGCGGACGACCCGCTCGACGACCTCGCGGTCGATCGCATCGGACGACACCTCGACGCCCGCGCGGACGACGTACGCGCCGTTCTCGGCGATGAAGGTCATCTCGCCGGCGGCCTCGCCGAACGACCGCTGCAGCGTGGCGAGCTGCCGGCCCGAGGCGGGGACGAAGGCCACCCCGCGCTCCGCCAGCCGGGGCAGAAGGCTCCAGAGCGGGTCGGGGATGTTGCCCTCGCCGTCGAGGAGGGTGCCGTCCATGTCGACGGCGATGAGGCGGATGTCGTGGGGCACGTCCCCATCCTCCCAGGCGGGCGGGGTCTCTCGAATCGGTGGGCCGCCGGGTGACCGCTGAAATGACTGATTGACTCGGCACATGGACCTCAAACCCTGTCGTCCCCGCGACGTCGGAGCGCTGACGGCGTTCCTCGAGGGGGTCGATCTCACCCTGAGCGGCCTCGACGCCCCGGGAGTGCGGTTGTGGATCGAACGCGATCCGGCGGGCGCGGTGACCGGCAGCACCGGGTACGAGCTGAGCGGCGACGGGCGACACGCTCTCATCCGCAGCGTGGCGGTCCGTCCCGAGACGCGCTCGCGGGGCCTCGGCGGCGCTCTGGCTCGCTTCGCTCTTGCGCGCGCAGCCGACGAAGGCGCCTCGCGCGCGTGGTTGTTCAGCCGCCGCTCGGGTCCGTTCTGGCAGGGCCTGGGGTTCACCCCCGCCGATCGGAACGAGCTGGCCGCTGTCCTCTCGGGCACTCACCAGGTGCGGTTGTTCCGACGAACGGGACAGCTCTCGCGCGAAATCGCGTGGACGCGCGCGCTGATACGCGAGGACGCGGACGAGCACGCAGCCCCCGTCTGACTCGGCCGCGGGTGGAGGCCCCGGGTTCGCGAGACGCTCAGAACGGGGACGCCTCGTCGTCGGGCGGCGACGGGTGATCGGGCAGCAAGCGCACGGCGGGAGCGTAGGGCAGCGGCTCGTCCGCATAGACACGACCGGACGGAGACGTCCATTCCAGGATGCCGCCGGCTCTCTGCCTCACCTTCCACCGCGTGAACTGTTTCTGCGAGGGGTTGCCGCTGGCACAGGTGGGCGAGGTTGTCGACGCGAGTCGTTCCGCCCAAAGCCCAATCGATCGTGTGATCGACCTCGCACCGGACGGCGGGGACAGCACACCCGGGCCACCGGCAACGCCGGTCGCGGGCGCGGAGGTGCCGGTCGATGGCGGAGGACCGCTGATACGTGTCGGTGAACAACACGGCCCCCGTCACGGGGTGGGTGACCACGCGATCCCAGGCGACGGTCGTGGATTCCGCGATGCCACGAGCGGTCTCGGCGTCGATGGGACCGTGCCCGACGAGTTCCGCAGGGTCGAGGTTCTCGTCGCCGGGCCGCAGCATGGTGAGGGCGGGCACGACGACCTGCACGCGAGCACGGATCGCCCCGAGCACGCCGGGACCGTCACCGGAGCGGGTCGGATCGGCGACGGGAGCCGCCGCCAGAAGAAGGTCGGCCAGGATGTCGGCGCGCAACTGGTCGGTCGTGCGTTCGTCGACGGCGGAAGCCGTTGCTCCCTGACCCTGAACAGGTTCGGCGGTCGTGCGGTCCACCTGCCGGTCCGGGCCGCCGACCGTCCGCGGGTCGATCACCGCGCGGCTCTGAAGCGTCAGCCGGTCGTAGATGCCCACCGCGAGCACCGTGGGAAGAGTCGCGATGAGGTCGGACATGCCGTCCACGCCCGGCACGACCCGGACGCACCGCGTCTCGCGGCCCCGCTGGTGCCTCTCGGTGAGCGTCGTCGGGTTCAGCTTCTCGGCGAGCGCGGCCAACCGCGAACGCAGCCGCCCCGGGCTGAGCTGGGCGGCCAACCCGGCGGCGAGGGTGCCGAACTCCGGACGCCGATCCTCGGGCAGGACGGCCCCGGCATCCAGCACGATCCGCACGTGGGCTCGGGTGAGCGCGCCTGCCTCCCAGGCGTCGACGACGGCGGGGTAGTCGTCGACGAGTTGCAGTGCCCGACCGATGTGCGTCTGCACGGTGCGGTCGGAGAGGTGCGCCACCGCAGCCACCTCGGACGCGATCTCTCGCATCGCCATGTCGGACGCGCGCACGGACGCCCTGTGCTCTGCGGCGCGCGTCAGGCCGTACTGGCCGAGAGCCGCGTAGGCCCGCGTGCGCCGGGCTTCGGCCGCGGCGAACGCGGCATCGGCGGCGAGGGCCTCGGCCACCAGAGCCTCGCGCACGCTCGACCCCGCGGAGTCAGCGGGAGAGGGCGTCGGCGAGAACATGTGTGCATGCTAGCGGCGACCTCCGACATTCACGGGTCGTCGGGCGGGCCGCGGGGGAGAGATCGCGAAACGCAGAACTTGGGGAGAAGCCCCCGTCGCCACCCGGAACCTATGAAAGAGAAAAGAACGCCCCGATCCCTCTTCCACTCCGTTATCTCACCGTTATAGAGTGCATGCACGGTAGTTGTTTTGCTGTGGCGGCTACCGACATGTGATTGCAGGACACTCTGGTGCAGGAAAGGGCCGGTCGGGATTTCCCGACCGGCCCTTCGTCCGTTTCGGAATGCGAGATCGCGGCGACGCGGGAGGATGAGACGGTGAAAGACGAAGAGTTGACCGAACCCGACGGGCGCATCGTACTCGTGAGGCACGGCGAGACCGAATGGAGTCGGACCGGTAAGCACACCGGGCTAACCGACATCCCCCTGACCGAGACCGGTGCGTACAAGGCCGAGCTCGCCGGGACTCTTCTCGCCACGCGTCGATACGACCTCGTGCTTACCAGCCCCCTTCAGCGGGCGGTCGAAACCGCCGAGCGCGCGGGCTACGGCGACGCGGAGCACGAGCCGCGCCTGGTCGAGTGGGACTACGGCGCCTACGAGGGCCTGACGACCCCCGAGATCATCGAGCAACTCGGCCGCCCGTGGACGATCTGGCAGGCCGGAGCCCCCGCGGGGGCCACCCCCGGAGAGACCGTGGAGCAGGTCACCGAGCGCGCACAGTCCCTGCTCGCCGAGCTCCGGCCCCGCGTGCGCGCCGGTCAGCAGGTTCTGCTCTTCTCGCACTCCCACTTCCTCCGCGCTCTCGCGGGCACCTGGCTCGGTCTTACGGCGGCCGGCGGGCGATACTTCGTCCTGGGCACTTCGGCCGTCAGCGAGCTCGGCTTCGAGCACGGCTCCGAGGTCATCACGCAGTGGAATCACGTGCGCGGACGCTGAGCCGCCCCATCCCTCGCGCATCGAGCGGCGACGTGATGCGGAATCAGTGCGGAAGAGGCACGAACTCCGGCGCGGCGGCTCGCTGCACCTCGTCCTCGGCGTCGACGAATCCGAACGAGCGCAGCAGGGGCACCCAGAGCGATGTGAGGCGCGACTCCAGGGCGGCGTCGTCGACGCCCCCGGTCTCATAGACGCCGAAGGTCGCCCCCAGAAGCAGCTCGGGGGCGAACGAGGGGACCTCGGCGAGCCCGTGCGCGCGGGCGGCGGCGTCGAGTTCGGCGGCGATGATGCCGTACCAATCGAATCCGTCGGGCACATCGACCCCCTGTTTGCGCAGTTCGTGGAGGAGCCGCGTGGCGCCGGCCGCGACCGGGCACGAACGGGCGTCCAACGACGCCGCCAACAGGAGCGCAGCGAGACGCTCGAGCCCGTGGGGCTGCGGCAATCCCCCCTCGATCTCGCGCCACCGCGCCTGCTGCGACTCGATCACCGCGACGGCCAGCGCCGTCTTGGAGGCGAACTGGTGGTACCCGATGGCCGACTTGGGGCGGCCCATCGCCTCGGCCACGCGCGCGAACGACGCGCCCTCGTAGCCGCGAATCGCGAACTGCTCGCCGGCCGCCTCTATGATCGCGCGCCGCGCCTCGGCCATTCCCTGCTGACGTCGGTTCACCTGCCCCACCCCTCATTCGCACCGGCGAGGCGGCGAGGTCGCCACCCCCGTGTGCCCACCAGACGATCGTAGGGCGATGCTCGCGCCTTCGAGCGCGGAGAACAACCCTCCGGAGGGGGGCCGGACCTTCCTGCAGTGACGCGAAGACCTTCGGAAAATCGATCACGAAAATATAACGGCGAGCTCTTCCCCTCCGTTACCTCACCGTTATAGAGTGCTCGCACGGTAGTTGTTTTGCTGTGGCAGCTACCGACATGTGATTGCAGGACACTCTTGGTGCAGGGACAAGGGCCGGTCGGAAGCCTCTCCGACCGGCCCTTACTCTTGTCCCGCAGGCGGGCTGAACGAACCCCCGACGGCCCTACGCTGAACCTATGACCGATCGCCGTCTCGCCGTGCAGGCCTGGGAGAGCCTCTTCCGTGCCCAGCACGAGGTCTTCGAAGACATCCGGTCGGATTTCGACAGCACCGAGCTGACCCAGGCGGAGTACGACGTGCTCCTCACCGTCACGCGCGCCCCGCGCATGACGGCACGCCTGCGCGACGTCACGGGCAACATGCTCATCAGCCAGCCCAGCGTGTCGCGCCTGGTCGAGCGCATGGTGTCACGGGGGCTGCTGACCAAATGCGCCGACCCCGAAGACGGCCGCGGCTCTCTCGTCACGGCCACCGAGAACGGCGCCGTGACGTTCCGCCGTATCGCCGCCGCGCACGGCCGGTCGATCGCCGAGCGCATGGCCCGACTCGACGACGACGAACTCGCTCAGCTGCACTCCCTCACCGCGAAGCTGCGCGCGCAGGACTGATCGTCGGGTGCCCCTCAGCACTCGATGACGTTCACCGCGAGACCGCCCTCGCTGGTCTCCTTGTACTTCGTCGACATGTCGATCCCCGTCTGACGCATCGTCTCGACGACGGCGTCCAGCGACACGTAGTGGGACCCGTCGCCGCGCAGAGCGAGCCGGGCCGCCGTCACCGCGGTCGATGCCGCGATCGCGTTCCGCTCGATGCAGGGGATCTGCACGAGCCCACCGACCGGGTCGCACGTGAGACCGAGGTGGTGTTCCATGGCGATCTCGGCGGCGTTCTCGATCTGCCGATTGGTTCCGCCCATCACCGCGGTCAGACCACCGGCCGCCATCGCGCACGCGGACCCGACCTCTGCCTGGCAGCCGCCCTCGGCGCCCGAGATCGACGCATTCGCCTTGAAGAGCGAGCCGAGAGCCGTCGCGGTGAGGAGGAATCGGCGGATGCCGCGTCGACGGTTCGCCTCGGCCACGTCGCCGTCGTCCCACTCCGCGACCTCGCCGCGCGTCACCGCGTGACCGTCGTAGCCGAGCAGGGCGCTTCCGACGAGCTCGCCGTAGGGCGTGACGGCGTTGCCGGCCCCGAGACCCGAGTCAGCCAGAAAGCGCCACCAGTACATGGCGACGGCGGGGAGGATCCCCGCGGCACCGTTGGTGGGGGCGGTGACGACACGGCCACCGGCGGCGTTCTCCTCGTTGACGGCCAGCGCGAAAGCCCCGAGCCACTCCCCCGGGAGCTCGCGGTGCCCCTCGGCCTCGATGGCATCCAACTGCCCGCGGATGACCGCGGCGCGTCTCTTCACCTTCAGGATGCCGGGCAGCACGCCGTCGTTCTCGAGTCCGGCGTTCACGCACGCGGCCATGGCATCCCAGATGCGGTCCAAGCCAGCCGCGATCTCTTCGTCGGAACGCAGGGCCGCCTCGTTCAGCCGTGCGGCCTCCGCGATCGTGATGCCGCGCTCGTCGCACAGCTCGATCAGGGTCGCCGCGTCACCGAAGTCGAGCGGAACCGGCGCCGCCGCCACGCGAGCCAGCTCTCCTTCTCGCCGGATGAATCCCCCACCGATCGAATAGAACGTGTCCTCCGCGATCACGGACCCCTCGCCGTCGCGCGCGACGAGCGTCATCGCGTTCGGGTGGCCGGGCAGGCGCGTGCGCGGCTCGAACGCGATGTCGGCCTTTGCGAAGGGAATCTCGTGCCGGCCGGCGAGCGCCAGATTCCGTCCCTCGGGCCAGTCGGACCACGCCCGCCGCACGGCATCCGGGTCCACCGTCTCGGGGTCGAGGCCCTGCAGGCCCGCCACGACCGCGTCGGGGGTGCCGTGGCCGATGCCGGTCGCTCCGAGGGAGCCGTAGAGGGCGCAGGAGACGGATGCCACCAGCTCGAGGACACCGTCGTCCTCGAGTCGCGCGACGAACTGGAGGGCGGCCTTCATGGGGCCGACGGTGTGGGAGCTCGAGGGTCCGATCCCGACGGAGAACAGCTCGAACGCGGAGGTGTATGCGCTCATCCCGCCAGCGTACGTCCCCACCCCGAGTCGACACCCTCCCGTCACCGACGCGCCACGCCCGGGATGCACGCCGTTCCGAGCCGATTAGACGTCTCCCATCGTCCCGGCTATGCTGGACCACGGCCTGCGCGCCGTTTCGCGCGGAGGCCCTGCGCCCGTAGCTCAATGGATAGAGCATCTGACTACGGATCAGAAGGTTAGGGGTTCGAGTCCCTTCGGGCGCACACTGTGTTGAGACAGTAAGAAAAAGCTCCGGCGTGAGGAAACTCCGCCGGGGCTTTTTCTCTGCCCGGATGCCGGTGGGAGAGCACGGCGAGCTGACAGCCGAGTCGTCGAATGGGCGCGCTGGCCGACCGCCTATCCGTAGGCGATGGGGTTGCTGCATCTTCTTGAGCGGGTGGGCGCGCGGGCGTATGGTTCCGGCGTGGGAATTGGGGCTGATTTTAACGCTTTGGCGGGCGAGGCAAACCGGATAGACGCTGTCGCGGACAGCCTCGATGACCGAATAAATATGGCGAGAACGCGCGTCACCGATCTCCTCGAAACCGGATGGACCGGGGAGAGCAGCGGCTCATTCCGCGCCGCGTTCGAGCAGTGGGAAGCGCACGGACGCCGCAACGTTGCAACGCTGCGTCGTCTCGTCGAGGGCTTACGCGGCGCGTTGGCCGACATGGTTTCACACGAAGAAGCCGTCACGGAAGAGAACCTGTCTCTGAGCGCCAGGCTCCCCGTCATCGACGTTGCCGCTCGGTTGGGAGAGCACCGATGACGCACTCCATGAGGATCGACCTCGTTGACCAAGTCACCGGGGATCTCGAGCGCATCACTTCTGAGCTCACCGAGGCGCTGGAAGATGCGGACGCTGCGTCGAAGAGGTTGCACGGAGCGTGGGAGGGTGACGCCTCGGAAGCGCACAACGCGGCTCACGCGGACTGGAGCGGTGAAGCGCGGGTGATGACCGAGTCCCTCCGAGAGATGCGCTCGGTCCTGCGCGGCGCCCGCGCGAACTACAGTTCGGCCGCGGCCGCGAACTCGAAGATGTGGGGATGAGGCCGTGTACATCTGCGTGGACCCCAGCGCCTACTCCGCAGCGTCGCAGATTTTCGGGGAGTACCTCGCTGATGAGGTGAAGCGAATCAACACCGCCTTGCAGACGGCCCTCGCTGACTCGGCACGCATGGCGGGACACGACCCGGCGGGTGCGCAGTGGGCGGTGGACTACGACCGTGCGGCAGGAGAAGCAGCACAGATCATCGCCGACCTCCACGGGGCGACGCTCACGGTAGGTGCGCTTCTTCAAGCCTCCGGGTTCAACCACGCGCGCGCGGAGGGCTACTCGGATCTGACCGGTGGAGAACTTCCACCGGAGACCCTCTCATACAGTGCGGGCTTCGCTACGCCGTGCATTTACGTGCCCAGCGCGGCCGGAGGAGGTATTCCTGACCCGCCTAAGGGATGGGAACTCGTGGCCACTGTGGGCGGTCTCATGTGGCCTGATGGCGATCCTGACAAACTGCGTCGAATCTCGACTGCGTGGAGCGACGCGGCCAATGGGCTGGAGCAATGCTGGCCGCTGGTGAGCCAGGGCATCGCTGCACTCGACGCGCAGGAATCCCCGGAGATCGAGCAAGCCCGAGGGGTGTGCCGCTCAATCGGGGAAGCTGCAACGCAGATTGCGGAGCAGTGCAGAGCGATCAGCGCGGCCGCAGCAGACCAAGCCAGCCATATCGAGCAGGCTCGCGATGAAATCCGTGGAGAGATTGCCGCGTTTCTTGCGCTGACCGTCGCCATCGAAGCGACTGCTATCGCAGCCGGCGTATTCACCGCCGGTATTGGGACGGCGGGGATGCAGGTGGTGGAGGGCGCGGAGGCCGCGAACGCCGCGACACGCATCACGCTCGTTCTTGCACGCTTCCTGGAGGCAGCGTCCATCACGGGTCGAGCGATGAGTGCGAAGACGCTTGATGGCGTCGGAGACGGGTTGAAGATCATCCTGAAGCGAACGCCGACCATCGCGGAAGCAACGCCCGTCGCGGGCGCGCTGAAAGCGATGGACCTGCTCGCCAGCAAACTAGCCGATAGCCCCTGGCTTTATCCACCGTCACCGCGGGGCTTCGCAATCGAAACCAGATTGGGCGGGAACCTCCCGCCGAGCTTCCCGACCATTGACAAGTGGGACTTCGTCACCGGCACGGCCACGTCCATCAAGAGCGTGGACCTGACTGCAGCTTCGTATCAGAGCGCGAGTCGACTCACCTCTCTAATGCAGAAATACATCGACAAAGCGGCCAAGTTCGACGGAGCGAACTGGGGCGGTGTGAGGATAGAGCCCGTGGAAATCATCACGCGACAGCTCGAAGTCAGCATCCCCCGCGGAGCAACGGCAGCCCAAGAAACCGTCCTGTCGGAGATGGCGGAGTACGCGCGGTCGCGCGGAGTGAAACTCATCGTGGGAGTGACCCGATGACGCGGGCATCGGTGTCGGTGCACGTGCAGCCGGACGGTCGCGTGTTCATCACTGTCTACTCACGCAACGCAGACGGATTTTGGTTGATGAATGGCCTGCCGCGGGTGCTCCCCACAATGCAGGAGACAGCAACGCTAGGTTCGGCCGTGCTGGACGCCCTGGAAGCCTCCCCTCGGACCATCCTCCCGTCCCGCGACCTCCGCATGGACCCACCAGACCGCGAGTTTCTCGCGTGGCTCGGGGTGCCGACATATGCGAAATACGCGAAGCGCGTGCGCAGCGTCGGCATTTACGCATTCATCGGCGAGGGCGAGGACCGTATCCTCGTCACACCAGAGGCGAACGGTGGCGCGAGGTCCGGATTCACGCCCATCACAGACCAACGAATCACGCTCACTGATTTCGACCCGGTCACGGTCGGTCGAGCTGTTCAGGAAGCCGCGACGCTCGCGACTACCTGAGTCGCGTTGACGCTGTCCGTACGGTGGGAGGACAGCCAGTCCGCGTCAACAGTCGGGCTCGCACGACGGTTTCGATGTGCATCATCAAGCGGCGTACGTCGCGACCTGAATTGGTGGCGACCTTGCCTGAGTCGAGGTTTCGGCGACAGCTGTACTCGCAGCATGCCGAAGAGTCATTGACATCGCGTCACCGTAACGTGTGCCTGTGACCTCACCTGTCGTCGTGGACGGCCGTCTCACTCGCGAGAAGCTCCTCTAACTTCTGGACCTAGCGGCCGAGTATCCCGCGCTCGATTACAAGCGTGAGCTGAATCTGGATGACCCGCACCACAAGTACGGGCTGCTCAAAGACCTCATCGCAATGTCGAACACCGGGCAAGGTGGCTACGTGGTGGTCGGCGCGAACGAGCACGGTGAACCGGCCACCGGGTTTGCGCCCGTCCGCGCAGAACGATTCGACAGCGCAGACCTCGGCCAGATGCTTGCGCGCCACGTGGTTACCGCTCCCGTGGTGAGTTCTCAGGTGCACGTTGTCGACGACTGGACCTTTGTCCTCATTCACGTTGCCCCGCCCGCGAACCGGCTCCCCATCCTCATCAGCAGGACTGCCGAGTACCCACTCGACGGCGGCAAACGCATGAAGGTCGTGCTCCAGGAAGGCGTGCTTTACCTGCGAGAAGGCTCACGCGCCGTTGCCGCGGACGATTCGCACTGGCCGACGGTTCTGGAGGGCTACCGACGAGCAGTCATTGCTGATGCGCGCGAAGACCTCGACATCCTCATCCGGCAGGTCGTTAGCAGCATGGGTGACACCACGGGCGGAGTCCGCCTGTCGCCCCTCGCGCTGGCGATGGAAGAGGAAACTTTCGCGGACGCGGTTGAGCCTCACTTCGACACCCCGGAGGGGCAACGCAGGCTGAAGAAATTCATCCGCGCTTCCCGTTCCGAAGCAAGTGCCACCAACCCTGAGGAGTCTGCTCGAACGAACGCGCTTACCAAGCTCGCCATCGTCGCGGTGCAAGCGCTCTCGGCGGAGGCACCCGAACTGCTCAACGAGGTCATCGAAGTTCTGCACGAGAACTACGAGGAGGCTCTCAACGGCGCCGTCCCGGTCCGAGTGTCCAGTGCCCACTACTGGCTCGACGTGTCCCTCCACGTTTTCACTATCGGGGCAACCGCGGTTCGGGAACGTGCATGGTGGGCCATCGCGCTGCTGACGAACCGGACGGCAGGCTCGTGCTACGCGGTGTGGCTTCGTCACGCGCTCGTGATGGCCTCACGAGCTGGTTTGCTATCGGGTGGTTCCCAAGAGGCCGCACTCATGCTGATTCGCGCCCGTGACCTCGCCTCAAAGCACCCGGCGCTCCGGCCCGACCTCCCCGAAGCGGCGGAGCTTGAATCGGACGCGGACATTCTCACACATGACAAACTCCTCACTTCGCTCTGCCAGTGGGACTTCATTTGGTGCGTAGTGGCTCGCGTTACGCATGACGGTGAATTTCGTGATCGGCAGCTATTTTTCCCGAGCTGCGCGGCGCTCTATCAGGACCGCACTCAGCCCGTTATCAATCAGCTCGCGACCTCGGAGGAGACGCGGTCAGCGTTGGTCCGCTCGGTGAACGTATCGGCGTGGGCTGGCGCATTCCGGGACGTTCTCGACCTCGCCGAAAGCCAGAGCCACCACTACCGCGGCTGGTGGGATGGCGCGGATTACGACGACCGTGTCCAGCAGTTCATCGAAGCAAACGCCGGCTGACCGATAGCGTACTGGCGTGACTCGGACTCCCAAACCTGGGGGCTTCTACTTCGTCTCTGCCATCGTTGTTGGTCTACTCGGCACCTACATTGCTGGCGCTGCGCCGCGAGGGGTGGAACTCATCGTGGGAGTGGCCCGATGACGCGGGCGTCGGTGTCGGTGCACGTGCAGCCGGACAGTCGCGCGTTTGTCACTGTTTACTCACGCAATGCAGACGGATTCTGGTTGATGAATGGCCTGCCGCGGGTGCTCGCCACAAACGGTGGCGCGAGGTCCGGCTTCACCCCCATGACTGACAAACGAGTCACGCTCACTGAGTTCGACCCGGTCACAGACGGCGGCGCCGTGCAGCATGCGCTCACCCTTGCGACTCTGAGTCAAACTGACGCTGACAGTGCGCGACGCACTCAAACTCCCCAATCTGGTGGCGACGGAGGATCTCTCCACACTGGGCGGGTTTCAGCTTCGTTCAGAATGCGGTGGCCTCTGCGGCAACCGGCTCGGGAACACGCGGCTCACACGATGGCGGCGGGTCAGCGCGCGGCGGACTTCTTCTTCTTGCCGCTCTTGCCCGCGTCCGGTGCGTCGCTCGGCGCCTCCGCTTCGTCGGCGGCGGCCCGTTCCTTCGCCCGACGCTTCGCCTGCGAGGCGAGGCGGGCCAGGTCGACCATGCGCAGGGCGTCCATCCGCGCCTTGCGCATCTGGGCGTACTCGGGATCGGCATCCGCCGTCATGCCCTCGACGTCGAGTCGCTGGCTGAGGTTCGCCTCGACATCGCCCCACGCGGCGATCCGCGCATCGCCGACCAACACCTTGACTCGCTCGGGATCGTCGGCGAGCGCGCGCAATTCCTTCGCGACGCCGCGGGACTGCTTCGCGCGACGGCGGAGGTTGCGCGTGTCGCGGTCGCGGTAGTCGTGGGTGCCGGACGAATCGGAGAACCGCCCCCACGCGCGCTTGCGCTGGTGGGTCACGCGTTCGGCGGCTTGGTCCTGTTCGTCGGCGAGGGAGCGCAGCGTCTCGCGCGCCAGTTCGGCGAAGACCTCGCCGTCGAACTGGCCGCCGCGGGCGATCGTGTCGACGAGGATGCGGTTGCGCACGGCGAGCCGCGCCGCGGCTGTCGCAATCGACAGCCCCTCGGCGATGGCCTCTTTCGTGCGCCCCACGTGACCTCCCCGTCCAGGCTATCGCCCGGGGAGCGTCAATCGCTCAGGACAGCTTCGCGACGATCGCGTCGATACGGCGCGAGCGGGTGTCGGCCGCCTTCGCCGCGTCGACATTGGTCACGTGCGCCTTGCGCGCGCTCGGCGAGAGCGCGTCGAAGGCATCGCGCGCACCGGCCGCGGCGAGGGCTGTGGAGAGGTCATCGGGCACCTCGACCGTGCGGGGCTCGGTGTCGAGGGTGAGGTCGACGGATATGGCATCCCCTCCGGACAAACCGGTGCTCGCCCGTTTGTCGGACGAGAAGGGGATCAGCGACTTGCCGCCCATCGAACCGATCGTGCTGCGGTAGGTGAAGCCGTTCACCTCGACGACCACCGCGGCGCGCTTTCCGCCGCCGAGGGCGTCGAGCACCTCGGCGGGAACCTCGATCCCGGTGTTGTTGCCCATCTGCGACAGGGTCGTTTCGAAACGCATGGCGAGAGTGTGGCAGATGCGGAGCTACGTGAACAGCACGAAAAATGCAATCCCCTCGGTCCGGTCGACGCCGATCCCTATGGTCGAATCTGTTGCGGAGGGCCTCGGAGAGTACTCGGGGGCCTTCTGTCATTTCCGGATGCATACCGGAGAAACACCGGCGGGCGCAAAGCCCAATCCGAATCGGGCATTGTCTCCGAAGATGTGGTGAAGCGGCCGGACGGTCGCTGCCAACAATCTGGGAGGTTCATCATGAGCTCGTCACCCAACCGTCTCGTGGCCACCGTCTTCGGCGCTGTCTACCTTCTGGTCGGTCTGCTCGGCTTCGCCGTCACCGGCGGCGTCGGTTTCATCGCCACGCAGGGCGGTCTGCTCCTCGGCATCTTCGAGGTCAACCCGCTGCACAACATCGCGCACCTCCTGATCGGTGCCGCGCTGCTCGTCTCGGGTCTCGCCAACGCGCGTGCCGCCAAGGGCGTCAACACGACCGTCGGAGCCGTCTACCTGCTCCTCGGCATCGTGGGCTTCTTCCTCGTCGGCACGGGGGCCAACATCCTCGCGCTGAACACGCCCGACCACTTCCTGCACCTCGCCAGCGCCGTCGTGCTGCTGGGTGTCGGACTCGGCACCGAGCGCAACGTCCCCCGCACCGCGGCGGTCTGACGATGACCGCCGCGACCTTCGTGCGGTCGTGGCCCTCGGTATCCGCCTGGGGGGCCGGCCTCACCACCGCCGCCCTCGGCGCGGGTGCGATCATCCGTCCCGATTCCGGGGCCGTCGCGAGCGGCCTCGGGATCGGGATGGTGATCCTCGGTCTCGCCTCACTCGCGTGGGGCGCGGCCGCCCTGTCCACGGGACGACTCGTCGTTCCGCGGACGGTCCTCGCGGGAGCGCTCGGCGCCCTCGCCCTCACGGCGGCCCTGATGTTCGCCGCGCCCGCTCACACGAGCATCGTCGGCGTCGCCGCGGCATCCCTCCTGCTCGTCGTCGTGGGCGCCTCGGCGGCCCTGCACGTGCGCCGCACCGCCCGGGATTCGCGCGCGCCGCGCACCGCTCAGCCGATGAGCGTCGTCGGCCTGCTGGTGGCGGCCGCCGTCATCGCCGTCGTGGTCACGCCCGCTCTCGGAGCGACGCAGAACGCCGTCCTCCTCCGCGACGACGGAACGGTCCCCGTCATCTCGCACGAGGGACACTGATCCCGCCAGCGGAGCCCGCCCGCTCAGACGGTGGCACGCTGGAAGGGTGACGATCGACGCTTCGAGACCCGTGCCCGGCTGGATCCAGTCGCTGCGCGGGAAGATCCTCGTCGCCCTGGCGGGAGACCCCACCGGCATGGCGCCCTACGTGCGTGCCATCGCCGACGGCGACGACACCGGGTACTTCGTCGAGAACGGCCCCGCGTGGACCGTGCACGCCGGAATGGGGACCCTGGTGGCCGGCATCCGGGCCCTGCTCCTGCAGGCACTGCACCCCGGCGCCCTGGCGGGCGTGCACGACTGGTCGCGGTATCGCGAGGACCCGATCGGCCGTCTCACCGGAACCGTCCGGTGGGTCATCACCCTGACGTACGGATCGAAGACCCAGGCGGATGCCGAAACCGCGCGCGTCGGCCGATTCCACCGACGCGTGAAGGGCGAGTACCGGGCTGGGGACGGTTCGGAACGCGCCTACACCGCTGAGGCGGCGGATCTCGTGCGATGGGTGCACCTCGCCTTCACCGACGCGTTCCTGGCGGGACACGAGGTGTCGCGCTCGCCCATCCCCGGCGGGCCCGACGCGTACGTCGCCGACTGGGCGACGGCCGGCCGCCTCATGCGAGTCGTGGATCCACCCCTGACCCGTGACGCCCTGCGCGCCGAGATCGACGGCTTCGCCGACCGTGGCGAGCTTCGCGGTGACGAGCGCGTCGCCGACGTCGTGCGCTTCCTGCGCAAGCCGCCGTTCCCCGGCCTCATGGGCCTGTCGTACCGCGTGCTGTTCGCCGCGGCGGTGGCGACCATCCCCCGCCGGTATCGGAAGATGCTCGGGGTGCGACGCTGGCCCCTCCCCGTCCTGACGCTGACGCGCGTGATCCTGCGGGTGACGGAACGGGCCCTCGGCTCCGGCCCGCGGGCCCAGGACATGGCGCGGCAGCGGCTGACGCGGCTGGAGCGTGAGGGACGGGAGGCTGCGTGAGCGACGACGCTCGCCAGGCCGCCGAGCGCTACCGCCTGGACCGACAGCTCCGCGACGCCGGCCTCGAGCCGGAACCCGCCGAGCCCGAGGGGCCCGCGCGGGGCTCGACCGCCGCCGAGCGCGCCGCATTCGTCGAGACGTCGATCCAGCAAGCCATCCGACGCGGCGAGTTCGACAACCTCCCGGGCGCCGGCAAGCCTCTTCCCGACCTGGGGGCCTCGCACGACCCGGACTGGTGGATCCGTCGCAAGATCGAGACCGAGCAGCTGACCGGCTTGGGCCCACCCGCCCTGACCCTGCGCGTCGAGCACGCCGAGATGGCCGAGCGACTGGATGCCATCGCTCACGAACCCGAAGTGCGCGAGGCGGTCGAAGACTTCAACCGCCGCGTGATCGAAGCGCGGCGGCAGCTCCAGGGCGGCCCGCCCGTCGTGACTCCGACGGTCGACGTGGATGCCGAGGTGGCGGCGTGGATCGAGCGGCGGAACGCGCGTCTGGAAGCGGCCGCGGTGGCCGCACCGGCGCGGCGTCGGCGGTGGTTCCGGCGGGGCTGACCGCGGGGGCGCCCCACGAGCGCGCCGACGTCTCCGTCAGAGAGCCGCGAGCGCCTCGGCGCGCGCGATGAGCGCCCGGGCCCGCGCCAACGTGGGGGCGTACGACCCGTCGACCGGCCCCTCGGGTGTCGTGGAGAGCAGCGCCCGGGCGGCGTCGACATCGGCGGGAGCCGGGGTGAAGCCCGCGTGAGCGCCGGGAACGGCGGCATCCCGAAGGGCGAGCGTCCCGGTGAACCCCATCGCGACCGCGTGCACCGCGGCATCCTTCGCCTGCTCGATCGGCCCGCACGGGCCGTCGATCGGCCCGGCGATCCCCGCCGCGGCCGACGCCACCACGAGCTGGGCACGCGGCCACGACAACGCGATGCGGTCGGCCGCCATGCCCGTGTCACGCCGGAAATCGCCGGTTCCGAAGGCCAGGCGACGAGTCGCGGGGTGGGCGGCGATGGCGGGAGCGGCCAGGAGCGCCGCTGCCGACTCGACCATCGCGACGATCGGGGTACCGGAGGGGAGGGATGCCGCGACATGGGCGACGTCGTCGGGGCCGACGCACATGGCCAGAACGACACCGGCGAGGCGATCGTCGAGCTCTTGGCCGAGGGCGAGGTCGGCCTCTCCGTCGCGGGTTCCCGCGGCGGAGATACGCATCCAGACCGGCGCCTCGGCTGCCGCGCGACGCACCCGTTCGCGACCCTCGTCCTTCCGGCCGGCCGGGAGCCCGTCCTCGAGGTCGAGCACGAGCACGTCGGCCGCGGTCTCGAGCCCGCCCGCCAGCGGCGAGCGCAGCATCCACGTGCGCGCGAGGTCGACACGCGCCGGGGCGGGGGCGGCCGAAGCCGCCCCCGCCGAGGTGTGGTGCGTCAGAGTCACGAGCGACCCCGTGCCGCGGCCTCCGCCTCCGCCTGGGCGCGGAAGGCGTCGAGCGACTGCGTGTCGACGGTAGCCGCGGGGCCCGCGCCGACCTCGGCGGAGGCCTGCTCCTTGGCATCCGCCGCGGGAGTCGCCGAGTGGTCGTGACCGGTGAGGATCGTCTCGTCGAAGGGGATGTTGCCGGCGAGCACCTCGCGGACGCGCTGTCCGTCGTACTCCTTGGTCCAGACGCCGATGAGCATCGTGGCCACCGCGTTGCCCGTGAAGTTGGTGACGGCGCGGGCTTCGGACATGAAGCGGTCGATGCCGACGATGACGCCGACGCCGTCGACCAGGTCGGGGCGGTAGGCCGACAGACCACCGGCGAGGGTGGCGAGACCGGCACCGGTGACACCGGCGGCGCCCTTCGACGCGATGATCATGAAGATCATCAGGCCGATCTGCTCACCGATCGACATGGGCGAGCCCATCGCGGTGGCGATGAAGAGCGAGGCCATCGTCAGGTAGATCGCGGTGCCGTCGAGGTTGAAGGAGTACCCCGTCGGGACCGTGATGCCGACGACCGGCTTCGAGACGCCCAGGTGCTCCATCTTGGCGATGAGGCGGGGAAGAGCGGCTTCGGACGACGAGGTGCCCACGATCAGCAGGTACTCGCGGCCCAGGTACTTCATGAGCGTGAAGATGTTGACGCGCGTCACGACGTACAGGAGCGTGCCGAGCACCACCGCGATGAAGAGGAAGCAGGTGAGGTAGAAGGCGCCCATCAGGATGCCGAGGCTGATCACGGCCTGGAAGCCGGTCTTGCCGACGACCGCGGCGATGGCACCGAAGGCGCCGATCGGCGCGAGCCAGAGGATCATGCCGAGGATACGGAAGACGAGCACCTGGAAGTTGCGGATGCCCTCGACCATGCGCGCCCCGCGCTCGCCCATGCCCTGCAGCGCGAAGCCGACGAGGAGGGCGATGAACAGCACCTGGAGGATGCTGCCGCCGGTGAACGCCGAGAAGAACGTGGTGGGGATGATGCCCAGGATGAACTCCTGGGTGGTCGTGGGCTCGGCGGCGGCCTCGTAAGTCGCGCCGGCGATGTTCAGGCCCTCGCCCGGGTGGATGATGTTGCCGACGACGAGCCCGATGATCAGGGCGAACGACGACATGACCAGGAAGTAGACCATCGCCAGGCCACCGATCTTGCCGACCGTGGAGGCCTTCGCGATCGAGCCGATGCCCACGACGATCGTGCAGAAGATGACCGGGGCGATCATCATCTTGATGAGGCTGACGAAGCCCTTTCCGATCGGCTCGAGGGCCGTGGCGAACTGCGGGGCGACGAGGCCCACGATGACACCGGCGACGACCGCGACGATGACGGAGATGTAGAGCCAGTGATTGCGGTCGATCTTCTTGCGAGGCCGGCCGTCGCGTGTGGTGCGGAGTGAGAGTGCCATGAGCGACTTCCCCTTTTCTAACGCCTTCGTTGAGTCCGGCGGGGGCGCCGGTTGATGTGACGACTTTGATCGACGCGGGACGTGCGGGCGATTTGTGGTCGTATTGTTCACGGCAAGCGCGACGAAGGGCGGGGTGATGAGACTGAGCGTGGGTGGACGCCTGGCGTTGGTGTCCCTCGGCGTCGTGATCCTGGTCGCCGGCGTCCTGGCGGCGTTGTTGTCGGTGCAGCTGAGCGACTCCGGTCAGCGCGAGGCCGAGAAGGTCACGCGTTCGGTGGCCGAGACGCTGGCGCACGAGCCCGACGTGGCCGCTCTCGTGGTGCAACGCGACTCCGGTGCGCTGCAGCCGATGGTCGAGCAGATCCTCCCCGACGCCGACCTGTCGTTCGTCACGATCATGACCCCCGACGGCATTCGTCTCACCCACCGCAATCGGTCCGAGATCGGCCAGCAGTACATCGGTTCGCGGGCCGAGGCCCTCGCCGGCCAGACGTTCACCGAGGTCTACGAGGGCACTCTCGGTCCCTCGGTGCGCACGATCGTCCCCATCCGCGACGGCGGCGACGAGAACGGCGACATCGTGGGCCTCGTCGCCGTCGGGGTCACGCTCGGCGCCGTGCAGCAGGACCTCGCCGCTCGCGCACCGCTGATCGTGCTGGCATCCGCCGCCATCGTCGGGATGGGGGTGCTCGGTGCCCTCTACGTCCGCCGCAGTGCCCGACGCGTGACCGGTTCGTACACGCCCGCCGAACTGTCGCGCCTCGTCGAGAGCTACGAGACGGTGCTGCACTCGCTCCGCGAGGGGCTCGTCGTCACCGATCGCTCCGGACGCATCGTGCTCTACAACGACGAAGCCGCCGACCTGTTGGGCCTTCCTCCCGCCTCCAGCGGGCAGGTCTCACTCGATCCGCGCGAGGTCGACATGGATGCCGGCCTCGCCGAGTCCATCGCGAGCGGTCGGCGCATGGTCGAGGAGACCGTCGTGAACGGAGAGCGGGTGCTGCTGGTCAACCAGGAGGAAGCGCGTGATCTCGCGGGGCGTCGCGCGCCCGAGCGCGGCCGGGTCATGACGCTGCGCGACCGCTCGGAGCTGCAGGCACTGCTCGGGGAGCTCGAAGGGGTCCGGACCCTCAGCGACACCCTCCGTTCACAGACCCACGAGCACGGCAACCGGCTGCACGCCCTGCTGGCGCTGCTCGAACTCGGACGCATCGACGAGGCCCGCCGCTTGATCGTGGCCTCGACCGGCGAACGGCAAGAGCTCGCCGATCGCCTCGTCTCCGACGATGACGACGCCGTGGTCGTCGCTCTTCTGCTCGGCAAGCTCGACGAGGCGTCCGAACGCGGAGTGCGCCTCGACCTCGACGTCGCCGAGCCCACGCCCGCACTCCCCCTCGCCGCGGCCGAGGCGGTCACCGTGGTGGGAAACCTCGTCGACAACGCCCTGGATGCCGCAGCGGCCGGCGCCGAACCCCGATGGGTGCGCGCGACCCTCCGCGAAGGCGGTGGCGACGTGGTGCTCGACGTCTCGGACAGCGGGGCCGGTTTCGACCCGTCGCTGCCCGACCCGTTCGCCTTCGGGGCGTCGACCAAGCCGGCGCACGCCCCCGGCGGCCGGGGCGTGGGCCTCGCCCTCGTCCGCGATATCGTCGCCGCCCACGGTGGAACCCTGCAGGTCGTGGCGGACCCCACGACCGTCCGCGTCTTCCTTCCCGCCGTCGCCCAGGCGGTCGTCTCATGATCCGCGTGCTGGTCGTCGACGACGACGCTCTCGCCCTCGAACTCCACAGCGCGTACGTCGAGCGGGTACCGGGCTTCGAGGTCGTGGGGCAGGCCGCGGGGGCGCGCGCCGCGGTCACCGCGCTGGCCGATCCCGACCGGCGGATCGATCTGGTCCTGCTCGACATGACGATGCCCGACGGCTCGGGTCTCGACGTGGCACGCCGGCTGCGCGCCACCGGGTCGCGCGTCGACATCATCGCCGTGACGGCCGTGCGCGACGCCGCGACCGTGCGGGCGGCCGTGTCGATCGGGGTCGTGCAGTACCTGATCAAGCCGTTCGCGTTCGCGGCGTTCCGGGAGCGGCTGGAAGCGTACCGTTCCTACGTCGAGGGTCTGGACCGCGCGGCGGGCGACGCGACCCAGTCGGAGGTCGACGCCCTGCTCGGGTCGCTGCGCACCGTGACAGCACCGGGGCTGCCGAAAGGCCTCAGCGACGAGACACTGCAGGCCGTCGCCGAGCGGGTGCGCACCGCCGCGGGCGCGGTGTCGTCGACCGAGGTCGGTGAGAGCGAGGGCATGTCGCGCGTGACCGCCCGCCGGTATCTCGAGCACCTCGCCGACGTGGGTCGCGTCCGCCGTGTGCCGCGTTACGGCGGACAGGGTCGCCCCGAGATCACCTACGCCTGGGTGCGCGGCTGACGACCCGGCGTCCGCACGCCCACCGGCTCAGAGGCCGAAGGCGGCGCGGACGCCCTCGTTCACGACCACGCCGGCGCGCACGTTCAGGCCCTTCGCGAGGGCGGGATCGGTGGATGCCGCGGCCTCCCAGCCCTGCTCGGCGATGCGCGTGATGTACGGCAGGGTGGCGTTCGACAGCGCGCGCGTCGAGGTGTGCGGCACCGCGCCGGGCATGTTCGCCACGCAGTAGTACAGCGCCTCGTGCACGCGGAAGGTGGGCGCGTCGTGCGTGGTCGGGCGCGAGCCCTCGAAGCAGCCGCCCTGATCGATCGCGATGTCGACGAGCACCGACCCCGGCTTCATCGCGGCCACCATGTCGTCGGTGACGAGCTTGGGGGCGGCGGCGCCGGGGATGAGCACCGAGCCGATCACGAGGTCGGCGTCGGCGAGCTGCTCGGCGATCTCGAGGCGGGTCGAGGCGCGGGTCTCGATCGCGCCGCCGAAGCGCTCCTCGAGCTGACGGAGCTTGAGCAGCGAGATGTCGACGACCGTGACGCGAGCACCGAGCCCGAGCGCGTTGGCCGCGGCGTGCTCCCCCGCGACGCCTCCGCCGATCACGACGACCTTCGCCCGAGGGGTGCCGGGGACGCCGCCGGGGAGCAGGCCGCGCCCGCCCGAGGCACGCAGCAGGTGGTGGGCACCCTCGATGATCGACAGGCGTCCGGCGACCTCGCTCATCGGGGCCAGGAGCGGCAGCGCTCGGTCGGCGGTCTGCACGGTCTCGTAGGCCACGGCCGTGGTGCCGGCGGCCATGAGGGCGTCGGTCAGCGGCCGGTCGGCCGCGAGGTGCAGGTACGTGAAGAGCGTGAGGTCGCGGCGCAGGAAGCCGTACTCGGGGGCGACGGGCTCCTTGACCTTCACGAGCAGTTCGGCGCGCGCCCAGGTCTCTTCGGCGGTGTCGACGATCTCGGCGCCGGCCGCGCGGTACTGCTCGTCCGAGAAGCCGCTGCCCTCACCCGCGCCCGCCTGCACCAAGACCTCGTGACCGCGATGGACGAGCGAATCGACCCCCGCGGGCGTCATGGCGACGCGGTTCTCGTTGTTCTTGATCTCGGTCGGCACGGACACGCGCATGGGTTCCTCCTCGAGCGGATGAGCGTTGCCGCGAGGATCGCAGAAAAGCGTGTTTCCGTGGTGTTTCCTCGTAGATTCTTCGGCTCCAGAAGCCAGCACGGCGGTATCATCGGCACAACGATCCCGACCGGGGTCGGCGATGCGAAGGATCTACGGTGGCCGACGACGACCTGCACCCCCTCGACGCGCGCATCATCGAGGTGCTGTCGGCCGACGCGCGGATGACGAACGCCGCCCTCGCCGACGAGCTCGGGGTTGCGGCATCCACCGCCCATACCCGGCTGCGGGGGCTCGTCGACCGCGGGCTCATCACCGGGTTCCACGCCGCCGTCGACCAGAGTCGCCTCGGCCGCGGACTGCAGGCGATCGTCGGGGTGACCCTGCGCCCGGGGCAGCGGCAGGAGAGCATCCGCGCGTTCGCGCACGAGATCCGCCGCCACCCCGACGTGATCCAGCTGTTCTTCCTCGGCGGCGCCGACGACTTCCTCGTGCACATCGCCGTCGACGACTCGTCGGCCGTACGCCGCTTCGTCGTGGACCACCTCTCGGCCCGGCACAGCGTCGCCTCGACGCGCACCAGCATCATCTTCGAGTACCACCGAAACGCCCTGGCGGCGGATTTCGACTGAGGACACTGCCGCGCGAGGGGTCAGGAACCGTCGCTTCGACGCGCTCCAGGCGACGATTTCTGACCCCTCACGCGGACGGCGGGCGCGCGGATCCGGTGGGCGAACTTCGCGAAGCGTGGGGTGAGACGGTGCGCTTCGGACTCGACAACCCCGACCTGTACGTCATCCTGAGCGACCCGCGTCGCGGTCGGGACTCCCCCGCCCTCGCCAGCGGCGTCCGCGCGCTCGAAGAGCGCGTCCACCGCGTGGCCGCGGCAGGGCTCTTGCGCGTCGCCGAGGCCCGCGCCGTCGCGCTGATCCACGCCGCCGGCACGGGCGCCATTCTGTCGCTCCTCGAACAGCCGGTCGGCGAGCGCGACCCCGAGCTCGCGACCACTCTGCTCGACGCCGTCCTCGATCGCATTCTCACCGGGGAGGTAGAGTCCACGACCGACGCCGTGCCCGCCACGCATCACACCGCCGTCGTCACCCTTCGCGCGGTCACCGACGACCTCGCCGCCCTCTCCGCCCCCGAGCGCGCCCTGCTCGCCGAATGGCTCGACCGGGTCATCGAGAGCCACTGACGAGACGTCAGGACAGGGCCGACACCCCGGCCCGCTCGCGCGGCGCCCCCGAGCCGCAGCAGGATCGCCACGACGGCGGCGGACGCGGTCCGTTGTGCCGATCGATGAACGATGACGAGCACTGCGCCCGCGCGGGACCGCGTCAGCGAGTGAGGGGCCTCAGCGCACCGCAGCCGCGATCGCGGCGATATCCGCGGGCGTCGAGCGGCAGCACCCACCCACCAGACGCGCGCCGGCAGCGATCCACGCGGGCGCATCGTCGGCGAGGGGTGCGGCGCCACCGTGCCAGGTGCGCGTCGCAGCATCCCACGTCTCGCCCGTGTTCGGGTAGACCACCAGCGGCAGGCCCGGGGCATCTTCGAGGGCGGGCAGCACCGACGAGGGAGCGCAGCAGTTGACCCCGACCGCGACGACACCGGGAGCGGATGCCGCCTCCCGCAGTGCCGCGGCGAGCGCTCCGCGCCCCGCAAAACCGGTGCTGTCGGCCGAGAGGCTGACGAAGGCGGGCATGTCGAGTGCGGCGAGCTCGAGCGCGAGGGCCTCCACCTCGAGCGGAGAGGGGATCGTCTCGATCGCGAGGACGTCGGCCCCGGCATCCGCGAGCACGTGGAGGCGCCGGCGGTGAGCCTCGCGCAGCTCGGCGAGCGAGAGCCCGTACGCACCGGTGTACTCGCTGCCGTCGGCGCGGAGCGCTCCGACCGGACCGACGGATGCCGCGACCACCGCCGCGCCGGCGTCGCGCGCCACTGTCACCGAACGGCGCAGCAGCGCCTCGACCTCGGCATCCGGAATCCGTCCGGCGAAACCGATCTGATACGACGCGGTGATCACGACCTCGGCGCCCGCGGCGACGAATTCGGCGTGTGCGGTGCGCACCTCGTCGGGGTCGTCACGCAGCACTCGCGCCGACCAGAGGTCGCTCGTGACGTCGTTGCCGCGCGCCTCGAGCAGCGTGCCGAGGCCGCCGTCGAGGATGACGGGGCGCTCGGTCAGAGCGGTGGCGAGATCGATCACGCCTCGTGCGTCTCGCCGGCGGCGAGCACACGCAGGGCACTCGCGAGCAGGGCCTGATCCTGACGGCTGACATCGCGCAGGGCCTCGGCCTCGAGGCGGACGAGCTCGGTCATCGCGGCATCCACCCGCTCGATGCCCTCGGCGGTGATGGCGACGAGGATCGCGCGACCGTCGGAGGGGTTGGGGCGACGGTTCACCAGGCCGCGCTCGGCGAGCTTGTCGAGGCGGTTGGTCATCGCCGCGCTGCCGATCATCGTGGCGGTGATCAGGCGCGTGGCGCTGAGCTCGGTGCCCGCGCGCCGGAGCACCGCGAGCACGTCGAACTCCCACACGGCGATGTCGGCACTCGCAAAGGCCTTGGCGCGCAGCTTCGACAGGTGGAACGCCGCGCGGCGCAGGCGCGACATCACGTCGAGGGGCGTCAGGTCGACCTCGGGCAGCAGCTGCGACCAGGCGTCGATGAGGAGGTCGACCTCGTCGTCTTTACTGCTCGCGGTAGGCATTCTTCGACGGTACCGGAGCCGCGGGGTGTCGCGGCGCGCGACGGGCGGTGCGCTGCCCCGTGCCGGGCGGGCGGGAGGGGCGTGCCGAACTCCTGATGAGCCGCCCTCGCACCCCGGCACACGGCGCCTCAACGCTTCTCCGCGCCGAGAATTCAGGAGTTTCGCCCGGCCTCACCGGCACCGACCCTGACCCTCGCCCCGGCGGCGCCCCCGCCGGTCAGCGTGCGGGTGGCGGCGCGGTCGTGCCGCGCGCGACCAGGCGGGTGGACAGCTCGATGTGCGTCTCGGGCAGGGTCTCTCCCGCCAGAAGGGTCAGCACCATGCGCACGGCCTCGGCGCCGAGACGCTTCATCGGCTGGCGGACGGTGGTCAGTGCCGGTTGGGCGCGCGCGGCCTCGGGGACGTCGTCGAAACCGACCACCGAAAGGTCGTCGGGAACGGTCAGTCCGCGCGCGCCGGCCACCTCGATGATCGACAACGCCGACAGGTCGTTCGCCGCGAACACCGCCGTGGGCGGATCGTCGAGCGAGAGCATGGCCTCGGCGGCCTCGCGGGCGACGTCCTGGGCGTACCGGCCGACGCCGACGAGAGCGGGGTCGAAGGCGATGCCGGCTGCCGCGAGTCCCGCGCGGTACCCCGACGCGCGGGCGACCGCCGAGCGCAGGTCGGGACGCCCCGCGATGAACCCGATGCGGCGGTGACCGAGCTGCGCGAGATAGTGCACCGCCTGTTGTGCGCCGGTGTAGCTGTCGGACTCGACGGTCGGCACGTCACCCCGGCCCGTGTGCGGGTCGATGGCGACGATCGGCACCTCTCCCGAAACGTTGACGACCGTGGGGGTGACGATGATCGCCGCGTCGATGAGCGTCCCACTCAGCCGGCTGAGTGAGCGACGCTCCCAGCCTTCGCCGTCCCGGCGGGCACCGGTGTACGCGAGCAGGTCGTACCCGGTGTCGGACAGGGCTCCCCCGACGCCCTTGAGGATCTCGGCCGAGAACGGCTCGATGTCGGCCACCAGCACGCCGATCACGCCGGTGCGGCGCGATCGCATGCTGCTCGCGACGAGGCTGGATTCGTAGCCGAGCGTCTTCACCGCGTCGAGCACGCGGCTCACCGTCTCGGGCGAAACGCCGTAGCGACCGTTCACCGCTTTCGACACCGTGGCCACCGAGACCCCGGCAGCCGCGGCGACGTCGTGAATGGTCGGGCGCCTCGTCATGGCATCCGACCCTAGCGTGGAAATCATTTTCGAAAACGTTTGACGATCCCTCCGCCCGCGGGCGACACTGCTGACACCTCGGGGGCAGCAGACCCCGAGAAGCGCATGAACGGCGGAGCAGCCGAACACCGACGCGTCCCACGGCGCACCTCGACGAAGAGAAACGGGAATCACATGAACACGCGCAAGATCCTCGCCGGAGCGGCCCTCGCCGTCGCCGGCACCCTCGCGCTCGGCGGTTGCGCCGCGGGCGGCGGCAGCGGCCAGAACGCCGACGGCAGCGTCACCCTGACGCTGTGGCACAACTCCACCACCGGCGACGGAAAGAAGTACTGGGAAGACACCGCCGCCGCTTTCGAGGCGGCGAACCCGGGCGTCACCATCGAGATCCAGGCCGTGCAGAACGAAGAGATGGACGGCAAACTCCAGACCGCCCTCAACTCGGGCGATGCCCCCGATCTGTTCATGGCCCGTGGCGGCGGAAAGCTCGCCGACATCGTCACCGCCGGCCAGGCGATGGACCTGACCGACAAGATCTCGGCCGACGCCAAGACCGCGCTGGGTTCCTCGCTGTCGGCGTTCGAGATCGACGGCAAGAACTACGGCATGCCCGTGGCCGTGCTCCCCTCCGGCATCTTCACCTCTCAAGACCTGCTCACCGCCGCCGGCGTCACCGCGGCGCCGAAGACCATCGCCGAGCTCGAGGCGGCCAACGCCAAGATCAAGGCGACCGGTGTCGCCCCGATCGCCGTCGGTGCGAAGGACGCCTGGCCCGCCGCCCACTGGTACTACAACTTCGCGCTGCGCGCCTGCTCGAAGGACGTCCTCGACTCCGCCGCCGCCAGCCGCAGCTTCGACGACCCGTGCTGGCTGAAGGCCGGCGAAGACCTGCAATCGTTCCTCGCCACGCAGCCCTTCAACGACGGCTTCCTCACCACCGCCGCTCAGCAGGGCGCCGGCTCGTCGGCGGGCCTGCTGGCCAACCACCAGGCCGCGATGGAGCTCATGGGCGCGTGGGACCCGGGCGTGATCGCCTCGCTGACCCCCGACGAGCAGCCCCTGGCCGACCTCGGCTGGTTCCCCTTCCCCGAGGTCTCGGGCGGCGACGGCGAGCCCGGCGCCATGATGGGCGGCGTCGACGGTTACTCGTGCTGGGTCAACGCTCCCGCACAGTGCACCGACTTCTTGAACTTCCTCGTGAACAAAGAGAACCAGGAGGCCTACGCGAAGGCCTTCCAGACCCTGCCCGCCTCCAGCGAGGCGGAGGGAGCGGTGACGACGCCCGCGCTGAAGTCGGTGCTCGAGGCCTACGCGAAGGCGCCCTACGTCTCGGTGTGGCTTGACACCCTCTACGGCCAGAACGTCGGAAACGCGCTGAACGTCGCCGTCGTCGACATGTTCGCCGGCAAGGGTTCGCCGCAGGGCATCGTCGACGCCGTCAACGCCGCCGCCTCCCGCTGAGGACACCACTCATGACGACGCAGCTCGCCGCGTCGGCGACCGACGCCGGGTCTCGCCGCCCGGCCGGGGAGGGTGCGCACCGCACCCCCTCGGCCGGGCGGCCGCCCGCGCGGCGGCGGCTCGAGAACTGGCGCATCCGCGGCGAACTCGCGATCCTCCTGGGCCCCGCCCTGGTGGTGTTCGTGTCGTTCGTCATCCTCCCCGTCGCCCTGGCCGCCTACTACGGCTTCTACAAGTGGTCGGGCTTCGGCACTCCGGTCGACTTCGTCGGCATCCGCAACTACGTCACGATCCTCACCGACCCGGCGTTCCACGAGGCACTCGGCCACAACGCGTTCATCGTGGTCGGCTCTCTCGTGCTGCAGGGCCCCCTCGCCCTCGGGCTGGCGCTGCTTCTCAACCGCAAGATGCGGGCGCAGTCGCTCATCCGCGTGCTCATCTTCGTGCCCTACGTCATCTCGGAGGTCGTCGTCGGTCTCGGCTGGGGCCTCATGCTGCAGTCGGGCGGGGCGCTCAACGGGGCCCTTGAGAAGATCGGGCTCGGCGCCCTCCGCGCCGACTGGATCTCCGACCCGGCGCTGGCGATCTGGACGCTGCTGATCATCATCACGTGGAAGTACATCGGCTTCGCGGTGATCCTCTTCCTCGCCGGACTCCAGGGCATCCCCGAAGAGCTGAGCGAGGCCGCGGCCATCGACGGCGCCTCGTACTGGCAGATCCAGCGCCACATCGTGCTGCCGCTCATGGGGCCGACGATCCGCATCTGGGCGTTCCTGTCGATCATCGGCTCGCTGCAGCTGTTCGACCTCGTCTGGATCATCTGGGGCCAGTACGTCGCCTCGACCGCCGGCACCTCGACCATGGCCACCTACATGGTCGCCAACGGCCGTAACGCGGGCAGCTTCGGCTACGGCAGCGCCGTCGCCGTGGTGATGTTCCTCATCTCGCTCGCCGTCGCCCTCGTCTACCAGCGCTTCGTGCTGCGCCGCGACACCGCCGGCGCCCTCACCGGAGGCACCACATGACCGCCACCGCCACGCTCGTGGCCCCCAAGGCCCCGCGCTCGACGCTGCGCTCCCCCGCCGGGGCGAAGCGCTCCACCTCGCTGCTCGTCGGCTTCGTCGCCCTGCTGCTGATCGGCATGATGCTGGCCCCCGTGGTCTACATCATCCTCGGCGGCTTCCGCTCGAACGCCGAGATCACCGTCGACCCGGCGGGCTTCCCGACCACCTGGAACTGGCAGAACTACGCCGACGTGCTCGGCAGCCCCATCTTCTGGGGCCAGGTCGGCAACTCCGCGATCGCGGCGATCGCCACCACCGTGTTCGTCGTCGCCCTCGGCCTCATGGCCGCGTACGCCCTGGCGCGCTACCGCTTCCGCGGTCGCGGCGCGGTGTTCGCGCTGTTCACCGCGGGCCTGATGTTCCCGATGACCGTCGCCATCACGCCGCTGTACATCCTCGTTCGCAACCTCGGCCTGATGAACTCGCTCGCCGGCGTCATCGTTCCGCAGATCGCGTTCGCCCTGCCGCTGACGATCATCATCCTGTCCCCGTTCCTCGCGGCGATCCCGAGCGAGCTGCAAGAGGCCGCGTCGATCGACGGGCTCGGCCGGCTCGGCTTCTTCTGGCGCATGGTGCTGCCCCTCGCCGTTCCCGCGGTGGTGACCGTCGGCATCCTGGCCTTCGTCAACAGCTGGAACTCGTACATGCTGCCGCTGTTCATCCTCAACAACGAGGCCGCCTTCACGCTGCCCCTCGGCACACAGGCGTTCGCCTCGCAGTACTCCGTCGACACCGCGCGGGTACTGGCTTTCACTTCGCTGTCGATGATCCCCGCTCTGCTGTTCTTCAGTGTCTTCGAGCGTCGGATCGTCGGTGGCCTCACCGGCGCCGTGAAGGGCTGACCCCACCATGACCATCCAGAACACCGACGTCGGTGCTGCCCGGGCAGCCGGGACTTCCCCCCGCGTGCGAGCGCTCGTGGCCGAGATGACCCTCGACGAGAAGCTCGCGCAGCTCGTCGGCTACTGGGTCGATCAGGGCGACGAGGTCGTGGCCCCCCTCTCGGGCGAGAAGGTCACCTCCACCGCCTACGCGGATGCGACGGTGAACGGGCTCGGCCACCTGACCCGCGTCTACGGCACGCGACCGGTCGACCCGATCGAGCGCGCCCGGTGGTTGTGGGGCGAACAGCGTCGCCTGCAGACCGAGACGCGCCTCGGCATCCCCGCGCTCGTGCACGAGGAGTGCCTCACCGGCTTCGCGGCGTGGAAGGCGGCGACCTTCCCCACGCCCCTCGCCTGGGGCGCGTCGTTCGATCCGGATGCCGTCGAGCTCATGGCATCCGCGATCGCTCGCTCGATGCGCGAGGTCGGTGTGCACCAGGGGCTCGCTCCGGTGCTCGACGTCGTGCGCGATGCCCGGTGGGGACGCGTCGACGAGTGCATCGCCGAGGATCCGTACCTGGTCGGCACGATCGGGACGGCGTACGTCCGCGGCCTCCAGGAGGCGGGTGTGCACGCGACGCTGAAGCACTTCGTCGGATACTCCGCCTCGCGTGCCGGACGCAACCACGCCCCCGTGTCGGCCGGACAGCGCGAGCTGCAGGATGTCTTCCTCCCTCCGTTCGAGATGGCCGTGCGCGATGGCGGCGTGCGCAGCGTCATGAACTCGTACACCGAGATCGACGGGGTGCCCGTCGCATCGAATCCCGAGCTGCTGACCGACCTCCTCCGCCGCCGGTGGGGCTTCGACGGGACGGTCGTCTCCGACTACTTCGCCGTGGAGTTCCTCCGCTCGATGCACGGGATCGCCGCCGGCCGCGGCGAGGCCGCACAGCTCGCCCTCGAGGCCGGGATCGACGTCGAGCTCCCGGGGCCCGACGCCTACCCGTACCTGGCCGAGCGGGTGGCATCCGGCGCTCTCTCCGAATCCGTGGTCGACCGGGCGGTCGCGCGCGTGCTCGCCGAGAAGGAGGACCTGGGGCTGCTGGATGCCGACTTCTCCGAGGCCCCGACCACGGTCGACCTCGACGACGCCGGGCATCGCGCGCTGGCCCGCCGTCTGGCCGAGGAGTCGGTCGTGCTGCTGCGCAACGAGGGCGTCCTGCCCCTCGCTGCCCCGGGTCGGATCGCCCTGATCGGCCCGAACGCCGATAGCGCCGAGGCGCTCATGGGCTGCTATTCGTTCGCGAACCACGTGCTCGCGCACCACCCGAGCTTCCCGCTCGGCTTCGCGCTGCCCACCGTCCGCGAGGCCCTCGTCGAACGCTTCGGCGAGGTCGCCTACGCCGAGGGATGCGCGGTCGAGGGCAGCGACCTCTCGGGCCTGGATGCCGCAGTGGCTCTCGCCCGTGACGCCGAGGTCGCGATCGTCGTCGTCGGCGACCGCGCCGGGCTGTTCGGCCGCGGCACCGTGGGCGAAGGCAACGACGCCGATTCCCTCGACCTGCCCGGCGTGCAGCGTCAGCTCGTCGAGGCGATCGTCGCGACCGGGACCCCCGTGGTGCTGGTGCTGTTGACCGGCCGGCCGTACGCGCTCGACTGGGCACTCGACACCGCGGGCGGTCCCGCCGCGGTGCTGCAGGCGTTCTTCCCCGGCGAAGAGGGGGCGCCCGCGCTGGCTGCTCTGCTGGCGGGGGATGCCACCCCTTCGGGGCGTCTGCCCGTCTCGCTCCCCCGGTCCGCCGGAGCCCAGCCGTACTCGTACCTGCACCCGCTGCTCGGCGGTCCCTCGGGGGTCACGAGCACCGACCCGACCCCCGTGCGGCCGTTCGGTTTCGGGTTGTCGTACACCTCGTTCGAGCGCGGGGGGTTGACGGTGGACGGGGCCACGGCGGCCCGCCCTCGCGGAGACGCCGGTGTGCCGGCATCCGGATTCTCTGCCGAGGTTCGGGCCGGCGATGCGTTCACCGTCTCGGCTCGCGTGACGAACACCGGAGCCCGGCACGGGGCGGACGTCGTTCAGGTGTACGCGCACCGCGCGGTCGCCAGCGTCACGCGCCCGGTCGCGCAGCTCGTGGCGTACGCGCGAGTCGAGCTCGATGCCGGCGAGAGCGCCGAGGTGCGCTTCACCGTGCCCGCGTCTCGTCTGGCGTACAGCGATCGTGCACTGCGGCGTGTGGTCGAGGCAGGCGAGGTGGAGCTGCGGCTGGGGCCGTCGTGCGCGGTGGTCGACGAGGCGGTGGGATTGCGGATCACCGGGCCGACATACGAGCTGGGCGCCGACGACGCGCGGATCGTCGAGGTGGAACTGCGGCACGGCTGAGCGGGCCACCACTCACGAGACGGCATCTCGCTGACGAAACGGTTGCCACGTGCAGCTGAAATGTCAGCACGATGCCGTCTCGTCGTGAGAGCCCGGCGCGGCGGCGCTGATGTCGGACATTGGCGTTAGCGTGGATCCACCCCGTCGACGCCGCGGAAGGACCCGATGACACTGCACGACGAGACCGCTCCCCCGGCCGCTGCCGCCGCGCCCGGCACCGACCCGACGCGACCCGCCCGTGACGGGATCGTCGGCAACGCGGCATCTCGGATCCACCCCGATCGCGACGACGCCCACGCCGACCCCTGGTCGATCGACCTGGAACGCATCCAGTTCTCGCCGTACTTCTCCCGCCTCTCCGCCGTGACGCAGGTGGTGTCGCCCTCGATCGGCGGGGCCCCCGTGCACAACCGCCTGACCCACACGCTCAAGGTCAGCGCGATCGCCCGCGTCGTCGCCCTGCAGCTGAACACCCGTTCCCGGCAGGCCGGCGAGGGCGATGTCTGCAACGCCACCGTCGTCGAGGCGGCGGCCTACGCGCACGACCTCGGCCACCCACCCTTCGGCCACCTCGGCGAGTCGACCCTGGACCGTCTCGCCCGAGAAGAACTCGGCCTTCCCGACGGCTTCGAGGGCAACGCCCAGACGTATCGCATCCTCACCGCCCTCGACGTGGTCGAGAACACCCCGCGCGGGCTCAACCTCACCGCGGCCGTCCGCGCGGCCTCGGCGAAGTACCCGTGGGCACCGTCGGTCGACGCCGCCGACGTCGAACGGATCGGCCCGCCCCGTGGCATCCGCCGCTCCCCCGACGGCGCGTACCGCGTGCACAAGTACTCGGCGTACGACCTCGACCTCGCCGATCTCACCGAGGCCCGCCACGGGGTGGATGCCGAGCCCCTCCGCCAGAGCGTCGAAGGCGCGGTGATGGACCTCGCCGACGACATCGCCTACTCGGTGCACGATGTGGACGACTTCTACCGGGCGGGGATCCTCGACCACGCCCCGATCGCCGCCGAATTCCGCGGGTGGCTGGACGACGTCCTCGAGTGGCGCGATCGCGATGACGCCGAGGTCCGCGCCGAGCTCATGCCCGGAGCCGGCCTCGAGCGTCTGCGCCGCAAGATGCGCCGCGACGATCCCTGGATCGCCGACGACGAAGCCTTCCTCGCCGCCGTCAGCGACGTGGATGCCGAGATGGTGACCGACCTGCTGGCGCGCCCGTTCGACGGGTCTCTGACGGCGGAGCGTCGTCTCGCCGCCTTCACCGATCGCTGGATCCGCCGGTTCCAGGAGTCGGCGGACCTCCGCCCCCTCGACACCCCGCGCGCGGGGCCCGTCGTGCTGTCGCCCTGGGCGTGGCACCACGTCGAGGTGTTGAAGTTCGTGCACAAGCGGTTCGTGCTCAGCCGCCCCGACCTCGCCATTCAGCAGCGCGGCATGAGCCGCATCCTGGCCCGGTCGGTGCGCGCGCTGGGCGAGTGGCTCGACGACGACCTCGACCGCGCCCGCACCCCTCGGCGGCTGCGCGAGCTCATCGCCCTGGCCCGCGAGCAGTACGCGTCCCTCCCTGCCGAGGGTCGCCCCTCGGATGCCGAGGCCGAGAAGCTCGCGCGATCCCGCGGAATCGTGGACTACGTGGCATCCCTCACCGACTCGCAGGCGTTCGCCCTGTCGGAGGCGATCTCGGGTCGCGCCGACCGGCTGTGGGCGCTGGGGCAGCGGCTGTAATCCGGTTCGGGGCGGGTTCGTCCGTTCGGCGCAGACATTTCGCGCCCGAAGGGGAAGAAGCGCCCCAAACCGCAAGGCGGCACGGACGCGTCGCGTCCGGAGGCTTCCGCGACGGCGGATCCCTTGTCACCATGGGGAGATGTGGTCGACACACCCCGATCCCGGTAACCCGTGGCCTCACGACATGGTGATCTCCATCGAAGACCGCCCGCACGCGGCCGCCGACATGCTCTGGGTGCGCGAGGCGTACGGCCTGGACGTCGAGGGTGACGTTCCGCCGCCGCTGACCGACACGCCTGCACCGGCAGAACGTGAACTGACCGAAGCGGAACGCGCCCGATGGGCGGCCGTCTGGCCCTTGCTCTGGCGCCGCGTCGTCGAGCACTCCGGGCGGCCGACTGATCACGCCGCGATGGAGCGGCTCATGGACCGTGACCTCCCCACCGAGCAGCGCAGAACCGTGCTCTCGCAGGTCATGGGCCCGTCGTGGCGCGACGAGTACGGCGACGACGTGTTCGAGGACCCCTCGTACCGCGCCTGGCAGGAACGCTCGTTCGAAGCCGCCCGGTCGGCCGCCCCGAGGCCGCTCGACGAGCAGCCGGAACGCCGCGACCTCGACGCCCTCGTCCCCGCCTGGCACCGCGGGCTCGAGCGCATCGTCGTCCTCGCCTGCCGCGGTCCGTTCGCGCGGACTCTCGGGTCGAGCGCCCTGTTGGTCACGGCCGAGGTTCGCGAAGAATCGAGGTCGTACCGGGCGGCGCTGGGGTCCTTCGCTCCGAAGTGAGAGCCCGCGGTTCCGGATGCCGTGGCATCCGGAACCCGAGAGTCCGGACCCGCGCCGCCACCGACGGACGGGTCGCCCGGCCGCTCACCCTCGGGGGATGAGGCGCGCCACGCGGTACCGCTCGAAGAGCTTCGTGAACGAGTCGCGCGTGCGGTGATGCTCGGTGAACCCCGCGAGGCGGCTCTTCGACATGTCGGTCATGACCTCGATGTCGCGCCCGAGATCGGCATCGGTGTGCCACCACGAGGCGACGCGCGTGATGTCGGGGTCGACGAGCCCGTGCTGCTCGACGATCTCGGCCCACACCGGCGCCGCATCGACCATCTGCTGTTCGAACGGGCGCGGGGCCGTGTCGAAGCCCTCCGCCTCGACACCGAGGTCGGCCGCGATGCGCGGCCACATCCAGCGCCAGCGGAAGACGTCGCCGTTCGCGGTGTTGAACGCCTCGTCCGCGCCCTCGGGGTGCGTGGCCGCCCAGACCATCTGGCTCGCGAGCAGGTCGGCGTCGGTCACATCGGTGAGGCCGTTCCACTGGGTCTCGCTGCCGGGGAAGACGAGCGGCCGGCCCGTGTGCCGGCTGATCGCGGCGGCGACGGCGATCGTGAGCCCCATGTTCATCGCGTTGCCGACGGCATGGCCGAGAACCGTGTGGGAACGGTGGACCGACCACGTGAACCCCTGACGGCGGGCGGCGGCGAAGAGCTCGTCCTCCTGCGCGTAGTAGAAGTTGTCGACGTCGAGTCGCGGCTCGTCCTCGTGGAACGGGGTGTCGGGCATCTCGCCCTGGCCGTACGCCTCGAAGGGCCCGAGGTAGTGCTTGAGGCCGGTCATCAGGGCGACGTGACGCACCGGTGCGTCGGAGAGCGCGGCGAGCAGGTCACGGACCATGCCGCCGTTGACGGCGATGTTCTCGGCCTCCGTTTGCTGCCGGGACCACGCGGTGAAGAAGACGTGCGTGACGGGCAGGTCGCCCAGCGCCGCGCGCAACGACTCGGACGAGCGCAGGTCGGCCGACCGCCAGCCGACACCCGGACGCTCCGCACCCGGCCGACGGGAAAGGCCTGTCACCGCCCATCCCTCGTCGGAGAGTCGGTCGATCAGGGCGCCGCCGGCGATACCGGTGGCGCCGACCACGAGGGCGTGTGCGGATTCAGTCAAAACGGAGGTTCCCATCGGTCGAGGTGAACGAACGGCAACCGAGCGGGGTCGAAGGGTATTCCTCAGCCGGGTTCCGGCCCGGCGCGGACGACAGGTTCCTCCGTGCAGCGGATGCCACGGCGTCCATGTCCCAGAAAACGCGGGCTGGACACCCCGCACGTCGCACAATCTGGGACACACCCCCACCGAAGTGGGGACACGCCCCTCAGCACCGGATGCCACGGCACTCACGTCCCGAGGGATACAGGCCGGGTGACCACACGAGAAAGTGCCCCGGATCCAGGGCAGCCCACCGCCACCACGGATCCGGGGCACGGTCCGCTCGCCGAGGCGGTAAGGGACACCTCGGCGAGCGGGGCGCGTCCCGAGCGAACGGGAGGCGCACGCGCCGCGTCACCCCGGGGCAGTGCGGCACCCGGGGTGACGGGTCTTACAGGCCCTGGGCCAGGCGGTAGTACGCCTGGTTCCAGCGCAGTTCACTCTGGAAACCGCGGACCGTGGTGTCGTCGTCGATCACGACGAGCTCGGTCTTGGCGATCTCGGCGAAGTCGCGGAACACCTCGATGCCCACGGCCGTCGTCATGACGGTGTGATGGGCGGCACCGGCGGCGAGCCAGCAGCCGGCCGAGGTCGCGAAGTCGGGGGCGGGCTTCCACACCGCACGGCCAACGGGGAGCTTCGGCAGGTCGGGTGCGTCGACGTTCTCGACGACGTTGGCCACCAGACGGAAGCGGTCGCGCATGTCGCTCATCGCGACGACCAGCGCGGGGCCCGCGTCGGCGGTGAAGACCAGGCGCACCGGGTCGTCCTTGCCGCCGATGCCCAGCTCGTGGATCTCGAGCCGGGGCTTCTTCGTGGTCAGCGAAGGCGAGACCTCGAGCATGTGCGCGCCGAGGATGCGCTCGTTGCCGGGGACGAGGTCGTAGGTGTAGTCCTCCATGAGCGAGGCGCCACCGGGGAGGCCCGCGCCCATGACGTTGGCGACGCGCACGAGGATCGCGGTCTTCCAGTCGCCCTCGGCGCCGAAGCCGTAGCCCTCGGCCATGAGGCGCTGCACCGCGAGACCGGGCAGCTGCGTGAGCGCGCCGAGGTCTTCGAACGAGGTGGTGAAGGCGCCGAAGCCGCCCTCCTCAAGGAATGAGCGCAGGCCCAGCTCGATCGCCGCGCCGTCGCGCAGCGACTGGTGACGCGCGCCGCCGGGGAGCAGTTCGTCGACGACGTCGTAGCTGTCGACGTACTCCTGCACGAGGGCGTCGATGTCGGCATCCGATGCCGCTTCCACGGCCTCGACGAGCTCGTTGACGCCCCAGGTGTTCACCTGCACGCCGAACCGCAGCTCGGCCTCGGTCTTGTCGCCCTCGGTGACCGCGACGAAGCGCATGTTGTCGCCGAAACGCGCGAGCTTGAGGGTGCGGGCTGCGGTCCAACCGGCGGCGGCGCGCTCCCAGTCCTCGATCTGCTGACGCACGGCCGGGTTCGACACGTGGCCGACGACCGTTTTGCGCGAGACGCCGAGGCGCGTCTGGATGTACCCGAACTCGCGGTCGCCGTGGGCGGCCTGGTTGAGGTTCATGAAGTCGAAGTCGATGTCGTTCCACGGCAGCTCGACGTTGGCCTGCGTGTGAAGGTGCAGCAGCGGCTTCTGCAGGGCGTCGAGACCGGCGATCCACATTTTCGCGGGGCTGAAGGTGTGCATCCAGGCGATGACGCCGATGACGTCGTCGCGGCCGTTGATCTCGAGCGCCATGCGACGGATGCTGTCGGAGTCCTTCAGCACGGGCTTCCAGACGACCTTCACCGGCAGGCCGTTCAGGCCCTCGACGACGGCCTGCGACTGCTCGGCGACCTGCTTGAGCGTCTCTTCGCCGTAGAGGTTCTGGCTGCCGGTGACGAACCAGACCTCGTAGCCGTCGAGGTCGTTCTTGAGGGGAGTGCGGGTCATGACTGTTCCTTTTCGGGTGTTCAGAGGGATGCCACGGCGGCGGCCTCGACGGCGAGGCCTGCGCGGTAACGGTCGAGATAGGACGAGAAACCGGCCACGTCGGCGGGCTCGGGATCGGCGGTGACGATCGGGGCGGTGGCGAACACCGTCTCGCGCAGCCACTGGTCGAGACCGCGGCCGGAGTCGTCGGCGACGTAGGCGGCCAGCACGGCCATGCCCCACGCCCCGCCCTCCGACGCCGTCTCGGCGACCGCGACGGGCGCGTCGAGGGCGGCGGCGAGGAAGCGCTGAGCAACGCCGGCCGTGCGGAACATGCCGCCGTGGGCGTACATCTTGTCGAGCTGCACGCCCTCGCCGTGGAGCACGTCCATGCCGAGCGCGAGCGTTCCGAACACGCCGTAGAGCTGCGCGCGCATGAAGTTCGGCAGGGTCAGACGACTGTCGGGGGTGCGCACGACGAGCGGTCGGCCCTCGTCGAGACCCGCGATGGGCTCGCCCGCGAGGTGGTTGTAGGCCAGCAGTCCGCCGGCGTCGGCCTCGCCGTTCAGCGCCGCGTCGAACAGCGCCGCGTAGGTGGCATCCGGGGTGAGCGGGGCGCCGGCGGCCGCGGCGAACGCGGTGAACATGTTCGCCCACGCGGCCAGCTCGCTCGCACCGTTGTTGCAGTGCACCATCGCGACCGCGTCTCCCGCGGGGGTCGTGACGAGGTCGAGCTCGTGGTGCACCTCGGTGAGCGGGCGTTCGAGCACGACCATCGCGAAGATGCTCGTTCCGGCGCTGACGTTTCCGGTGCGGGGAGCCACGGCGCAGGTCGCGACCATGCCGGTGCCCGCGTCGCCCTCGGGAGGAGCGAACGGGATGCCGGGGCGCAGGGTCCCGCTCAGGTCGAGCAGCGTCGCGCCCGCGTCGGTCAGCGCGCCGGCGGCGGTGCCCGCCACGAGCACGCGCGGCAGCAGGTCGTTCAGCGCGGGCACGCGACCCGCGGCCAGCGCGTCGTAGCGCGCGACGAGCTCGGCGTCGTAGTCGCGGGTGGCGGAGTCGATCGGGAACATGCCCGAGGCATCGCCCACACCGAGCACCTTCTCGCCACTCAGCTTCCAGTGCACGTACCCCGCGAGGGTGGTGAGGAAGCGGATCTCGGGCACGTGGGGTTCCGCGTCGACGACGGCCTGGTGCAGGTGTGCGATCGACCAGCGGAGCGGGATGTTCACTCCCAGCAGCTCGGTGAGCTCGGCTGCGGCGACACCGGTGTTGGTGTTGCGCCACGTGCGGAAGGGCGCCAGCAGCTCGCCGTCGGCGTCGAACGCGAGGTAACCGTGCATCATCGCCGAGACGCCCATCGCGGCGTACCGCTCGGGGGTGACGCCGAAGCGCTGCTGCACGTCGGCGACCAGCGCGGCGTACGCGGCTCGCAGGCCCGACCACACGGCATCCAGCGAGTAGGTCCACAGTTTGTCGGCGTAGACGTTCTCCCACTCGTGGGAGCCGGTGGCGAGTACCTCGGCGTCGGGTCCGATCAGGCACGCCTTGATGCGGGTCGAGCCGAGCTCGATGCCGAGGCTGGCGCGGCCCTCTTCGAGCAGTGCGGTGGTGTAGGCGGTCATCGGCGGTCGTCCGTGCTCTGTCCGTAGACGTTCTGGTAGCGGTTGTAGAGGGCGTCGATCTTGTCCTGCGGGATCGGGATGAGCGGGCCGGCCTCGCGCGCGATGTGCACCGTGCGGGCGACGTCTTCGAGCATGACGGCGGCCTTGACGGCGTCCTTCGCGTTCGTGCCGATCGTGAAGGGACCGTGGTTCTGCATGATCACGCCCCGCGAGCGGTGGCCGCTCAGGGTCTCGACGATGCCGCGGCCGATCGAGTCGTCGCCGATGATGGCGAACGGGCCGACCGGGATGGGTCCGCCGAACTCGTCGGCCATCGCGGTGATGACGCAGGGGATCTCTTCGCCGCGGGCGGCCCAGGCGACGCCGTAGGTGGAGTGCGTGTGCACGACCCCGCCGACCTCGGGCATGTTCCGGTACACGTAGGCGTGCGCCGCGGTGTCGCTCGAGGGGCTGCGCTCGGAGCCGGGCGTGCCGGGGATCGCGTCGCCGTCGAGGTCGCAGAGGATCATGTTCTCGGGAGCCAGGTCGTCGTACGAGACGCCCGAGGGCTTGATGACGAACAGGTCGGCGCCGGGCACGCGTCCCGAGACGTTGCCGCCGGTCCAGACGATGAGGTTGTAGCGCACGAGCTCGGCGTGCAGTTTCGCGACGTCGGCGCGGACGGCGTCGATCGCCTCCTGCACCTCGGGTGCGAACGTGGCGGCATCGGACACGCGTGTCTCCTTCGACGGGGTCGGGTGGGGCCCGTTTGATGTTACCGGTAACATCGCCTCTTCGCGAGGGGCGAATGCCGGTAGCCCGATCGACCCGCACCGAGACCACGCGCGATCGCTGAGATGACCCCCGATTGCGGCGAAAGGCCGGTCATCTCGACGACAGACGGTCATCTCGACCGGCCCTCACCGCGGCGGGGCCGTCGAGTCGCGCACCACCAGCACCGGTTCCGCCGGAGACGCCGAGGCGTCGCCGAGCACGGCGGCGACCGCGTGCTCGGCCTCGCCCTCGACGTCGAGGCGGACGGTCGTCAGCGCGGGGGCGTAGAACGCGGCATCCGGATTGTCGTCGAACCCCGCGATCGACACATCGGCCGGCACCGCGAGCCCTCGGGCGGTAAGCCCCGCGATGAGCCCGAGGGCCATCTGGTCGTTCGCGACGGCGACGGCCGTGGCCCCTTCTCGCACGAGGTCGGCGACCGCGCCGGCGAGGGCGAAGCCGGACGCCGCGCTCCAATCCCCTTCCGGGCGACCGGCGAGGGCGAGGTCGAGGCGGGCCACGGCGTCCGCCACCCCCGCCGTTCGCGCGAGGGCTTCGCGCCAGTCGGAGGGGCCGGCGACCTCGACGATCCGGCGGTGGCCGAGGCCGGCGAGGTGGGTCACGACGAGGGAGGCGGCGTCGCGTTGGCGGGCCCCGGACTCGCCGTACAGCGGCACGATGGGCACGTCGTATCCCTCGAGCGGCGTGGCCCCGTGCGCCGCGACCAGCACGATCCCGTCGACCCCCTGATCGAGCAGGTGCCGCACCGCGGCGTCGATGTCGGCGGGGTCGTCGGAGTCGGTGTACGCCGTCGAAATCCACCGCCCGCGCGTCCGCGCCGCCCGCTCCAGAGCGGCGATGCCGGCCGAGGGCCCGTGGAGCACGGCATCGGATGCCACGACCCCCACCGTTCGCGTCAAGCTCGTGCCCAGCGCTCGCGCGGCGTTGTTCACGCGGTAGTCGAGGTCGGCGACAGCGGCGAGCACGCGCTCGCGCGTGCTCTCGCGGATGCCCGCGTAGCCGTTGAGCACGCGCGAGACGGTCTGCGTCGAGACCCCCGCGGCGGCGGCGACCTCGCGCACGCCGATGCGCTTGCCCCCGACCTCGCCGCTCATGGTCCCTCACAGTAGTGGTGCTCGACACTGCCGACTCACCGCTCCGCGCGGGAGCGCTCCCGCAGACGAGAGCCCGTCGGCGCCCCCCTTACAAGACGCCGACGGACCCGGTCCCACTCTGGCCCGCTCGCGGGCGAGAAATCTACTGTTCCGAGGCGCGGAGTGCGGCGATCACGTCGTAACGCTCGCGGATCTCGGGTCGGTGGTCGGGTTCGACCGTGCGGGTCATCGCGACCGCCCAGTCGACGGGCCCGCCCGCCAGCACCCCCGCCGCCTGGCGGGCCGCACCGAGCGCGACGTACTCCCCCGCGGCCGGGACGACGATCTCGGCGTCGAACACCTGCGCGGCGATGCGGGCGACGCCCTCGTTCGCGGCGGCACCGCCGATGAGCAGAACGCGGCGCACCTCGACGCCCTGCGCCTGGATCGCCTCGAGCCCGACGGCCAGGCCGCTCAGCATGCCCTCGATCGCGGCGCGCGCGAGGGTCGGGCGGTTCGTGGATGCCAGGGTCAGGCCGGTCAGTGAGGCCTGCGCGTGCGGCAGGTTGGGCGTGCGCTCGCCCTCGAACCATGGCACGAGCACCACGCCGCCGGCACCGGGCTCGGCCTCGAGAGCCAGGGCGCCGAGTTCGTCGTGGGAGACGCCGAGGAGTCCCGCGAAGGCGTCGAGCACTCGGGCGGCGTTGAGGGTGGCCACGAGCGGCAGGAAGCGCCCCGTGGCGTCGGCGAAGCCGGCCACCGCGCCGGTCGCATCGCGGGCCGGGGTGTCGGTGACGGCGAACACCGTGCCCGAGGTGCCGAGCGAGACGACCACGTCGCCCACGCCCGCGCCGAGGCCGAGCGCTGCGCCGGCGTTGTCTCCCGCGCCGGGGCCGACGAGGGCGCCGCCGGGCAGCGTCCCGGCGCTCTCCCACGGGCCGAGCACGCGCGGCAGCACGGCGTCGTGCCCGAGGGCGCGGCGGAACAGGTCGAGGTGGTAGCCGTCGGCGCCCCAGTACGCGGTGCCCGAGGCGTCGGACCGGTCGGTGACGAGCTCCTCGAGAACGGCGTTCCCCGGGCCGAATCCGCGCAGACGCCAGGTCAGCCAATCGTGGGGCAGGGCCACGGCGGCGACGCGTGCAGCGTTGTCGGGCTCGGCGTCGCGCAACCAGCGAAGCTTGGTGCCGGTGAACGAGGCGACCGGCACGGCGCCCGTCCGCTCGGCGAACGCCTCTGCGCCCACCTCGTCGATGAGGTCGCGCGCGGCCTGGGCCGACCGGGTGTCGTTCCACAGCAGGGCGTCGCGGATGACGACGCCCTCGGCGTCGAGCACGACCATGCCGTGCTGCTGGCCCGCGATCGACACCGCGGCGACGTCGTCGAGACCGCCGGCCCGGGCGATGGCATCCTGCAGCGCGCTCCACCAGGCCTCGGGATCGACAGACGTGCCGGCAGGGTGAGACGCGCGTCCCTCGCGCACGACCTTCCCCGTCTCGGCGTCGACGACGACGACCTTGCACGACTGCGTCGACGAGTCGACTCCCATGACGAGCGCCATGCTCACTCCTCTTGTCCTCGCCGCAGCAGTGCGGCATCCCGTTCAGTGTCCACGACACGCCGTCTCGCACGAGCGCGATGCGGCATGTCTTGGACACTCGACGGAAACAGGGCCCGGATGCCGCGGCATCCGGGCCCTTTCCGACTCAGCGCGCGCCGAGCAGGTGCTCGGTGGCGAGCTGCTGCAGGCGCACGAAGCCGAAGCCCTTGCCGCCGAGGTACGCGTCGGCGTCGAAGTCTTCGTAGGCCGAACGGTCGGCGAGGAAGTCGTCGTAGGTCTCGCCCTCGTTCAGCGTCGGCTGCGCGAGCTCGGCGACCTTCGCGGCCTCGAGAGCTGCCTGCACCTCGGGGTCGGCGCGGAAGGCCGCGGCGCGCTCCTTGAGCAGCAGGTAGGTGTTCATGTTGGCCGACACGGAGTCCCAGACACCGGTCTCGTCCTCGGTGCGCGAGGGCTTGTAGTCGAAGTGACGGGGGCCGTCGTACGCGGGCACGCCGCCGGGGCCGCCGTTCTCGAGCAGGTCGACGAGAGCGAAGGCGTTGTGCAGGTCGCCGTGACCGAACACGAGGTCCTGGTCGTACTTGATGCCGCGCTGACCGTTGAGGTCGATGTGGAAGAGCTTGCCGTGGTACAGCGCCTGGGCGATGCCGGCGGCGAAGTTCAGGCCCGCCATCTGCTCGTGACCGACCTCGGGATTCAGGCCCACGAGCTCGGGGCGCTCGAGCGAGTCGATGAAGGCGATCGCGTGGCCGAGCGTGGGCAGCAGGATGTCGCCGCGGGGCTCGTTCGGCTTGGGCTCGATGGCGAAACGGATGTCGTAGCCCTTGTCGGTGACGTAGTCCCCGAGCAGGTTGACAGCCTCGCGGTAGCGCTCGAGCGCCTGGCGGATGTCCTTCGCTGAGTCGTACTCGGCGCCCTCGCGGCCGCCCCACATGACGAAGGTCTTCGCGCCGAGCTCGGCCGCGAGGTCGAGGTTGCGCAGCACCTTGCGCAGCGCGAAGCGACGCACCTGGCGGTCGTTCGAGGTGAAGCCGCCGTCCTTGAAGACGGGGGCCGAGAAGAGGTTGGTGGTCACCATCGGCGTGACGATGCCGGTGTCGCTCATCGCGCCCTTGAGGCGGTCGATCTGCTTCTGACGCTCGGCGTCGGTCGAGCCGAAGGCGAAGAGGTCGTCGTCGTGGAAGGTCAGGCCGTAGGCGCCGAGCTCGGCGAGCTTCTCGACGACGTGCACGACGTCGAGGGGCTCACGCGTGGGGCCGCCGAAGGGGTCGGTGCCGTTGTAGCCGACGGTCCAGAGACCGAAGGAGAACTTGTCGTCGCGGGTGGGGGTGGGCATTCCTGCTCCTTCGCATGGACGCACGAGCGCGCGGTGGCGCGCAGCGGGTTTGTTGGTGCTCACAACATATATCCCGGATGCCGCGGCGTCCAGCGTTCGCGTCAGATTCCCCGTGCGGCGTCGACCACCTCGAAGACCCGCGGATCCCACGTCAGCGCGCGCTCCCATGGCAGGCCGAACCCGTCGGCGAAGAAGATGCTGTGCACGTGGTCGGGGAAGGAGTGCCGATCGATGCGGGGGACGACGGCCGGCGGCACGTCGTCGGCCCGACCGCTGCGCAACGACACGAGCCCGTCGTGCGGCCAGACCTGCTCCGGCTCGGTCGCGGCGGCGAAGTACCCCGCCCCGATCGCCGTGACCGCGACGTTGTCGAGCACGCCCGCCTGCGCGTCGTTCCACGCGCGGAGGAACCGCCGCGAGACCTGTTCGGCCGCCCCCTGGGAGTTCGCGGCGGCATAGGCCCGCGCCTGATCGAGGATCGTCGTGGTGGCCGGGTCGCCGTGCGCGTCGCCATCTGTGATGTCGCCCGCAACGGCGTCACCGAGCACCGCGCCGTCCCAGGGCGTGCCGAGGGTCACGAGGCGGTCCACCCGCGGGCCCGCCCCGGCCAGCTCGCGGATCGCGGCCCGCGAGAACAGCCCGCCCATGGAGTGCGCGACGAGGTCCACGCGCGACACGCCATATTCGGCACCGATCCATCGCAAGAAGGCGGAGAGCGCGACGCCGGCGTCATCGACCGTGCCGACGGCGTTGATGGTCAGCTCGGCGGGCAGCACGACCGGGACGTCGCCGAAACCCTGCCACCCGGCATCCGCCTCGACCGCCCCCGCGCCGATGCGGGCGGGAGCGGTGAACACTGCCCGCCCGGCCGAACGATAATGCTCGCGGAGGGCGGTCAGGGTGTTGCCCGCCGCGAGCCCCGAACCGGCACCCCGGTCGGTGTCGGTGAACGGGGTGACGGCGGCGCCACCCGAGACGAGAACGACGGCATCGGTCACGGCAACTCCTCAGAGGGTCGGATGCCGCTCAGATTAGGGCACACCTCCGACACCGCGAGGGACGCTCGCCCACCTGGCACAGGGAGGATCAGGCCGGCAGCGCGTCCTCGATCGCGGCGACGACCTCGGGGGCGTCGGGCAGCGTCCGCGGGCTGAACCGGGTCACGCGGCCGTCGGGGGAGACGACGAACTTCTCGAAGTTCCACGAGATACGGCCGGTCTTGCCCTCGGCATCCGGGGTCGTCGTGAGCTCCTTGTACAGCGGGTGCGCGTTGCGCCCGTTGATCTTGACCTTCTCCGACATCGGGAAGGTCACGCCCCACGTCGCGGAGCAGTACTCGGCGATCTTGTCCTCGTCGCTCAGCTCCTGCAGGAACTGGTTGCTGGGGAAGCCGATCACCGTGAATCCACGGTCGGCGTACTTCTTGTGCAGCGCCTCGAGCGCCTCGTACTGCGGCGCGAGGCCGCATCGCGAAGCAACGTTCACCACGAGCGCCGCCTTGCCGTCGGTCAGCTCGCCGAAGGTCGTCTGGTCGCCGCGGATGGTCGTGATGGGGATGCCGGAAAGGTCCATGTTCCGATCCTGGCACCGCGTTGTTGTGGTCGGGGTGGGAATCGGCCCCGCCCGTGGCACAGTGGTCGGATGGTCACCGCGGGAAGCCGGGGCGACGGCATGCGCCGCGCCAATCTGGCCCTCGTGCTGCGCACCGTGCACCGCGAGGGATCGCGCTCGCGCGCCGCGCTGACCGAGGCGACGGGGCTCAACCGCTCGACCATCGCCGACCTCGTGGGCGAACTGCAGCGTGCGGGACTCGTGGTCGAACGGGCATCGGAAGCACAGGGGCGCGTCGGCCGCCCCTCCCCCATCGTGGAGCCCGACCCGCGCGTCGTCGCCATCACCGTGAACCCCGAGGTCGACGCCCTCGACATCGCAGCGATCGCCCTCGATGGGTCGATCGTCGCGCGCGAACGCCTCGATCAGTCGACGCTGCTCACACCCGAGCGCACCGCCGAGCTCGTCGGCATCCGTCTCGATGCCTGGCGCCGCGGGCCGCTCGCCGGCTCCCGCCTCACCGGCGTAGGGGTCGCCGTCCCCGGTCCGGTGCGCGCGTCCGACGGGCTCGTACGCGAGGCTCCGCACCTCGGTTGGACCGACGCCGCCCTCGCCGGCCTGATGACGGATGCCACGGGGCTCACGACCCATGTCGCCAATGACGCGGCTCTCGGCGCCGTGGCCGAGCACCTGTTCGGTGCCGCGCGCGGCGCGCACGACGTCGTCTACCTCAACGGCGGCGCGAGCGGTATCGGTGGCGCGGTCATCGTCGGGGGAATACCGCTGGGCGGGGCGGGCGGCTACGCCGGGGAGTTCGGGCAGAACAGACCCGGCATCGCCGACCCCGACGACCGGCGAGCACCCGAGGGCGTGCTCGAAGACGAGGTCAGCCGGACTCTGCTGCTGCGAGCGCTCGGCATCGACGCCGCCGACGACGCGGCCCTCGCGTCCGCGCTCACCCGCAGCACCGATGCGGCCGTGCGGGCCGAGACCGATCGACAGCGCCGGATCCTCGCCACGGCCCTCGCCAACGCCGCGAACGTGATGAACCCCGCGGTGATCGTGCTCGGCGGGTTCCTCGCGATCCTCGGCGAGCTCGACCTGGCCGGCCTCGACGCGGCGGTGCGCGCGCAGACGATCCCCGCGTGCGCGGAGGGGCTGCGCCTGGCCGCCGCGGAGCTCGGCGAGAACCGCCTGCTCGTCGGCGCGGCCGAGGCCGTGTTCGAGGCCGCGCTCTTCCCCCCGCGCTGAGCGCGAAACTCTCCTCGAAACCTCGCGCCCGGCCCCGATGTCGGCGGTCCGGGGCAGGATGGGTGAGCGACGACGCGAGGAGAACCGATGATCGAGACACGTTCCGCCGGAGCCACCTGGTCGGGCAACCACCGGTACCGCGCCACCGAGGTGCTGCTGCCCACCGGGCCCGACGAACTGGCCGAGGTCGTGGCATCCGCGGATCATCTGCGTGTGCAGGCGACCCGGCACACCTTCAACGACGTCGCCGACAGCGAGGGCGCGCTCGTCTCGCTCGAGAAGATGCCCACGCGCATCGACGTCGCCGGCGACCGGGTGCGCGTCGAGGGGCTCGTGACCTTCGCCCAGCTGGCGCCCGCGCTCGAGGCCGAGGGCCGGGCGCTGCACAACCTCGGCTCACTCCCCCACATCTCGGTGGCGGGTGCGACGGCGACCGGCACGCACGGCTCGGGGGTCCGTAACGGCAACCTCTCGAGCGCCGTGACGGGCATCGAGATGATGGATGCCGACGGCCGCACGCACCGCATCGACGAGACCCACCCGTGGTTCGGTGCGGCCGCCCTCAGCGTCGGAGCCTTGGGCGTGGTGACCGGCGTCGAGCTGCGCACCGAACCGACCTACGCCGTCACGCAGCAGGCGTACACCGGGGTGGCGTGGGCCGACATCGTGGCGGATCCGATCGCGGTGCTCGGCGGCTCGCGCAGCGTCAGCGTCTTCACGACCTGGGGAGACCCCGCGCACGACCTGGTCTGGGCCAAGAGCGACACGGGCTCGCCGTCGTGGGTCGAAGAACTCGGCGGGATCGCCATCGGCGACGACATCCACCTGGGCAGAATCCGCACCGTCGACAACACGACACCGCGCGGCACCTCAGGGCCGTGGCACACGCGCCTTCCGCACTTTCGCGCCGACGCGCTGCCCAGCGACGGCGACGAGATCCAGTCGGAGTACTTCGTGCCCCTGGCCTCGGCGACGGAGGCTCTCGCGGGCGTGCGCGAGATCGCCCCGGACTTCGCCGAGCACCTGCTGGTGACCGAGCTGCGCACGGTCGCCGCCGATCAGCTTTGGCTGAGCCCCGCGTACGAGCGCGACGTGCTCGCTATCCACTTCACCTGGCGCAACGACACCGAGGGGGTGCGCTCAGCGCTGCCGCACATCGAGGCCGCTCTCGCACCGTTCGATGCGCGACCGCACTGGGGCAAGGCGTTCACCATGCCCGGTGAGCGGATCCTGGCGACCCTGCCGCGTGCCCACGACTTCGACGCGGTCGCGCGCGAGGCCGACCCGCGCGGCGTCTTCCGCAACGCGTTCCTGCGGCGCGTGTTCGGGGGCTGAACCAACCCGGTGGCTTCGACCGGCCCAGCCACCTCCCGCGCAGTCGAGGGCGAAGCGCAGATCCCCGGGCAGGTCGAAGGGACCGCAACCCGGGTGCCACGAACGACTCACCACGAGACGGCGCCGCCCACCGCGACGCCGCCTCGCGGCATCCGGGATCAGCGGCTGGAGTAGCCGCCGTCGATGGGGAGCGAGACGCCCGAGATCATGCCCGCGCCATCGCCGAGGAGGAACACGATCGGCGCCGCGATGTCGTCTTCGGTGGCCCACTTGTGCAGCGGCATGGCCTCGAGGAAGGGGCCCTCGATGTCGGGGCGACCCCAGTACCAGGCCGACATCGGGGTCATGACGACCGTGGGGTTCACGCTGTTGACGCGGATGCCGTAGCCGCCGAGTTCGAGCGCCGAGACGCGCGTGATGTTGTCGAGGGCGGCTTTCGACGAGCCGTACGAGATGTGACCGGTGAGGGCGACGAGGCTCGCCTGGCTCGAGACGTTGACGATCGCGCCGCCCTTGCCGACGCGGATCATCTCGCGCGAGGCGTACTTGGTGACGAGCAGCGAGCCACGGGCATTGATGCGCATGACCTTGTCGAAGACGTCGATGTCGGTCTCCATCGGAGTCGCGATTTCGCCACCCCACCCACCGCAGTTGACGACGCCGTAGATGTCGCGACCCTCGATGGCCGCGCGGATCTCGTCTTCGGACTCGAGGTCGAACACGACGGGCTCGGCTCCGGTCTCGGCGCTGATCGCGGCGACGCTCTCGGCGTCGCGACCGGCGGCGAGGACCGTCGCGCCGGCGGCGACGAGGTGGCGCACGGTCGCACCACCGATGCCGCCACCGGCTCCGGTGACGAGGATGATGCGGTCGGTGAATTCGGTCATGGGTGGGCTCTTTCGCGGGTCCGGGAGTCGAGGACGACGGCAGTGTCGTCGCGGCCCATGATAACCACAGAATCACGCGGATGACTTCGGTGTCATGACGAAATGATCACGGGTGTTGACACCGGTGTCACGGTGGGCTTACCGTAACCGGAGTTCGACCGGTGGACACCCCCGCCGGACCCGCTTCATCGACGCAGCACTCCGCCGTGGTGCGTCGCCCGGAAGGACCACACCGCTGTGACCCACACCTCGGAGAACGACGCGACGACCGCCGCCGCGACCGTGCACCTCGACGACCTCGTCGCCCGTGCCCGGCAGCTCGCGGCGCCGGGCGAGCGGCGCATCCTGGGCGTGGCCGGCACCCCCGGCGCGGGCAAGTCGACCGTGAGCGACGCCCTGCTCGCCGCCCTCGGCGACGACGCGGTGCTGGTCGGCATGGACGGTTTCCACCTCGCCAACGAAGAGCTCGTGCGCCTCGGTCGTCGCGACCGCAAGGGCGCCCCCGACACCTTCGACGTCGAGGGCTACGTCGCCCTGCTCGATCGCATCCGCGCCGGGCACGAGGTCTACGCCCCGCGCTTCGACCGCGGCCTCGAGGAGTCGATCGGCTCGGCGGTGCTCGTGCCCGCCCACGTTCCGCTCGTCATCACCGAGGGCAACTACCTGCTGCACGACGAATTCGGGTGGGATGCCGTCGCCTCGCGCCTCGACGAGGTGTGGTTCCTCGACATCGACTCCCACGCGCGCCGCGAGCGTCTCGTCGCGCGGCGCCTCTCTCACGACCACCCCTATGACGAAGCCGTCGCCTGGGTCCGCGAGGTCGACGAGCGCAATGCCCTCGTCGTCGAGCGCGGGCGCGACCGCGCCGACCTCGTCGTCACCGTCTCCGATGCCCCCGTCGGTCCCCACGAAGGAGCTTCCTCATGAGCACCACCACGGCCACGCCCGTGCTGCAGGCGCGCGGCCTGTCGCGTCAGTTCGGATCCGTCCGCGCCCTCAACAACGTCGACTTCGAGGTCTACCCGGGTGAGGTCACCGCCCTGATCGGTGACAACGGCGCCGGCAAGTCGACGCTCGTCAAAGCTCTCTCGGGCAACCTCGCGGTCGACGAGGGTGAGATCCTCTTCGACGGCAAGCCCATCGACATGTCGAACCCGCAGATCGCCTCCGGCCTCGGCATCGAGACCGTCTACCAGGACCTCGCTCTCGCCCCGCACCTCGACCCGGTGCAGAACATGTACCTGGGCCGCGAGATCCGCCGCCCCGGCCTCGCGGGAGCGCTCGGCTTCATGAAGACCAAGGACATGGCGAAGGCCTCCCGCGCCGCGTTCGACGAACTCGGCGCCACCGTCCGCTCGCTCACCTCGCCCGTCGGCGAGATGTCAGGCGGTCAGCGTCAGGCCATCGCGATCGCCCGCGCCGTGCACTGGGCCTCGCGAGTCGTGTTCCTCGACGAGCCGACCGCCGCCCTCGGTGTGCGTCAGACGAAGAACGTGCTCGAGACCATCCGGCGCGTGCGTGACAAGGGCATCGCCGTGGTCTTCATCTCGCACTCGATGCCGCACGTCATCGACGTCAGCGACCGCATCCAGGTCCTGCGCCTCGGAACCCGCGTCGCCAATATCAACGCCAAAGACACCTCCATGGAAGAGCTCGTCGGACTCATGACCGGCGCCGTCACGAAGGACGACCAGAAGTGAGCCTCAAGACTCCCCCGACCGAGACCGTCGCGATCGGCACGTTCGACGACAACAAGAAGACCAACCCGGTCGCCGCGGTCCTGCGCACGCAGGCGTTCCAGATCCTCCTGGTGCTGCTGGCGATCATCATCGTCTTCAGCATCATCGCGCCCGACTCGTTCGCGCAGTGGTCGAACTTCCGACTCATCATCCAGAACGCCTCGATCCTCGCGGTGCTCGCCGTCGGCATGACCTACGTCATCATCACCGCCGGCATCGACCTGTCGGTCGGGTCCGTCCTCGTCTTCTCGGGGGTCGTGTCGGCCCTCGTCATGCGAGCGATGGGCGGCGAGGGGTGGGGCGTCGCCACGGTCGGCATCATCGTCGCGGTCCTGAGCGGCGTGTGCTGGGGGCTGTTCAACGGATTCCTGATCGCGAAGGCGAAGATCCCGCCGCTCATCGTCACCCTCGGCTCGCTGGGCATGGCCCTCGGTCTCGCGCAGATCCTCACCGGCGGCGTCGACATCCGCGACGTCCCCACCGTGCTGACCGTCTCGATCGGCTACGGCAACGTGTTCGGATCCGTCCCGATCATCAGCGTCATCGCGCTCGTCGTGGTGCTGATCGGCGCTGTCGTCCTGCACTTCACGCGCTTCGGCCTCTACACGTTGGCCGTGGGCTCGAGCGAGATCGCCGCCCGCCGCGTCGGTGTGAAGGTCGACGCGCAGCTGATCAAGATCTACACGATCTCCGGCGCCCTGGCCGGGCTCGGCGGCATCCTGTCTCTCTCCCAGTTCTCCACGACCGCCATCGCCGGCCAGTCCCAGACCAACCTGAACGTCATCGCCGCTGTCGTCATCGGCGGCACCTCGCTCTTCGGCGGGGTCGGCACGATCATGGGCACCGTCGTGGGCCTGTTCATCCCCGCGGTGCTGCAGAACGGCTTCGTCATCACCGGCGTGCAGCCCTTCTGGCAGCAGGTCGCCGTCGGCGCCGTGCTGATCGCGGCGGTCTACGTCGACCAGGTACGCCGCACCGCCGCGACCCGCGGCAACTCGCAGGGCCTCTGGCGCAAGTTCCTCAGCGGAGGTCGGCGCGGCTGATCCGCGGCGGCATCCATTTCCTCTCCACCCCTTACCAACCCGACAGCAGTACTCCAGAAAAGAACGGTGATCACAATGAAGTGGAACAAGAAGGCGACCGCCCTGACGGTCTTCGGCATGGCGGCGACGCTGACCCTCGCGGGGTGCTCGGG
>Ga0308157_10000872_pt1 | contig 78836 bp, 64 predicted proteins | sample PhyBR1_FD_201035 | JGI IMG/M metagenome (GOLD analysis project Ga0308157, IMG submission 201035) | Phyllosphere microbial communities from UC Gill Tract Community Farm, Albany, California, United States - DLSLB.R1 | ecosystem: Host-associated > Plants > Phyllosphere > Unclassified | place: USA...
TGAAGATCGTCATCCTTGCCTCCAACGTTGACATTGACCAGCACCTCAAGAGGCGACACGTCGCATCTCTAACTGGCCCAACTGTCGCATTACTAAATAGCCCCTACATGTCGCGATCACATAACGTATGTTATGGAACAATGATGCACATATAGCCAGCGCCTTATTGGGATGACCCATCTGAAACGAATTTAATATGATGCCCTGATGATCCGGCAAACTCGGCTTATAATCAGTGTTTTCCGGGACCCGAAGTCGATGATCAAAATTTAGGCGAATCGTATGTCTCAAACTGGATGAAACTGCCTCCAGCGGCAGCGCGAAAGTGCCGTAAAATAAGGAGTTTTCGTGATCTCTTAGCGTCTTGTACTAAGCATAACCCTTTCGTTTAACAGCTACTGCGTACCAGATTTTTTCCTTCTAGATTAGCTTTGCTGCAGTAAATCCACCAACTAATTCAATGCGTTGAGAACTTCTCTTGCAAGAGCTAATCTTATCCATAAGATGAAAACCATTTCAAAAATTACCAAGGAGGGGTTCTTCGTGTTCCGCAAAACTTTACTGACAAGCGTGTGTCTTCTGGCATTGATGGGCGCAGCATCGGCTGAGACTGTTCTAAACCGTGGCAATGACACCGATCCGGCCACGCTTGACCATCATCGCACCTCCACAGTTTCCGAAGGCAATGTGCTTCGTGATCTCTACGACGGTCTGACCATTCAGAATGCGGATGGCGAAGCTATCCCCGGTGTGGCGAAGTCCTGGGATATTTCCGAAGATGGCACTTCATACACTTTCCACCTACGCGATAATGCCAAGTGGTCGAACGGCGATCCGGTCACAGCTGGTGATTTCCAGTTTGCTTTCCGCCGTCTGATGGACCCGAAGACCGCTGCGGGCTACGCCAGCATGCTGTTTGTTATCAAAAACGCTGAAGATGTTGCTGGTGGCAAAAAGCCAATTGATGAGCTTGGCGTTGAAGCAGTCGATGATCACACGCTGAAGGTTACGCTGAACTCCCCTACTCCTTATTTCCTTGAACTTCTAACGCACCAGACGGGTTTCCCGCTGCACCAGAAGAGCGTTGAGGAAAATGGCGACAAGTTTACGACACCGGGCAAGATGGTGACGAATGGCGCTTATGAGCTTGTCAGCTTCACGCCAAACGACAAGATCGTCATGAAGAAAAACCCGAATTATTACGAAGCGGATCAGGTTAAGATCGATACGATCAACTGGATTCCATTCGAAGATCGCGCCAGCTGCATGCGTCGTTTCGAAGCCAAGGAAGTTCAGGTTTGTTCTGACGTTCCTGCTGAGCAGATGGATTACGTGAAGAAGAACCTCAGCAACGAATTCCGCATGGCACCTTATCTCGGCGTTTATTATCTGCCAGTCAAAGGCAAGACTGCCGACAGCAAGTTGAAGGACCCTCGCGTTCGTCAGGCTATTTCCATGGCAATTGATCGTGACTTTATTGCAGAGCAGGTTTGGCAAGGCACCATGCTGCCGGGCTATTCTCTGGTTCCTCCGGGCATCAATCATTACGTCAAGGACGCGCCAAAGCTCGACTATTCCGATGATATGCTTGATCGTGAAGACAAGGCCAAGGAACTCCTGAAAGAAGCGGGCGTTGAACCAAACACGTTGTCGATCGAACTGCTCTACAACACATCTGAAAACAATAAGAATACGATGGCGGCAATTGCCGACCAACTTGGCAATATCGGCGTGAAAGCGACACTCAACGAAACCGAAGGCGCCACTTACTTCAACTTCCTGCGCGAAGATGGTCCATTTGATATAGCACGGGCTGGCTGGATCGGTGATTACAACGATCCGCAGAACTTTCTCTACATCAGCCAGAGCGATGTCAGCTTCAACTATTCCAAAGTAAAAAACCCGGAATATGATGCGAAAATGGCTGAAGCTGAGAAAATCCTTGATCTCGATGCCCGCGCCAAGGTTCTGGCTGAAGCGGAGCAGCTCAAGCTCGACGATATGAGCAATATTCCGATCCTTTATTATTCCTCGCGTGCTCTTGTTTCTGACAAGATCGACGGTTGGAACGACAACCTTATGGACAGTCACAAGACCCGTTGGCTTTCGTTCAAACAATAAATTTTCAGTTCGGGCTGCACCTATTGCATCGGCTCAAAAATCGGAAACGATTTAGGGCCGATGCGTAGATCAAATAAGTTGGAGCGATCTTTGTGCGTCCGAAAGGACGCACGGCACTCTGGTGGCGCAGCCCCTTTTTCTTTCGACCTTGGGAGGGTCGAAAGGTCCCTTTTTCATGGGGCGTATATTTTAAAATTTTATGGGAGTTCTCGATGGTTCGCGAAATGTTATTGGCAGGCGTTTGTCTGGTTTCGCTCAGCAGTGCCTCTTCAGCTGCAATTGTACTTAATCGTGGAAATGACATGGATCCATCGACACTGGATCAACAGCTCACCACAACGGTCCAGGAAGACCGTGTTTTAAAAGATCTTTATGAGGGCCTGGTCGCTCAGGACAGTCGCGGTAAGGCCGTGCCAGGCGCTGCCACGTCATGGGAAATTTCGCCCGATGGCCTCACCTACACATTTCATATGCGTGAAGATGCCAAGTGGTCCAATGGTGATCCTGTCACCGCAGGTGATTTCGAATTTTCCTTACGCCGTTTGATGGACCCCAAGACTGCGGCTGGCTATGCCAGCGTTTTCTACTCGATCAAAAATGCCGAACAGGTCGCAACTGGCCACATGTTCGTTGATCGGTTGGGCGTGAAAGCTTTGAATGACAAGACACTTCAGATCGCGCTGAATGCTCCGACTCCCTATTTCATTGAGTTGCTTACCCACAGCACTGGTTATCCCGTCAATGCCAACGCAGTAAAGGAATTTGGATCGAAGTTCAGCCAGCCAGGCCATATGATTAGCAATGGAGCTTATGAGCTCGTCAGCTTCAACCCTAACGATAAGATCGTCATGAAGAAAAATCCCTACTATTGGGATGCTGAGCATGTTCAGATTGATCAGGTGAATTGGATACCGTTTCAGGATCGCTCCAGCTGCATGCGTCGCTTCGAGGCGAAAGAAGTAGATGTCTGCTCTGATGTTGCTGCCGAACAAATGGATTATGTGAAGGCGAACTTCGGCAAAGCTTTCCGTCAGACACCTCTGCTTGGCGTCTATTACATCGACATCAAGGGAGAGCCTTCCAGCAAGTTGCGTGACCCGCGTGTCAGGCTAGCTATTGGAATGACGATTGATCGCAATTTTCTGTCACAGGAAGTGTGGCGTGGCACAATGCTGCCTGCCAGTTCTATGGTGCCGCCCAGCATCAATAATTACGTGAAGGACGCGCCGCAGTTAGATTACGCCAAACAGGACATACTGGATCGAGAAGACGAGGCAAAAAAGCTTCTCGAAGAAGCAGGCGTCACACCTGGAAGCCTTTCGGTGGTTCTGAAATACAGCACGTCAGAGAACCATAAAAATACGATGGCGGCCATTGCCGACATGCTTAAAGAGGTTGGGTTAGCGATTACAACGTTCCAAACTCGTTCCTGTCATTATTCACAAGCGACAGCTATTTCAATTACGCGCAATGGTCGAACAAAGGCTACGACGACAATCTGATGAATTCGCATGCCACGCACTGGTTATCGATAAAAGGCTAAATAAAAACAGGAACACTCTTAGAGAGCCGTGCGCCCGCAGGCGCACAAAAGGACGCTCTAAAATTCAAAAGGCTGCATAATTTTCTTAAATCGGGTTCGATTTAAAAATTATGCGGAAATGGGATTTGCCGGATCGCTTCAAAGCGGTCCGGCAAAGAAGGGAAATAAAAATGCTGGGCTACACGCTCCGACGATTGGGTAGTGCAATACCCACGATCTTTATCATAGTGACTTTGACATTCTTCCTTATAAGACTGGCACCCGGCGGGCCTTTCGATCTGGAGCGTCCGATCGACCCTCTGATCCTTGAGAACCTCAAGAAAGCCTATAATATGGATGCGCCGCTTTGGCAGCAGTATCTGATTTATCTAGGCAATCTGCTGCGTGGTGATCTTGGACCAAGCTTCACGCGTCGCGATTTTACCGTGAATGACCTGTTTGCTTCCGGTCTGCCGGTTTCGGTCATGCTTGGCGCTTTGGCGCTTAGTCTTGCTGCGATTATCGGAACATTTCTCGGTACAATTGCTGCGCTGAAACAGAATTCTTCCATCGATTATTTCGTTGTAGCACTTGCCACTTTCGGTATCACAACGCCCAACTTCGTTGTTGCTCCCCTCCTCAGCCTGCTTTTCGGTGTCATTCTTGGCTGGGTCCCAGCCGGAGGCTGGTCGTCTGCGAATATCACTTACTGGATGTTGCCGGTGCTAACTCTGGCTTTGCCGCAGGTTGGCGTTATTGCGCGCCTCGTGCGCGGGGCAACCATTGAAGCCTTGCGCGCTAATCATGTTCGCACCGCCCGCGCCTATGGTCTGCCATCGCGCGTCGTGGTCGGCGTACATGCCTTGCGTGCTGCGATGCTGCCCGCTGTTTCCTATCTCGGCCCGACAGCTGCAGCACTTCTTACCGGCTCTGTTGTCGTTGAAACCATCTTCGGCATTCCCGGCATTGGTCGCTACTTCGTGCAGGGCGCGTTGAGCCGCGATTACACGATGGTCATGGGCACCGTGGTTGTTATTTCCGTTTTCGTCGTGGTGTTTAATCTCATCGTCGACCTCCTTTATGCATGGCTTGATCCGAGGGTTCGCTATGACTGATTTTACTGCAGCCGTGGAAACAGAAAAATTGGGTTCAGTCCAAAGCCGCTCGCTCTGGCAGGATGCTTGGTTGCGTCTGCGCAAGAACAAGGCAGCTGTTACAAGTGCCATCGTCCTCATCGTGCTGGCACTTGTCGGCATTTTTGGACCCATGATCAGCCCACATCCTTACGACAAAATCTATCCGCAGTTCGTGCGCGTGGCTCCAAGTCTGGAAGCATATCCGCGTGCCGATACGATTATGCCGGGACTGGAACGCGAACTTGCCCGCGCCCGCCTTGACGCGTCAGCGGAGCCGGAATTGACCGGCAACAGTGTGTTGGTTAACTTCACCACCCAGCGCCCGACCGATGAGCGCGTGTTGCGTTATTTCCAGCGCTCTGACCTGTTTAGCAATCCGAAAATCGAACTTGCTGCAGATGGGTTATCGGGCAAGCTTACACTCAACGTCTCGCGCAACTATTTTGTACTCGGTACAGATAATCTTGGCCGCGATTTGATGACACGCATCTTTATCGGTGTGCGCATGTCGCTGGCAATCGGCTTGTTGGCTTCGGCAATGGCTTTGGTGCTCGGCGTTGGATATGGCGCGATATCGGGCTACCTCGGCGGGCGCGCCGACAATGTCATGATGCGGCTTGTCGATATTCTCTATTCCCTGCCCTTCATCTTTTTCGTCATATTGATGCTCGTCTTCTTTGGGAGGTCGATTTTCATCATCTTCATTGCCATTGGTGCAACCGAATGGCTGGATATGGCGCGCATCGTGCGTGGGCAGACATTGAGCCTTAAACGACAGGAATTCGTGCAGGCAGCGGAAGCGCTAGGCGCAACACGGCGTGGCGTCATTACACGACACATCATTCCGAACGCGCTCGGACCGGTCATCGTCTTCGTGACACTGTTGGTGCCCAAGGCAATTCTTCTTGAAAGCCTTCTGTCATTCCTCGGTCTCGGTGTGCAGGACCCACTCACCTCGCTCGGTCTTCTCATCTCGGAAGGTGCACAGAACATGCGCGGCGCAAGCTGGCAATTGATCTGGCCTGCCGCAACCCTCACCATCATTCTGTTTGCGCTGAACTTCCTGGGCGATGGCCTGCGTGACAGCCTTGACCCGAAGGATCGCTGAGATGACGAACGAAAACATTCTAAGCGTGCGCGACCTGCGCGTTACCTTCGATACAAACGACGGACCGGTTGAAGCCGTCCGTGGCATCAATCTGGACGTCAAAGCTGGTGAGACGGTTGCCATTGTTGGTGAATCTGGCTCCGGCAAAAGTCAGACAACCATGGCAATGATGGGCCTGCTGGCCCAGAACGGTAGGGCTACAGGGCAAGCGCTTTATCGCGGGCAGGACCTGATCGGTATGACCGATAAGGCACTCAACAAGATACGCGGCGCAAAGATCACAATGATCTTTCAAGAGCCGATGACCTCACTCGATCCGCTTTATCGGATCGGCGATCAGTTGGCAGAACCGTTGCGTTATCACCGGGGTATGAGCAAAAAGGAAGCGCGTCCGCGTATTCTTGAACTGCTAAAACTGGTTGGTATTCCAGAACCCGAACGCCGCATCGACAGCTATCCTTATGAGCTTTCAGGCGGACAGCGTCAGCGTGTCATGATTGCCATGGCGCTTGCCAACGAACCGGATGTTCTGATCGCTGACGAGCCGACGACGGCGCTCGACGTCACCATTCAGGCACAGATACTCGACCTGTTGGCAGATTTGCAAAAACGGCTCGGCATGGCCGTGGTCTTCATCACGCATGATCTCGGGATCGTCCGCCGGTTTGCGGATCGGGTTTATGTCATGCGTTACGGTGAGGTCGTTGAAACCAACGAAACGGACAAGCTCTTCACTGCGCCTAAGCATCCTTATACGAAAATGCTTCTTGATGCCGAACCGGAAGGCGAAAAGCTCTCACCGCCTGATGAGGCACCAGTGCTGATCCGCGCTGATAATGTGAAGGTCAACTTCCTTATCAACAAACCATGGCTGGGTGCTGCAACCTATCTCACTGCCGTCAACGATGTTTCACTGACCCTTAAACAGGGCCAAACCATCGGTATTGTTGGGGAATCCGGTTCGGGTAAATCGACGCTTGGTCGTGCTATTCTGCGATTGCTGCCGTCCGACGGACGTGTGGCTTATCTTGGCAAAGAGTTGCCTGTTGAATCGCAGGCCATGCGGCCAAAGCGCCGCGAATTGCAACTTGTGTTTCAGGATCCGTTCGGTTCTCTAAGCCCACGCATGACTGTGGGCCGCATCATTACCGAAGGGCTTTTGATCCATGAGCCGAACCTGTCGGCCAAGGAACGCGACCGCCGTGCCTGTGAAGCGCTTAAGGAAGTAGGCATGGATCCGGCGATGCGCAACCGGTATCCGCACGAGTTTTCCGGTGGTCAACGTCAACGTATCGCGATTGCCCGTACCATGATCCTTAAACCGAAAGTGATCGTCCTTGATGAACCGACAAGTGCGCTTGATCGTTCTGTTCAGAAGCAGATCGTCACTCTCTTGCGTGATTTGCAAAAGGATTATGGACTTTCCTACATCTTCATCAGCCATGACATGGCAGTGGTCCGGGCGGTATCAGACTACGTGATCGTGATGAAGAACGGTAAGATCGTGGAGCAAGGTGATACAGAGCAGGTCTTCGATAATCCGCATGAGGAATACACCAAAGCGCTAATGGCGGCAGCACTGAGCGAAGAACGTTTCGGAACTGATGCATAGTTATAAATTAGCAATAAAAACGGGGCATTGGCCCCGTTTTTTTATAATGTAATACAACTCTAAAAAACAAGCGAACGGTGAGCCGAGACGCCTGCGGTAACTCCATCCGAAACAGACCACGCAACGCTGTGCGCGCCGCGTGTAACATCGCCTGCCGCATAAATTCCCGCAACACTTGTCGCTTTCATCTCGTCTGTCTTGATAGTTTTACCAAGCGGCATTTCTTCGAGTGTGCAGCCGAATTGTTCGGTAAGAGAACTGCTGAGCCGGTTGCGGGGAGCAATATATAGCGCCTCTACCGAAGTCATCCGGCCATCAGCCAATTCGATTTCCGACAGAGAAGTCCCCTCGCCTCGTAATCCCACAACTTTGGCAGGTTCTATAGTTATGCCGCGATTTTCCAGTTCCAGGAGTGTCGCTTCGTCTGGTTCATTGCCACCATTCAAATAGAATGTTGTCGGCCCCCATTCTGCGATTAGCATGGCCTGATGGGCTGACATTGGTGAAAGGTTCAGTACACCAAGTTTTCTGCCGCTGAACTCATAGCCATGGCAATATGGACAATGGATAACCGAATTGCCCCATCGTTCCGGGAGTCCCGGCACATTTGGTAATTCGTCCGAGATACCAAAGGCAAAAATGAGCCTGCGTCCGCGCACTGTCTCGCCTGTATCGAGTTCGATTGAAAACTCATCAATCTCCCCGGTTCCACCAATGGCCTGTCCTTTGGTTATTTCGACACTGGGATAGGCCAGCACCTGAGCTCTTGCCGTTTCAAGCATGGCTGCCGGATTGCTGCCATCCTGCGCAAAGAAGCCATGCGAGTGCTCAGCAAAGCGATTGCGGGGCTTGCCTGCGTCGATCACGCGGACAGATCGTCTGCCACGAGCGATGTAGGTGGCAGCGGTGAGCCCGGCAAAACTTCCGCCGATAATGATTGCATCATGATGCGTCATGAGCTGTCTCCAAATCGAATGTCGCGCCGCGTTCGAGGGCGCGTTTATGGAAATCCTCGCTCAACATGGCGAGTGACACTTCTCCAAAGCGTTTCAACAGGAGTTTCTCTGCGTCATGAAACGCTTTGTTCAGAGAGGCATTCACTGCCTGCTCAACGATGCATCCCGGCATTTCGGTGCGATTGCTCATGGCAAGCAGCGACGGTTTGCCGATAGCATCATAGATGTGTCGCAACGTGACCTTTGATAGATCACAGGCGATCTCCCAACCACCACCATGTCCTTTTTCGGAGCGAACATAGCCCTGCTCGCGCAGGCCGCCCATAACGCGACGGATCACAACAGGATTGGTGCCCATTGCTTTCGCCAGCACCTCGGAAGTCACCGGCCTCTGATATTCAGCCATGTGAAGGAGGACGTGCAGAACGCCCGATAATTTGCTGTCTCTCTTCATGTAACTTTATATGTTACGAGTCTTGTGCATTGTCAAGCGGACAAAATTTGGAAGCAATTTTCGGGAAGCGGTGGCAGGGCTTTATGCTAAGATCGCTCAATGAACGATCTCTTTTCCAATCTAGAAACGCGTGAAAATCTGACAGACGGAGCGATGCTTTTGCGCGGCTTTGCTCTTGCGAACGCCAAAGACGTTATCAGTGCATTACGAAGTCTCGCTGAAGAAGCACCCTTTCGCCACATGACCACCCCGGGCGGTTTTCGCATGTCTGTGGCGATGACCAATTGTGGTTCATTCGGTTGGGTCACAGATCGCCGCGGCTATCGTTACAGTCCAGCCGATCCTGAAACTGACAGGCCATGGCCCGAGATGCCGGATGCTTTGCTTAATCTGGCTGAAACTGCTGCGCAGGAAGCGGGTTACGCTGCATTTTCACCCGATGCCTGCCTCATCAATCGCTATGAACCGGGTGCAAAGATGTCGCTTCATCAGGATAAGGACGAGAAGGATTTCACCAATCCGATTGTGTCCGTATCGCTTGGCCTTCCCGCGACATTTCAGTTTGGTGGTTCGCAGCGCAATGACCCCGTGCGCAAATTTGTGCTGTATCATGGTGACGTGGTCGTCTGGGGTGGCCCCTCAAGGCTGTTCTATCATGGCATTCTGGCGCTTAAAGACGGCGAACACCCGCAGCTGGGGCGCTATCGCTACAATCTGACATTCAGAAAAGCGCAATAGAGCGCCGTGCGCTATCACAGTGTAATTATGCAATAGTCGAAACCAAACGGGGATCGTTCTTACAAGGACGATCCCTGATTGAATTGCTTTAATTGAAAGCGCCGCTGTCACTTTTGCTTTCAGGACGCTCTTTGGCAACTTTTTCGCGATAGCCGCTGGCGCGATAGGCCGAAATTGGTTCAATCGCCCCACCAGTTCGGCGACGTGCTTCGGCCAATATAGGCTCAACATCTGTGCGATACGCACGTTTCAGCGTGTCTGATGCCATCAGAGCATCGTTTTCCTGCTGATAGGTTTCTAGAGCCTCGCGATCCACCAACAGTGCTTGCGCATACGCACGGCGTATTTCGTTTGCTGAAGAGATGAGGCTTTCCAGCGGATCAGTCACATTATGCGACTGATCAATCATGTGAGCTGGATGAAAGTCCTTCACACCGCGATAATCCGCATCAACCAATTCGTTGAAAACAAGGAACAGGCGATAAGGATCAATAGACCCCGCATCAAGATCATCATCGCCATATTTGCTGTCGTTGAAGTGAAAGCCGCCAAGCTTTCCAAACTGCATCAGCCGGGCAACGATCATTTCGATATTGGTATTTGGGGCGTGATGGCCAAGATCAACCAGACATTGCGCTTTTGGACCAAGCGTTGAGGCTATGAGGTAATTTGTACCCCAGTCCTGCACGACCGTCGAATAGAAGGCTGGCTCGTACATCTTATGCTCAGAGAACAACCGCCAATCATCCGGCAGCGCCTTATAAATCTCGCTCATCGAATGCAGATAACGCTCGAAAGCGCGGGTGAAATTCTGCTGGCCCGGGAAGTTTGAGCCGTCAGCAAGCCAAACCGTCAGCGCCTTGGAGCCAATAGCATTTCCGATTTCAATACACTCAATATTGTGCTCAACGGCCTGCGCGCGGACTGCCACATCCACGTGCGTAAGTGAGCCATACTTATAAGAATGTTGCTGATCGGCTGAATCCGCAAACGTGTTGGAGTTCATCGCATCAAAGCCAAGCCCCAGGGCAGCGGCATGTGCCATCAGCTCTTTCGGATCGGCTTTATCCCATGGAATGTGCAGTGAGACATTTGGTGTTGCGCGCGATAGCTCGTTGATAACGGCGCAATCATTGAGCTTGTCAAAAATACCCCGTGGTTCACCGCGCCCCGGAAAGCGACCGAAGCGTGTGCCGCCCGTTCCCGCACCCCAAGACGGTACGGCAACATAATACTTCGCAACCTTTTCGGTGATTTTTTCGATTTCAATGCCGCGGCGTGCAAGGTGGTCGCCAAGCGCCTGATAATCGCTCTTCAATGGGCTTTCGTAACCGAAATTATGCTCAGCGATGAAATCGGCTGCAATACGTTGTTCCGACATGGTTCCTCCCAGAATGCCCTCAATTTCTTGGATAAAAGGCAGGAAGGCAAGATCGCCTCGCCCGCCTTTTCAATGATCAGCGCGGGAAGCTTTGCTGGTTTCCGGCATCCACATTAATGATATTGCCGGTAGATTTGGCCGAGGCATCACTCGCGAGGAAGTAGATTGCTTCCGCAATATCTTCGGGCAGCACATTGAGCTTCAAAAGGGAGCGCTTGCGGTAATGTTCCTCGAGCTCCGTGACGTCGATTTTGGAAGAAGCTGCGCGCTGCTCCCGCCACTCACCATCCCAGATTTTCGAGCCACGCAAAACAGCATCAGGATTGACGACATTCACCCGAATGCCGATCTCTGCGCCTTCGAGTGCCAGACAACGTGCCAGATGAATTTCGGCCGCCTTTGCAGTGCAATAAGCGGATGCGCCGGGTGACGCGGCCAGACCGTTCTTGGATGCCACGAAAACAACATTTCCGCCAAGCTTTTGACGCCGGAATAACCGGAATGCCTCACGAGAGACAAGAAAATATCCTGTAGCGAGAATGTCAATATTGCGATTCCACATCGAAAGCTCGGTAGTTTCGATGGGTGCCGATGATGCAATACCTGCATTGGAAACCAGAATATCAATGCCACCAAGTTCAACACTTGCCTCGATGAAGGCGCTTATCACGGCCTTCTCATCGGTCACATTCAGCTCAACGCTACGCACCTGATCCGCGCCGAAGCGTTTCGACAAATTATCATGAGCGGATTTGAGCGACCCTGCGTCAATATCAGCCAGAACCACGCAAGCACCCTCGCCTGCAAGATGTTCTGCGGTCGCGTAACCGATACCACCTGCTCCACCGGTAATGAGTGCGATACGCCCTGCTAGGCTTTTCGGCTTTGGCATCCGCTGGAGTTTTGCTTCTTCGAGCAACCAATATTCGATGTCGAAGGCTTCCTGCTCCGGCAAGCCTTGATATTCGGACACGGCAGATGCGCCGCGCATGACGTTGATCGCGTTGACGTAGAACTCACCGGCAATGCGCGCTGTAGCCTTGTCGCGTGCAAATGACAGCATACCAACGCCCGGGATCAGGAAAATTACCGGGTTTGGATCGCGCATTTTTGGCGAATTATCGCGCTTGCAGCTCTCATAATAGCGGGTGTAGTCAGCACGGTAGGCTTCTAACGCGGCGTCCAGTCCGTCAACTATACGATCCACATCGGGCTTGGCTGGGTCAAAATCGATTACAAGCGGGCGGATTTTCGTACGCAGGAAGTGATCCGGGCAGGATGTGCCCAGGCGAGCCAACGGCTGAAGATCTTTCGCGTTTACGAATTCAAGCACAGCCTCCTGATCATCAAAATGACCAAGCTTGCGTTCGCTGTTTCCAATAAGACCGCGAATCTCCGGCATAAGACGCGCGGCAATGGCGCGACGTTCCGGTGCTTCGAGGCTTTGTGCGACAGCTCCACCGAAAGCAGCTTTATCGTCGGTCTTCTGATCAAGCCATTCGATAGCCTTGTTGATGATTGCTAGGGTCGTTTCATAACAGGTCTTTGCATCATTGGCCCAAGTGAAAAGACCATGACTTTCAAGGACTACACCCTTTACCTTCGGATTTGACTTCACAAAGGCTTCGAGGTCGAGGCCAAGCTGGAAGCCCGGTCGGCGCCAAGGCAGCCAGCCAATATCATCGCCAAAAATCTCGGCGGTCAGTTCGCGGGAGTTCTTAGATGCGGCGATCGCGATGATCGCGTCAGGATGCATGTGATCGACATGGATGAATGGTACAAAACCATGTAACGGCGTATCAATGGAAGCGGCGCGCGGATTGAGGTTGAAGGTACAATGCGGAAGAAAGCCGACCATGCGGTCTTCATCATCACCCCCCTTGTAAATACCCTTCAGTGCATCAAGCTTATCCTGATAAAGCGTGGCAAAGCCATCCAGCTTGATCGTGCCAACATCGCCGCCTGAACCTTTGACCCAGAGAACCTGAACTTTCTGGCCTGTCAGCGGATCAATTTCCTCCACCTTTGCAGACGTATTGCCGCCGCCATAATTGGTGATGCGCTTGTCGGAGCCAAGGAGATTGGAGCGATAAAGCAATTTACCCGGTTCATCCAGCGTCGCTGCCTTGGCATCATCCCAGCGGTTATGCAAAAGCCTGCTTTCGGCCACCATGTCATCCTCCCGTTTTATGGTGAAGACCTGATTGCGCACTTTCTTTTTCGCGCACAAACGATCATGTTGGCGACAGATATGGCGTAATGTGCAAATTAATGTCAATCACAAGCGATCAAAAATAAGCAATACTATTCTTATTTTGCATAAATATGATTGTTTATGATTGACACTGCCCGCATTTGTGTTTGATACAAGAAAAAGGAGGAGCCATGCACGAAAGAGAGCGCCACCGTATTATCCTGAGCGCGGTTCAGGAGAAGCCGGTGATCACCATTCAGGATCTGGTGGAATTGACGGAGGCGTCCGAAGCGACCCTTAGGCGCGACATTGCATCGCTTCATATGCAGGGCCGTATCAAGCGAGTACGTGGTGGCGCAGAGGCCATTCATCCACCACAGCTTGGCAGTCTTGCTGGCCGACCTTTTAAAGTATCGGAAACGGAAAATACTGACCGCAAGCGTGCAATCGCTCGCGAAGCTGTGTCGCTTTGCGAGGAAGGCGACAGCATCATTATCAATGGTGGTTCAACCACTTTTCAGATGGTGCACTACCTCGCAGCGCGTCGATTGCAGGTTCTGACCAATTCCTTTGCCATTGCCGAACACCTTCTGCGTCAGTCCAAAAGTACAGTTATCGTGCCTGGCGGAGCCATTTATCGCGATCAGAGCCTTATTCTTTCGCCCTTTGATAACGATGTGATCCGTAATTTCTACGGTCGACGCATGTTCATGGGCTGTCAGGGCGTCAGCCCTCTCGGCGTGATGGAATCGGACGCACTGATCATTCAGAGTGAACAAAAACTGATGGGCCAGGCAGACGATATTGTTCTGATGGTCGATTCATCGAAATTCACCCGTCGCTCCAGCCTTATTCTCTGTCCTCTCGACCGTATCAGCACGCTGATTACCGATGATGGCATCTCGGATGAGGCGCGGCGGATGGTGGAAAATGCAGGCATCAAGCTCATCGTGGCTCAGGTTTCTGCCAATGCCGGTAAAGGCAGCGAACGGGGGGAAGCCACAGAAGTCGCCTGAGCCGGACTTATCAATCTTAATGTTCTTAATCGGGAGGAATAGGACATGAAACTTTTCAAGAAACTGGCAATGGGCACGGCGTTGGCCGTTGCCTTCATGGCGACTGCCGCTCAGTCTGCCGACATGAAGATCGCACTTGTCGCGAAATCGCTTGGTAACGGCTTCTTTGAAGCGGCCAATAAAGGCGCACAGGAAGCCGCCAAAGAATTGGGTGGCGTTGAGGTCATTTATACTGGCCCGACAACAACCACTGCTGAAGGCCAGATCGAAGTCATCAACTCGTTGATCGCTCAGGGTGTCGACGCAATCGCTATCTCGGCCAACGATCCGGATGCTGTTGTTCCAGCGCTCAAGAAGGCCGCACAGCGCGGCATCAAGGTTATCTCTTGGGATTCCGGTGTCGCCGCCGAAGGTCGTATTGTCCATCTTAATCCCTCGTCAAATGATCTGATCGGCAAAATGTGCCTGACGCTAGCAGCTCACCATTTGCCGGACGGCAAGGGTGATTTCGCAATCCTGTCGGCAACGACCACCTCGACCAACCAGAACATCTGGATTGACGAGATGAAGAAGCAGCTCAAGGATTTTCCGGGCCTCAATCTCGTAACCACCGTTTACGGTGACGACCTTGCCGACAAGAGCTATCGCGAAGCGCAAGGCCTCCTCACTTCCAATCCAGCTGTGAAGGTGATTGTGGCGCCGACCACCGTTGGTGTACTCGCGGCCTCGCAGGCAGTTAAAGATGCAGGCAAGATCGGCGATGTTTATGTGACCGGCCTTGGCCTTCCATCTGAAATGGCTGGTGCCATCAAGTCGGGCGCGACCAAGGAATTTGCGATCTGGAACCCGATTGATCTCGGCTATTCCGCAACGCAGATTGCCTATCACCTCGTAAAGGGTGATGCAGATGGCAAGCCGGGCTCGGAAATCGAAGCTGGCCGCATGGGCAAGATCAAGATTGGCGAAAACGGCGAAGCGGCAATGAGCGATCCGTTCGTTTATGATGCCTCGAACATCGACGAATTCTCCAAGGTCTTCTGATTTTAGATTGAGACTTGATTGAGGTTGGCGGTGTAAGGCAGCACCTGACACCGCCATCATCTTCCGAATTTATTTCAGGTATTTCTGATGAATGCAGCTTTGCAAAAAAGCGGGCAATCGACCTTGTCTGCGGAGCCTGTTGATGGAACGGTTCAACCGTTGCTGGAGATGCGCGGCATTACCAAGACATTTCCCGGCGTCAGCGCGCTCGATAATGTCAATATTGCGCTTTACCCCGGCAAGGTAACTGCACTCATTGGTGAAAACGGTGCAGGCAAATCGACCCTCGTTAAGATCCTGACCGGGATCTACCAGCCCGATGACGGCGAAATCGTTATCGACGGCAAAGCATTGCGTTTTGCGACAGCGCAGGATGCGACCAATGCGGGCGTAACAGCAATTCATCAGGAAACCGTACTTTTTGACGAATTATCCGTCGGTGAAAATATCTATCTTGGTCATGCGCCACGCACAAAGCTTGGTTTTGTGAATTGGAGTGCCGTTTATGCACGGGCACAGGCCCTGCTCTCCTCACTTGAAATTACTGTCGATGCCCGCATCAAGCTCAAGGAGCTTTCGATTGCGCAACGACATCTTGTGGCGATCGCACGTGCGCTGTCGGTTGATGCGCAGATCGTCATCATGGACGAACCAACGGCAGCACTTTCACGCAAAGAGGTCGACGATCTTTTTCGGATCGTCGAGCGCCTGAAGGCGCAAGGCAAAGCGATCCTGTTTATCAGCCACAAGTTCGATGAAGTTTATGAAGTCGCCGATCATTATGCGGTTTTCCGCGATGGTTGTGCGGTGGGACACGGACTTCTGTCCGAAATGAACGAAAAAGAAATCGTCCGGCTGATGGTTGGACGTTCTGTGGCGAAAGCTTTTCCCAAGCAGGATTTTGCGCTTGGCGACACGGTTCTCAGTGTTGAAAATTACTCGCATCCAACCGAGTTTCGCGACATTTCATTTCATCTCAGGCGCGGCGAAATTCTCGGCATATATGGGCTTGTTGGTGCAGGTCGTTCAGAGTTCGCGCAATCATTGTTTGGCATGACAACACCTTCTGAGGGGCGTGTAACCCTGGAGGGCAAGGAAATCAGAACACGCCGCTCTGGCGAAGCCATCGCGCATGGCATTGTCTATGTTCCCGAAGAGCGCGGTCGGCACGGCGCAGTTTTGCAAATGCCGATTTTCCAGAATATTTCCCTGCCCTCGCTTGGACGCACATCACGTCATGGGTTTCTACGAATGGCGAAAGAATTCAAGCTCGCGCGTAAATATGCCGAGCGGTTTGATCTTCGCGCCGCGGCACTTTCTGTACCTGTCGGAACGCTTTCTGGTGGCAATCAACAGAAGGTTGTTATTGGCAAATGGCTTGCAACCAATCCAAAGGTCATCATTCTCGATGAGCCGACCAAGGGCATCGATATAGGTTCCAAAGCCGCCGTTCATGAATTCATCAGTGAGCTTGCTGCCGAAGGTCTCAGCATTATTATGATTTCGTCGGAACTGCCTGAAATCATTGGTATGTCGGATCGTGTCATGGTCATGCGTGAAGGCTTGGTGGAAGGTATTTTTGATCGAGCAGGGCTTGATGCAGAAGTGTTGGTGCGTGCTGCAACGGGGAATGCGGGTTGAATATGAAACAGCTTCTCAAACAGCGCGAAGTTCTACTGCTTGTTATCATTGCGATTATGATCGGGCTGTTCTCATTGCGCGCACCTGGCTTTGCCTCACCACGTAATCTGGCAAATATCTTCAATGACACGTCGATCCTGATCATACTGGCACTGGGCCAGATGTCGGTCATTCTCACTAAATCCATTGATCTTTCCGTTGCGGCCAACTTGGCTTTTACCGGTATGGCTGTGGCGATGCTCAATGCAACCTTCCCGGAGCTACCACTGATCCTCCTGATCATAACGGCCATTGGCATCGGCGCGATCCTCGGCGCAATCAACGGTATCCTCGTCTGGAAGCTTAATATCCCGGCGATTGTGGTCACGCTTGGCACACTCACCATCTATCGCGGCATGGCCTTTGTGCTTTCTGGCGGTGCGTGGGTGAATGCGCACCAGATGACAGCGCCGTTTCTGAATACGCCACGCACCGTCTTCCTTGGCCTGCCTTTGCTGGGCTGGACAGCTATCGTAATTGTTGCGCTGGTCTTTGTGCTGCTGACACGCAGTTTCTTTGGACGCGCGCTTTATGCATCGGGCGGCAATCCAACAGCCGCGATCTATGCCGGCATCGATGTCGGACGCACACGCTTTTTTGCCTTTGTACTCTCTGGTTCTTTGGCAGGGCTTTGCGGATACCTCTGGGTGTCGCGCTATGCAGTTGCCTATGTCGATATCGCCAACGGGTTCGAGCTCGATAGTGTTGCAGCATGTGTGATTGGCGGCATTTCAATTGTGGGCGGCATCGGCACAGCAGTTGGTGCGGTGCTTGGCGCTTTGTTTCTCGGCGTGATCAAGAACGCCCTGCCCGTCATCAATATTTCTCCCTTCTGGCAAATGGCGATTTCCGGCGCTGTCATCATCGCCGCTGTGATCTTCAATGCACGACAGGAAAAGCGCGGTGGCCGCATCATTTTGCGTGAGAAAGCCGCAAAGACTTATGAGGAGCCAGCCGCGTGAGCGAAATAACCGAACGTCGTCAAATCCCTGATCGGCTTGGAACCTCCTATACGCGCCTGTTCGCCAGCTGGGAAATGTTGCTGCTTGGCGTTGCCATTGCGATCTTCATTGCAAACGCCTTTGCCTCGCCATTTTTCCTCAATGCTTGGAACTTGTCGGATGCGACCTTCAATTTTACGGAAAAAGCACTCATCGCTTTTGCCATGACGCTATTGATCATATCCGGTGAAATTGATCTGTCGGTCGCAGCAATTATCGCACTGGCCTCCACAGCGATGGGAGCTGCGGCACAAGCAGGCGTCGGCACGCCCGGATTGGTCCTGATAGGTATTGGCACCGGTCTTGTCTGCGGAGCAATTAATGGGGGTCTTGTTGCAGGGTTGAAACTCCCCTCCATTGTGGTCACCATTGGCACTATGAGCCTCTTTCGCGGTGTTTCCTATATCGTGCTTGGCGATAAAGCTTATGGCGGCTACCCGGCAAGCTTTGCTTATTTCGGGCAGGGCTATGTTTTCTGGGTTTTCTCATTTGAATTTGTGCTGTTCATTGTTGCCGCCATCATTTTCGGCACGCTCCTTCACTGCACTAGTTTCGGCCGGCGGATCTATGCCATCGGTAACAATGAATTCGCAGCGCGCTTTTCAGGTATTCCGGTAGAGCGGATGAAGTTCACCCTGTTTCTGCTAACCGGCGTCATGAGCGGCACTGCTGCCGTCTGTCTTACGTCTCGCCTTGGCTCCACCCGGCCTTCCATCGCACAGGGATGGGAACTTGAGGTGGTGACAATGGTCGTGCTTGGCGGTGTGTCTATCCTGGGCGGTGCAGGCAGCATCATCGGCGTAGTGATTGCCGCTTTCGTTATGGGACTTGTGACCTTCGGGCTTGGGCTTCTCAATGTGCCAGGTATTGTGATGTCTATCTTCATTGGCCTTTTGTTGATCATCACGATTTCGCTTCCGATCCTTGGCCGAAAATTCAAGGCGAGGCACAGGATATGACGACTGAGCGCTATGCTTTCCGGATGCAGCTACATCCCGGTATGGAGGCTGAATATCGCCGCCGCCATGACGAAATCTGGTCTGAACTCGTTGATCTTCTGCATGAGGCGGGTGTTTCTGATTATTCAATATGGCTGGATGAGGATACGCATATTCTGTTTGGTGTGCTGACACGCACCAAGCCGAATGACATGGCAGTCTTGCCCGATCATCCTGTGATGAAAAAGTGGTGGGCGCATATGGCGGACATCATGGAAACCAACCCCGATAACGCGCCGATCTCCTCCAACCTCAACCTTGTATTTCATATGCCATGAAGCGCATTGCCATTCTCGATATCGGCAAGACCAATGCCAAGACCGTTCTTTTGAACTCAGAAACGGGTGAAGAGATTGCGGTTCGTCGCACACCGAACACGGTCCTGCGCGATGGCCCATATCCGCATTATGACATTGAGGCTTTGTGGCGCTTCTTCATCGAGAGCCTGAAAACCTTTGCGAGAGAGCCGGGTTTTGATGCCATATCAATAACGACCCACGGTGCAAGCGCTGCCCTGCTTGATAAAAATGGCGAGCTTGCCATGCCTTTACTCGACTATGAGCACGATTACGGGTCTGAAATTCGTGCAGCTTATGCTCGCATCAAACCTCCTTTTGAAGAAACGTTCTCGCCGACACTATCGCTGGGGCTTAATGTCGGTGCGCAACTTCACTATCTGAAAAAGGAATTTCCAGATGATTTTGCGAATGTGCACCGCATTCTGACCTACCCGCAATATTGGGCATATCGGCTTACCGGAATTGCTTCTGTGGAAGTTACATCGCTCGGTTGTCACACAGACCTGTGGTGTCCAAAGAGCGGCACCTTTTCGTCGCTGGTCGAAAGTCTAGGTCTTGAAGGTAAGTTTCCGCCCTTGCGGTCCGCTTTTGATGCGCTTGGAACACTGCGCCCGGAAATAGCCGATGAAATCGGATTATCGCCCCCCGTACCGGTTCACTGCGGGCTTCACGATTCAAATGCATCGCTGCTATCACATCTCATGGATCGTAAGCCGCCGTTCTCAGTTGTCTCTACTGGTACTTGGGTGGTGAGCTTTGCGGTGGGCGGCAATCTTGAGGGCCTCGATCCGAAGCGCGATACGCTGGCAAATGTCGATGCCTATGGTCGTGCTGTCCCCTCCGCCCGCTATATGGGTGGGCGGGAATTCGACCTTATGACCGAAGGCATCGATGCACCTTCATTGAAGGAGGGTGCCAGAATGGTTGAGGAGGTTCTGAAGCGTGGCGTCATGGCGCTGCCATCTGCTGTTCCGGGCTGCGGTCCTTACCCGGACACAAGTCTGCGCTGGATCAATACAGAAAGTGCCAGCTCGGAAGCGCTTTATATTGCTGCCTGCCTTTATGCGGCGCTGATGACGGAAGCATGTCTTGATCTGTTGGGTGCGGATGGGCCGATTATTGTCGAGGGACCATTTGCGGCAAACAGTTTCTATCTCTCAGCATTGGCCGGATTTTCAGAGCGCGAAGTGATTGCTGTTTCGGGCTCGACTGGAACGGCATTAGGTGCAGGTTTATTAGCAGGGGCCACAATTCCGGTGATGCACAATCAAAGATATCTAGCCGATATTGACCAGTATAAAATTTATAAAAAACAATGGGTAAATCTATCTAATTGACAGTTTAATTTATCAAGAAAAGCCCGGATTTCACATCTGAAATCCGGGCTATCATTTATTAGTTCAGTGCCTTGTCCCGCGTTTCCACATTGATGAAGAACGCGATGATCCCGGCCAACGCCAGCAATCCGGCAAACATTGCCACCGCCACGTTGAAGCTTTGGCTGATGACCAAAGCGAGGGCAGACGGTGCGAGCAATCCACCAAGACGAGCCATAGCGCCTGCCGCACCCATTCCGCTTGCGCGCAAGGCTGTTGGATAAAGCTCAGGCGTGAACGCATAAAGTGCCCCCCACGTTCCGAGCAGAGCAAAGCTCATGATCAGGATTGAAGCACCAACCAAGGTCGAGCTAACCGCAACTGTGAAGAGCGCGCAGGCAGCAGCACTGATGAAGAGAAAGCCGATCAGCGTTTTCTTGCGGCCCCATGCTTCGACGCCATAGGCTGCAAGCGCATAACCCGGCAACTGCGCCAGAGCAACGATAACCAGAAAGCCATAACCGCGTACAAAGCCAAAACCGTCACCTGCAAGCTTTGCCGGGATCCATGTGAAGATGCCGTAATAGGAGACCGATACAAGGAACCAGATCGCTAAGGTGGTCAGCGTTCGCTGACGTAAGTTCGGCGATAACAGCTTTTCGTTGGTCACCATAAGCGGCGCGATAAGAATCGTCTTGGGTGGCAGTTCGGCCTTACCGTTCTTACGCAGAACGCGATTCATAACGGCTTTGGCTTCTTTAGTCTGGCCGATTTTGAGCAGGTGCATTGGCGATTCCGGCACCCAGAAACGCAACCAGATGCCGATCAACGCAGGAGCAGCAGTCACGACAAAGATATAGCGCCACGCGTCTGCAACGCCTGCAAGGCTTGCAGCCCATGCGGCCAACGCAATGATGACGGTGCCAACGGCCCAGAAACCTTCAAGCATCACCAGCCAGCGCCCGCGGTTCTTTGAGGGGAGGAACTCCGCCATCATCGCATAATCGACAGGCAAGGTGCCACCAACAGCGATCCCCGTCAGAAAGCGCAACCCAAGCAGAATGGCAAAATTGGGTGAGAAAGCTGATAGCAGGCCAAACACGGCATCGCAGGCAACTGTAATAAGAAGGACGCGACGACGACCATATTTATCAGCGAGCCTGCCGAAGAGCGCAGCACCTATAAGCATCCCGAGAAAGAATAATGTGCCGGTCTGCAGAGCTTGCGGGACGGTTAAGCCGAAAGTCATTGCAATCGAAGCGGCAGTAAAGCCTACGGCCAGCACTTGCATGGCATCTGCAGCCCAGACCAATCCAAATACGCCGAGAAGGTTACGCTGGAAGGGGCCGGCTCCGGCCTGATCGAGCGTTTGTTCGATAGTAACTTTCATGCCGCGCTGATCCCCTCTTTCCGGCCAAAATTCTACGGTGCTTTTGCTGCGCCTCTCAATGACATCTGTCAATGATAGTCCGGCGAAAAAGCCCTGCTTTTGCTTAAAGTGAGCATAAGTAATGTATCGGTGCGACTTTCATGACACTCTCAAAGGGCTGCTATACTCCGACTCGGCGTTCGTGTCCCAAATGGATGCTGCGCGCTGGCGGGCGAGTCGAGCAAGTCGTGTCACACTGAGTCTTACGGTGGGTGCGCATACAGCCGCAATCGCAACTGTAAACCTTGCCGTGAGGTGGCTTAATCGTCATATTTTAAATTAATAATCTTTTGTATCTATCTGGTATTTATATATAATTACCGTTACCCTATCATTTTCGAGACTACTTTATGACTGACCCCATCTGAGAAATTTGTCGGTTTCGAGTGAATTATGAAGGGGGTTGTTAACCTTCATTTTTTATTACTAAGGCTCATTCGGGCGACATATCTATGGTTCAGGTATCATGCGTAATTTGAGAGAAAACTTTCCCCATACTAATGGTAATCGTGCAGAAACTGCTTCCGAGCAGAAGCCGCAACGCGACCCGTTGGGAGCGCATTCACCGGATTCGGATGGAGCGTGGAAGGCGCATTTTTCGCTTGGAGCAAATGTGCGCTTTACGCGTACGCCGGAGGTTGAACTCGTTCGACGTCGCGGCGAAGATCTGCCGGATATCAACGGTCGTACGAAGGGTGCCGTTTCAGAAGCCTCTCCTGCTGAAGTTGAGAAGGCTGCGGAAGCCCAGCCGATGGCTGTCGCTGCTCTTCAGCAGTCGGTATCACAAAATATGGTTCGCACGCCCGTCGCACCTGTTCCACCTGTTGTGACGGCCGCCCCTGTCGCTCCGCTCGCACAGCCGGTTGAAGCTGCACCTGCGCAGGTCGCTGTGACGGCGGAGGTTGAGCCGATTAGCTCGAGCAACCCCATCAGTAATGCAACTGTTTCTGCATTCGCTCATCTGTCAGATTTCGCGTTCTGGGAAAGCTTCGATTTTGATTCAGCTCCGGCACAGCCTATTGCCGCTGTCGTCGCAGAAACACCAAAGCGCCCTGCTCCAACAGTTGAATCCATCATTGCGCAGTTCCGCACTGTCGAGTGGAACAAGCAGAAAGTTGAAGAAGTACCAGTTGCTGCGGTCGCGCAGCCAGTTGTCACCGAGCCTGCACCACAGCCCACTGTAGCAGCTGTCGCAGAAGTGAGAATTGAAGCGCCCATCATGCCTGAGCCTGTTGCTGTTCAGGTTGAAGCACCTGCGGCACCAACTGTTGAAGCGGAAGCGCCGAAGGTCGAGGAAGTCGTCGCAGTATCTCAGGAACCTATCGAAACCGATGTGGTCCTGAATGTTGTCGACGAGCAGTTTGTTGAAGAGGCAGAACAGCCCGCGCCGGTTGCTGCACCTGCAAAAACTGCACCTTCTATTGCGCTTTATCAGCCTCAGCCCCTCCCCCGTACGGAAGCTGTCGTCATGCATGGCGACTACGAGTTTCCGCCGCGCGATCTGCTTCAGGAGCCTCCTTCGCTAGATGGCAATGTCATCACGCAGGAAATGCTTGAGCGTAGCGCTGGCCTGCTCGAAAGTGTACTGGAAGATTTTGGCGTGCGTGGCGAGATCATTCATGTTCGCCCCGGCCCTGTCGTTACGCTCTATGAATTTGAACCTGCACCGGGTGTAAAGTCTTCCCGCGTCATCGGTCTGGCGGATGATATTGCGCGCTCAATGTCAGCATTGTCGGCCCGCGTTGCTGTTGTTCCAGGCCGTAATGTCATTGGTATCGAGTTGCCGAATGCCAATCGCGAAACGGTTTATCTGCGTGAGATGATCGACTCCCGGACGTTCGAATCTTCGAACTATCGTCTGCCGCTTTGCCTTGGCAAAGGCATTGGTGGCGAGCCGATTATCGCAGAACTGGCCAAGATGCCTCACCTGCTCGTAGCTGGCACCACAGGCTCGGGTAAGTCGGTTGCCATCAACACTATGATCCTATCGCTGCTCTACCGCTTCAAGCCGGAAGAATGCCGTCTGATCATGGTCGATCCAAAGATGCTGGAACTCTCCATCTATGATGGCATTCCGCATCTGCTGACGCCTGTTGTTACCGATCCGAAGAAGGCCGTTGTGGCTCTTAAATGGGCCGTGCGCGAGATGGAAGACCGCTATCGTAAGATGGCACGTCTTGGCGTGCGCAACATCGAGGGCTTCAATCAGCGTGCAGCTTCCGCCAAGGGCAAAGGCGAAACCGTGATGTGCACGGTGCAGTCGGGCTTTGACAAGGAAACAGGTGAACCCACCTACGTTCAGGAAGAACTCGATCTGACGCCAATGCCATACATCGTGGTTATCATCGACGAAATGGCTGACCTGATGATGGTTGCTGGCAAGGATATTGAAGGTGCCGTGCAGCGTTTGGCGCAGATGGCGCGCGCCGCAGGTATCCACCTTATCATGGCAACGCAGCGTCCTTCGGTTGACGTTATCACTGGCACGATCAAGGCAAACTTCCCGACCCGTATCTCGTTCCAGGTCACGTCCAAGATCGATAGCCGAACGATCCTCGGCGAAATGGGCGCAGAACAGCTTCTCGGCCAGGGCGACATGCTGCATATGGCTGGTGGTGGCCGTATCGTTCGCGTCCACGGACCATTCGTTTCTGATGAAGAAGTCGAAAAGGTCGTCAATCATCTGAAGGAACAGGGCCGCCCAGACTATCTGGCGACTGTAACCGAAGATGAAGAAGATGATGACACAGCCCAGGACGCGGCGGTGTTTGACAGCTCTGCAATGGGTTCGGAAGATGGCGACGATGTTTACGAGCAGGCCGTCAAGGTCGTGATGCGCGACAAGAAATGCTCGACCTCCTACATCCAGCGCCGTCTAGGCATCGGTTATAATCGCGCTGCCTCGCTCGTTGAACGCATGGAACAGGAGGGCCTGGTTGGCGCTGCCAACCATGTCGGCAAGCGCGAAATTCTGACTGGTAGTCGCGACTGATTGGTCAAAATAAGAGCGTCAAAAAGCCGGGTCGCGTGAGCGTTCCGGCTTTTTTTATACGCACGGACAAGGGCTTACGCAGGGTTGCAAAACGCCGCTTGTCAACTTATCCATTTAGGTTAATAATTGGTTCATTCGTACATTCTTGACTACCGGACGGCGTAGCTTTCGAAGTTATCGCCGCGCCCAAAAACAGGGAGAATGATCGATGAAAAGCATAATCGTTGGACCCAGCGACAGAGATCGAGTGGTCACACAGCAGGTATTGCAAAACATAAAATCCCAGATGGAAAAGCCGTCCGAAGATCGGACACAGGTTTGCAATGTTTTGCGCCTTTCTAAAGGTGGTTATTCGCATCGCAGACGCAGAGTTCATAAAAGCGCATAACCTGATTTATATATGCCAGCGCCATGTCCGCTCAGAGGACATCAGGCGCTGTTTTTTTGGCTAAATCATGTCGCATCTAATCGTAACCACTGCACGCGCTCTATCTCTTTGTTTTTCCGCGACATGCTCTAATATGCTCTTTCAGTAACATTCTTTTGCCGTGCGCTGCACTTTCTTAAGTATGCCTTCTGGGGTATCTGAGGGCAGTTTGTCCCTCGCCCAAGTTCAGGAAACTGCCATGTCCGCCCCGGCCCAAACAAATGAAGCCCCTCAAAAGAAGAAGTCGCGGTTCTTCCTCGGTTTTTTGTCAATTCTGGCTTTTGGTTTGTTTGCCTTGTTTCTTGGTCTGGGGATTTGGCAGGTAGAGCGCTTACAATGGAAGCTCGATCTCATAGCGCGTGTTGATGCACGTGTGCATGCCGAACCAATTGCAGCTCCGGGGCGTGATGACTGGGCCAATGTCAATCAGGCTGAAGATGAATACAGGCATGTCGCACTGACCGGAACCTATCTTAACGACAAGGAAATACTTGTTCGTGCTTTGACCGAGCGTGGTTCAGGTTTTTGGGTTCTTACCCCTTTACGCTCTAACGATGGTGCTCTGACATTCATAAATCGCGGTTTTATACCAGACACCAAGCGTGATCCTGCATTGCTGGCCGAGACGCAGATTGACGGGGAAACGACTGTAACTGGCCTTTTGCGTATGCCTGAGCCAGATGGCTTTTTCCTTCGCCCCAACGATCCCGTCCGCAATGAATGGAACTCGCGCGACGTGGTGGCTTTTGCCGCCAAAGAAGGCCTTGGCACCGTAGCGCCTTATTTCATTGATGCCGACGCACAGTCAAACCCGGGCAACGTGCCAATTGGCGGTCTGACTGTCGTCGCTTTCCGCAACAACCATCTTTCTTATGCGATTACATGGTTTGCACTCGCGGCGATGGTTGCCGGTGCCGCCATTTTTGTCTGGCGGCACGAGCGGAAGGCAAATAGCTAGACATGCAGCGCATGGCCGAGCGCCTTCATGCTGGCTTCGGCAAAGCCTTCACTCAGCGTCGGGTGGGCATGGATCGTACCGGCAATATCTTCCAGACGTGCACCCATTTCGACGGCTTGAGCAAAGGCTGCTGATAGTTCCGAAATGCCAGCCCCAACTGCTTGAATACCAAGGATGACATGATTGTCAGCTCTCGCCACAACGCGGATCATGCCGTCCTCCCTTTCGATGGTCATCGCGCGACCATTGGCCTGAAATGGAAAAATTCCGGTCTGAATATTGTGTCCTGCCTTGCGGGCATCGTCAGGCGATAAGCCCACAGTCACGATTTCAGGATCTGTAAAGCAGACGGCAGGAATGCAGCGTTTATCCCAGACCTGCTTGCCGCCTGCAATAATTTCAGCCACCATTTCGCCTTGCACCATAGCTCGATGCGCAAGCATCGGTTCGCCGGTCACATCTCCAATCGCGTAGACACCGCGCATGGAAGTGCGGCATCTATCGTCAATACGAATAAAGCGCCCTTCCATATCAAGACGGATCTCGCTCAACCCCCACCCATCCGTCTGCGGCTTGCGTCCGACCGTGACAAGCACCTTGTCTGCATCGATTGAATGGGTAGCACCATCGGATGTCGTGACCTCCAATGCTGTGCTGTCCGACTTCATGCCTTTGGCGGAGGTATTGGTGAGTACCTCAACACCAAACTGTTTCAGCCGCGCCATGACTGGTCGCGTCAGTTCCACATCATATTGCGGCAGAATGCGGTCAGTTGCTTCAACGATCGTGACTTTCGAGCCGAGTTTGGCAAATGCCGTGCCTATTTCAAGCCCTATATAACCGCCGCCAACGATTGCCAGTTTTTCTGGTATTTTTTCGAGAGCGAGTGCTTCGGCCGATGAAATAATATTGCCGCCAAACGGCAACGAGGTAATTTCTACCGGCACAGAACCCGTCGCAATGACGATGTTTTCAGCATGGATTGTCTGGCGTCCGGTATCGGTATCGACCAGCACGGTCTTGCCATCGATGAACCGGGCCTGTCCCTGAAACATGCGCACATGGGAGCGTTTTAGAAGACCCGCCACGCCGCTGTTAAGCCGGTTGACGATACCGTCTTTCCACTCAAGCGTTTTGACAAAGTCAATTGCGGGGTTTTGTGTCGTAATGCCAAGAGAACTCTTGTTTGCGAATGTTGTGAGGCGATGAAACTCGTCTGCTGCATGGATCAGCGCCTTCGACGGAATGCAGCCGACGTTCAGACATGTGCCGCCGAGACGCTTTTTTTCGACGAGTACGGTATCAATGCCAAGCTGTCCTGCACGTATGCCGCAGACATATCCGCCGGGACCACCACCAATGATCAGAAGTTTGCAGGAAATTTCACTCATAGTGTCAGCCTTCCACAAAGATCATCGCAGGTGTTTCGAGCAGGCTTTTTAGTTTCTGCACAAAGACGGCAGCGTCCCAGCCATCAATCACGCGATGGTCGAAGCTGCACGAAAGGTTCATCATCTTGCGCGGCACAAATTGTGTGCCGTCCCACATCGGGCGGACGGCCATCTTGTTAATACCGACAATCGCAACTTCCGGTCGATTGATGATTGGTGTCGTGGCGATTGCACCGAGCGGTCCGAGCGATGTGATTGTGATTGTGGAACCGGACAGCTCTTCGCGCTTCGCAGTTCCATTGCGTGCAGCTTCTGTAACGCGCGTGAGCTCGGTTGCAGCTGCAAACACACTCATGCTTTCAGCATGACGCACGACCGGAACGATCAGCCCGTTCGGCGTTTGCGTAGCAATCCCCATATGCACGCCGCCGAACTGACGGATAATGTCGGCTTCGTCGTCAAAATGTGCATTCAGTCCCGGCTGCTCTTTCACAGCCTTAACGATTGTGCGGATAACAAAAGGCAGCAGCGTTAATCTCGGACGCCCTTCCTTCTTTTCATTATTGAGACCCGCGCGCAGTTCTTCGAGCTGCGTAACATCGACCTCTTCGACGATGGTGATATGTGGGATATGACGTTTGGCTTCCGCCATGCGTTCGGCAATTTTGCGTCGAAGCCCGATTACTTTGATTTCATTAATCGAGGTATCGGCAACATATCCAGCTGTTTGCGGCGAACCACCTGCTTCCAGCTTGAAGTATGCATCCATGTCTTCATGTGTAATACGCCCTGCAGGGCCTGTGCCACGAACACGTCTGAGATCTATGCCTGCATCCCGTGCTCGCAGCCTGACCGAAGGTGTCGCGAGCGGCTTTTCGCCCTCTGCGCGCACGGGCCCTGCTCCGGTGAAGGTACGATTTATGGCTTCGCGTTTGGGCGCGGCGGGCTTTTCTGGAACCGGTGTTTGCAAAAGAACCGGTGCCGCTTCTTCAGCCTTTGCCTTGGGAGGCTCGACTGACGCCGATGGCTCAGTCTTTACGGATTCTGGCTTTACAGATTCTTGTTTGCTATCCGCAGCGCCTTCGATTTCAAGTCGTACGAGTTCGGAGCCTACCGCAATTTTTTCACCGATTTCGCCATTGGTCAGCACGACCTTACCGGCACGTGACGATGGAATCTCTACCGTCGCCTTATCGGTCATAACGGCGGCAAGCAGGTCATCTTCGCGCACGATATCACCGACCTTCACATGCCATTCGACAAGCTCGGCCTCGGCAACACCTTCTCCAACATCGGGGAGCTTGATTGTAAAATGAGCCATGTTTCTCTCCCCTCAAGCTTCCATGATCGATGTGAGCGCGCGCCCAACCCGGTCAGGACCAGGGAAATAAGCCCATTCCTGCGCATGTGGGTATGGCGTGTCCCAGCCGGTCACACGAACGATTGGCGCTTCGAGATGATAGAAGCAGTCGCGTTGCACGAGGGCTGCAAGTTCCGCACCATAGCCACAGGTAAGTGTTGCTTCATGCACGATCACACAGCGCCCAGTTTTCCTGACGGAAGCCATAATGGTTTCCGTATCAAGTGGTAACAGCGTACGCAGATCGATGATTTCAGCATCGACGCCTGTTTCTTCTGCCGCTGCAAGAGCCACATGCACCATGGTGCCGTATGCCAGCACGGTCACATCATTGCCTTCACGACGAATTGCGGCCTTGCCAAGTGGTACAGTGTAATAGCCTTCGGGCACATCACCCAAATCGTGCTTTTTCCACGATGTGACTGGCTTGTCATGGTGGCCATCGAATGGGCCGTTATAAAGCCGCTTCGGCTCAAACATGATCACCGGATCAGGATCTTCGATGGCTGCCAGCAGCAAGCCTTTCGCGTCGGCCGGCGTTGAAGGCATTATCGTTTTCAAACCCGAAACGTGGGTGAAAAGTGCTTCCGGGCTCTGGCTGTGGGTCTGTCCGCCATAGATGCCGCCGCCCGAAGGCATACGGATCACCAGAGGGCAGGTAAATTCACCCGCCGAGCGATAGCGCAAGCGTGCCGCTTCGGAGACAATCTGATCATAAGCCGGATAGACATAATCCGCGAATTGCACTTCGATACAGGGCCGCAGGCCATAAGTCGCCATACCGATGGCTGTTCCGACAATACCAAGTTCGCTGATAGGCGCGTCGAAACAGCGTTCTTTGCCATATTTTTTCTGCAAACCGGCAGTGCAACGAAACACGCCGCCAAAATAGCCGACATCCTCACCGAACACGACGACCTTCTGATCGCGCTCCATGGCAATGTCATGGGCGCTCTGAATGGCCTCGATCATGGTCATTTTCGTTGTCTTGGTCATGTCTTAGAACCCCGCTTCGTGGCGCTGGCGGATCAGATGCGGCGGCGTTTCGGCATAGACATCCTCAAACATGTCGCGCATGGAAGGCTTGCGTCCGTCATGCAATGTGCCGATGGCCTCCGCCTCGCGCTGCGCTGCCACAACCATGTCCATCACTTCCGCTTCGGCCTGCTTGTGGCGTTCATCACTCCAAACGCCGCGCAAAATGAGATGGTTTTTCAATCGCAGGACTGGATCGCCCAAAGGCCAAGCATCGCTTTCAGCTTTCGGACGATACGCGGACGGATCGTCGGATGTTGAATGCCCACCGGCCCGATAGGTCACATATTCAATGATTGTCGGGCCTAGATTACACCTTGCGCGCTCGACAGCCCATTTGGCCACTGCATGGACAGCCAGATAATCGTTACCATCTACACGCAATGACGGAATGCCGAAACCGTGGCCGCGTGCTGCAAACGTACCCGAGCCGCCGCGCGCAATGCCCTGAAATGTCGAGATCGCCCATTGATTGTTGACGATATTCATCACCACAGGCGCTTTGTAGGTGGATGCAAAAACAAGTGCCGCGTGAAAATCACTTTCTGCGGTCGAGCCATCGCCGATCCAGGCAGCGGCAATCTTGGTATCGTGGCTGATGGCCGATGCCATGGCCCAGCCAACAGCCTGCGTATATTGCGTGGCAAGATTACCGGAAATGGTGAAGAAGCCATGCTCCTGTGACGAATACATCACCGGCAGCTGACGGCCTTTCAGCGGGTCCTGTTCGTTGGAGAAAATCTGGTTCATCATCGTGACCAGTGGATATTCGTCAGCGATGAGAAGCCCCGCCTGTCGATAGGTCGGGAAATTCATATCACCTTTACGCAACGCCTTACGGAACGCGCAACTGACCGCTTCTTCCCCCAGATGTTGCATATAGAATGATGTCTTACCCTGCCGTTGCGCCATCATCATGCGCGCATCATAAGCGCGCAGTATCATCATGTGTCGCAGGCCCTCTTTCAGCTCATCGTCAGTGAGGGTTCCAGCCCACGGACCAACCGCCTCGCCATCCCGATTGAGCACCCGGATGATGCTGAACGCCAGATCGCGCATGGCTTCCGGTTTTTCATCTATTTCAGGGCGGCGCACGCTGCCTGCTCGCGGGATTTTAACATGGGAGAAATCCGGCGCATCGCCGGGCCGCCATTCCGGTTCAGGAACATGCAGGGATAGGACGACATCGTCGCTCATGCGGGCATACCTCGCAAAACTGGCACAAAATGTCGAACGGGTGGATTGTGATTTTGTTCCGGCAAAGCATCTACGCTCTTCCGATAGCCAAACTTAAACAGATTGGCTTCATTCCTCCCATGCGACGTGAAGCCGGTTTTCCTCCTCCGATTTCACTTCATTCAGGGTGGAACGGCTTTCAGAATAAAGCAAGATTATTCTTGACTGGCCTTGCTCAATAAAAATCCGGTTAGTTCCCACGAGAAATATGGACCGTTGAAACCCGCTGTCGAAACAAGCTTATACAACTGATTTCATATATGTTTTTTATGAGAAGATTGATTGCGTATTGCGCAATATTATTTCCTTTCGTTGACGGAAAGGTAAGTACCAATTGGTACTGATTGGATGTAACCGCCGAGAAAATTATGCGCTTTGCTGCCATGTGAGGCATTTTGTCCACAGCTCCAATAGCTGTGTTTGTTGCCGGATTGTAGGAATCGATTTGGTTTTGGCACCAAATAAAGAAATGGCCCGTTTCCGGGCCATTTCTGTTGGTAGTCTAATGATGCTTGATGCCTTCGCGCGCCAGTTCAGCGGTTGGGTCTCCGGCAAGGCGCTTACGCGCCCTGTCGTCCATCAACTCATACCACATGGCGTTCAATACGGCGAAAGCTACAGCAAGCGGCAGGCCAAGAAGCCAGGAGAAATACCACATCTTGCTCTTCCTTTCTTAGTTTGAGCTAAAATTATGCTCTCATTTTAAAGTGTTAGAGTGACCTTTGTGCGCCCAAGTGGGCGCACGGCGCTCTAATAAGCGTGGTTGCTTTCGTCTTCGATCATTTCCTTATCAACCTTGCCCCACAGAACCTTATAAACCCACGAGGTATAGGCGACGATGAGTGGAAGGAAGATCAAGGTTACAACCAGCATGATGAACAAGGTCATGTGGCTCGACGATGCATCCCAGACTGTCAGGCTCGAACGGGGATCGATCGAAGATGGCAGAATGAACGGGAACATCGAGACACCGACTGAAGCGATAATGCCCAAGACGGATAGCTGTCCGGTGAGTATCGGTGCGATCTCACGTTTGCTGCGAAACATGATGAAAAGCAGCAGCGGACCGAGAATGCCAAGTGCCGGTGCGATCAGGAGGATCGGATAGTTCATGTAATTAACGAACCATGCACCGTGATCCAGTTCAACGGCCTTGCGCAGGGGGTTCGATGGTCCCCCTGTCACCACAGCACTGGTGATTGTGTAGCCCGATACCCAGAGCCAGCTGATGATGCCTGCCACCACGTAAAGTACGGTCGTCAGCAACGCTGCAATGCTGCCAAATGAACGCGCCCTTGCCTGCACCTCGCCAGTGGTCTTCAGCACCAGCCATCCCGCGCCGAGCATCGTCAGCATCGTGACGGAAAGCACACCGCAGAGTAGTGCGAACGGATTGAGCAACCCGAAGAATGTTCCGTCATAGAAGATCTGAAGATCGTCGTTGAAACGGAATGGCACGCCTTGCAAAACGTTTCCTACCGCAACGCCGAAGATCAACGAAGGCACGAAGCCACCGATGAACAACGCCCAGTCCCAGCCCGTACGCCACGCCACGCTGTCGCGTTTCGAGCGAAACTTAAAGCCAACCGGACGCAGGATCAGGGCAAACAATATAAGAAACATTGCCAGATAGAATCCTGAGAAGGATACGGCGTAAAGCGGCGGCCAAGCGGCGAAGATAGCGCCGCCGCCAAGGATCAACCACACCTGATTGCCTTCCCAAATGGGACCGATGGTATTGATGACAATACGCCGCTCGACATCCGTTCTACCGGCAAACGGCAACAAAATGCCGACGCCAAGATCGAAACCATCCATCGCAGCAAAGGCGATCAGCAATACACCGAGCAGCACCCACCAGATGATGCGGAGTGTTTCATAGTCCAACAAGTCGCTGAGTATCATGATCTTTACTCCGCTGGCGCAATGCTTACAGGTGCAAGCTTTGCTTCTGGTTTGCTGTCGGGTTCAGGCCCGGCTTTGATCGCGCGCAACATCAGGCCCATTTCGATGATGAACAGGACTGTGTAGATCGCTACAAATCCGACGATCGTCAAAAGAACCGTCGAGGCACCAAGATTGGAGACGGCAACCGCTGTTGGCAGAATACCTTCAATAATCCAAGGCTGTCGTCCGAACTCAGCGACAATCCAGCCCATTTCCGCAGCGATCCATGGCAGTGGAATGGCAAAGACTGCAACTTTGAGCAGGAATGGATGGCGATCCAGCTTGCGCCGCGCAGACAGCACGAAGAATGTGCCGGTCAACAGGATCAAGAAGAAGCCGATGCCGACCATGATGCGGAACGCCCAGAACAAGGGCAATACGCCCGGAACGGTGTCATTGGCCGCCTGCGCGATTTGCGCATCAGTTGCTTGACGCGGATCATCGACATAGCGCTTCAGAAGCAGCGCATAACCCATCCATTGGCTATTATCGGCGAATACATCCTTGACGTCCTGCGGCACAACGCTTGTATCGCCTGCAGCACGGATTTTCTGAAGCGCATCATAAGCGATGATACCCTTACGGATATGGCCCTGCGCATTTTCGACGAGCTGCTCAATGCCTTCGATTGGTGTTGTCAGCGAGCGTGTACCAATCAGACCCATGACCCAAGGAATATGCACGGCATAATGGGTTTCACGTGCTTCCTGATTTGGAAAGCCGAAGACAGTGAATGAAGCCGGAGCCGGCTCTGTTTCCCACATGGCTTCGATGGCCGCGATTTTCATCTTCTGATGTTCATTGGCGAGATAACCGCTTTCGTCGCCCAGAACGACCACTGAAAGAGAAGCCGCGAGACCAAACGACGCCGCAACAGTCATCGACCGCTTGGCGAGCTCGGTGGAGCGACCCTTCAACAGATACCAGGCAGAAACGCCGAGTACAAAAATCGAAGCCGTTACATAGCCAGCCGAAACGGTGTGCACGAATTTCGCCTGCGCCACCGGGTTCATCAGAACCGCAAAGAAGTCGGTGATCTCCATACGCATCGTTTCGGGATTGAATGCTGAACCAACCGGGTTTTGCATCCAACCGTTGGCGATCAGAATCCATAGCGCGGAGAAGTTTGACCCGGCTGCGACCGCATAGGTCGCCATGAGGTGACCGACCTTGGACAGACGATCCCAGCCAAAGAAGAACAGGCCAACGAAGGTTGCTTCAAGGAAGAAGGCCATCATGCCTTCAATAGCAAGCGGCGCTCCGAATATGTCGCCGACATAATGGCTGTAATAGCTCCAGTTCATGCCGAACTGAAACTCCATCACAACGCCGGTCGCGACGCCCATAACGAAGTTGATACCAAACAGCGTACCCCAGAATTTGGTCATCTGCCGCCAGATGAGCCTTCCGGTCATGACATAAACGGTTTCCATGATGGCAAGCAGCACGGACAGACCCAATGTCAGAGGTACGAAGAGGAAGTGATAAAGTGCCGTAATTGCAAACTGCAATCTCGACAGGGAGACAATATCGAATTCCATCTCTTTAAGCCGGCAAATCCGGCCCTCCTGATGTTACGAGCTGCTACCGATGCTGAACCGGCTCACAGCCCCCCTACTTAAAATTCACCTCAAAGATTTGAGGGCTTTGTCGAAAGAGGGTTCTCCTTTGGTCATCGAATGAACGAGCGCGCCTTGATCCAAAACAATTGCACGATCACAAATGCGTGCTTCGCGTTGAATATGCGTCGCGATCAATAAAGTACGGCCCTTGGCCTGTTCACTGAGGCGGCAAAGCACATCCTCGGCAGTTGCCTGATCGAGCCCTTCAGTGGGCTCATCAAGGAGCCATAAAGGAGAATCGGTCAGGAACAGTCGGGCCAAAGCAAGGCGTCTGGCCTGACCACCAGAGAGCCCAAGTCCCCCCTCGCCCAAAACCGTATCCATTCCCTCGGTCTGGGCGTCCATGAAGTCGCCTAGACCGGCGGCTTCTAATGCGGCGTTTAACTCCGCATCGCTTGCATCTGACTTCGCGAGCTTGAGATTGTTACGAAGACTGTCTTTGAACAGCTCAGTTCGCTGCGTCAGAAGTCGTGCTGGCAAAACTCGGACATTGCCGTCCTCGGCAGTGATCTCGCCAGCCAGCACATTGAAAAGAGTAGACTTACCAGCGCCACTGGTGCCGATGATCGCCAAGCGTTCGCCTGTAAAGATGTTCAGATCAACCGTATCAAGAGCTTTTGCTACAACACTTTCATGGCGAACGGTGACATGTTCCAGGTTCACGGCATAGCCTTTTGCAGGCGCCGCCAGCGTTTGGATGTTGTCCGGTGCTTCAAGTGCGGGAGCGACGCGGCGCGCAGCGAGTATTGTGCGGCCGAGTTCCATTGCACCACGGCGCAGTGCTGCAAATGGCTCCATCGCGCCAAGGATGATAAGCAATCCGAGCGCCGCTACCGGGGCATTGATCAATCCAGCTTGCATGAGTAACCCGACACCGATCAGTCCGCCCGCCAATAGGCCAGCATGAAGAATGCCAAGACCAGCACCGGTCGAAATTTCAATGCGGTTGAGAACGCGGTCGCTTGATGCGATGTAGCTATCGGCCCGCATGATGCTTGCATTCTGACTGTTCATGCGCCCAGCCATTATGAGTTCAGTCTGACCTGCGACCAGATCGACCGTCCGCGCACGCAATGCTTCAGTGCCTTTGGCGCGCTGGCGCATTGGCTTTTCAGCCCGTTTAGCCGCAATAAGTGGCAGTCCCAGTCCGATAAAAAGCAACGTCAACGCAATGATCAAACCAAAAAGCGGATACATCAGACCAAGCGCCACACCAGTGATGAGCGCTGTTACGAGAGCTGCCCCTGCTGGCACAAGGACGCGCAGATAAAGTGAATCAAGTGCATCGATATCAGCAGTCAGTCTGAATAGAAGCCGTGCTGGTCGTTTGAGCAATGCACTGGCCGCTGCCGGGCGGGCCCAGCTGCGGAACAGCTTTTCGCGTAGCGCTGCGAGAATGGCGAGCGTCGCATCATGCGTTACAAGACGCTCCAGATAGCGCGCGCCTGTACGTAAAATTGCCAGAAGTCGAATACCGGCAGCTGGCGCAAAAACATCGAAAACTACGGCAGTTGCAACACTTAAACCGGCAATAGCAGTGGCTGTAATAAACCAACCGGAAAGCCCGAGCAGCGCGATGCCCGCGAGAACCGTTGCTGTTGCGGCTGCAATGCCCACATAAAGCATCAACGCTTTTGTGCGGAAGAAAAGCTGCAGGATCGGGCCGAGCGATTGAAGTCCCTTCATTCTGCTGCCCTTTTCTGCCAGATTTGCCCATTGCCACTCAAATCATTGAGCCGAACCACGCGATCCATACGGCTTGCGAGCGTCTCATCATGTGTTGAAATGATGAGCGTCTTGCCCTTGGCAAGACTGATCAGAGTATCAGCGATGCGATCCGCTGTTTCATGGTCAAGATGTGCCGTTGGCTCGTCAGCGAGAATGATATCGGCGTCTTGATCAACAGCGATCCGCGCTAAGGCCAATCGAAGTGCTTCACCACCGGAAAGCCCGGCACCATTTTCGCCGATTACTCCGGCTCCGGTAATGCCTGCCACATGGCTCAAGGCCATCTGGTCGATGATAGACGCGGTCTTCTCGACACCGGCATCGCGACCAAGAGTTATATTGTGTCGGGCGCTGCCTGCAAAAATATGGGGCTTCTGGCCAACCCATCGCATTCTTGTACGCAGGGTTGCAGCCGTTTCATTTTGAAGCGTAACACCACCAATCCGGATTTCACCTTCCTGTGGTGCCGCCAATCCAGCAATCAAAGCAAGCAATGTCGACTTGCCATAACCGCTAGGGGCGAGAAGTGCCACGTGCTCTCCCGATTCAATATCGAGATTAAAACCGCTGAAGACATCCTCACCAGTGCAATACCGAAAGCGGACATTCCGAAGCATCAGCGAAGGCGCGTTCTCGACTTTCTTCACAGCAGTAATGCCACCAACCACAGGCATTTCGTGCATTGAAAGTTCTTCGAGCGCATCAATGGCGGCTTCGCCAGATGCCCTGTCATGCCAAACGGCGGAGAGATCGCGCAGAGGTTCAAAGAATGCGGGGGCAAGCAAGAGAATAAACAAGCCTTCAGCGAGGCTTAGCTTATGTCCCCAGGCACCAAAACCTAAAGGTCCGAGCAGATGAAAGCCGATGTAAACCGCCACCATAGCAACGCCAAGGGCCGCGAAGAGCTCCAGAACGGCAGATGACAGGAAGGCTATACGCAGAACAATCATTGTCTTGCTGCGTAGTGTCTCGGCATTATCACGGAGACGTGTCGCGGTCATATCGACAGCATTAAAGCTGCGAATTGTTGCAAGCCCACGCAGACGATCAAGCAGAAAACCGTTCATGTCGCCCAACGCAATGAGTTGCTTTTCACTGGCAGCTTTTGCACGCCAGCCAATGAGCGCCATGAAAATCGGGATCAAAGGTGCTGCTATCAGCAGGATCGCAGCAGCTATCCAGGAAAACCAAAACACGACGACAAGGATTGCCAGTGGCACGAGCATAACTCGAATGCGAACTGGTAAAAAGCGAGAGAGATACGGGACAATCATCTCAGCCTGTTCAGCGAGTATGCTTGCAGCTTCTCCGGAAGACGGACGGGACGTATCAAGGGGGGAGCGCTGCGATAACGCCGTTACAGCTTTTTCTCGTAGCTTGGCCAACTCACTTCTGGCTGCATCGAACGCCTTTTTCGCGCCATGTGCGTCCAGAAGATTACGCACACAGCCTATAAGAAATAGTCCCGCAGCAAGATAATAGATTGTGGCATCAAAGCCTGTATTAGCGAGATAGCCTACGCCATAGGCGAGAAGTGCAGCCTGTGGCAGCCATAAAAGTGCTGCCACAGCTTGAAACCTTGCCCCCGTTTGTAGCAGAGACGGAACTGGACGCGGACGACGTTTGTCGCCAGAGGTTTCGCCGTCTTGTCGTGCCGCTTCTTCCGTTCGGGGGGCAACGGGTTTCACTCTCGCTTAGGCTCCTTTTTGGCCGATGTTCTACCCCTTCCCAGAGCCACGATCCTGTCGGTCGTCTCCAGAAAGCGGGTCACCTTGGCGCCAAGCGCCAGCAGGCTGGTCAATCTGTCGGTATCGAGTTTCTTGACGTCGTCGTACCAGTTGGTTAGCCGCTCGATGAGCGCGTACATGTCCTTCATGCGGTCTTGCGCATATTGGTCGCCGGCGTCCTGCGGCTGTTCCATCAGGACTTCGCGCAGAACTGTAAGGGTTGGGTCGATCTCGCGCTTCTTGCGCTCTTCGGCAAGCGTTCGCAAAATCACCCATACATCGCCCGGCGTTGTGAAAAAGTCGCGACGATCACCGGGTATGTGCTTTAACAGCACAAGATTCCAGCCCTGCAACTCGCGGATGCCCATCGAAACGTTGGAGCGCGAAACACCAAGCGCATCAACGATATCGTCCGCACACAAGGGTTCAGACGATAAATAGAGCAGCGCATAAATCTGTCCAACCGTACGATTGATACCCCAGCGACTACCCATCTCTCCGAAGTGGAGTACAAACGACTGAACAATTGGCGATAATTCCAAGTTCTCTCTCCCGTAAATTCTGAACTTTCAGAAATTACTGAAATTCAGATAATTCAAATGGCCTCAACCTTCAATCCGCATGTCTGGATGCAAGGTGCATATGGACAATTGGCCGCAGCCTTCAGCACTCCTCCAAATGCCTCAAGCCGATGCTTCCAACCATCATTTCTGGTCGGAAGATGAAGGAAGCTCTTTGCTGTCCTGCGTTTGATCACGATGAATCACCGCGCGGCTTAGCAACATGAGCGTTACCGGCGTTGTGATGACCACAAAGACGGTAATCAACACTTCATGCAGAATCGGCTTGGATTGCAAGATGGAGAAAAACATGATGGAAGCAATCAAGATTCCACCGGCACCGAACGAAGAACCAATAGTTGGCGCATGAATGCGTTCATAAAAACTCTTAAAACGAACAAGTCCAATGCAACCGACGAGCGTCAGGAAGGCGCCGGAAACAAGAAAAAACGAAATGACGATTGCGGCCCAGACGGGCAGATCAGCAGCTCCGATCATTCGATGACCTCCCCGCGCATCAGGAATTTGGCAAGTGCAACAGTGGCTACAAAACCGAGCAATGAAATGATAAGTGCGGCTTCAAAATAGATGACGCTGCCTGTGCGCATGCCAAAAGTAAGCAGCAATAAAAGCGCATTGAGATAAAGGGCGTCAGTTGCCAGTACGCGATCTTGCGCACGTGGTCCGATGAGCAAGCGATAAATCACACAGCCCATGGCGGCGATGAGCATGATCTGTGCGGCGAGTAGTGACCAGAAAAGAATAACTGCGCTCATGCCGATTGCTCCTCTTTCACTATGTCTCGCGCCCCGAAGATGCGAATGAGTGGCTGTTCATAACGTTGCTTGATCGTTGTTCGCCAGGTTTTGGCATCTTCCAGATCAAGAACGTGGATCGTCAGCGCCTTACGGGCAACGTTGTAATCAACCCATGCAGTTCCCGGCGTCGTTGTGATGATACAAGCAAGGATTGCCAGCCCTGTCCGGTTTTCAAGATCAAGCGGAATGACCACGAATCCCGGATGGCGCTCCTTACGCCGAGACAGGATCAGTTTCACGACTGCAATGTTCGATGTGAGGATGTCGATGCTGACGGCCCAAAACAGCCACAACATGGTCGGTATCGAGCGCAAATGATTTTTCTGTGGCTGAAGCGCTGTCATCGCATGACAGGCAAAGAGCGCAATAACGATGCCCAGGATCAGCTGAGCGCGTGTAAACCCGTTCAGCAGAAGCCAAAACACTATCAAAGATACGAAGAGCAGCGGGAAAGGTAGAATTTTTCTCATTTTACCTCCACCGTTGCTCCGCCCACACGCGGGGCGTCCAGGACACTGTTGATGTAGTCTTTCGGATTGTGCAGCGAACGAGCTGTTGCATCCATATAACGCATGGCCGGACCTGCTGCGATGGTGAGTGCCAGGCAGACGGCCAGTAGACCCGCTATAGGCACCACTTCGCGGACCAGAACGCGCGGGACATTGCCCTCAAGCGACGCCCAGAATGTGCGAATGCCTGTGCGGGTCATCGCAATCAGCGCCGAAAGTCCAGAAAGCAGGATAAGCGCGATCAGTGCCCAACTTGCCGGGCTGACTGGCATAGCCAATGTCGGTGCGGCTCCATCGCCGTTGAAAACGGCTGCAAGGATCAGGAACTTCGCGATAAAGCCAGAGAATGGTGGCAAGCCGATCAGAAGTATAGCCACCACGGCAAAGCAGGTGCCGAGAATGGCGAGGGTTGCAGGCAGTACTACGCCAACTTCCTCTTCCTCTTCTTCTTCCTCGTCGTCGCCATAGGCTTCCATCGTGACCGCAAGAACGTTTGCCGCAGCATCCTGACCACGCTCGACAAGTTCGATCAGCAGGAAGAAAGCAGCAATCGTCAGTGTGGAGCTGACCATGTAGAAGAGTGCTGCACCTGTCATCGCGGTGTTGCCGCTGCCGATGGCGGCAAGCAATGTGCCGGAGGATACCAGAATGCTGTAGCTCGCAAGACGACCCATAGCCTGCGATGCGACCACTCCAATCAGGCCAAAGGCCAGTGTGACCATGCCGCCGTAATAGAGCCAGTCGTTACCAAACCCGTAGGATTCGCCAGCTCCAATACCGAACATGAGCGGTGAAAGACGCAAAAGAACGTAAATGCCGACCTTACTCATGATCGCGAAAATAGCCGCAATCGGAGCCGCAGCTGCCGTATAAGCAGGTACGAGCCAGAAATTGAGTGGCCACATACCGGCTTTGACGAGGAACGCAACGGCGAGAATGGCAGCGCCTGCTTCAAGGAGCATACGATCTTCTGGCGCAACCTGCGAAATCTTTTGCGCCAGATCCGCCATGTTAAGCGTACCCGTCACGCCGTAAATCAGACTGACACCAATCAGAAACAGTGACGACGCAACCAGATTGACCGCGATATAGTGCATGCCAGCTTTAACGCGTGCCGGACCTGAACCATGGAGCGCCAGGCCGTAAGATGCTGCAAGCATAACCTCAAAGAAAACAAAGAGATTGAACAGATCGCCTGTCAGAAACGCGCCATTAAGGCCCATGAGCAGAAGCTGGAAAATCGTATGGAAATTCGGGCTTGCCTTGTGCCAATGGGCAAGCGCAAAGCTGAGTGCTGCCAGTGCAAGCACACTGGTTAGCATCAGCATCAACGCAGCAAGCCTGTCGAGAACCAACACAATGCCGAATGGTGCGGGCCAGTTGCCGATCAGATAAACTGGTGCTTCCGGTGCTTTTTCGCTCGCAACGCCGAGTAGCGTGTACGCAATGTAGATCAAGCCGATGATAGAGATCGTATTGATCGTCATTTTGAGCTTGCGCTTGCGTTCGTCGAACATCAGCAACAATGCAGCTGTTACAAGCGGCAAGAGAATGGGCGCGACGATGAGGTGTGCCTTCCAATCCATCATCAATTCTCCTTGCCGTCGACATGGTCGGTGCGTGTCATTCCGCGCGATGCGAGCAACACGACAAGGAAAAGCGCAGTCATTGCAAAGCCGATAACGATCGCTGTCAGAACCAGTGCCTGAGGCACAGGATCGGTATATTGCGCGGCCTGAACATTAATGCCGGAATCAAGAACAGGAGGTGCATTGGTGCGCAAACGGCCCATCGAGAAGATGAACAGATTAACCGCATAAGAGACAAGCGCCAGACCGATGGCGACCTGAAACGTGCGTGGGCGCAGGACCAGCCAGACACCAGACGACATCAACACGCCGATTGCTATAGCGAGAACCAGTTCCATCAGTTCTCCTCCTTCGCAGCGGCAAGTTTTTCAACACGATGTTTACGGATCGACTGGTGAGCAAGCGCAATCAACATCAGAACCGTGGCGCCCACGACGAGAGCGAAGACGCCGATATCGAAGATCAATGCGCTCGCAACGGGCATTTTTCCTACATATGGAATATCTGCATACTGGAAGAACGTGGTCATGAACGGGTAACCGAATATCCATGCACCTGCACCAGTTGCCGCCGCTATCAACAAGCCGAAACCGATCCAGCGCACAGGAAGAATACGCAGGTAGTCTTCAACCCAGCGCGTACCAGCCGCAAGATACTGCAAAATGAATGCAACGGCCAAAGTGATACCGGCTGCAAAGCCGCCGCCCGGCAGATCGTGACCGCGCAGGATTAGATGAACTGCAAGCACGATGATGACCGGGAACAGCCACTGCATGATCACAGAGGGTACAGCCAAATAATCGGTGAGGGTTTCGCCCTTCTCGCGATCTTCCATAGCCTCATCATACGCATCCTGAATCTTCTGCTGTGCAGTTGAGCCAGTGCTGTCTGGTGCCGGACGGAAACGGCGCAACAATGCGAACACAGTTAGGCCAACGATGCCTAGAACCGCGATTTCACCGAAAGTATCGAAGGCGCGGAAATCAACCAGAGTGACGTTTACGACATTTTTGCCGCCGCCGCCCGAATAGGCGTTTTGCAGGAAGTAGTCGCCAATGCTGACAGGCGATGGGCGGGTCATCATCGCATAGGAGATGATAAACACACCGACACCACTGCCAATAGCCAGCGCGAAATCGCGATAACGGCGAATTCTTGGCCCGAATTTCACCGGAATCGGATCTGGATCTTCCCAGCGCTTTGGCAGCCAGCGAAGACCAAGCAGGAGCAGCACGGTCGTCACGATTTCCACCAGTAGCTGCGTTACGGCAAGATCAGGCGCTGAGAGCCATACAAACGTTATACAGGTGATAAGCCCTGCCCCGCCAAGCAGGATCAAAGCTGCAAGACGGTGATATTTTGCCTGATAAGCAGCGCCAATTGCACATGCTCCGCCCAAAATCCAAAGGCCGGCAAAAATTGGATCGACAGGCTGCACGCCAAGCATACCCGCATGGATGCCATCTTCGAAAATTGGCCATGCGGCTGCAACGAGAGCAACGGCCACGACAATACGCAGCTGTGGCTGGAGACGACGCGTGCTAAAGAAATTTTCGGCCTTACGCGCCCAGTTCCATGAGACCGTGACGAGCACACGCTCGAAAATACGCTGACCCTGTAAATGACGGAAGAAGGGTGGTCCATCTTCACTGGTCGCCAGATAATTTTTCAGCGCCCAATGCAGAATAATACCGCCAATCATGGCAACGATACTCATCATCAGCGGAAGGTTAAATCCGTGCCAGACTGAAAGGCTATATTGCGGTGCTGCATCTCCAAGCACTGAAACCACAGCCGAGTGCAGGAAAGGTCCGATTGCGATATTCGGAATGATGCCGATCAACAGGCAGAGTAAGACCAGAAGCTCGATCGGGCGACGCATCCAGTGTGGCGGCTCGTGCGGTGCTTTCGGCAGGTCATGCGGTGCAGGGCCGAAGAAGGTCGAGTAGATGAAACGCACCGAATAAGCGACCGTGAATATACCTGCTAATGTGGCAATATAAGGCGTGATTGTATCCAACGACGATGCCATGTGCGTTTCGACGGCTTCGGCAAAGAACATTTCTTTGGATAGGAAGCCGTTGAGCAGCGGAACACCGGCCATGGAAGCGCTCGCAACCATTGCAAGCGTCGCGGTGTAAGGCATGGCGCGAGCAAGACCACTCAGCTTGCGCATGTCACGCGTGCCAGTTTCATGGTCGATGATGCCCGCTGCCATGAACAAAGACGCCTTGAAGATGGCGTGGTTGACCATGTGGAAGATCGCTGCAACAGCAGCAAGCGGACTGCCAAGGCTCAACAGGGCGGTAATAAGCCCAAGATTGCTGATGGTTGAATAAGCCAGCAAACCTTTGAGGTCCTGCTGGAATACCGCAAAGAAGCTGCCGATCAACAAGGTTGTCAGGCCGGCAAGCCCCAAAATCCAGAACCATTCTTCGGTGCCCGCAAATACTGGCCACAAGCGCGCGAGCAGGAAGACACCCGCTTTCACCATCGTTGCCGAATGAAGATAGGCGGACACAGGCGTCGGCGCTGCCATCGCATTGGGTAGCCAGAAATGGAACGGGAACTGCGCCGACTTGGTGAAAGCGGCCATAAGAATAAGAACCAGCGCGACCGTGTAGAGTGGATGCGCGCGAACGACATTTCCTGCTTCAAGAACTTTGTCGAGATCGTAGCTGCCAACAATGTGACCGAGCAAAAGCACGCCTGCAAGCAAGCAGAAGCCGCCAATACCGGTTACTGTCAAAGCCATACGCGCGCCATCGCGGGCGCTGGCATTGTGATACCAGTAGCCGATGAGCAGGAACGAGAAGATGCTGGTCAGCTCCCAGAACACGGCGAGCAGAACAATGTTGCCCGACAGGACGACGCCGAGCATCGAACCCATGAAGGACAACAGGAACGAGAAAAAACGCGGGACCGGATCTTCCGGTGACATGTAATAGCGTGCGTAAATGACAACCAACAGACCGATGCCGGTAATCAGCATGGCGAATAGCCACGCAAAACCATCCATCCGGAACGTTACATTCAGGCCGTAGTTCGGAAGCCAGTCAATTGATCCGCGAACAACACCTCCGTCCGCGACGATGGGGTAAAGGCTTGCTGTAATGATAAAGGCTACAAGCGCAATCGCCGCTGTAAACCATGCTGAACCTGTGCGATCAACACCCCTGAATAGACCTGTTATAGCGCTGCCAAGAAACGGTAAAAGGACAAGCAAGAAAAGCATTCTGCCGTCCATCGTCATGCGCCACAGGCCTCCATTCCGTAATCAATGTTGATCCGAAGCAGGCACCGCTCATGAAAACAGCAACAGGAACGCTCCGGTAAGTTGTCGAGAGGAATCATATATTCCGATGTCTTTATTATGACCGGCTAGGGGTTATTATGGCAATAGCTTTCAATGGCTTATCGCGATATTTTGAATCATTTTAGTCTACAAACACGCCAGAAAACAGCTTCCTTAGTGCCAGATTTCCACACAACCGCATTCTATCGGGCATATTGACGCGCAATTTTTGCAACCGAATGACAGCCTGCACCGTGTGCGTTGGCGGATTAATTAGTGATTCCTAACCTTCCAGAAGCGTCTTAGCGAGTTTCTCTGCTTGAACGCGAATATCCGGCACGGCCGTCACTTCCCAGAAGACACCTTTTGTTACCGGTCCAATCGCGAAGATTGGCCCTGACGGTTCGCCACGCGCATTCAAGACCTGCAGATCTGCTGTAACGTCAAGGCCTAGATCGACAGCGTCAGGCTTTGCAAGTCCGTGCTCCATCAGACTAGTCAGCGCGAGATTGCGCGTCGTTGAAAATCGCGAACTTCCGCCACGACAATCAATGATCGTTTGAACATCAAGCTCCTCAAGTCCAACGCCCCATCGTTTGCGATAGCAAATTATGACGTGATCAGCTTTGTTCTTAACAGAAGTGAGATGTGCAGCGGTGATTGTGAGCCGCCCCGATTGCTGTGCAATTTGAATGCGATCAGCAACCTCCGGGGCCATCCGGTGACGATGTACGTCCCACCATGGCCGTAGGTGCCGCAGAAAGCTCTGGCGTTGCCTCACAGGTAGTCTGTTCCAGATGTTCTTCGTGTGAGGTCGCAATCCATCAATTACGCTGCGCCAGCTTTTACCCTCCGCCTCACATTGAACAATCATCTTACGAACAATATGCAAAAGCCTAGGCAATCCATCGGCAACCAGTAGCGCATCCGCGTCGATTGGGAATGGTTCAGCCGGTGCATGGCGTGCAGGCAGCAAACCACGCCGGGAAATCGCATGAATCTTGCCCTTGTGTCCCCTGTCTAGCAGTGAAATCACACTGTCGACCATGGACAATCCTGTGCCAAAAATCGCTACCGGATGATCGGAAGGAATGTCGAAATAGCCGTCACTGGACCAGTATTCGGTCACATGAACGCCAGATGTCGCAATTGCGGCTTCATTGCCTGTGGCGACAATAATAGTATCTGCGGGGAAGGTTTCACCTATAGAGTTTGTTACCTGCGGACGCAGGCCTTCAAAAGAGACGTCGGAAACATCTGAAGTTTCAATGAAAATTCGCGGCGCATCACTCTCGATATATGGTTTGAGCAAATCATTGAGGTATAGCCGATAAAGAGCGCGTGGCGCGAAGGATTGCGGCTGCCACGCAGTTTCCGTCATTGAGTGAGAATTGTTTTGAAGCCAGTTGAGAAAATGTTCTGGCTGATCTGGAAACGCGCTCATATTGCTGGCGCGGACATTCAACAGATGATTGGGATTTTGCGTTGAATAGGCAATCCCTGCCCCTAAATCACCGGAACGCTCGAAAACACGAACCGTCGTTTCTGGGGAACGGCCAAGCAATTGTGCGGCCATGAGAACACCACTCGCACCACCTCCGATAATAATAAATGACTTCAAACGATCGTAACCTCGTAGTGCTCAGTCAGTTATGAACTGGCGGTTCACACCGCCTTTTTCTTTGGCGTTCCCATATTCCGATAAATTTTGTCAGATTTCGAATAAAAACGAAAGGCAAAAGCTAAATTATCCCAAAAATCAGCATCGCTCAGTTCACAGAACTGAAACAATTAAGCGAAGAAACGCGTCATCTGTTGACAGTGTGTTTCAGAAACATGGGCTGGCTTCTTGTTCAAAAATCACAATATTTTGCATGAGATTTTCCCAAGCGCTGCAATAAGTTTGCAGCACAGAATCGCTGTAAAAACAGGACACTGATGATGAGCAATAGTTATATCGCCGCCCTTAAGAAGCGTCGTACACAATACGCACTCGGCAAAAACCTTCCCCTCTCCCAGGATGCGACTGCCGAGCTGATCCGCGAAGCAATTAAGCATTCGCCATCCTCCTTCAATTCGCAAAGCTCGCGCGCTATTGTTCTTTTTGGTGCTGAGAGCGACAAACTCTGGAACATCGCCAAGGAAGAGCTCCGCAAAATCGTTCCTGCTGATGCTTTTGAGCAGACCGAAGCCAAAATCAACAGCTTTGCTGCTGGCGCAGGCACTGTGTTGTTCTTTGAAGACCAGAATGTCGTTAAGGTCCTTCAGGAGAACTTTGCACTCTATGCAGACAATTTCCCGGTTTGGTCGGAACAGGCTGGCGGCATGGCACAGCTTTCGGTTTGGTCGGCACTTGCCAATGCAGACATCGGTGCAAGCCTCCAGCATTACAATCCGCTGATCGACGCCGAAGTTGCCAAGACCTGGGATATTCCATCGTCATGGAAGCTGCGTGCGCAGATGCCATTTGGCTCGAATGAGCAGGCTTTTGGCGACAAAGCTTTTATGGATGATGGCGAACGCTTCAAGATATTCGCATAATACATTGCTATTGATTTATGAAACGGCTGGAATTTTCCAGCCGTTTTTATTTTACGGCTAAATATCTCCCGCCATTGTGCCCCCTTTAAAAACGGAATCTAATACTTCCACGTTCAGGAGAGTCGTCACCGGAACGAGTTGGGAATTGATGAGCATGTCCGAACAACGGACGTGATCTCCAGGGGAAAACACATGAAATTCGGAACTACATTACCTGTTATTGCTTGGCAGAATGGGACACTCACCACCAGACTGATGCGTACGTCCATTCCTGCGGCGCTGGCATTCGCTCTTTGCCTGTCAGCCTCACCAAAGGCCGTGGAAGCCGCTACGCCAGCCGACACGCTCGTCATTGCGATGAGTATCGATGATATTATTTCGCTCGATCCAGCAGAAATCTTTGAAATCACTACGTCTGAAATGCTGACCAGCACTTATGAACGACTGGTGACGACAGACACGAAAGATCCAACCAAGATCATACCACAGATCGCCGAGAGCTGGACTTTCTCCGACGATGGCAAATCGATCACGTTCAAAATTCGCGATGGCCTAAAATTTGCCTCCGGCAACCCTATTACGGCGCATGATGCCGCCTATTCGCTCCAACGCGCAATCAAGCTCGACAAGAGCCCTGCATTTATTCTGAGCCAGTTTGGCATCACTGCTGAAAACGTCGACCAAAACGTCGTTGCAACCGATGACAAGACATTCGTTTTCACGACCGGCAAGGCCTTTGCGCCAAGTTTCGTCATGAACTGTTTGACCTCCAGCGTCGCATCGATTGTCGATAGCAAACTGGTCAAGGAACATGAACAGAAGACCGAGAAGACGGACACGTATGCTTATGATACGGACTTCGGTTATGACTGGCTGAAGAATAATTACGCTGGGTCTGGGCCATTCGCTTTGAAGCAATGGCGCGCCAATGAAGTTATGCTTCTGGAGCGAAACGAGAATTATTCTGACACCAAGCCGGCCATGAAGCGCGTTATCTATCGTCACGTGAAGGAAGGCGTGTCGCAGCGTCTTCTGCTACAGGCTGGAGATATCGACATTGCGCGCAATCTCGAACCGGGTGACATTGAAGAACTTGGCAAGGATGCCAAGTTCAGCGTTATCAACGCTCCAAAGGGCCGCATTTATTACCTTAGCGCGAACCAGAATGTGCCGGAACTAGCCAAGCCTGAAGTGCGTCAAGCACTGAAGTATCTGATTGATTACGATACGATTGAAGCAACCCTGATCAAAGGAATTGGCCGCAAGCATCAATCCTTCTTGCCGGTCGGCATGTTTGGTGCAGTCGATGACAAACCTTTCAAGTATGATGTTGAGAAAGCAAAGGAATTGCTTGAAAAAGCAGGGCTAAAAGATGGCTTGAGCATCACGCTTGATGTTCGTAACAACCAGCCATACGTTGGCATTGCTGAAAGCATCCAGCAAACCATGGCCAAGGCCGGGGTCAGTGTTGAAATCCTACAAGGCGATGGCAAGCTTACGACCACCAAAGTTCGTGCCCGCAAGCATCAGCTTGCATTGGGTATTTGGGGTCCAGATTATTGGGACCCACACACCAACGCCGTCACATTCACTAACAATCCGAATAACGGTGATGAGGTAAATTTGCGGACAACCGCCTGGCAGGCTTCATGGGATATTCCAGAACTGACAGCCGAAACCATGGCAGCGGCAGAGGAACGTGATACGACCAAGCGTGAAGCCATGTATCATGATCTTCAAAAGAAATTTCAGGAAGATAGCCCGATAACGGTCATTTATCAGCAGATCGAAACGGCTGTGACGGTTTCAAACGTTCACAACTTCGATATGGTCGCCGATGCGAACTATGTTGCGACCGTAACAAAAGACTAAAAAGTAAAAGCCGAGTGGATTAGAGTATCGATCGGCATCAATAGATCGGTACTCTAACACTTTTCGGGATGCGCTCTGACCCCGTCTTTTCTCTACTGATCAAAACTGAATGACGGCAACTGCTCGAGCGCCGACTTCAGCGCTTCAGACCAACTTTCCGAAACCGTCTGATAATAAGGGTCGCTTGCTTCAAAGCGCCTGTGTTCGCCGAGCTCGAGGCTGTCGGTCTCATAAATCTGCATATCAAGCGGCAGCCCTACCGAGAGATTTGCCTTCAATGTCGAGTCAAAAGAAACGAGCAGCAGCTTGACCGCTTCCTCGAAACTCATTGTCTCCTGATAAGCGCGCACCAAAATTGGCTTGCCGTACTTGTTCTCACCAATCTGAAAAAATGGCGTATCGACCGAGCTTTCGATGAAGTTGCCTTCGGGATAAATATAGAAGAGCCGAGGCTGTCCGCCTTTGATCTGCCCGCCCAGAATGAACGATGCGCCAAATGCGTCCGCACTCTGCCCGCCTGTTGCCGAGTTCGTAATGACTTCCTTGACCGTATCGCCAATGAGACGTGCCACCTGAAACATGGAGGGTGCGTCGAATATTGACGGGTGCCTGTCCTCTGGCGCCTTCATGCGCTCTTCAAGCAGGCTCGCAACGGCTTGTGTGGTAGCGAGATTACCCGCCGATAAAAGCACAATCACACGTTCGCCAGCTTTGTTCCAGCTACGCATCTTCGAGAATGTCGAGATATTATCGAGGCCTGCATTCGTCCTTGTATCGGACATAAACACAAGGCCGCGATCAATTTTCATTCCAACGCAATAAGTCATCAGCAGTTTCCGGCATGCAATTTATAATCATAGAGCATTTCCAGCAAAAGTGCGCAGCGGTTTTGCGTAGGACAATGCGACAAAACAAACACTTAGAGCATTACTTCTCATTCAGTCATGAAGCACAATGTTCTAAACAATCACTGCCCTACATTGATGTGGACCGCAAGGCTTTCAACAGCGCCTCCAAGCCTTACCCCGGAAATTGGCGCTGCATCGCGATAATCAAGCCCCGTTGCCAGACGAACATACCGATCATTTGGGCAGACATTATTGGCAGCATCAAACCCTACCCAGCCAAGTCCATCGATATGCGCCTCTGTCCATGCATGGCTCGCGGTTTGCTCATCGATGCCTTCCATTAACAGATAGCCGGACACATAGCGGGCCGGAATTTTAAGCAATCGCGCTGCAGAGAGAAAGATATGACTGTGGTCCTGACAAACGCCCCTACCCGCCTCGAGTGCACTTTCTGCATTGGTCGCGACGCTAGTCGTGCCAGGCATATAGGCAACTGCAGTATGAACTGAATTCATCAGTTCATGTAACAATGCAAGACGTTCCTTATCTTTCGGCAGATCACCAGAAAGTGCGCGGATGCGATCGCCGGGCATCGTCAGGTGGGTTTCGCGTTCAAACAGCCACAGAGGCGCATAGCCATACACTGGACCCAGAACGCCAACACGATCTTCCACTTCAACATTGCCGCTCGCGGTAATGATGATCTCGTTCACATTGCGGGCATGCTGGACAAGATCGGTCTTGTTGCCGAAGCCATCGATATAGGAAACTTCAGGCTCGCCGCCTTCAATCTTAAGTTCCCAGTGTTTGACCACTTGGCCGGGTAAAGTCGGCGGGCGCAGCCGCAACCGCTGAACCGCATAGGGAACCGGGTTTTCATATCGATAATGCGAAACATGCCGGATATTGAGCAACAAGCAATCACCTCAATAAAAATTATAGGTTTCAGCGATCTCGTTGCCGAGCCGGTTGTTGCGGGAAATGAAATCAGTCAGGAACTCATGTAAACCGACATCGAAAATTGCACCAATCTCCTGATTTTGCAGGGTTGCATAGATTTTCTCGCCCGTCTGGTGACAAACAGCGCTATCGCCATAATCCTTGGCTAGATAGTTCAAATGTCCGTTAATGCTCTGATAGCAATAATTGAGCGATCGCGGCATACGCCCATTGAGGATCAGATAGTCCGCGACATGCGCAGGACGATAGTCACCATCATAAACCCAGCGATACGACCGATGTGCTGAGACTGATCGGAGAATCGACTCCCACTGATAATTGTCCAGCGTGGTTCCGACATAAGAAACAGCCGGCAGGAGCACATAATATTTCACATCGAGAATACGTGCCGTATTGTCTGCGCGTTCGATAAAAGTGCCGAGCCCCGCAAAATCGAAGATCTCGTTACGCAGCATCGTCCCGTGAAACGCACCGCGGATCAGTGCTGTCTCGCGTTTGATCTGATCGAGCAGCGGCGGTAAATCGGCTTCTTTCAATGGCTTACAGAGCGACTTTTTAAGGACCATCCACGCTTCATTGACGCTTTCCCACGCTTCGCGAGTTAGTGCAGTTCGCACCATACGTCCATTGGAACGTGCGTTTTCTATGCAGGACATGACGCTTGACGGATTATCCATATCCCGAAGCAGAAAGTCAGCGACGTTTGCAGCATTATAAGCGTGATATTTCGCTGAGAACGTCTGGCTTGCGCCTGCCGATACCACCACAGAAGACCACTCTTCCGGTGCATCCGATGTTTTTGTAAGTGCCATACGCAATCCCGCATCAACCAGACGCGCCATGTTTTCAGCGCGCTCGATATAGCGGAACATCCAGTAAAGCCCGTTTGCCGTACGGCCAAGAAGCATAAATTCATTCCCCTTCAACACGCTCCGGTCTTATCGCCGGTTTTGATGCGCAATTCCAAAAACTATTATCTTATACCAAAGTTCATTGAGTAAGACTCATCGGACTTTGATTAAGCCCGTGTGGCGATTGAACATTTTCAAGGCGTGATGCGTCAGCATCTTAGCACCTTGGTATTAGAGCGGGCCGAGTTAAGACTGAATCATTAGAACCGCTCTTACTATTTGTTTTTGCGCCTTTTCCCACACAAAACCGCTTCGCACTTTTGCTGGAAATGCTTTAGTCGTCGAGTACCCAAGTGTCCTTTGTGCCGCCGCCCTGACTGGAGTTCACAACGAGCGAGCCTTCCTTCAGCGCCACACGCGTCAATCCGCCGGGTGTGATGCGAATGCGGTCTGACACCAGTACGAACGGCCTAAGATCGACGTGGCGTGGAGCAAGGCCGCTTTCAGTGAAGATCGGTGTCGTTGAAAGTGCTAATGTCGGCTGCGCAATATAGTTCCGAGGACGGGCTTTCAGTTTCTCCGCAAAAGTGTCGCGTTCAGCCTTGGTCGCGGCCGGGCCGACTAGCATGCCGTAGCCCCCTGAGCCATGCACTTCCTTGACGACGAGATCGGCAAGATTATCGAGCACATAGGCCAGACTGTCAGGCTCTGAACAGCGCCAGGTCGGAACGTTTTCCAAAATAGCCTTGCGACCGGTATAAAACTCAATGATCTCGGGCATATAAGAGTAGATCGCTTTATCGTCGGCAATTCCTGTGCCCGGCGCATTGGCGATTGTGATGTTTCCAGCGCGATAGACATCCATGATGCCTGCGACGCCAAGCGTGGAATCTGGTCTGAATGTTAGTGGATCAAGATAATCATCGTCGACACGACGATAAAGCACATCGATGGCGCGATAGCCTTTCGTAGTGCGCATGGCGACACGCCCATCCACAACGCGCAGGTCACTCCCCTCTACAAGTTCCACGCCCATTTGATCTGCCAGAAAGGCGTGCTCGAAATAGGCCGAGTTGTAGATGCCAGGTGTCAACACTGCCACCGTTGGCACACCTTGCGTTCCGGGTGGTGCCACACTTGCGAGTGATTGGCGCAGCAATTGCGGATAGTTCTCGACTGGGCGAACCTTCACATTCTGAAACAACTCTGGGAACAGTTGCATCATAGTTTCGCGGTTTTCCAGCATATAGGAAACACCGGAAGGTGTTCGCGCATTGTCTTCAAGCACATAGAATTGGTTTTCAGCCGTGCGCACGATATCGACGCCGATAATGTGCGTATAGACATTTCCGGGTGGGCGAAACCCGATCATTTCCGGAAGAAATGCTTCATTATTGGTAATGAGTTCTTTTGGGATACGCCCTGCCCGGACGATTTCCTGTCGATGATAGATATCGTCCAGAAAAGCATTGAGCGCCATCACGCGCTGCTCGATGCCTTGTGAAAGTCGTCGCCATTCCTGACCTGAAATAATACGCGGAATGATATCGAATGGGATCAGACGTTCCGCTGCGTCTTCATCGCCATAAACCGCAAATGTGATGCCTGTCTTGCGAAAGACGCTTTCAGCATCCTGCGTTTTCTGCAGAAGTTTGTGTTGATCCTGCTGGTCGAGCCACTGCTTGAGAAATTCGTAAGGTTGGCGGACACTCCCGCCATGATTGAGCATCTCATCGAATGGCTTCACTGAATTCCCCTTCTTTTCGCTAATATTCAGCTTCAAATCAGGGAAATGCAAGTGTGCATATCATGCAAAAGCGCAAGGCTGGGTTGCGCAATTTCGTCGCGACAGCGGCTTAACGATAGTTTCTAATCCCGCGCAACTGGTATTCAGCGCTGGATTTCAGCCGGGACGATGGGCTTTGACAACCGCCGGATCGGTCTCGATGCGACCTGCTCCGATTAAATCAAGGCAATAAGGCACAGCCGGGAAAATGGCCTGTAAGGTCATTGCGATGGATACAGGTTTACCCGGCAGATTGAGTATGAAGCTCTTGCCGCGACTGCCAGCGGTCTGACGTGAGAGTATTGCCGTTGGTGTTTGCTCGAGGCTTGCGCGACGCATCTGTTCGCCAAAACCCGGCAACTCTTTATGTAAAACAGCATTCATTGCTTCCGGTGTTTCGTCACGTGGACTAGGACCTGTGCCACCTGTGGTCAGGATCAAATCGCATCCAATATTGTCTGCGAGATCGATCAGCGTATCACGCACAGATTCCATGCCGTCCGGAATGACGCATTTGATGATTTCATAGGGCGTTACAATCGCGCTTTTTAGCCAAGATTCGATTGCCGGACCGCTCAAATCTTCGTATTCGCCGCGGCTTGCACGGTCAGAAACTGTAACGACGCCGATTTTCACTATCGCATCCTCTTCATTTGGCTTTTGTCTTGGCTTATATCGTTGTATCTCAGGCTTGTGAAGGTTTGGCTTCCAGGCGGAGGCATCACGAAAACAGTTGAACAAATCCGCTTTAAAATGCTGTTGCTTTCCTTTGAAATTCGAGCTTCAATCAAATAATTTAGGGGGAGAATACCATGCCATTCAAAGGCAGCCAATATCACGGAACGTTCACGCCCGAGGACTTGCAGTTGATGCAAGCCGCCTATAATCGAAGCTGTGCTTTGTTGGAGCGTTGTCCAACCACGCATGAGGCCAAAAACGATCTAGCACGTGCCATTATCAGGACATTTCAATCCGGCGAGTGCGACCCAGAGAAAATTGCTGCAATCGCAGCGCGAGTAGAGCATATGCGCAGTTGAAACCAGTTACTGAATGTAAACTATCCCTATGTATGGTAGTAAAGCGTTCAGATTTACTAAGGACATGCTTTTAGAACGCATCCCGAAAAGTGTGAAACGGTTTTCGGTAAGATGCGTGTTAAGACAAGTGAGTGGAGCGCCGGTCTGGTGTAATCAGATCGATAAGCGCTCTAAACTATCGTCAAGGTTATGAAATTCGGTCAATCACGACCAAACTGCGAATGAAATGATATGCCGTTTTCGAGAGATTATTATTTTAAGCGTTTCAAGCCCGCTGAACTGGAACAGTTGCAGGCGGCCTTTATAGAGACGTGTCAACGTTTAAGGCGTTGCCCGATAACCTCTCCTCAGAAAGATGAAATGGCGCGAGAAATCATTCAGATTTATGAATGTGGTATTTCAAATCCTGACAAAATTGCCGATCTCATGATGCAAATTGAAAGCGTGAAGCCAAAGCCGTTTGCAGAACAGGTCTTTGAGCAGGATTTTGATCGCACCGCGAAAACCGCCTGACATTTCTGCTAAAAATCTGGAAATTTATCTGACATTCAACAGGTGGAAACCTTCCTCTCTTAAGTAATATATTATATTAATAACATAACATATTGTTTTAGTTTCATAATAGTTGCTCCCATCACAGTCACTCGCTCATGCGCCCTTAAGTCTTTCGTAAACTTTGGATTCAGCTTTGTGCGGTAATCTTTGGTTAGCAATTTGCTCGGGAGGAGCGTTGCGAGTTTTGGTGGATGGCATTTCTGCAACCTTTTTTGGTCTGGCTGTAGAGCGCCTGAGTTTTGTGTACGGGTATCATGCGTTTTTCAGTTGTGTCAGCAATTGCCCTTGCCTGCACCGCTCTGGCGGGTTGCACGTCAAGTTCCGGCATCGACAGTCTCATGCCGCAGCCATCTGCTGAGCTGACCAGCTCCGTGGTCCGGCCATCTGCACCTGTGATAGAAACAGCGAGGGCGTCGCAATCGATGCCCGCCGCCCCGCAGGAAGAAGTTCTTGCTTGGGCCGGTCCCGTTCCCGATGCAGGCCCGTTTAAAACCGAGCCTCCCGCTCCCTTGACGCAGCGCCCTGAACAAAGGGTGGCGGCGCCTATTTCAGTTCCCAAGCCAGAAGTTGCCGCCTATCCGCCTGTGCGTCTTGCACCTCAGCAACGTTCGCGCGTCTATAGCCAGCGCTTCCGGGATGCAAAGCCAATCAACTTCGGAAGCGTATCGCCGCGTAGGCACGCCGTACACGGTGTCGACGTCTCGCGCTGGCAAGGTAATATTGACTGGGCTACGTTGCGCCAGAATGGTGCTAACTTCGCATATATTAAAGCAACGGACGGTGGTGATCATCTCGATCCGATGTTCCGCAAGAATTGGCGCGATGCAAAGGCAGCAGGCCTGAAGCGCGGCGCTTATCACTTCTTCTATTGGTGCCGCGTCGCAAGCCAGCAGGCCGATTGGTTTATCCGCAACGTGCCGGTCGATCCTGACGCATTGCCACCTGTTATCGACGTGGAATGGAATGGTGATTCATCCTGCAAGCGCCGCCCATCTCCGGCACAGGTACGCGAAAAGATGCAGGTCTTTATGGATGCACTTGAGCGCCATTACGGTAAGCGACCGGTTATCTACACGGCACCAGATTTCTATGATGATAATCTCAAAGGTGCATTCACGGATTATCCGTTCTGGCTGCGTGCGGTGGCCCAGCATCCATCAAAAGTCTACCCCGGCCGTCGCTGGGTCTTCTGGCAGTATTCTGGCTCAGGCTTGTCTCAGGGCGTTAATGGTAAGATCGATTTGAACGTCTTCCATGGCAGCGAAGAGCAATGGCACAAATGGGTTGACCGCTTCGCCAGTCAATCTTGATATTTAGAAAGCTAATCCCCGCGAGGGGATTAGCTTTTTTTGTTTAGGACTTGCCGATATTTTCGAGGTCATAAGGCGTTGACTGGTACATCTCATTGATCCAGTTGCCAAAAAGCAGATGCGCGTGGCCACGCCAGCAGTTCTGTGGCTTACGGCTGACATCATCATTTGGAAAATAATTGGCAGGCGGTGGTGTTTCCGGTTGAAGCTGGATATCCCGGAAATACTCATCTGCAAGCGATGTCGTATCATATTCAACATGGTTGAACATGTGTAGCGCGCGATGCTGCGGATCTTCCAGCAAGCACAGGCCGCTTTCTGGACTGTCAACCAGAACCCTCAGGCTGCTTTCTGACGGGATGTCGTCTTTGCGCACTTCTGTCCACCGAGAGACTGGGATTGCGAAGTCATCTGAGAAACCGCGCAAATAAGGCGAAGACGGTGCCAAATTCTGCTGGCTGTAAACACCGGAGGCTTTACCGGGCAGATCATATTTACTCATGCCGTGAAAATGATGCACAGCAGCTTGCGCAGCCCAGCAGATATTCAGCGTGCGATGAACATGCGTCTGCGTCCAGTCGAAAACGCGCTGCATCTCATCCCAATAAGTGACTTCCTCAAATGGCATGCGTTCAACTGGCGCGCCCGTAATGACAAAGCCATCAAAGCGCTCATCACGCACCTCTTCCCATGGACGGTAGAAGGAAAGCATGTGGTCGGCTGACGTGTGACGTGCAACGTGATTGGTTATGCGCACGAGCGTTAGTTCGAGTTGTAGCGGGGTAGCCCCCAGCAGCCGCGCAATCTGCGTTTCTGTCGTCGCTTTATTCGGCATCAGATTAAGAAGGCCAATTTTCAACGGCCTGATATCCTGACGGATAGCATCCGCCTCACGCATGACCATAACGCCCTCGGCTTCGAGAACACTGGTTGCGGGCAGATCGTCAGGAATTTTAATAGGCATGTCGCGTCGGTCCTTCTTTATATCAGAGCAGACGCGCGTGGCTTTATCCGTATACTTGCCGGTTGGCCACATCCTTCCTTTTTTAAGGAAGTACCACCTTGCCCGGAAAGGCAGGTTGGCGTTGGGCGTCGCCCCAACTCTTGATGTGACGCTACTTCTACTCAAACTGATGCGCGCTGACAAGAGTGTTTAAACACTCGCCACTCCAATACTGCGGAATTTTATTCTGTTCACTCACGTAATGAAGGCGGTCAGATCGCCCTTAAAGAGCCAAAGACGAAAAGAACTGTCTTTTCAATGCAAATGATGAGCTCCGAGTGGAAAGCATCACAATCGATACGTTCTGGGAACCAGCCGTCATTTCGCGCGTTTTTCCTTTATCCGGCGGATATGTTAAACTGGCGGAAAAGGGAGGGAAAAATGAGCAATATTATTTTCTGGATGGCGCTTGTCATTCTGCCGATTCTGGCAGGAACAGCTTTCGCCTATCTTCGTCATATGCATCACGGCGATGATTTTTAAGACGGTCCTTTAATGATGAGGCTAACTAACTGGCTTGACGAAATAGATTGATATCAACATTACTAGGCAATGCCAGAAGTTCGCGACGTCCCGTTTGAAACCACGCTTCTTGTGCGTGACACTTGTTTATGTCTGCATGTACAGCGTGCAGCACGCGCACTTGCGCGCTTTTTTGATGAGGAGCTGCGCCCATCGGGCTTGAATAACGGGCAATTCTCGCTGCTCATGTCACTCAATCGCCCTAGCCCACCTCCTATGAAACCAGTGGCTGAGCTTCTCGCCATGGATCAGACCACCCTCACCGCAGCACTAAAACCCTTGCAGCGAAATGGCTGGGTCGAAGTTGTCGTTAATCCGAAAGATCGTCGCGAGCGGCTTCTTGTTCTAACATCTGAAGGACAATCAGTGCTTGCCTCTGCCGTTCCTATCTGGATGGCAGCGCATGCGAAACTTGAAAACACTTTTCCCGGCAATAAGCTTGAGTTATTTCGTCAAGAATTAGTTTCACTTTGCCGTTAGTCTCTTTACCATCCACCTGATAGCGTTAGTTTGCAAAGCACGACTATCTTTTGACGAGCGTGAACAGGCTTCACGCCAAATGCAGGTGTAAAATCTCAATGAGCGGACCGGATACCCCCCATATCCTCGTCGTTGGTGCAGGCTTTGGTGGCCTGCAATTTATCCATGATCTGAAAAGCGCGAATGTTCGCATTACGCTTGTCGATCAACGCAATCATCATCTTTTCCAGCCGCTGCTTTATCAGGTTGCGACAACAATCCTCGCCACGTCTGAAATTGCCTGGCCAATCCGCCACCTTTTTCGGGATCGCAAGGATGTCACAACCTTACTCGGCACAGTTGTCGGTGTGGATACTGCGGCACAAAAAGTGCAACTCGAAAACGGTGAGGAAATTGCTTACGACACACTCGTGCTCGCAACGGGCGCGCGCCACGCTTATTTTGGCAATGATCGTTGGGAAAAAGTTGCTCCGGGTCTGAAAGCGCTGGAGGACGCCACGACCATTCGCCGCCGTTTACTTCTCGCATTTGAGCGTGCGGAGCGCGAGACTGATCCTGCGAAGCAACAGGCATTGCTAACATTCTCGGTGGTTGGTGGGGGACCGACCGGCGTTGAATTGGCGGGCATTATTGCAGAGCTCGCCAAGCAAACCATGTGGCCGGAATTTCGCAATATCGACACGCGGCAAGCACGCATTCTGCTTGTTGAGGCGGGACCACGTATTCTGGCGGCGTTCCCCGAAGATCTTTCGACTTACGCGCAAAACGCATTGCAGAAGATTGGTGTTGAAGTCCGTCTCGGCGTGCCCGTCAAGGAAATCACCGAAGACGGAGTGACCGTTGGTGAAGAGTTCATCCCTTGCAAAACAGCCATTTGGGCTGCTGGTGTTGCGGCATCACCTGCAGCGGTATGGTTGGGCGCTGAAAGCGACCGCGCTGGCCGCGTTCGCGTTCTACCCGACCTGACCGTAGCTGGTCATGAAAACATCTTCGTGATTGGCGATACGGCGTGGGTTGAAGGTCCGGACGGAAAACCTGTCCCGGGTATTGCTCCGGCGGCCAAGCAGCAGGGAGCCTATGTTGCGAAGGTCATTCGCAGCCGCACGTCGGGAAAGGCAATTCCAGCGCCATTTCGCTATCGCCACCAAGGAAATCTTGCGACCATCGGTCGTGGTGCGGCTGTGGTCGATATGGGACGCATCAAACTAACCGGTGCAATTGCTTGGTGGGTATGGGGTATTGCCCATATCTTCTTCCTGATTGGTACGCGAAGCCGAGCCGCTGTTGCATGGAGTTGGCTCTGGACCTTCATATCAGGCCAACACAGTGCGCGCCTGATTACGCAAGGCAAAGCCGCAGAAGACAATAAATGAAACAAAACGGCCCGCCAAAAGCGGGCCGTTTCTGTTGCCTGAGATATTACTCTGCAGGTTGCAAAACCAGTTCGCCCACTGGCTCCGGTTCTATGACTATCGGTTTGCCATTCATCGCGGCATTAAGACGCTCGACATCCAGTTCGTTTTCCCAACGCGCGACCACGATGGTCGCAACTGCATTGCCGACAAGATTGGTCAGTGCACGGCATTCCGACATAAAGCGGTCGATACCCAGGATCAACGCCATACCGGCAACTGGAACCGCAGGAACAACAGAAAGCGTGGCTGCAAGAGTGATGAAGCCAGCACCGGTGATGCCCGCTGCACCCTTAGAACTCAACATAGCCACAAGAAGCAGCAGAATCTGGTCGGTTAGCGAGAGTGGAATATCTGTCGCCTGCGCGATGAACAGTGCTGCAAGCGTCATGTAGATATTCGTGCCATCAAGGTTGAACGAGTAGCCAGTTGGAATAACGAGGCCAACGACGGAGCGCTTGCAACCTGCCTTTTCCATTTTGTCCATGAGGCTCGGCAACGCGGCTTCCGAAGAAGATGTACCAAGAACCAGCAGGAGCTCTTCCTTGATGTAGCGAATGAGCGCAATGATCGAGAACCCGTTATAGCGAGCAACAGCACCCAACACCACGAGTACGAACAACAATGCCGTGATGTAGAATGTAGCGATGAGCATTGCCAGATTGGCAATAGACCCGATGCCATATTTGCCGATTGTGAATGCCATTGCGCCGAAGGCACCAATTGGCGCAGCTTTCATCAGGATCGAAACCAACTTGAAAACGGGTGCAGTCAGCATCTGCAGGAAGTCTGTAACTGGCTTGCCTTTATCGCCAACCATGGCAAGAGAGACGCCGAACAGGACCGAGAAAAACAGAACCTGAAGAATGTCTCCTGAAGCGAATGCGCCAACGATTGTGGTTGGTATGATGTTGGACAGGAAGCCGCTGATCGTCTGTTCATGCGCCTTTTCGGCGTAATTTGCGACCGCGCTTGGATCAAGCGAGGCCGGATCAATATGCATGCCTGCGCCCGGCTGCACAACATTGGCAACGATGAGACCAATGATCAGTGCCAGTGTGGAAAACGTCAGGAAGTAGATCATGGCCTTACCGGCCACGCGCCCGACTTTCTTCATGTCGGTCATACCGGCAATGCCGGTTGCTACCGTCAGGAAGATCACCGGAGCGATGATCATCTTCACGAGCTTGATAAAGGCATCGCCCAAAGGCTTCAAAGAGGTGCCAAGCTCAGGATAGAAATGTCCAAGCAAAATACCTGCAGCAATCGCGAACAGAACCTGCACATAAAGTTGCTTATAAAATGGGATTGGGCGGCGTGGTTCAGCCACAGCGCCATTCGGTACGGCAATCATGATGTCCTCCGTTTGGCTCTATCTGGATCCCGTCCAGCCTCCCGAGCCTTTCGTCCTCTTGTTCAGCGGCCCTCGCCGCCGCTCACATCATGATTTGCAAGGACTATGCCAGTTTTCATTAGGTGATTAATATATTGAAATATAATGGTAATTTCTTTGTTCGCCGAATATTGCGTTTCATTTGTGCGATTTATCGCACATATATCTTTTCATGAAGTGCGGATTAATGCACAATAAGCTTTATGAAAGAAGCGCCTGTCTCAACGATCGAAACAAGCCCGTCACCCGCCAGCAATCGCCGGACATGGTGGATATTTGGTGTGATTTGCGCTGCCATTTTCGCAATGGCTTTCTGGTTTGTTGGCAATGCGGCGCGTGGCCGTGCTTTGCTCTCATTGGGTGAACAGACGCGAATAGATGCTAATCTAAACACGGCCCTCCTCCGTACTGTTCTGGAGAAACAGCGTGCACTTCCATTGGTTCTATCCAAAGACAAAGAACTGGCGGATGCGCTTGCAATGCCGAGTGCGGTGGTTGTGGACCAGTTAAACCGTAAACTGGAGGCACTCGCTGAAGGCACGCAAGCTGCTGTGATCTATCTTGTCGGCCTACACGGCTATGCGATATCGGCCAGCAACTGGCGCGAGCCTGACAGCTTTGTCGGCAACGACTATAAGTTTCGTCCCTATTTCAATGATGCTCTGAAAAATACCAATGCCGAATACTTTGCGCTCGGTAACGTTAGCCTTCGTCCAGGACTTTACATTTCGCGTCGGGTAGACGGGCCAAACGGACCGCTTGGCGTCGTTGTGGTGAAACTATCGTTCGATCAGCTCGAAAGCGATTGGAACGAAGCCGGTCGCCCGACTTTTGTGACAGACAATAGAAATATCGTGCTGATCACGACCATGCCGTCTTGGCGGTTCATGACCATTGGTGAACTACAGCCTCAGAATGTCGAAACCATCCGTAATAGCCTCCAGTTTGGCAATGCGCCTTTGAAGGCATTGCCACTATCGCTAAAGCCTGTGGCTGGCGATGATATGGTGCTGGTCGATGCCATTCTGCCCGGCTCGGCACGCAGCACGGACTTTCTGGCCATTCGCTCCCACGTGCCGAGCACACCATGGTTGATGTATAGCCTTGCTCCCATCAGACAGCCGGTTGAAGCGGCTATGCGTGAAGCGCGCCTGATTGCCTTCATTCTACTTGCGAGCATCGCCACTGTTGCAGGTATCCTATTGCGTCGTCGCCAACGTGTTGTTGCACGAATCGCCGATGCACAACGCAGACAGATTGAGCTGGAGCAGCGAGTAGCGGAGCGGACTCGTGATCTCATCACAGCGCGTGACCGTCTCGAAGCGGAAATCGGCGACCACCATAAAACGGAGACCATGCTGCAAGGTGTTCAACAAGACCTCGTTCATGCAAACCGACTGGCTATTATGGGGCAAGTAGCAGCGGGTGTCGCACATGAAATTAATCAGCCCGTCGCGACAATCCGCGCTTATGCAGACAATGCCCGCACCTTCCTTGATCGAAAGCGCCTGGATGAAGCAGCTGATAATCTGGCTGAGATTGCATCGCTTACGGAACGCATCGGAACCATTACAGGCGATTTGCGCGCGTTCGCTCGTAAAGGTCATCGTGCCTCCGAGCCTGTGCCGCTTGCACAAGTAATTTCCGGCGCATTGGTGCTGCTTCGCAGCCGGTTTGCGGGAAGTATGGATCAGCTCAATATCGAACTGCCTGCGCGTGACCTCTGCGTAGCCGGACATTCAATTCGACTTGAACAAGTGCTTATAAACTTGTTTCAAAATGCTCTGGAAGCTGTTGAAAATAAAGGTAATAAAGGTCACATAGAAGTTAGAACAAAAGCTCTGTCAAAAAGCGTTGTGCTCACAGTTTCTGATAATGGCCCCGGTATTCCGCAGCAAATTCTGGATAACCTTTTTACGCCGTTCAACACCTCTAAGGAACGGGGCCTTGGGCTTGGTCTGGTGATCGTCAAGGAAATTCTGACCGATTACGGCGGCAAGATTTCAGTGAAAAGCAGCGCGTATGGCACTCTATTCCGCGTGGAATTTAAGAAAGCATGATGAACATTCCAGTCATACTCGTCGATGACGACAAAGCACTACGCCGTGCAACCAGACAGACATTGGAACTCGCGGGTTATGAAGTGTTGGATTTTGCTAGTGCCAGCGAAGCATTGGCCGCTATCAGCGGTTCATTCGAAGGGGTGATCGTTACAGATGTGCGAATGCCACAGATAGACGGGCTTGAGCTATTTGCCCGCATTCGTGAAATTGATCCCGATTTACCAGTTATTCTGATCACAGGTCACGGTGATATTCCTATGGCAGTTCAGGCCATTCAGGATGGCGCTTATGACTTCATTGCCAAGCCTTTCGCGACGGATAGGTTGGTTCACAGCGTTCTGAGAGCCGGAGAGCGGCGCAAGCTTGTTCTGGAAAACCGCAGTCTGCGTCAGATGGCCGATGAAGCGCAGAATGATATGCCGCTCATAGGCCAAACGCCCGCGATTGAAAATCTTCGCCGCACGATACGCGACATTGCCGACACGGATGTCGATGTGCTGATTGCAGGAGAAACCGGCAGCGGCAAGGAAGTTGTGGCTCAATTGCTTCACGATTGGGGCCGAAGACGAAAAGGCAATTTCGTTGCACTCAACTGCGGAGCATTGCCTGAAACTGTGATCGAAAGCGAATTGTTCGGCCATGAGGCGGGAGCTTTCACCGGTGCTCAGAAAAAACGTGTTGGTCGTATTGAGCACGCGAGCGGCGGTACTCTGTTTCTTGATGAGATCGAAAGTATGCCAGCCGCAACACAGGTAAAGCTGTTGCGCGTGCTGGAAATGCGCGAGATTACCCCACTTGGAACCAATGAAATCCGGCCAGTTGATCTTCGCGTTGTCGCAGCAGCCAAGATTGATCTCGGCAGCCCCGACCAACGGGGTGATTTTCGCGAAGACCTCTATTATCGGTTGAATGTCGTCACACTGACCATTCCGCCCTTGCGCGAACGCCGCGAGGATATTCCCCTTCTTTTCTCGCATTTTCTTGCGCGTGCTGCGCGGCGCTTTAATCGAGATATTCCCGTACTGGACGCCTCCACGCACCGACATCTCATGGAGCATAACTGGCCTGGCAATGTCCGCGAACTTGTGCATTTTGCGGAGAGATTTTCGTTGGGCGTGTCCGCTCCTGCCAAGTCTGCGCCGGTTCTGGATGAACAAGCAACGCTACCAAAGCGGCTTGAATTTTATGAAGCGACACTCATCCGCGAGACGCTTGCAACAAACAATGGCGATGTGCAGCAAACGCTCGAAGCCCTCGGCATCCCGCGTAAGACCTTTTACGACAAGATGCAGCGCCACGGCATAAATCGAGCGGATTACAAATCCGACGGCTAACACTTCCTTTTATCGAGGTGCCGCGATCAGGTGGCCTGTTGATGCATGTTGCATAACGTCCATCTGAATGCCGTAAATCTCTTTAAGCTGTTCCGGAACCATAATGCCGGTCGGTGTCGATTGCGCGATGAGACGACCGCTGTGTAGTGCGAATACAGCATCGCAGAAACGCGAAGCCATATTCACATCGTGAAGTACGACGAATACACTCAGGTTCTTTTCATGCGAGAGTTTCTGCACAAGCGAGAGAACATCAATCTGGTGAGCAATATCGAGCGCCGATGTCGGTTCGTCCAGCAGCAGGCATTCTGCATCCTGTGCGACCAACATTGCCAGCCAAACGCGCTGACGTTCGCCACCCGAAAGCGTATCGACCATGCGATCCACGAAACGCGAAATACCCGTCAATTCGATGGCTTCATCGACCTTTTGACGGTCAATAGGGCTAAAGCGACCAAGAGCGCCGTGCCATGGATAACGACCAAGTGCCACCAGCTCTTTAACCAACATGCCCGATGCTGCCGCTGTTTGTTGCGGTAGATAAGCGAGCTTGCGCGCAAACTCGCGATCACCCCAATCGTTCAATGGCTTGCCGGCAAAACGCACTGTTCCGCCCGACGCGGGATGCTGACGGGCCAGAATTTTCAGAAGCGTCGACTTTCCCGATCCATTATGTCCGATGAGTGCTGTCAGGCTTGCCGCTGAGATCGACATGGTCAACGGCTGCAACAAGGTGCGCCCGGGAACTGCGAAGCTGACATTCTCAAGTTCGAACAATGCGGAAGTCATTAATTTGTCCCGTTTTCGGATAGCAGCCGTGCGTTAAAACTATGTTTGGCCGGTTGATAGCAAAACATGACGAATATATACATGTTAAAATTGTTTCATCGGGAAAAATCCTATTGGGCTTCCATCCGCATATGAAAAGCCGCATCGAAGACGTCTGTTTGCTGGACGATCTTCATTATCGCGTCTGGAACGGCGCCATCGCGGATGTGTGGTCAGTCGAATGCGGTCCGGATGCGCGTGGAGAATATGTTTCGCAAGCCCCACGACTTTTTCTGGTGCTTGAAAGCCGTGGTGAACTGGCTATCAGGCCTGAGCAAAGCTCCCGTGCCATTGCACAAACCGCAGAGCAACCAAAACTTTGTTATATACCCGCTGGTATGACGATCTGGAGTCGCGTCACCAGACCGGGAAAGCTGAAACATCTTGATCTGCATCTCGACACCTGCGCGCTCCAACAGCGCTTTGGCAATGCGCTTGACGTTAATGCCATGGAGCGCCCGCGCCTGCTCTTCTCCAACACAAAAATAGAACAGATCGGCACTCTGCTTGCTGAAGAATGCCTGTCTGACGCGCCATTGCATGGGCTATATGGCGAAGGACTGATCAATGCGCTTGTCAGCGAGCTGTTTGAAGCGCGCCCCGAACAGGCAGCACGCACGAGCAAGCTTTCTCCGTGGCAGCTGCGCCGTGTCACTGATTTCATCGAGGATAATTATTATCGCATTATCCGCCTTCAGGAGCTGGCTTCACTGGCAGAGTTGTCAGAATCCTATTTCTGCAGCGCATTCAAAGCATCAACCGGCGTTTCACCTCATGCCTGGCAGATGAAGCGGCGCATTGAACATGCGCAGTTATTTCTCCTGCAGCCTCGTGCTTCTCTGCCTCATATAGCGGCTGTCACCGGCTTTTCTGATCAGGCCCATTTTACGCGCGTATTCAAGAAGTTGACCGGTATCACGCCAGCCGCATGGTTACGTTTGCAATCATAAAACGATCCTGTGGCTGTTTCGTCATATTAGCGAAATATCGTTCAATTTAGCAGAATATCGATCAATCTTCGCGATATATCCTGATGTAAATACTCATATTAACTTGCAGCTTGATCAGAGTTCGCAATGATTGTGCCTGAGAATATATCCAGAGAGGAAATTCTCGCGTTACGCAGGCACTTATCAATTTATATGAGGGGCCATAGCCGTATGACAATATCGATGAAGCAAAAAATGATGACGCTGTTGGCAAGCGGAACGGCTCTCGCCCTGCTTCCATTCACAGGTGCGTCGACTTACGCACAGGATGCTGACACATCGATCCGTCTTGATACAGTTGTCGTACAAACTGGCAATGGCAAACCATCGGACGGCACTGCACCGGTAGAAGGCTTTGTTCCGGCTGCAACGACCACAGGCTCGAAAAGCAGTGTGGCGATCGAAAAAATCCCGCAATCTGTTTCTGTCGTTGGGCGCGATCAAATGGACGCTATTGGCGCACAGAAGCTTGATGAAGCTTTGCGTTACACGCCGGGCGTACTCGGCCAGCCTTTCGGCGTCGATAACGATACGAACTGGATTTATATTCGCGGTTTTGAAGCGACGCAGTACGGCACCTACTTGAATGGCCTTCAAAACTTCAGCTATGGTTTCGGTGGCTTCCTTATCGATAGCTTCGATATAGAGCGTATTGATGTTCTGCGTGGTGCTTCTTCAGCACTTTATGGCGGCACCAATCCAGGTGGTATCGTCAACTATATCAGTAGACGTCCGACCGGTGAGCCCATCCGCTATCTGGAAGCTGGCATTAACAGCTATGGTAACGGTTATCTCGGCTTCGATATCGGCGATAAAGCTACCGAAACCGTCAATTACCGCATCAACGGTAAGATTCAGGGTGGCGACAACTACACTGACTATTCCAAGGAATTCCGCGGCGTCATTTCACCGAGCATTGAATATAAGCCGGATGAAACAACGCGCCTGACCATTCTGGGCAATTATACGCATCTCGACCTGACACATGATGGCGGCGGTTTCCTCCCATATTATGGTACTGTCGTTCCTACCGAGTTCGGCAAGATTTCGCGTAAGACAAATCTGACTGAACCAGATCTGGACGACTATAAGCGGGAGCAAGCCCAGATCGGTTATGAATTCGAACACCAGTTCGACAATGACTGGACCATTCGCCAGAATGTTCGCTACGGCTTTGCGCATGTCAAAGAACATAGCCTTTATGCATATGGCTATAATTATCTCCCACAGCCTGCTCCCGGCGATCCGAATGTCTCGCGCATCAACTTCAAACACGACACGACTGTGCATACGTTTCAGGCCGATAATCAGCTTGAAGGTACTGTAACTACCGGCGCCCTGACCCATAATCTGCTGTTCGGTGCGGAATATAGATATTTCCGCATCAATCAGATGCAGCAAACAGGCGGTGCTACACCAATCAACCCGTATGATCCGGTTTATGGTGAGCCGCAGGGGCCGATGTGGGACCCTTACATCGATCAGGATTTGCGACGTCATCAGCTCGGCGTCTATGCGCAAGATCGTATCGAATTTGGTGATGGCTGGATTGTGACGGCAAATGGCCGCTACGATTACGTCTGGACCGATGCGACTGGCCTGCCTGCATACGAGTATAATACAGGTCGCCTTTCTGGCCGTGCCGGTGTGGGTTATCAGTTTGACAACGGTCTTACGCCTTATCTTAGCGTTGCAACTTTCTTCAATCCGATCATCGAAACGCTTTATGACGGCAGCTATGCCCAGCCAGAAACGGGCACGCAATATGAAGTCGGCTTGAAATACCGCCCCGAACTGTTCGATGGTCTAATCACCGCATCGCTGTTTGATCTGACCAAAGAAAACGCAGTGACCGGCAGCAGCTTCGCTCGCGAACAGCTTGGCAAGGTCAATTCGCGCGGTCTCGAACTGGAAGTTCAGGCTAATATCACCGATGCATGGAAGATTACCGCTTCTGTCACGGCCTATGATCTCAAGATCAAAGAAAACGAGAGTAACGAGGCGCTTATTGGCAAGAGGCCATATCTTTTGCCTGAACAACAGGCTTCGGTCTTTGTTGAATACAAGGTGCCGGAAGGCAAGCTGGAAGGTGTAACTCTGGGTGGCGGTGTCCGCTATGTCGGTTCCTCTTATGCCGACGAAGAGAACACGCTAAAAGTGCCAGCAGTTGCCCTCGCCGATTTGAAAATCGGCTATGAAAAGGACAATTGGGGCATTGATCTCAACGTCACAAACCTGTTCGACAAGAATTATGTTGCCGGATGTCAGGGTGTCTTCGTCTGCGGATATGGCGAAGGCCGTAAGGCGCTTCTGAAGGTTCATACCAAGTGGTAAAATAGAAATCAGATTAAAATTAGATAAGAAAAACGCCCTGAATTCCCATATTCATGGCGTTTCTTTAATTCATATATTACAAATAGATAATAAGTTTTCTTAAAAGATCAATTCAGGACAAACTCAACAATCATCCGGCGGCGGAAAACATCCCGTCACCTGATGAACCTGCCTGTACCGCATGAAGGCGTTTGTAGCGCCCATTCTTTACAGACAGAAGTTCAGCATGACTGCCCTGCTCGACAATCTGACCACCCTCGACAACCATAATTCGATCTGCGTTGACGATGGTGGCAAGCCGATGCGCGATTACCAGCGTCGTGCGACCTACGGAAAGCTCCGACAAAGATTGCTGGATCGCGCGTTCAGTTTCCGTATCAAGTGCAGAAGTTGCTTCATCGAGGATCAGGATCGGTGGGTTGCGCAGGAAAATGCGCGCAATGGCGAGACGCTGCTTCTGCCCACCCGAAAGCTTGACGCCACGTTCGCCGATAATCGTGTCATAGCCTTCTGGCATTGCAGCAATGACAGCATCAAGACGCGCACGACGGGCGGCGTCGGCAATGTCCTGATCACTTGCGTCCAGGCGACCATAGGCAATGTTTTCGCGGATGGTCCCCGCGAACAGAAAGACATCCTGACTGACAATTCCGATATTGTAACGCAGCGATTTCAAGGTCATATCGCGAATGTCGATGCCGTCGACCAGAATTGCCCCACCACTGACTTCGTAAAACCGCGGCAATAACGAGCAAATCGTCGTCTTGCCTGCCCCGGACGAACCAACAAAAGCGATTGTTTCGCCCGCACGGATAGCCATGTTCAGGCCATCGAAAATCGGTCGCTCTGAATTATAGCCGAAGCCAACATCGCGATATTCGATATCACCTTTGAGGCGTGCAACCGATTTCGCATTCGGACGATCGGCGATATCAGGACGTGTATCCAGAAACTGGATATAGCGTTGAAAACCGGCAATGCCCTTCGGATAAGTCTCGATAACCGAATTGATCTTATCGATAGGGCGGAAGAAGACATTAACGAGCAACAGGAAGCCGACAAATCCGCCAGCAGTCAGCTCGCCGCGCAAGACAAACCAGGCACCGGCAAGCATAACAACGACCTGCACAAAACGCATGGAGAGATAAGATAGCGACATAGAGGCTGCCATGATCTTGTAGGCGGCGAGCTTTGTTTTCTGATAGTTCTCGTTGCTTTCCGCAAAGAGTTTGCGTTCATGGTCTTCATTGGTGAAGGCTTGCACGACGCGGATGCCACCGACATTTTCTTCGATACGGGCGTTAAAATCGCCGACACGACGATAGAGAGCATGCCATGTGGTGGTCATGCGGCCACCGTAGCGCAGCGTGACATAAGCACAAAGAGGCACGATAACCGCTGTGATTAACGCCAATGGAACGTGAACCCACATCATCAGGCAGAACGCACCAATCAGCGTCATGATAGCGATGAACAGATCTTCCGGTCCGTGGTGGGCGACTTCGCCGATCTCCTCGAGATCCTTGGTCAATCTGGCAACCAAATGGCCAGTTTTCTGATTATCGAAGAAGCCGAAGGACAGCTTTTGCAAATGGTCGAAAGCCTTACGGCGCATCTCGGTCTCGATATTGATGCCGAGCATGTGTCCCCAATAGGTCACGATAACCTGAAGAAACGCATTGAGCACGTAAATCCCAAGCAAACCTATGGCTGCCAGTGATATAAGGCCGAGCTGGCCAGTTGGCAGCAGCCTGTCGATGAAGAGCGTTACTGCAATCGGAAAGGCAAGCTCCAAAAGACCCGCGGCCACAGCACTTGAAAAGTCCAGTATAAACAAACCGCGATGCGGTCGGTAATAGCTGGCAAAGCGTTTCAACAAATCGGCCATGGCGTGGCTCCTTCTATTCACAATTAGTAGGGTGCCTAGCGCATTCCGTTTGGGAGTGAAAGGTTATTATGACCTCCTGGATCGGCATTCTTTGGGTAAGGACATTTTTCGATAGAGTGGGCGGCGTTTGATTGTATTTCTACCGCTCACTCTAGATTCCGCTTGCTTTAACCAGCCATGAAACCAACAGCATCCTTGTTCCAATAACCGGCAACGAGTGTACTTTCCCTACTCTTACCGAGTGTTTGCCGCCAATACTGTCGAACAATCTTGGCCTGATCCGCCTCGCCCGCAAACCAGCCGAAACTATCCGGACCTTCTGGCCATTCTGCTTCGCAGAGAACTTGCGTCAATTTTTCTGCGGCACGTTTCTGATCTGAATCCACAATCCAGTCGACGGAAACACCTTGTGGATGCCGCAAAGTTTGTACGTCTTTTTCACTATCAACTGCGATGATAACGCGACCCGTCACGTCTGCGGAAAACTCCTCAAGCATACGTCCAATAGCTGGTAATCCGGTCGCGTCGGCACCAATGAGATAACGGGCTGCCTGACGCAACGGACGTCCCACAGGTCCCGTCAGGCCGATAGTGTCGCCAATCTGCGCGCCTTTAGCCCACTTGCAGGCCAAGCCTTCCACTTCATGCAGATAGAAGTCAATTTCTAGCCAGCCTGCATCGATATCAAGACCACGGATCGTATAGGCACGTGATGCCGGTTTGCGCGCTTCATCTGGCCAGAACGGCAGGCCGTTTGGTCCCATGATAGGCCATACAGGCCGAGATACCTCTTCTGTTGGAAGCAGCAAGCGAACATGCATTGCGCCAAAGAGTGAAAACCGCTTCAAATCTTCACCTGCCAGCCGCACGCGCAACATATGCGGTGTGAACAGGCTCGTCGACAGCACACGCATCAACCGAAACTGTGGCAAAACCTGTTCGCCTGCATGATCGCCTTGCCACACAATCTCCGGCGCTTCTTCTTTGGTGTAAAGCTTGATCGCCACCGCCGCGAGGTCTTTCAGACGATGCAGGCCGATATCCTCATCAGCGAAAAGCGAAACGCGATAGCCGCTATCAGCGGCATCGATTTCGATTCGACCGAAATCGTAACCGAATGAATGGCGACCTTCATGACTACCATATTGCGCCTGATAGGAATGCAGCCGATCAATAATGTTCGGCAGATAGGCTTCACCGTTTTGAAGGCTAATATGGGAATGGCTTGTCAGCTTGGAGGTCGGTACTGATGACATCTTAGACACGGCTCTTCTCAATCTTTTCTTTCCACAATCTCATAGCATAAACATGAGTATTCTGGAAAAGTTTATCATTTTGATTAAGGCTTGTTAGGGAATGGTGGGCGAGGCAAATCGCCTCGTCTGCTGCAAAGTTATCCGCCGATGCGACCGGTGATGGCGACCATAAAGGTACGCCCCTTTGCCTGTTCGATATCCGTGCTGGTAGCCCAGCCAGTCTGTACATCGGTATAGGCTTTGTTGAAGAGGTTATCGACGCCGAAGTCGAGCTTCACATTGTCCGTAACCTGCCAGTTGGCGAAGACATTTACGAGATCCACGCGCGGATAGACTTTGACGCCGCCTGTTGTAAGCGCGCGATTGACCTTGCCCACACTTTCATATTCGACACCGTAGACGAGCTTTTCGTCAAACGCCTTAAGGCCGAGCGTTGCACTAAGGTTGTTGAGCGGTGTGTTGCTTAGGCTTTCGCCTTTGTAGACACCATCCTTCATTTCCGCGTCGGTGTAAGAAGCTGCGAGGTTCACGTAGCCCCACCAGTTGTCATAGGTGCCTTCAAGCTCAACCCCGCGCAGACGTGCATCGCCGACATTCTCAGATGTCGTCACGTTGCCGGTCTTGACGGTGTTGATGTAATTCTTGACGTCTGTATGGAAGAAGTTGAGCTTGGCGCGGACCTGATCGCCTGCATCCAGAATGCCGTCCTGGCGAAGATTGACACCGAATTCATAAGAGGTTGCGACTTCAGGCTTCAAGAGCAGGTTCGGTTCATATCCCGAACCGTGCGCTCCGTTCTGCCTGAACATATCTTGCATGTGGGGAACACGATAACCCTGCGAATAAAGGCCGTAGAACTGAACGCCATCCCACGGTGTCACACCGACGCTGAAACGCGGAGAAACGCGATTGCCATCAACGCTGACGTCTTCCGAAGGCAGGACATTGGTGGCCTTGGTCGTGCCGTCGAGACGATAGCCATCGTAACGGAGAGCACCGATCAGCTCGAGCCACTTCTGATAATCGCCCTGCCACTGAATAACACCGCCATAAGCCTGCTGTTCACCGTTGCCGAAGTTGTCGGTGTCGGATTTTCCGCGCATCTTATAATAATCAACGCCATAGGTAAGCGTATGGCTCATGGTCGTCATTTCAAAGCGCGAGCTGTTATAGGCGCGGAAACCGGCTGTCGAAACGTCGTAATAACGCGTCTTGCCGATACTGGCCTTTGGCCAAACCTGATACTGATCATTGTCGGTGTCGCTGTAATAGGCATTAACCGACAGGTCCCAAAACGGATTATCGTCAGGCTTATAGGTGTAGTTGCCGGTATAGGTGCTGACGATCGTTTCGGCATTATAACGCGACAATGTGCTGGATGTTGATCCGCTGCTGCCTGTCATGATGTCGTTATATTTCTGGCGCTGGAAACCGAGTTTTACTTCGTGACCATCGGCCGGGCGGATCGTAACTTTGCCCAGACCGCTGACGACGCGTTCTCCTGTCCAGCGGACAACATCGCCATCGCCATTCTTATAGGCATCACTATCACGATAGTTGATATTGCCAATGACATCGAAATTTGGGTTTAAGCGATAGGCGCCAACCGTGCTGGTCATCCAACCGTTTCCGTTACTTTCGTAACGCAGCTTTTCGCTCAACGCCCAGGTTTCGTCGTCGCGCAGGAAATCGCCGGCATCTTTGGTTTCAAAGGCGACAAGACCGCCGATACCCCCAGAACCATAGGCATTGGAAACAGGCCCGCGAATAACCGTTACCTGTTTGAGCATTTCCGGGTCAATATAGAATGAACCTGAGCCGTGACCGATGCGCCAATAGTCCTGACGTGCGCCGTCAATCGTTACTGCGACACGGCCATATTCCTGAAGGCCGCGAATATTGATGGATGTCGCCGGATCATCACCATTCAAAGAGGCATGGACACCTGGTGTCGAACGGAAAATATCAGCGGCAGTAGTTGCCTGAATGCGATCCAGCTGCTGCTGCGTGATGACACTCGTTGATGCCATCGCATCAATAGCGGCCTGGTTCTGAATATTGGGTGAAATGGTGATTGTATCAAGCTGAAGTGCCTGCTCTTTCTTTTGAGCTTGCTGTCTTTCCTCAGCTGTCTTCTGATTCTGAGCAGTCTGCCCAAAAGCGGGCATCGCAATCAGGAGACTTAAACCAATTGCTCCACTTAAAACTGTTGTTTCCAACAGATAGCTGCCAAGTCTCGACTTCATTTTCATTGCAACCCCCGAATTGGCCTTCACCGCCATGCCACTAAGATGATAAGAATACTCATATTAATTGGAGGCTATATTAATCCTGATATTATGAGTCAACTTTAATTATATGAATGGGGATAAGGGGTGCGCGCAGGTTGTGAAATGTGAGGCATTGCGTGGCTTTAATCGATTAAAGAATACAGCGTTAAGTTTGCCGAGTTAAGTCATATCTGATGTCAAATAGTGTAATTTTTTGCAGAACGGTGAAATAATTACACTATGTAAGTTGGGGAATGAAGACGTTGTAATTAAAGCTTGGTAGCTATTTTGCATCAACACTTAAATGTACATTAATTTCAGTAATTTCTGAAAATTAGAGCTAAATATAAAGGGGTTGCTTTTTGATCTCTTGCGGTTATTGTCGGCTCCACTTGGAGGAGGATCGAGCCGCCCCAGCGCGTTTATCGCTGCGGGGCGGTCTCTTTTTTTGAGCTATTCGTAAATGCATAACTGCCCTGCAGCATCGCCTCTTGTAAGTGGCGGGCCTCGCTCCTATTTTGGGCTTGTTCAGTTTCACTCCTCCTCCCAGAAACTGAACGCGAAGCGCGGCACTCCTCCTCCCAGTCGCGCTTTACAGATCAGCCCGTTGCACACTCCTCCTCCCAGTGCAGCGGGCTTTCTTGTTTTTAGAGCACATCCGAAGATGTGTGAAATGCCTACGCGCTGCGTAGATTCAATCGTTTGGAGCGTGCTTGTGTAGCGCCCAAGTGCACACACGGCGCTTTATACCTGTGCACTTCCCGAGTCTTTTCAATCAGCTTTCTTTTGCGGAGCGACATCTGTCTTCTGTTCTTGTGCGAGAAGAGACCAGGCAGCGATAAACATGGCAGCAATCATCGGGCCAACGACAAAGCCATTAATTCCCACCAGCGAAATACCGCCGATTGTCGAGATAAGCACGACAAAGTCGGGCATGCGCGTACCTTTACCAACCAACGGCGGGCGCAAGAAGTTGTCGATCAGGCCAATCACGAAAACGCCTACGAATATCAGAACTGCTGCTTTTATCCAGATGCCGTTGACCATGAACCAGATGGCGGCGGGTCCCCAAACGAGAGAAGCGCCGACAACCGGAAGCAGTGAGAAAATCGTCATCATCACGCCCCAAAGCAATGCCGCCTCGATGCCAAGAAACCAGAAGGTCAAGCCGCCAAGTGTTCCTTGAATAAGCGCAATGATGATGTTGCCTTTAACCGTGGCGCGAATAACCGCAGTGAACTTTTCCAGAATTTGGCCGGTATATTCTTCGCTAAGAGGAATTGTTTGGCGAATTTTGGCACCCAGCTCAGCGCCATCGCGGAACAGGAAAAACAGCAGATAAATCATGATGCCGAAGCTTATGAAGAACTGGAGCGTGTTCTGGCCAAAACTCACCAACCGGCCAGCAAAGATCTGACTGCCCTGCAAAATGGCGGATGAAATGCGCGAACGCCATTCAGCAAAACTGCCGAGTTCAAAACGAACCATCCATTCTTCAAGTGAGTCAGGCAACGCTCCTAATATGCTGGTGATATAGCTATTGAGATCAAACTCACGCGTACTGAGCCGCTGATAGAGCGAGTTGCCTTCCTGAACCAGCGATCCAAAGATCAAAAGCGTTGGAATGATCACCAGACAAATACACATCAACACCGATAACAGCGCGGCAACATTGCGTCGGCCATTCAGAACTCTCAGCAGCCATTGTTGAACAGGGTAGAAAATGACCGCAAGGATGACGCCCCAAAGCACTGCGGAATAATACGGAATAAGCAGCCATGCGAAGGCTATAGTGACCAGAGCCAGAAGAATGTAGAAGCTTACGCGCTGGACGGACATGAGATCTCTTCAGTCTGGAGTTGGCATCAAACGTGAGTGCAATTCAATTTGCATCCAACAAACCCTAAATCATTTGAGCCAAAAGTGCGAAGCGGTTTCGTGGAAGACGAATACGTTAAAACAAATAGATAGAGTGGTTTCAACGATTCAATATTGAATGAGATCATTCCCCTGATTGGGCATGTGACGTTTACAGGAAATGATCAGGGACAAGCCGTTATAATGAAGTATTTTATCCATTTCTAATAAGCATTGTGACCACGCTACTTCCATATTGTTTATGATGATAATTAATATTGTTGACAATTTTTAAGATGTGGCGTTCAATCCATCATGCTCATCTCCATCAAACGAGAGAGGGGTGATTTAAACAAGGGGAATAAAAATGTTTAACAGACGCGCAGTTATTAAAACTACGGCGCTGGGCGCCGTGTCACTTTTTGCGCTCATGTCCGCCAATGCCTCCCAAGCAGCAGACAAAGAACTCAAAATCGGCTTTGTCGGTGTAACGAGTGGACCGGCTGCATCATGGGGTACTTCCAACGTTCGTTCGATGCAGGTACGTGCCGACTGGCTCAATGAGTCCGGTGGTGTGAAAATCGGTGACGATACTTACAAAATTAATATCGTCACATTCGATGATCAGAAAGATCCAAAACGCGCCATCGCTGGCATGGAAAAAATGGCTCAGGAAGGCGTACATTACGTTGTCGGACCTAATGTCGATGACGGCGCAGCCGCTGTTCGTCCAGTCGCCGAGTCCAAAGGGATTATTTACTTCCCTTATTCATTCCCGAAAGAACTTTACACGCCGCCAGCATCCAATGCCGTTCTTGGTATGATCGCTAACTATCAGTCAGGTCCGGCGATCTATAAATATCTCAAGGACAATAAGGGCATTAAGAGCGTTGCGTTCGTCGCCGCCAATGAATCTGATCCACTTAGCCAGCGCGATAGCGGCATTGAGGCTGCCAAAGCTCTTGGCCTTGAAGTGGTCTCTACCAGCGACGCTTATCAGAACGACACACGTGACTTCACGCCGGTTCTGACGCCAATTATCATGCAGAAGCCTGATCTTCTCGTTCTTTCTGGCGTTGCGCCCGGGAATGCGCCTCTTTTGATCCGTGCTGCACGTGAACTCGGTTACGAAGGCTTCATTTCAACAGAAACCGCACAGGATGCCAAGGTTCTTGAAGAAGGCGCGGGCGAGCTCGCGAATGGCTTCATTTCCGTAGGCGGTGCTTCTACGCCAGAAATCGCGTCTGACACCATGAAGGAATTCGTTGATCGCTACACCAAAGCCTATGGCGAGTATAATGACGAGTCCAACACCAAGGTTTATGCGCTCGATTACATTATCGAAACAATCAAAGCCAATCCGGTAGCAATCGATGATGTCAAAGAATTCATGAAGACCATGGATACCTTCTCGGCAAAGAATCCTTTCGTGAAGGGTGATGACGCGAAGCTGACTTATGTTGGCACAACGTCATTTGGTCAGAAGCGCCAGATCGGCATTCCTATGGTTGTTACAGAATACAAGGACGGCAAGTTCGAAACGCTGTTTGTGGCGCAGGTCGACTAAACGACAGCGCTTAAAACAATTGCCTGATGCGGTGTCGATATATTCCGCATCAGGCCTCCCAACCATAAAGAACTGTCACGGAGGCTTTGGCGTAGCCCTGTCTCCGCAGGGGGTGTCTGCCTTCATGGAACAAATTATAGCCAATGGGCTGTATCTTGGTGCGCAATATGCACTGATCGCGTTAGGTTTGACGCTGATCTTCGCTCTGATGAACGTCCTCAATTTCGCGCACGGCCAGATGTATGTGCTCGGCGGCTTCGTCACTTACACGATCTATGGCCAGCTTGGATTACCATTTGTCGTGGCATTGCTCGCTTCAGCAGTCACATTGATGATTGTGGGCGCGTTGATTGAGAAGCTGTTGTTCAGACCCGTTATTAAACGAAGTCTGCGAGATGAAAGTACGATGCTGCTTGCAGCGGCGGTCGCGTTCTTTCTTGATGCAATTATCCTTCTACTCTTTGGCGAAAAGCAGCGTGGCGTACCGAAAATCATAAACGGTGTCTTCGTTTCTGATTGGCTGATAATGCCTTATGACCGCATGTTGATCGGCGCGCTCGGAGACTGTAAATTAAAGTGTGTCCGAGCAATCGCCCTGCTATGACGGATTGAACCGTCCGGAGATTGTTATGAAGTTGGACAAGACACAGCTTGAAGCCTTGACGAAGGATATACAAACGCCCG